>Ga0116149_1003461_pt1 | contig 16312 bp, 11 predicted proteins | sample AD_UKC057_MetaG_FD_89787 | JGI IMG/M metagenome (GOLD analysis project Ga0116149, IMG submission 89787) | Active sludge microbial communities of municipal wastewater-treating anaerobic digesters from USA - AD_UKC057_MetaG | ecosystem: Engineered > Bioreactor > Anaerobic > Digestate | place: USA... | reverse complement strand
GAAAACGAAATGCCTAAGCAGTGGTACAATGTACGTGCTGATATGAAGAAGAAGCCTGCACCGCTTCTCAACCCTGCTACAGGAAAGCCCTGCACAGCAGAGGAACTCAGCCACGTTTTCTGTGAAGAACTGGTAAAACAGGAACTCGACGAGACTACACCTTATATCGATATCCCCGACGAGATCCAGGACTTCTACAGAATGTTCCGTCCGTCCCCTCTCATCAGAGCTTACTTCCTCGAAAAGAAGCTCGGCACGCCTGCTAAGATCTACTACAAGTTCGAGGGCAACAACACCAGCGGAAGCCATAAGCTCAACTCCGCTATCGCTCAGGCTTACTACGCTAAGAAGCAGGGCCTCAAGGGCGTTACTACAGAGACAGGCGCAGGCCAGTGGGGTACTGCACTTTCTATGGCTTGCTCATACTTCGATCTTGACTGCAACGTTTACATGGTAAAGGTAAGCTACGAGCAGAAGCCTTTCCGCCGTGAGGTTATGCGTACATACGGCGCAAACGTTACTCCTTCACCTTCAAATACTACAGAAGTCGGCAGAAAGATACTTGCTGAATTCCCTGATACAAACGGAAGCCTTGGCTGCGCTATCTCAGAGGCTGTAGAGGCCGCAACTTCAAAGGAAGGCTACCGCTACGTTCTCGGAAGCGTTCTTAGCCAGGTACTGCTCCACCAGACAGTTATCGGTCTCGAAGCTAAGGCAGCTCTTGACAAGTACAATGTAAAGCCTGACATCATCATCGGCTGTGCAGGCGGCGGTTCTAACCTCGGCGGTCTTATCGCTCCATTCGTAGGCGAAAAGCTCCGTGGCGAGGCTGATTACCGCATCATCGCTGTTGAGCCTGCATCCTGCCCGAGCCTTACAAGAGGTACATATGCTTATGACTACTGCGACACAGGTAAGATCTGCCCACTCCAGAAGATGTACACTCTCGGCAGCGGATTCATGCCTTCACCTAACCACGCAGGCGGTCTCCGTTACCACGGTATGAGCTCCATCCTCTCTGAGCTCTACGATCAGGGTCTCATCGAAGCTACTTCCGTTGAGCAGACAGCTGTATTCGAGGCTGCTGAGCAGTTCGCAAGAGTTGAGGGTATCCTCCCCGCTCCAGAGAGCAGCCACGCTATCCGTGCAGCTATCAACGAAGCCCTCAAGTGCAAGGAGACAGGCGAAGAGAAGACTATCCTCTTCGGTCTCACAGGTACAGGCTACTTTGATATGTACGCTTACGGCGCTTTCAACGACGGTAAGATGAGCGACTATATCCCGACTGACGAGGAGATCGCTAAGTCTATCGCTAACCTTCCTAAGATCGGCTGATATATCAAAAGCCCGAAAGTTTAACTGCGATACTCATATAGAAACTTTATACGCATTTATCGGGGAAAACCTTTCTGAGGAAAGGTTCTTCCCCGAACCCCTTTCCAAAGACTTTTAATGGAATTTTGCCCCATAGAGGGCGCTCCCAGTGACACTACTGGTTCTCACACCTTGAGTGGAGCGCCCTCTATGGGGCAAAATTAATAGTCTTGGGGAGAGTTCGAGAAAAATCCTTCTTCAAAACGTCTACCTCAATAATACGTACAAAACTTCTTTATAAGTATCACAGTTAGTCTACGCAGCCCTTCTCTTTGGCGCTTTAGCGTAACTAAACCCCCAAAGAAAGACGGCACATAGAGGATTCTACGTGCCGTCATAAAGATGTTACCATTCAGTTTTCACGATATTGAGCTGATCCCAATTTGCATATATCGCATCAATGACTTCATGTGTAAGAGGAGCTTCATTATCCGCATCAGCAATCAGGCTCGGTCTGCGCCATACATAAGAATAGGATGCGTTCTCGTCAAGGTGAAGATAGTAAACTGTTCCGTCAGGTGCAGTCAGCTTATGTGTAGGGAGTCCGTCACAGCTAATTGCGTGGTAATTCAGGTTATCGAGCATTTTGAAAACATCGGCAGTCTGTCCATTATCAGCAACAGCAGAGGGACTGGTTGTCTCCGCTTGTGTTGTAGTTGCCTGTGTGGTGATTGCAGTAGTAGCAGGCTTTTCCGTTTCTGCCGTAGTTGTAGACAGGACGCTTTCTGTGACATTCGGTGCGGCGGAAAGCTTCATTTCATTAGCCACGCCGAATTGCGACAGCATTTTCAGTGTCAGCTCATATCTGTCATTGCCTGTGCCGCAACCTACAACAGCAGAAAGATAGGTCTTTCCGTTTCTCTCAAAGGCGGCAATGAGACAGTTTCCTGCACTTGCGGTAGTGCCTGTCTTAATGCCGACAGCATCAGCACAGTAATAGGCACTGTTGGGATTCAGCAGAGCGTTGGTGTTCGTCCATGTGATATTTTCGCCTGATACAAAGTATACCTTTTTCTGATATGTCCCTGTTATCGTCTTTATCTCAGGTATCGAAAACGCATGATTCGCCAATATGAGCAGATCGGAAACAGTTGTATACTGGCTTGCATCGTCCCAGCCTTCGGGAGTCGTGAAGTGACTGTCTTTCATACCGATAGAACTTGCGTAGCTGTTCATAAGCTCCGTAAAATAGCTTACAGCCTGAGCATCCGTCATAGCAGAATCAGGCTTTACAGCTCTTGCTGTTGTTACCGCTACGGCATAAGCGGCATCGTTACCCGAAGCCATGAGCATACCCGTGAGCAGATCGTATAATTTCAGCTTGTGTTCCGGCCTGATAAGGCATAAACTGGAACCCGATCTCACAAGGCTCTGTTCCGAGCCTACGGTAACTACCGTATCAGGACTCAGATAATGCAGAGCGACCGAGGCGGTCAGCAGCTTTGTCAGGCTTGCAGGAGCAATGTGTTCGTTGATATTATCGTAATATAGCAATTCGCCATCGTCCGCACAAGCAAAAGCCGCAGCTTTGCAAGCAGGAGCAGTGATATGTACGGCTTCACTTGCATATATCAGCTCCCGTTTCATCAGACACAGGTCAAACACATCGAGCCTGTTGTCCTTGCAAAGATCGGCTGCCTGCCAGTTTTCAAGGTGCGTATCAGGAACGGCAAGAAGCCATTTCTGCAACAGCACTGCATCAGCTACATCAAATACTCCGTCGGCATTCACATCGCCCTTGATGCTGAATCCCTCAGCGTTTACAGGCAATGCAGAGAGCATCGCAGAACCGACCGACACAGCGAGCAGTGCGGATATTATTTTTCTCTTTATCATTTATCTTCTCCTGTTCTCATATTTCAAGGGATATTATCAGATCCATTATTTCGTATATATCTGCTGATCTGTCAAAAACCGCAACATAGGCTAATCCGCTGTCGCCGTCAGGGTAATAGCCTATCGTTATCTGCTCGTCATTAATGAACGTTTCATCTTGAAATATTCTGTCACGGTAATCATACTGCGCCGGACCATAAGTCGCTCTTGAACCAGACATTTTATCCTGATCAATAACAGCGATAGTACCATTTATAAATTTATAGGCAACATCGTAACAGAACGCTCTGTCGGAATAAATATCACCTCTCTGACTTACTATTCCTATCGTGTAGCCAAGAAAATCACTTCTTGTACATTCTGAGACAGCGTGACCGAATCTCTCTTTAGCTTCTTCATAGCTGACATCAAGATCAGTATGAACAGCATATGGGAGATCGTCAAAATCTGTGGGTTCTTCTGTCGGAGGCTGAACAGGAGGTAAAGTAGTGGTCACAGTTTCGGCAGGCTGTGAAGTCTGAACTTTTTGTGAGCCTTGAACAGGTAATTCTGTCTGAGCGGCAGTTTGTGTTGTATGGCTTGCATCAGGTTTGGATGGGGCTTTTGTTGATGGTGGCTTGATTACATCCGAAGTATCTGTATTTTTCGATGATACCGTCTGCTGTTCACTGCTGTCTTCTGCAATGTGAGTATCAGAAATTTTTTCGCTTCTGACATCTGCCTGTGTGGTTGAAGCTGTAGCTTTTTGAGTATGTGTCGTTGTTGCTAATATAGATTCATTGTCACTGCTTGTAGCGGCAGGAATGCCCTGATGATCGGAATTCCCATCATTTTTATGAGAATTATCCTGCTCGATGACTGAATGATCTGCAAGCAAGTCCGAGGGCTTATGGGCATTATAGAAAGCAACAGAGCCAACCGTGATCACAGCAGCGGCAGCGACAGAACCGAATGCACAGATATTTCTCCTGGTGACGATACGGCTATCCTTCTGCTTTGTATCAGACATAGCCCCTCTGATAAGGTCATCGTCGATCTTTCCCATTATTTCGAGAAATCTTAGCTCATTCATAATCGTACCCTTCTTTCTGTAAAAAGGCTTTTAGTTTTTTTCTTGTCCGAAAAAGATAAGTGGCAACGGTTTTCTCCTTCATACCGTAAAGCTCTGCGATCTGAGATAATGAATCGCCAAACCAATAGCGCCTGATAAACACATTTCGGTGCTTTTTGTCCTGACTATGCAGAAAACGGCTGAACGCATCGGCAAGTACATCATCGGATACACGCTCATCGTCTGAGGGGACTATTTCAGCGATCTCATCTATCGGAACGGTGAATTGCGGATTTCTCTTTTCAGCAGAGTTATATTTCAGCCTGTTGATTGCGATGTTACGCACAATACGGCACAGGTATGATCTGAGGTCGTTCGGATCGTCAGGCGGTATGTTATTCCAGATCTCGTAATAGGCAGAATTTACGCATTCTTCTATATCTTCACGCTGAGAAAGGATATTGCCGGCAACATAACAGCATAGCTTGTCATACTTACGCTTCATTTCAGCGATCGCCTGTTCATTTCTTTCACGGAACAACTCAATAATTGATGCATCATCCATTGGATATGCCTCCTTCCGTGAGGCGTAGAGGTCCTCTACCCATATAGTCAACTTTCGCTTCTCAAATATTTCACTTCCTGAAAAATATTTCTTACATCTCAATTATAAGCAGATCATATGACTTTTTCAAGAGGTTGGGCTTACGTCCCCTTCTCAACACTGTGGATTAGTCTTCCCCTTGACCCCGAACAAAAAAAGGAAAATCCCCCGAAAAATTGGGGGATTTCCTTTATATTTGAATATGTTTTGGTTATTGATAACAGCCTGAGGTATCTGTCTTAATAATACTTCTATATGAGCGCTGCCATCAAACTCCCTTTCCTCAGAAAGGTTTTCCACGATAAATGCGTATAAAGTTTCTATATGAGTACAGCAGTTAATAGCCTTCCCTTAATTAATTACTCTTTGACGTAAACGGTGGTTATTTCGGAGATGAAAGCCTTATGGTAGGGGTCTTCGCTATAGAATGCCTGTGGGAAGCCGTCGTCGGTAATGAAGCCGCTTTCCTGCATATCGTAAGTATAGAGCTTACGGAGGACGAATACCATATCAGCTTCCTCAAAAGCCATGCAGCCGTCCAGTTCGACAGGGGTAAGCCCTGTTTCCTTTACCTTGTCCACGTCTCTGCCTGAGTGTGAGCCGCAGAATGACAGCTCCTTGCGGTAATCCATGGTGAAGAATGAAGCTGTGAAGCATTCTTCCTTTTCCACAAATTCCAGTGTATAGCGGTTAGGACGGATGTATGCAGTGAACACGTTCTTGTTCCAGAGACGTCCCAGCTGTCCCCATGAAGCGGTCATGGTGTTGAATTTTTCACTTGTGCCGCCTGTGAGGAGCACCCAGTCTCTGCCGATCCTGAGAAAGGGGTTGAAGTTGAGCTGATCGAGTTCGATCTTTTTGAATGACATGATGTTTTCCTCCTTGAGATTTTATATGCAGGCAGTCATACTGCCTTATTTGCTTAGTCTCAGCGCTGATTTGTAGCGCAGTCGGAGTTTATCGGTGATAAGGGCGATAAACTCGGAATTTGTAGGCTTTCCCTTGCCTGTATCCACGGTATAGCCGAAGAATGAGTTGAGAGTATCAACATTTCCTCTGTCCCATGCTATTTCTATGGCGTGACGGATTGCTCGCTCAACTCTTGAGGAAGTTGTGTCGTAAAGCCCTGCAACTGTGGGGTAAAGCAGCTTTGTAACGCTGTCAAGAAGCGACTTATCCTCGATGGAGTAGAGTATAGCTGTGCGCAGATAGTGGTAGCCTTTTATATGTGCAGGAACACCGAGCTGATGTATCATATCCGTGACCACTATCTCCATATCGTCGCTGAGGCTGTTTGCCTTATCGCCGATAGCGGAGTTTATGGCATTGCAGAGATCGTCAGCGTCGTAGGGCTTCAGCAGAAAGCGTGAAGCGCCGTTTTCGGTGACCTGTCTTTCTATGAATTCGTTATCATATGCTGATACGATTATAAATACAGGGAATTTCACTCCCATCTCCCTTACGCCTTTCATTACAGCGATAACATCGCCGTTCTGAGCGTCCACATCGAGAACAGCCACATCCGGCGGATCTTTCCTGATGGATTCGAGAATAACGCCCATATCCTTTCTTCTTGTATAGGCATACATACCCTTTTCACGGAGTTTATTTGCTACGCTTACTCCTGTTTCGGCTGAATCGTCGCCTATAAGTACCTTTATTTTGTTGTTCATTGTTTTATACCTCCTGTGTGATTTTTATTACAATAAATATAATATCACACAGTGAAGCGTATGCGCAACGGAGAATAAAAGGATAAAATGCGGCTTATCCACGGGAAATGCCGTATGTGGAGAGTGTTGAAAATCGCTGTCGGATCCTTGTGCTGAAAAATGCGGGAACAGGTCTGTTTACGGTGTCAGATCTTTTTGCTTTTTGAAAGAATATCGTCAGCAATTGTCCGCACACGGGTGCCGGGCGGAAAAAGCTTGTCGGCAAGCCTTGCAACAGCGTTCTTTTTGGCTTTGTGTGCATAAACCGGCGCAAGCTCGGGTTCTTTGGGATTTTTTGCCCATTTGCCTATATCCGCCTCCGAAAGATACTGAGAGAGCATCTCCCTGTCGCCCTGATATGCGAAGCTTTCAAGGAATATAAGCGGCAGCTCACAGCCCTTTGTGCCGTGAGAAGCAAGTATATCGCCGAATACAGCATCACGCATTTCCTTGAAGTCCTCAAAGCCCTCTGACGCTTCGGGACAGACTTCAAGGGCTTTCAGTATGTTTTCCTGAGCGGGAGTGAGGGACACATCCTTTGCCATACTCATACCGCCGAGGACGAGGAATCCCAGCATATGCGGATCGCTGCAAAAATCGCTGTGGGTGGTCTTTTTCTGAGGCCATCCGAAGCCGTAGCAGCAGTAAAGTCCCATAAGACCTCTGAAAGCGAAGAAGCTGTCAGAGTCGTACTCATAGAGATGCTGCGCCTGAACATAGCCACGGAATCTGCCCGATTTTATCATAAGCGGCACGGCAGGCTGCAAAAGGAGAGCCCTTGCGCCTTTCAGAATAGGAGCTTCCACATCAGTTTTGACATCGCTTCCGATATGGAGCACTGATGAGGGCTTTCCCTTGGCTTTTTTCATAACTATATCGAGGAAAGCTGTTTCGGCGGCGGCAGGAACGTTCAGTTCACTGTGGAGAATGAAGATATTGCAGCTGCCGAATCCGCATTTTTCCAGTGCCTTTTTGACGGTTTCCCTCGGGTAAACGCCTGTGGAAGTAACGATTATCTTTTTATTGCCGTCGGCGGCTTTTTTGAAAAGTACAGTTCCGCATTCTCTTGGAATGACGTACTGCAAGTAGAGCTGACATTCACGCTCCATCAGGCTGTCACGCTGCTCCTCGGAGATACCGCTCTGCTTCATGAGGATGTTGTAGATATCGCTGAGCTTTACGGGACTGTTGAGAGAAAGCTTTTTCTCGGCGGCATCAGCGGCATCTGTACGCATATCCGCAAAGGAGCGGCTCTTTTTGCACATCCCTCTGAAATTCTCCTCCATCAGGGCAAAGAAGCTGCTTTCCTCTGCAAATGGCAGCATCATCAGCACATTCTCGGCACGGAAGCTTACAGTCTTCACATCGGGGGATGATATGCCTGTTATCATTTTGTCCATCAGCTCTTTCTGCTGAGAAGAAAGAGGACGGCGGAATTCCGGCAGTTTTTTCATATATTCACCACGCTTTATACGATCATTCTTCTATTTCATCAAGGGTAAGAGTTCCCTCGGAGTTGTAGGCTTTGATAAGGGCATCCTTTGAGGTGTACTGTTCGGAGTATTCCCCCTTGCTGTCAGAGACATATTCACCGCCCATAAGTCCGAAGAAAGACCATACAGCCTTGTCACGGAAAGCAGTATCGGTATCGGGGACACTTCCACATTCGGTTATGCCGATGATCTTGTCCTTGCCTGCATAGCCCTGTATTGCGGCATATGCTTCGCTGAAACGCTCGCCGTAGTCCTTGCCTCCGTTTATGAAGAGGTCAGCGGCGGCTATATCGAAGTTTTCCACCAGTGAATCCTTGTTCTGACCATTCCATACCCACAGCAGATTATCCAGCTTGTGATACTCGGTCATGCGCTTGTATACCAGATCCCACAGCCACTTGTAGGCATCTGCACCGTCAGCGCCCCACCAGTACCAGTCGCCGCAGCCTTCGGGGAGAGGCCTGAACATAACGGGAGTATCTCCCAGACCTTTCAGTTTCCCGGCCATAGCGTCAATATCAGCGATAAGGAGACTGCACTCCTCGGATATCTTCTTCTTTTTCACCATGGATTTTATCTTGTCCTGAGAAAGAGACGCAACGTCCTCCTCGGTAACAGCATTTCCCAGCGAGAAGTCGGTATCCTCTGTGCGCACACCGCTTTTCTTTGAAGGAGCGCTCCAGTACCAGCTGACGCAGGAGATACCGCCTTTTTCGTGCCATGCCTTTATTGCATCGGCATCGGCAGTACCCTCGGAAATATCCATGTCGGAAAAGCGTATCACAGGGTATTTTCTAGTAGTTCTGTACACAAGGTCTATCTCCTTGTCGGTGTTATCGGAGACGTACTGACCTGTTATGATGTACTTGCCGTAGCTGTCGGCAAGGAATTTTTTCAGCTCTTTTGCAGACGAAGCGGACTTCTTCACAGAGGTCTCGGCGCTTGTCTTTGAGCCTGATTTTGAATGGACCTCGCTGTCGGTGACTTTCAGATAGTCGATATCTATAGTGCCGCCTGCGGTGGTAAGTTCAAGCTTTGAAGTGCCCTTCTCCATGTATACTCCATAGACGGTGATATATGTGAATGCACCGCCTTCCTGAGTGCGGAAGGTATTGATCCCTTCACCGTTCAGTGTGAGATGGCAGTCAGTAACAGTATCGGAAGCTATGCTGAACGAAAGGTCGTAGTGCTGAGCGGCAGATGCCTTTATATCGAAAACTATGGAGCTTTTGTCCGTGAAGCCCCTGACATAGCCGTCGCCGCTGTAATCGTCCCTTTCAAATGAGATCTTCAGGTCACCGCTGAGTTTTGCATCCTCGGCCTCATAAAGGGAATAGAAGTCCTGCTTCTTTATTTTAGGAGTAGTTACTGCGGCCTGAGTAAAGGTCGTCATAGGTTCGGTAGTAGTTGTGGTATCAGTAGTTTCGGAATCAGCGGCAGTTGCTGCTGATATTTCCGATGATGAGTTGTTCTCTTCCGTGTTTTTGACCTTGTTGCAGGCTGTCATGGAAAATGCTGACAGTGCCGCAAGAACAGCGGAAAGATATTTCTGCAATTTCATTATGGTTCCCCTTTTGTATCTTTGTGAGTTTATATCTGTACTATTGATGTACCAATTAAATCTTGAAGAATAGATGCGCAGGATTTTTGTCGTGAGACAAGGCAGAAAGCCGCCGCCTTGCTGACGCAAGGAAAGGATTTCTAACGCAGTATCACGGAAAAAAGACAAGCAGATATCTTCAAGAGATAGTTGGGACATCAATAATAAGCTCTCAGCATTTAATTGTATATACAGCGCCCGGGACAGTGTCGAAAATAACAGCGCCGTCCTCGATGCGTGAGCCTACGGATTCGCCCTTGCATACCACGCTTACAATGCAGTTGGTGCGAAGTCTGCATTCTCCGCCGAAGTCAGAGGTTATAACCGCAGAAGAAAGCCTGCTGTTTTTCCACTCAATATCAACTCCGAATCCGCCCTTTGCACGGAGACCGTGGATGTGGCCTGTCTCCCATTCAACAGGAAGCGCAGGCAGAAGCACTATCTCGCCTGCCACGCTCTGGAGCAGAGATTCGGCTATTGCGGATATGCCGCCGAAGTTGCCGTCTATCTGGAAAGGCGGATGAGTATCCATCATATTCGGGCTTGTGGAGTGGGCGAGAAGCTTTTTCAGATTCTCATAGACCATGCGGCTGTCGTAAAGCCTTGCCCACATATTGGTTATCCATGCACAGCTCCAGCCGGTATGTCCGCCGCCGTGGATGAGTCGTCTTACCAGTGTGGCACGGGCAGCGTCAGCAAGTTTCGGGGTCTTGCTGGGAGTTATGAGGTCTGCGGGATGGAGAGCGAAAAGCTGTGAGATATGTCTGTGGCCTATCTCAACTTCATCATAGTCCACCAGCCATTCCTTTATCTGTCCGTATTTTCCCACCTCGGGCTGAGGTATCTTTTTCAGCATACGTTTCAGCTTAGCGGCAAAGGTCTTATCCTTATCCAGTATCTCAGCCGCCCTGATAACGTCGGTGAAGAGTACGGTTATTATCTGTGAATCCATGGATGGTCCCATGCAGAGGCATCCCTTTGTGCCGTCGGGCAGCTTATAGGTATTCTCAGGGGATACCGATGGGCAGGTCACCAGCATACCGCTTTCGTCCTCGATGAGGAATTCCGTGAAGAATTCGGCTGCCTGCTTCAATATATGGTATTTTTCAGCGAGGAACTCCTTATCAAGAGTATACTCATAATGCTCGAAAATATGCAGAGCCAGCCATGCGCCGCCGGTTGGCCAGAGAGTACCCGGCACCCACATATCCTGAGGAGCGGTATCTCCCCAGATATCGGTGTTGTGGTGACAGACGAAGCCCTTATTCACGCCGTACATCTCCTTGGCGGTGATATGTCCGTTTTCGCACACTCTTTCCAGCAGGTCGAAAAGGGGAAGATGACACTCGGAAAGGTTACAGCTTTCGGCAGGCCAGTAGTTCATTTCGGTGTTGATATTCACAGCGTAGCGGCTTCCCCAGGGAGCGATCATTTCCTCGTTCCATATGCCCTGAAGATTCATGGGCTGAGTACCGGGACGGCTTGCGGATATCATGAGATAGCGGCCAAAATTGAAGTAAAGCTCGATAAGCTTGTTATCGTGGATAAGCCTCTCGCAGTCCTTGTTATCCAGTTCGTCGCCCTTCAGACGCTTTATCCTTTCGGCGGTGTCAAGCCTGTCAAGGTTTTCCTCGGTGTTGTCGCAGAGTGAGAAGTCCACACGGTCGAACATATCCTTGTAGTCGTTTACATGATGAAGTCTCAGCTCGTCGTATTCGGCCTTCAGCGCCATTTCAGCGTCTATCAGAGCGGATTTCTCGTAATTGTCGCCGTAGAAGCTGGTGCGTACCGAGAATATGAGTATTACCTCGTCTGCCTTTTCAACAGCGATTCTTCCGCCGAGAGTACGGATACTGCCGCCTCTTGCCTTAGCGCCGAGGACAGCGGCGAAGAATATGCCGTCACGGCTTCCCGAACCGCCTGTGAAGAGTATCATGTTCTTTCCGCAGGGGCGATTGTCGTCGTAGTAATCATCTCTGCCGTCGATATAGGCGGAAAGGTTTATCATCCCACGTTCCGCACAGGAAATGCGTACAGCCATGACCTCATCGGGGGCTGAAATGAAATATTCCTTGCGGTAGAGGACATCGTTTACAGTGAAAGTGACATCCGCAACTGCATTGCCTATATCCAGTCTGCGGTTGTAGTTTCTTGCTCTGCCGCTGAGTTCAAGATCGATATGTAAGTCGCCCAGGGGCATATAACGGCGCATATTCGGTGTAACGCCCTGAAGCTTATCGAAAGCTATGCGTTCAGCTTCGGGGATATTGCCTTCTTTGATAAGTCTGCGGACTTCTTCAAGGCCTTCTGCGGCATCGGGATTTACTCTGTGGCGCAGTCCGCCTGACCATACAGAATCCTCATTGAGCGGGATCTTTTCAAATGCAGCGTCGCCGTAGATCATAGCGCCTATTCTTCCGTTGCCTAAGGGAAGCGCTTCATTGAAGTTGGCGGCAGGGTCGTTATATCTGAGTATTGTTTCTCTGCACATAAATATCTCCTATTAAAGATAATACGGTTGATCTTCTATAGTATGTTTCTGTCTCAGGAAGATGTATATTCCATCCTATGTCCATCATCCTGTAATATGTCAATAACAAGGACATTAAGATAATTATAATGAATGTCCTGCATTCATTATAGCATAATAGCAGACCGTTTGCAAAAAATCATCGAAGATTTAATATTTTTTCTTCTTAAAGCATAAAGAAATCCGCCTTACGCCCCCATGTTTTGGACAATATAATAAAAAGCCGAAAGTTTAACCGTGATACTTATAAAGAAGATTTGTATGTATTATTGAGGCAGACGTTTTGAAGAAGATTCTTCTCGAATTCGTTTCCCAAGACTATTAATTTTGCCCCATAGAGGGCGCTCCACTCAAGATGTGAGAACCAGTAGTTTCACTGGGAGCGCCCTCTATGGGGCAAAATTCTATTAAAAGTCTTTGGAAAGGGGTTCGGGGCCGACTCCCCTTCATTTATTTTTCTTCAGCATTTTTTCTATCATGACGACGGGGACGGCCAGAAGTCCGGCAACGGGCCAGATAATCCAGCTTTTGTCCCAGTTATTGGTGAGGAAGCTGTAGCCTATGAAAACAGCTGTGACTATCGGCCAGTATACAGCCATAGCAACACTGCCGCTGAGGGATTTGTTCAGCTTCTTTTCTCTGCTGTAGTCGTCCTCCTCCAGAAGTTTCAGATAGCCGCCGTTGATAATGGATGAGCGCACGATGAGATATACTCCTGCGGCTACCATGACGAACATTGAAGCGATACCGATGACTTCTGCGGAGTCGCTGTCTGTTACGGTCTCTATCACTATTATCGGGATAACGCAGAGTATGAACAGCATCACGCCTATGACGATATCACGGATATGCGACGGACGATGCTTCTCTTTTTTCTCCTTGGCCATGCCCGAAACGCCGTACTCTGTGTCAATGGCTTCGTTTTCGAGGTATTTGTATGGAGAGATGAGACTGCCCGAGAATATGAAAAGACCTACTGCGCCTGCTATCATCATAAACATTATGACAATGCCCACTGCGTCAATTCCTGAGCCTAAAAATTCTTCCAGAAGTATCATTGGTGTAACGCAGAGTATACAAAGTGCAACTCCGATAGCGGTAAGTACGGCACGCTTTCCGTTGGCATTGATGAAGTTGTTGGCTTCCTCCATGGACACTCTGCGGAGAGGAGGTTCAGTTTCATCGGATATGCTTTTTTCTGATATTTCTTTGCCTGCCTCTATCTCATCTTTTAATAGATAGTCAGTAGACACATCGAATATTTTTGAAATTTCAAGTATCCTGTTAAGGTCGGGTGTGGACTGTGCTCCTTCCCATTTTGATACTGACTGTCTGCTTACACCGAGTTTCTCAGCAAGTTCTTCCTGGGACATACCGGATTTTTTTCTGAGTTCAATTAATTTGTCTGCGAATATCATAGTTGTTCCTCCTTGTTTTACTGCACTGCTGTGCTTTCTGTAATTATTCTACCATATCCGCCACGTTACTGCAAGCAAATGGGCTTTACAATTTGTCGCACAGTGGTTGCAATTGCCGGAATTTCGGTAAATCTGTGGTTGCATATGCCGCTCTGTCCCCAATTATAGGCAAATCTGTACAATTCGATTTTTTGCCTGTGATAATCTTTGTTTATTAAGTATCTTGAACTTTATGACAAAATTGTGTATGATTATAAATGTGGCTTTGTGTCCATGCTTCAAAAAATGATCATCAACTACCATATTGAGGGGAGATATTTTAATTGAATACAAGAAAGATCCTTACCTGTGTTCTTGTTTCTGCAATCATCTGCGGCAGCTTTGCTTCATGCGGTGACAAGGATAAGAAGAAAAAATCCAAGAGCAGTTCAAGCAGCAAGGTGGAGGCAACTACTACAGTTGAGCCTACTACAGAAAATCCTTATGTAAAGATAGAGGATAACAACATCGAACTCATCGCTCAGGAGGATGAAACAGCATCAAAGGAAGAAGAGACTACAGAAGACCCGAATGCTCCCGAATTCGACAATGCTGTTGAAGCAGCTTCAGGCGATGCATTCCTCGCTCTCAACTGCGATGACTTCTGGGTACAGTACTGGGGCGAAAAGACTGATCCGCTCAGCTACAATGCAGGCATCGAAACTATCGACGGCAACGGTCAGTACACAGTAAGCCTTACCGCTGATACAGATGGATTCCGCTATGCTATGACTCAGAGCACAGACGGTCAGGCATCACCCGGCGGAGTAGGTCTTGCTGCTGTTATGATAAAGGACGGCGCTAAGGTATGCCCTGACGCAGTTATCACCATCGACAGCATTACTGTCAACGGCGAAGCTATCGAGCTTACAAAGAAGAATTACACCAACACCGAAAGCGGAAATGTTCGTGCTAATATCTACAATGAGTGGGTATCAGAGGACAGCATCCCCAAGGACGCTAAGGCTATGGAAGGTCCGCTTTTCGAGAACGGTGAAAAGACTGCCCTCAACGACGGAAGCTATGCCGCTATAATCGCTGACAAGGATAAGTTCGCAAACTGGACCAATATTACCGTTACTTTCACGGTATCCGGCCTCGACCACGATAAGCCGGGCGAATACCAGGAAACCTACTATGAGGATCAGGGCTACTACGAACAGTGGTAAAAAGAATAAAGCGTGATGTTTCGATGGAAGCATCACGCTTTTTGTTGTTTATAGGTTCAGCGCTTCTCTGTAAATGAACGTATCTGCTTTTCAAATATGGCTTTGATACGCTCATATGAGAAATCTTCAAGACGCTTTCGCTGTCCCTTTATGAGATATTCTCTCAGCTTTTCGTCGTGGACTGTTCTGTCTATGACTGCTGCTGCGAATTCGGGGGAGTTGTCGTCGAGAAGGATACCGCATCCGCCGAGAGTATCGGAGATAGCCGCTGCGTCGTATGCGATTATTGGCACATCGAAGAACATCGCCTCAGCAAGAGGTACGCAGAATCCCTCATGCTCGCTCATACAGACAAAGGCGGAGGCGGTGCGGTAATATGCCAGTATTTCGGGAAAACGGATATGTCCCGTAAATATAACATCATCGCCGATACCGAGAGCGGCGGCATACTTCACCAGACGCTCATAGTAATTCTCCATGCCTGCATATGAACCGCAGAGTATGAGTCTCGCCTGCGGGTCACGCTTCTTGTAGCAGAAAAATGCACGTATCAGGTTTTCCTGTTTCTTGTTGGGAGCTATTCTTCCCACGAAAAGGAGATTTGTCCGTCCGTCGCTGTATTTCTTCATTACCGCTTCATCGGGAGCCTGCTTGTAGTCCTCGAAGCGTATGAGTATGGGTCTTACGTCAATGGGGCAGGTGTAGCCCATTTTCAGCAGTTCGTTCCTGTTGTAGGCTGAATCCGCCAGTACATATTCCACCTTGTCACGCAGGTACTCAACGCCTTTGTAGCCATATTCCGTAAGTTTAGCGGCTTCGGTGCTGTAGGGGCGGAAGAATTCCGGAGGGGTGATATTGTGATAGACCATTATCCTCCTGCATTTGTACTGCTCTATCTTGAATGTAAGGTCTGTGCCTGTGGATTTGTGATATATGAGGATATCGCTGCTTTTCAGGTCTTTCAGCTTGTCCGTATGGGAAGCAATTCCCCTTGGCAGTCTTTTGTCGATATTCTCGGCATATATCTCCGATTTGAAGCCCATATCCTTCAGCGCACCGCTGAGAGCTATGGTGTCATTGCCTATTGCGTCGCCGAATGAAAGAGTAGGGAGAAGCTGTACTATCCTCATACATTCTCCTGCTTTCCGAGAGCTTTGCGGAGCTCCTCGTTTTCTTTCTCCAGCTTTTTTATGCGTATCAGCAGTTCTTTCTGTGCAAGTTCGATGGTCTCGGCCTTGTTCAAGGCCTTTTCGGGAGAATTATCAGCCAGTCCGTTGAGCACTGTAACTATTGATGAATTGACATTATTCTGGTCATTAACAGTCGGCTCGATGTAGAATTTCATCATCTTGCGGATGATTTTCTTGAAGACCACTTTCAGCGGATTGCCTTTCAGCTCCTTGTATGGCTGGACATTGTAGTTTGAGTTGAGGAAATCCAGCGCCTCACTGACTGAGCCGCCAGCCTGCGGAGTTTTCTTGTAGGG
>Ga0116149_1003443_pt1 | contig 16379 bp, 13 predicted proteins | sample AD_UKC057_MetaG_FD_89787 | JGI IMG/M metagenome (GOLD analysis project Ga0116149, IMG submission 89787) | Active sludge microbial communities of municipal wastewater-treating anaerobic digesters from USA - AD_UKC057_MetaG | ecosystem: Engineered > Bioreactor > Anaerobic > Digestate | place: USA... | reverse complement strand
GATCCAGAAGGCGGGGTCCATGTTGTGGCAGGCCATGTCGCCGATGGCGCCGCAGCCGAAATCCCACCAGCCGCGCCACTTGAAGGGCGCGTATGCGCTGGAGAAGGGCCGCATCGCGGCCGGTCCGATCCAGCACTCCCAGTCGACCCCGTCAGGCGTCTGCTCGGGCGCCGGCGGCTGCGTCATGCCCTGCGGCCAGATCGGGCGGTCTGACCACGTGTGCACGTGTTCGATCTCGCCGAACGCGCCCGCGTCCATCATCTTCTTCCAGAGGATCAAGCCGGCGCCCGCATGTCCTTGGTTGCCCATCTGCGTGACGACCTTGTATTTACGCGCGGCTTCGAGCATCAGCCGGCACTCCTCGTAGGTGCGCGCCAGCGGCTTCTGGACATAGACGTGCTTGCCGCGCCGCATGGCGTCCAGCGCAATGCAGGCGTGCGTGTGGTCCGGCGTCGAGATGACCACGCCGTCGATCTCCTTCTCCAGCCGGTCGAGCATCTTGCGGTAGTCGGTAAACTTCGGCACGTCGGGATATTTCTTGTAGGCACCCTCGGCCTTCTTGGCGTCGGTATCGCACAGGCCGACCACCACGCCGCCCGCGCCCGCCGTGCTGTTGAGATCGCCACCACCCATGCCGCCGCAGCCGACCTTAGCAAAGCGGAACTGGCCGCTCGGCGGCGCAGAGACCGCCTGGCCGAACACGCGCGAGGCCGGGATCATAAAACCGGCCGCCGCGCCGGCGCTGAGAAATTGACGACGTGAAGCGTGATGCTGACGGTTCATACCGCGTATCCTTTCTGTTCTGTTACTTCGTTGAGCGAAAATCCGAGCGCGTCATTTGTGCGCCATGCGCGTGCGCAGCGCCTTCTCACGGTCCGCGCTCCAGTAGGCGCAATCCAATTCGATGAACACCGAAGAGTACGCCAGCGTGCTCTCCGTTTTGAGCACCACCACCGTGAACAGTTTCGAGGCTTGATCCAATTTGGCAAAGACCGAGTCGTGCAGCAGCGTTTGCGTCGGGGCGCCCTCCAGAATGCGGGCCGTCTCGCGGCGGAAGGCCTCCGCGCCCGGCGCCAGCGTGTCGTCGATGAAATCCAGCTCGCGGTCCAGATAGTAGACAGGCCGAACGTGCGGTGCCGCCGCGAGCGCGTCCTTCACACGCTCAAGCACCGCAGGCAGCGACGCGCGCGTGTCGATCGTGACGATCCCGGGCGCGCTCTGGCTGGGATAGGCCTTGTCGACAACCAGAATCCAGTTGCGGTGGCCGAGCAGCGGCAGCGTGCGGTCGAATGTTTGTGTCCAACTCATGGGTTCTCCTTGCGTACAGGGTTTACGCGACGGGGTGACGCACCCCGCGACAAAAAAACACGCCAACGAAACGGCTGCGAGCGCCGGGCCTGATGTCATGACCGACCTCCGATCAGAGCGACAATCTCCGTCCACGAATCCGAGCGCCGCATATTCGCGGTCTGCGCATAGCGCCGGTTCCACGGCCGATCATAGACAATCACCAGGCAGTCGCGACGCGGGGCGAGAAGGTCCAGCGCGAGCGGCGAATCATCGATCGCCACGTCAAAGCGTTGCTCCGCAAAGGCGTCGCGATCCAGTGTCTGCGGCACGTCGGCGTCCGTACGCCGCGTGTCGGCGCGGCCGTATTTATCGACATGCAGCAGCCCCAGATGCGCCAGACCGTGCTTGCGCAACCAGCCGCACGACCCCGGGTGGCTGATTGCCGGGCGCCCGGTCACGATCACCAGTTCGTGGCCGAGCGACTCCAGCGCGCGCACGCCTTCCACGCCGCCTGGCGTGGGCGTGAGGCCGGCGAGAAAGTCATCGCGGTGCGCGTGCTCCATCAGCGACGCGATCTCCGTTCCCGACAGGGAGAACGCCTGCTGCAGGTCAAAACCGGAGATTGCCTCGTACGGCACCTGTCGGCCGAACAGTTCGTGTGCCAGGTCCGACAAGTGCCGCGCGGTCTCGCACAGCACATCGTCGAAATCAATGTAAATCCGCATGGTGATACAGTATCACAATCACGCTCCGACGCAAAGCCGGCTCGCGGGCGCTATCCGCCCGGCATGTTTTCTGCTATGATCAGACCCATGTTGGACATTTTTCCATTGCGTTCGCGCGCGGCATGGGCCTGTGTGTGCGCGTTGTCGGTTTGTGCGGCCTTTGCGGCGCGTACGTTTGCCGACGACAGGCCCTACCGCCTGCCGCCTTTCGACCGTTACCAGCCCATTCTCGACCGCATGCCCTTCGGCGCGGCGCCGGCCGCCGCCGCGCAGACGCCGGCGGACCAGGCGGCTGCCGCCACCGAGGCCGATGTCAAGGCCGAGCAGCAGGCGCTCGCCAAGCAGATCAGCATGTCCGCCGTGAACGTGACCCCCAAGGGACAGACCGCCATCGGTTTTACCGACCGGTCAGTGAATCCGCCTGCCAACTATTATCTGCGTGTCGGTGAAAGCGCGAACGGCTGGACTGTCAAACACGCCGATTTCGACGACGAACTCGCAACGCTCGAAAAGGACGGCGTGGCGATCACGCTCAAGCTGGGCGAGGGCCTCGTCGACGCGCCTGCCGCCGGCACGACCCCTGCGCCCCCCCCCGCACTCGCTGCGGCCGGCGTGCCGCGCCCTGCGACGGCCGCCGCTCACGGCACGCCGACTGCGGCGCAATCATTCGTGGACCGTCTACGCGAGCGCGCCGTGCAGAAGAGCCAGGCGGAGCGTGAGGCGGAGGCGCGCATGCGCGAACAGTTTGAACGACTCGCCCGCGAAACCGCCGCGCGCGAGATTCAGCGCCGCCAAGAGGAGGAGGCTCTTGCGGCTGAAGAGCGCGCACTGCTCGAACAGCAGGCGCGGTGACCTTGGAGGGCGAACGTGCATAAGCGCACCGAACAGTTGCTGGGAAGCGCAGCGACCGAGCGTCTGCGCGCCAGCCGCGTCGCGCTCTTCGGCCTCGGCGGAGTCGGTTCGTTCACCGCTGAAGCGCTGGCGCGCGCCGGCATCGGACATCTGCTGCTGGTGGACGGCGACACCGTGGCGCCCAGCAACCTCAACCGCCAGCTTGTCGCGCTGCGCAGCACGCTGGGCCAGCCCAAAGCCGAGGTGATGGCGGCGCGCATCCGCGACATCTCGCCCGATATCCGCGTTGACGCGCGCCACGCCTTCTACCTGCCGGAAAACGCCGACGCCTTTGACTTCGCCGGTTTCGATTATGTGATCGATGCCGTCGACACGGTCGCAGCCAAGGTCGAACTCGCCGTCCGCGCTCACGCCGCCGGCGTCCCGCTCGTAAGCTGCATGGGGGCCGGCAACAAACTCGATCCCGCGCGCTTCGAAGTGGCTGATCTTTTCGCGACCTCTGTTTGTCCGCTCTGCAAGGCGATGCGCAAGGCGCTGAAGGCACGAGGCGTCAACGCGCTCACGGTCGTCTATTCGCGCGAGCCGCCCGCCGTCGCCTGCCGTCCGCCCGGCAGCGTTTCGTTCGTGCCCTCCGCCGCCGGCCTGATCCTCGCGGGCGTGGTCATCCGCGCTCTCGCCGGCGTTGCGGACCTCCGCCCGTGAACACGCGCCGCGTTCCAACGGTGCCTCAGTGATACTGCGCCGCGAGCGTCTCTTCAGCCGCGCGGATCCAGGCCGGATCGAACGCATTGCCGCGCGGCAGCTTGACGAACAGCCGGCGGGCGCACAGCCGCGCCGGCCCGCCGGGCGGCGAGACCAGCCGGTCGAGCCAGTGGCCGGGCCGCGCGCGCAGGACGCCGGTCAAGGCATCCAGGAGATCAAGCGGCTCCTCCGCTGCTGGTGCCAGCACGAACTGCCACAGGATATGCGGCTCGGCCCGCACGCAGCGCCGGATCAGCGCCGCGATCTCCGCGCGCCGCGCGAAGAGATTCTCGCCTGCGATGATCAGCGCCTGACGGCAGGCGAACGCGGACACGCGCGCGTCCTGAGATCCGGTTCCGAGAGCCACGCGCAGGCGGTCGGGAAAGAGATCCGGCAGACGCACGCCCACGAAGCGGCGCGTCGGCGAATCGAAGACGCCCAGCCGTTCGGCGGCCCAGGCTTCGACACGCGCCAGCCCGCGCGCGCTGAGCCGGTCGGTCGCCTGCACGCGATAGGGCGGCAGGCGTTGCGCGCGCAGACCCAGTTCGCGAGCGCGGTCGCGCAGCTCGGTACCGGGCAGCAGCAGCGTCGGCAGGAACTGCGGGTGAATGGTGTCGCCCAAGCGCACCAGCCAGTCGAGCGAACGCTGAACGTCCTGTTCATCCTGCGCGGGTAGGGCGTACATGAAATCGAGGGTGGGACGGATCCCGTGGCGCAGGAGCGCCGCGACGCCGCGCAGCACACGCGCCTCAGAGAGCGGACGGTGCAGCAGCCTCAGCACCTGCGGATCGGTGCTCTGGATCCCGACCTCAGCCTCGGCCACGCCGGCCTGCGCCATGCGGCGCGCCTGGTCGTCGGTCAGCGTGTCTGCGCGGATCTCGACAAAGAACGCCATACGTCGCCCCGGGTTCTCGGCGCGCATCACCTCCAGCACCTCGTCGAAGCGCGGGTGCGCGTTGAAGGTCGGGTCGAGCAGGCGGATCTCGCGCGCACCGCGGTCGCGCAGCACGCGGAGGCGCGCCGCCACCTCATCGGGCGGCAGGCAGGTGGTCGTGGTGCGCCGGAGGTTGTAGCAGCAGAACGCGCAGCGCATCGGACAGCCGCGGTGGGTCTCCAGATAGGCCATGCCGTTGGCGTCCGGCCGGTTGACCGGATGGTCCGGCGCGGGCAACAGATCATGCAGCGCGCGGACCGACCTACGGCGCGTGCCGGTCCTCCATGCGCCGTCCGGCGCGCGCCACGCCACGCCCTGCGTGTCCGGCGCGCGGCCGGTGCGGAAAAAGCGCAGCACCTCCGGGAAGACCGCCTCGCCCTCGCCGACCACCCAGGCGTCGGTCGGAAACCGGGCGTCGCGGGGCGAGCGCCGCACGGCGTCCGTCCCCGGCAACAGCGGATGATTCGCGGCGATATCCGGTCCGCCGATCACGATTTTGAGCGCGGGCAGGCGGCGTTTCAGCAGTGCCAGCACACGCAAGGTGCGCTCGATGTTCCAGAGGGTGCAGGTCGCGGCCAGCGCGTCGGGACGCAGCGCGGCCAGCCGCCGCGTCAGACAGGCGTCCGCCTCGGCATCCTGCCCGGCCGGCGTGTCGGCCACCGTCCAGTGCGCCGCCTCCGGCGAACGTTCCAGCGCCGCGCGCAGACAGGCCGCGGCGGGCATCAGATTCTCGCCGGGCGAGGTGACATCCGGATCGAGGCGTGGAAGTTGGATAAAGAGGAGGCGCATCGTTGAAAATGGGAATCAGCGTGTAATCTTAGTCGGTCAGCTTCCCGGGGTCAAACCGTTCATGGCTGCCTGTTCATGGCTGCCCACGCTGCTTTGGTCCCTGCAGGGGCGCATCCGATTCACGTGCTTGAATCAAGCGGTTGATGCCGTCCATCGGCAACCGATCAGGATAGGCGGTCGGCCCTCGTCTGACTCATTCGCGTGTCAGGCCCCGCAGCAGTTGGCGTAACCGGCGACCGGCTCAGGCGCATGGGACGCGAACGCGAGACGCGAAACTGTTGGAAGGTCTCGCCGAGACCGCCGTCGGGACGAGCGCCCGCCCGTTTCTCGCCAATCCCCAACACCGAAGGTTGAACCCGTTGCCCGTTCGTCGTTCGTTGCCAAAGGCCTCGGTCAACCGAAAGGCGATAGCGATCCCGATTTCGATTTCGATGGCCCCAACTCACTGCTATACCTCAAATAACGGGCTGTCGCGGCATGACCATCGCGATGATCATGTGCACTGTAGCACTCGGAACGTCGCCTTAGCAAGGCCAGTCCGCCGTTTCCCTGGGCCGACGCATCTGCTTTCTTGTCTTTACGGCCTTTCCCCCACAATAGCCGCCGCCAACCGATGACGTATTTTTCGCGAGGCGGCGCGAGCGGTTTTTTGGTATCTTTCCTACCGTCAACCATGTGAAAGGGACCGATATGAAAAAGTTTTTGACCCTCTGCGCGACGGCGGTACTCGCCGGGTGCGTGTCCAGCATGATCAACACCGACGCATCGAAGACCGTCGGGCTGCAGACATGCCGTCTTGTTTCGCCGTCCAATATCGCCGCCCCCGTCTTCAGTTGGAAGATGACGTCGACGCGGCAGGGCGCGCGGCAGACGGCCTACCGGATCAGAGTCGGAACAGCCGAAGGCCGCAAACTCGGCACCGTCGTGTGGGACACCCGGAGCGTGCCGGACGACCGGTCCACGGGAATCGCGTACGGCGGGCCGGCGCTGAAAAGCGCGACGGCTTACGCGTGGGAAGTTTCGGTGCGCGACGAGACGGGCGCATGGCTCAAACCCGCAACCGCAACGTTCACGACCGGGCTGCTGGCCGCGGACGATTGGAAGGGGTCAGAGTGGATCGCTGTTCCGGGGCAGGACATCATTTCTTCCAACGCCGTTCCCAAAAACGAACGCGCCGTTCCGGGTACGAGCTGTTTCGTAAAGGCGCTCGATCTCGGACCGAACGTGAAGGCGGCTTACTGGACCGTGACCGGGCAGGGCGTGTTTGAAGCTTTCGTGAACGGCGCGCGTGTCGGCAACGATTTTCTCAAGCCTGGCTTTACGCACGTTTTCAAGACGCGCCACGCCTTCACCTACGACGTGACGGATCTCCTCGCGAAAACCGGCGGCGAAAACGTGTTCGCCGCGATGGTGTCCGCCGGCTGGTGGCGCGATAAAATCGTCCACTACCGCGGCAAAGAATCGGCGTTCCGCGCACAGTTGATCATCCGATACGCGGACGGCTCCGAAAAGCGTTTCGGGACGGACGCCTCGTGGCGCGGCGCGATCGCCAGCCCCGTGACGCGCGCGTCGATTTTCGAGGGTGAGGCGTATGACGCGCGAGAGACGATGCGCTGGACGGAAAAGGGCGGACACAGCGCTTTTCAGACGGTCAAGACGATCGATGAGTTCAAGGGCGAGATCGTCCCGATGGAGGGCAGCCCGATCCGGCTGCGCGAGGATCTCGCGATGCGCCCGGCGGCCGCGTATGTGTGGCAAGGCGTTGAAGGCGCGGACGCGACGAGCAAATTCGGAAAGGTGAAAACCGTCCGCGCATACAAGCCCGGCGAGGCGATGATGCTCGCGTCGGGAGAAACGCTCGTCGTCGATTTCGGACAGAACGCCGCCGCCGAGCCGCGTTTCACGGCGTCCGCCGCGGCCGGCACGACGATCACGCTGCTGCCCGCCGAAATGCTGAACGACGAAGCGGGTCTCAAGAGCCGCGGCAACGACGGACCGGAAGGGGCTGTCTATCGCGTGAACCTGCGCGGTATCCATCGGGACGGTGCGCAGGCGGTCTACACGTTCGCCGGCGCGGGTGACGAAACCTACATGCCGCGCTTCACGTTCTTCGGCTACCGCTATCTCTCGATCACGGCGACAGACAAGGTGACGATCAAGAAACTTGAGTCCGTCCCCGTTACGTCCATCGCGAAGGAACTGGAGCTCGGGAGCATCCAGACGGGCGAGAAAGATGTCAACCGCCTCATCTCCAACGTGCTGTGGGGCCAGTACTCCAACTATCTCTCCGTGCCGACAGACTGCCCGCAGCGCAACGAGCGCCTCGGCTGGACGGCCGACACGCAGGTCTTCACGGAAGCGGCATCCTGCAACGCCGACGTTTACGGCTTCCTTTTCAAGTGGATGCGCGACATGCGCGACAGCCAGCTTGAAACCACGGGCTCGTATCCCTCCGTCGCGCCGGTGGCGCAGTACGGCAACGAGGGCGACCGCTTCGGCTGGGCCGATGCGGGAGTCATCGTGCCCTACACGCTGTGGCGCCGATTCGGCGATGCGTCGATCGTGAAGGCGAACTGGGCGTCGATGAAGGCGTTCATGGCGCATCTCGCGCAAACGAAGCACGCGACGCCGCCCGGCAAGCGGCAGTACGCGGACTGGCTGTCCTACGAAAAATACCAGCCTTGCAATGCCGCTTGGGGCAACAACCCGCCCAAGGAGGCGTTTGAATATTGGGATTTTCTGGGCGCGTGCTACTGGCTCTGGGACGCGCGGATGATGGCCGAAATGGCTGCGGCGATCGGCGAGAAGGCCGACGAAAAGGCGTTCCGCGACATGGCGGCGACGGCGCTCGCGCACATCCGCGGCACGTACGTGATGGCGGACGGACTGCTTTCCAAGACCTTCCGCGACTTGCAGACGGCGAGTCTCTTCGCGCTCAAGCTCGGCCTGCTGGCGGACGCGAAGGCCGTCGCCGAAACGCGGTCGCTCCTGCTCAAAAACATCAAGGATCACGGGGACTGCCTGCAAACGGGCTTCCTGGGCACCTCGATCCTCATGAACACCCTCACGTACGAAGCGGGTGCGCCGGACGTCGCCTACACGCTGCTCCTGCAGCACAAGAACCCGAGCTGGCTCTACTCCGTCGATCAGGGCGCGACGACAATCTGGGAACGCTGGAACAGCTACGTGAAGGCCACCGGGTTCGGCCCGGCGAGCATGAACAGCTTCAACCATTACGCCTACGGCGCGGTGCTCGCGTGGATGTACGGCACGATGGCGGGCATTCAGGAAGATGCCGCGGCACCGGGCTTCAAGCATTTCGTCCTCGCGCCGCTTCCGGACAAGCGCGTCGGGAACGTCTCCGCGGAATACGATTCCGCGTACGGCACCATCCGTTCGTCATGGGCTTACGGCAAGGACGGCCGATGGACGTGGACCTTCACGATCCCGGCGAACGCGTCGGCCTCGGTGACCGTCCCCGGCGGCGAAACGAAAACGTACATGTCGGGCACCTACACGATCGTCCGTTGAAATGCGCCGGCCTCGCGCGGAACAGCGAAACCGCGGGGCGGTTGCATTTACGGGGGACCGGAGAAGGGGGAGTGGCCAAAGAAGGCGTGGTAGGTGCGGCAGAAGTATTGCGGTGAAGCGAAGCCCGTGCGGGCGGCTATCTGTTTGCCGGAGAGGCCGCCCTTGGCCAGGAGGCGCCTGGCCTCGTTCATTTTTTTTCGAAGGATGTACTTTCCCGCGCTCTCGCCGAAGACCTTGCGGAATGTGCGCTCGACGGACGTGTGTGACAGCCCTGACAAGGCAATGACATCCTCAACGGCCACAGCTCGCGACATGTTGCGGTCGATGTAGACGAGCGCATCCGAGAGCCAGGCGGGCTCGACGGGATGGGACTCCGTTGACGCGCGCTCGACGAGTTCCCCGGGCTTGACGTGAAAGACAGGGTGCTTCTTTCGCGCCGCCGGGTCTTCCATCGCGGCGTGCAGCAGTCGCGCTGCAGCATAGCCGACGCCCTTGGCGTTCGGATCAATGCTTGAAAGCGGAGGAGTCGCAAACGAACAGAGAAGCGTGTCGTTGTCGACGCCGAGGATCACCATGTCCTGCGGAATGCGGATGCCCCGTTCGGCGGCCAACCGCAAAAGCTGGTAGGCCCTGAGGTCGTTTGCGCAGAACACAGCCGTCCGGGGCTTGAGGGTACAGAGCCAGTTTGTCAGGGGAACGGGGTCCTCTGGAACGGCCGCCTTTTCGGCGAAGAAGATCGAATCGCTCGGCGGTTCAGGGTGGGTGAAAACTTCGCAGGCAAACCCTGCCGACTTCAGACATCGCGTGAAGGCGTCACACCTGAGATCCGAAAACGTGGTGCCGAGAAAACCGCAGTAGGCAAAGTTCCTGAAGCCGCGCGCCAGAAAGAACTCTGCGGCCGTCGACGCGATGGCCCCATGATCGGAATCGACGCCGATGGGGTCTGGGGTCGGGCTCTGGCAGAACGCATCCACAAAAGGCAGCCCCGACATCTTGAGCTTTCGCCGCATGCCGCCGTCCACAATGCGCGCGATGACGCCGTCAAACCCTTTGAGCGCGGTCCTCTTCTTGAGATAGGAGGGAAGGAGCAGGTGCAGCGTCCAGTCGCGTTGCTCCTGGGCAAACATGGCGATGCCTTTCAAAAGCTCGCGCCCGTACTCGCGTGAGTTCTCGGTGATCAACGCTATTTTCTTCATGTCTCGTTATCACCTGACCTCTGCGGGAGAGGCCGGATCAGGTTCAACAACCACGTTGAAATCACCTTTCTCGGCCACGCAGTCCTGATAGACGGCGGAGACGGCAGGCGTGCCGTCTCCGCCGAAACAGGGACGTCCGTCAGGCTTGGACTTTGTAGCGATTGGCATCCGGACGGATCTCGAGGCGGCTCAACCACTCGGGGTTGCCGCTCCCGTTCGCGAAGGTCATCTTCTTCGGGTCCCAGTCAAAGCCCGTATCATGCACATAGCTCATGTGGACGAGCTGGCAGAGCACGCTGGTATACGGGCCCACATCCTCGCTGGAGATTGTCGCACGGCGTTCCTTCACGCACTGGATGAAATTTTCAACGTGGTTGCCCGATTCATAGAGCGGCAGTTTAATGCCGGCGTGCGTCTTGAAGTCGACACCGAAGAACCGCTCGGCTTTTTTAACGGCTTCCGCCGAACTGCGGCCGAACGCTTCCGTTGCCGTGTCGATTTCGGTCTCGACACCGTTGACGCGCCGCTTGTACTTGCCGTTGTAATAGCAGATCTTCTTCATGCCGTTGCCGTCAAACGTGCCCTCGCTCAACGCCTCGCGCATCTTGCGGTCGGGCGTGTTATGGCCGTTGCCCTCCCAGAAAGCGATGCGCCCGCGGTCGACGCACAGAATGCCGCGCGTGCCGAAGAAGACCGTTCCCCAGCGCGTGCCTCCGACATGCAGGAGTTCGAGACCGTCCTCATAGATGAGGCGGGCGCCGTTCTGGCGGCGGAATCCGCGATTCCAGTCGTTTGAGCGCGGCTCTGCGCTCTTCACCACCCGGACCGGCCCCGAGCCGTCCTTGCCCATACCCCACTGCGTGATGTCCATGTGATGGGCGCCCCAGTCGCCGCATCCCCCCGAGCCGAAGAAATCGTCCTCACGCCAGAAGCCGGGGAAGAAATTGTGCACGCCGCGCGGCGCAAGCTCGTCGGAATACGGCACGTTCGGCGCCGGTCCCAGCCACATGCTGAAGTCCACGTCAGGATTGGGTGCGCCTTCCTCGGCGAACCTCTTGAAGTCACGGAACGGACGGCGCGGACAAGCCGGGCCGCCGAACTGATTTTCAACGTACTTGACGTCGCCGATGAAACCGTTGCGCGCCAGTTCGCAAGCCGCGCGGAATTCGAAGCTGGAGCGTTGCATCGCGCCGACCTGAAGGATGCGCCCCGTCTTTTTGGCGACTTCCACGATGGTGCGCGCCTCGTCGACGCTGTACGTGAGGGGCTTTTCGCAATAGACGTCTTTGCCGTGCTTCATCGCCTCAACGACCATGTAGGCGTGCCAGTGATCGGGCGTCGCGATGCAAACCATGTCAATCGCGGGATCCTCAATCACCTTGCGGAAGTCGGATTCGGCGCGGCTAGCATCCTTCGGAATGCCGAGGTCGGCATGGTCCGCATAGTATTCCTGCACACGGCGCAGCGCGTCGTCGCGGCGCACGCGATCGCAGTCGCAGACCGTCTTGACCACCACCTTCCGCCAAAGAAACTGGTTGAGCAGCCCGCGTCCCTGCAGGCCGATGCCGATCATCCCAACGGTGGGAAGCTCGTTCAGCCCGAGCGTACGCCTGGCAGGACCGATCGCCCCCCAAAGGCCCGGCGTCACGGTGGCCGCGGTGGTCAAGAGTCCCCGTTGTAGAAACTGACGACGATTATGAAACATCACACACCTTCCTTTAGGCGTTGCAGAGTTGGCGGATGGCGGCCAGTTCAGCCTCTGTATCATTCAGCCCCTTCTTCACCGGTTTAAGGCGAGACGCCAGCGTGATGCAGAGGTCGACCGCTTCGGAACAGGACTTGATGAAACGCCACTGAGCGTCGGCGCTCTGCTCGGGCGCGCCCTCGGCGCGCAGCATGTGGCAGTCGAACTCCACGACCCCCTTCCAGCCGCAATCGGTCAGCGCACGGAACATCCATACGGTCTCCTTAAGACCTTCCGGGCCCACGAGCGGAGGGAAATCGTTGTCGAACTGTCCCTTGATCTGCGAGCCGAAGTGCAGGAACTTCATCTTCTTCGTGGCGCAGAGGTAGGAGACCGTCAGCACAGCGTTCAGCAGCGTCATGCCCTCGTGCTGGAGAAGTTCGGGATTCACGCCCCAGAACGCCGGCTTGTTGAGGCGCGTCATGATGAAGCCGACGGCATGCCCGGACGTGGGAATCAACATGGCGCCGCGGGGTTCGTTCGGCTTCGGTTCCAGGGTCGCGCCCTTGTAGTTTGTGAACTTCATTTTCTCGATGTAGCCGGTCACATGGTTCAGTCCCTCCGCCAGCCAGTCGTAGATATGCGCGAAATCGGTCTTTGCGTAGACCTCAAAACCGTCGCGCGCCACCCAGTAGGTGTAGTGCTTGGCGCCGAGCAGGTGGCCGATGCGCAGACAGCGCTCGACCTTTTTCGCGGCAAGGGCGCGCAGCTTCGCGTCCGGGTTCGTGAGACCGCCGGCACGAAAGAGCGTGCTGCCGTGAAGGGAACAGGTCACCATGTTTATCTTCAGACCGCCTTGGGCCAGAACCTTTTTGATGGCACGCAGCTTCTTGTAAACGTCGCTCTTCGGATCCAGGTCGTCTTCGGGGTGTTCAGGGTCCCAGGGCACGAGGTCATCGTCATGCGCACTGGTCATCTCGATGAGACCTTCCTTCGCCGCCTTCGCAAGCATCCGCGCCACATCCAAAGCGTCGGGAGCAGGCTGGACAGCGCCGCCAAACGGATCAGACAACGGATTGGCAACACACCAGAACGGCATTGAGCGCGCCGCGACGCACATTTTATCGAACATGGGTTCTTCTTTCTCTTTCTTCGTTCCCCGAATAGCGGAGTCTATCCCTGGGAAAAACACGCAATCATGTCAATCAGTATACGGTCTACGGCCCTGCGGCCCCAGTCCGAAGTATTGCATATTACGAAACATCAAATTGCACGATACGAAACAACCCGTCGCGCATCGCGAATTCATTTCATGCCCTCGCCCCGGCAGCCGCGCGGTTCCGCCTCTGCGGCGCAGAGGGCGTAGCGCACAAAATCTTAAGGGTAACAGTCGCAACAGGCGCAAAGCATTCTGAATGCCTCTGCGTCCTTGCGCCTTCGTGTCTTTGCGTTAAACACGAAACCTCTTGTGTGATGCCTGTTGTGGGCGTCCCCGCCTGTTTAACGGGCTTCGCGCAGTGAGTATGTCGCACTGAATACATGACCCTTTGCCCGACTGAGTTGTGGTTCCGCTCGACCCGGTTCAGGCACTTCAAGCAACCGGGCATTCGGCACTCTCTGACTTTCTGCTTGTGACTGGGTGTCATGGTTTACTCCGGTTGCGGGTTCCTCAGGAGGATGTTTGCCTTGCGTCGAGTTGATTAACGTAAGTTTCAATAGCGGTTACGGCAGATGACAACTCAATTAACAGGTCAAAAGCTTGCTTGTATTTCATATCGCGGTTGTTCTTGAAGTGAGACTGAAAGCCTTTACTTGCCATAAGGAGGATTGGCAACACTGCCGGGAACCATAATTGCAGGCCTTTCAGAGTATCCAAGTCCGTGGAACCAAATATACGGAATTTGCCGTCAGGTGTTGAAGTCTCCTCGCTTTTGTAAAACATGGATGTGAAATGATTGTGCGTGCCGTATTTTGAGCAAGCCGTGTATATCTGGTGAACGATCTTTTCGCCTATATCGTCATCATTGAATTTGAAAGTTGGTTTGGGGAGTACGTCATCCTTGCCGGTTTTGTGATTGAGCCAGCGTCTGAAATTGTCATCGCTTTCTGATATACGTGCCGCAGTGCGGGCGGTTTCGGCTGCATTACGCAGAAGGGCGTATGCAGCGTCTTGACGATGCGCTATGAGCAGATAAACACTGTCTTCCAGATATTCATAACAGGAAAATAACAGGAAGGGGGTATCCATTTGACGCAAGTACCTACTACCCGTTGTGGTCTTCCCCGACAATTTGACAGAAACTCACCGGCGCGGTATTCGCCGCCTGCTGAAAAAGCCTGTAAAACAGCAAGCCTCTTGAGCGGGAGGACCTGCGGTTGAACCGGAACGTGTATTCATCGAGGTAATAGTCGAGATGTTTTGCACTGACAGCTCCCTGGTGTGTGCTCAGCAACCAGCGTTTCAGCAGCGCAGCCACACGGTGAACAGCCGGCATGCTGACGTGGGCGGGATCGCCGCTACTCGAAGAGACCGTCGGCGTGTGCGTGTAACCGAGTTGAGGCAACCGCTTGTACCCGCCCCAGCCATCGGTCAGGATCTCCGAACCCTTCTCGACCACGTCGCAGACAAACGGCACGAGGCTGCCGCCAGAGGCGTCCGCCACCCGGCGCATCCGCAATCTGCCGAACCCTTTCGGCGAATGTGTTTCTACGGCAATGATCACAATCGAACGCCTTTCTCCGCCCCGCCCCGGCTTATCACCGGCATGGAAGCCGCCCACGTAAGTCTCGTCCACCTCGACCTTCCCTCTCAGCCGCTCACGGTCAGGCCTCACCATGGCTCGACGCATCTTATGCAGCCACGTCCAAGCCGTCTGATAACTGCCGAACCCAAGAACCCGCTGCAGACCCAATGCGCTTGCCCCGTCCTTCTGGCTCATCAGAAACCAGATCGCGGCATACCAGGTCTGCAGAGGCATCCGCGTACGGTCGAACATCGTGCCTGCCGTTACCGAAGTCTCGCTCCCGCACTGATGGCAGTGCAGGTAGCCTCGTGCAGTCGTCCAAGGCTCTCCCCTCCACCCGCAGTGAGCGCACTCGAACCCCTGCGGCCAACGGCACTTCTGCAGATAGCTCCTGCACGCCTTTTCGTCGGCAAACCAGCTCAGAAACTGCTGATACGTTCGAGGGTAGTCCTCGCCCGCGACTGGATTCGAGGTATCTTTCATGGCGCGTCATACTACAGGTTGTGGGTACTTGCTTCAAATGGATACCCCCTTTCAAGGATTACAATGTACTAGCCGACAACCCCATTGCATGATCAGAGGCTGGACGGGCAGACGCCCGTCCCTCCCCCTGCTCCGCGCGTTCTGTGGGACGACGTGAAAGACGGTCATTCCCGACTGTCCGCCAAACCACCCTGCTGAGGGAGGCGCCTAAAGAGCGGAGACGCAGTGTGTTCAGCGTTGAACCTATGTCAGTTATTCGCCGGTCGGGCGTTTCCCACAGCACATTTGAACCGACATCGATGTTCGGCGTTCACTTGGTGCGCGAGCCGGACGAACCGTGACCGATCCAGTTCTCGACCTTCAGGCCCGGAACCCGTTTGAACTCCTTCGTGTTGTTGGTGACCAGCGTGAAACCCTCCTGCAGTGCGTGAGCCGCGATCAGAAGGTCATAATTCCCGATGGGCGTTCCAACGCGCTGAAGATGCGACCTGATCGCACCGAATACGGGGGCTGCCGCGGCGGGGAAATCCAGCACCTCCAGAGGGCACAGGAATTCCGCGAGAACGCATTGATTCTCCTCGGGTCTTGAACTTTTGGCCACGCCGAACTGGAGTTCGCAATACGTGATGGCTGACACCCCCACGTCACCCACCCGCAAGGTTCTGAAACGGTCAAAGACTTCACGTGGGGAACGCTTGATAATGTAGATGCAGATGTTGGTGTCCAACAGGTAACGCATCAGTCAAGACTCTCCCGTTCTTGCTGTTCACCCTGGTCACGGTCAGCCATAAAGTCCGGCGAAAAACGCTTCGTGGCATCAAACATCGACCGCCACGGATCGTTTTTGGGCACGAGGACGACGCAGCTTCCAAGGTGCTGGATGAACACAGAGTCTCCTCCGAAACGGAACTCCTTGGGGAGCCGCACGGCCTGACTTTGGCCATTCATGAAAAGTTTTGCCGTTTTCATGAGACAGAAGTATAGACTGTTGAGTATATATGTCAAGTGCCGGATTCCGTTGCTGTAGACCGTACGAGATCGGCTCGGCTCAGAGATCCCATTCGCAAATAGCCATTGGCCGTTAGGGTCGGTGTCGGGGTTCCCTAATTCTTTGATAAGATCGCCGCGTTTGGTGCCGAGCCTGAAGCCCCGCCACCCCTCACCTTCAACGATCAGCTTTTTCAGCTCAACCCAATGTTGAGACGTGCTCCCGCAGCGCCTCTCGCCGCTGAAGGAGTTCAGCCGCTGAATATGCATGGGGTGGGCGGCTGGACGAGCGGACGCTCGTCCTTCCCCTACTCCGGGCTTTCGTCGGATTCCGGTCCCGCGGCCTCCGCGCCGCGCGCGAATTTGGGATTGGCGCCCGCGATGACGAGGGCGACCTCGCCTTTGACCGGCTTGCCTTCGAAG
>Ga0116149_1003440_pt1 | contig 16384 bp, 9 predicted proteins | sample AD_UKC057_MetaG_FD_89787 | JGI IMG/M metagenome (GOLD analysis project Ga0116149, IMG submission 89787) | Active sludge microbial communities of municipal wastewater-treating anaerobic digesters from USA - AD_UKC057_MetaG | ecosystem: Engineered > Bioreactor > Anaerobic > Digestate | place: USA... | reverse complement strand
GAACCTGGCAGAAGGGTTTTCGGTTTTTGATTTCCCTTTGGAACACCGGAGAACGATCCGGACGACCAACAGCCTGGAGAGAATCAACAAAGAGATCCGTAGGCGAACAAGAGTGGTTGGTGTATTTCCAAACGAGGCTTCATGCCTTAGATTGATCTCGGCTTTGCTTATGGAGATCAGTGAGGAGTGGCAGATCGGAAAACATTATTGTGCTGGCAAGTCATTAAGTTATTAAAGAACGATGGGTATTTCTGACTCAAATTTACAGAAAAAAGAGTGCGTAATCGCGATAGGTGACGTAGAATACATATAGAAGACATTTCTAGGTTTTTCAAATTTATTCTGTTGTTATTGTTGTAAGAAATTGCTACGTTACCAATTCGAGGAAGATAAATTCTTTTGCACCTGTGGTAACACAATCCTTGAACCAAGGTAATTTGATTTTTTTACCACTTAGGTTCATACCTTACCACATCGAAAAGGAGTAAAAGATATGAGTCTCGCAGACCTCCTTATCACAGCTCAGAGTGGTTCCCACCCTGCGTGTAAGAACTGCCCATGGAATCCGAGTCGGAAACACATAAACAAGCCCGCGTATGGAGTTAGTTGTATTCAACATGGTATCAATTGGAATTCCAATGTTATTGCGAAAAGCATGCTGATTGCACAAGACCCGGCTGGTACAACGCCAGAAAAGACGGGCAATCTCTGTGGTTATTGTAATGCCCGCTTTTCAACAGACCATTCTGCACAACATGGATTCTCTCTTTGGAAAGCTGCGGTTTCTCTCATTGATTCTGGTCCTGAATGCAATAAATATATGAAAAGTCATTATTGGACTAATGCAATCATGCACGGTATAAAAGACGAAAATAATCGAGAGCTTGCTAGAAGATGTTGCCAATTCATTTTGACCGAACAAATAAATTTCCTGCAACCTCAAGTAATAATTGTTACAGGAAAAACAGCCGCTGAATCAGCCTTTAACTTAGGTTTGATATCAAAACAATGGGATGAATTTAAATGGGATTTTTCTAAACATGCCCACAGTGAACAAGTCCGATTGCAAACTGGAAGTATGGCAACTGTTTTTTGTACTTATCATGGTTCAGCTACTGCAGTGAATACTCATGTTGCACGGTTGTATTCAGAAGAAACACAAAAAGCTATTTTGGATAGAATTGACCAATTACCTGACCCAATGCCTGCTCATAGATTTCTTAGGCAATATCAAGGAAACAATGGCGAGGATAAGGGGATGAAAGTTTTATTATTGCATTGGTTAGAAATTGGATATGCTATTCGTCAGGCAAATGAGAATTAATCCAACTGAGTCGATTTTCTGAATTGGACTAATCTACCTTATAGGAATATAAGTGCAGGCTGCCTTTCCTTGCTTCACTGTTAGGCGCACTATTGGCGCAGTTTGAATACAATACAGTGGAAAATATGAATTTGGTGGACAATTTAACCCCCACATTTTTGGCTATATAGAAGGCATACCACCATATATACGGTATAGTACGTTAGTTCTGGTTCTTCGAATCAGTAGGTTGCGCGTTCGAGCCGCGCCGAGGGCGCCAATATACATGGGTTTGAAGATAGTCGGACGGTAAATATCATAGTTTCTGCCGTCCGACTATTTTGCAAAGGCTGGGTTGGGCTCCGCTGTCATATCAAGCGCTTAAGGAGCGGGGTTGGCTGGCGGCCCTTTTTCCACCAACCATTTTTCCGACCACATCTTCTTTGCCCTGGAAAACAAAACGACCTGCCAGCAAGTTCTGGCCAGGCCACGCAAACGGGAATAAGAAAATCCGAACGTTTTCAGCGATGCTTAATCTGTGTTGAATACTTGGTCTTATTGTACAAAAGGAAAGGACATGATCCTAGGGGGACAAAGAAGCTTTGCTTTCAAAGATGAAAATGCTTGGAAATTTCTTGGGTGATTTTTTACAAAGCGCTTATAGAAGTAAAAATTTGAGAACATATTTCTTAGTGGAACCCGAAACTGAAACAAAGGAGGATTTACAGCGTTCATGGCGATAAACCATCAATACAGCTAACCTGTTGTAATAGAAACACATGGGCTCAGATTAATTCGGCATGGACCAAATTTATCATTCTTTGTACCTTGCGCCTTTTCTCTTGGACAAATTTCACAACCTCGCCAATTATTTATAGAAATCGCCGCCGTTGTATACACCGCCCTGTCTATTGAGCTAAGCAAAGTGAGAGAAAGCGTCACCCCCCGCTGCATCTCTAAGGTTCAACCATTTTATTGGCACAAATCAGGTCTCAACGCGAACTTTACGGTCGATGAAGAATATTCCACTTCGTCCTTTCGATCTGGAATGATCTCGCAATTAAAGAGCACATTCAAAGCGAAAGAAGAAAACGAACCGGTGCTTTGCAATCCCCTTTTTTCTGTGGGTGCAAACAATCCACCTGACCATGTCATACTCTTCATTACAGTTTATTTTCAATCCCGCCTTTTCCATCGAAAAGCCGGGCGGGTTCTGATATGATTAATGGGGTTCAGGTCGCCTGCAAACGTGATTATTGAGGGAGTTATGAAACGTTGGATAAATTTCTTGTCTTGTGGGCTTATCATCACTTTGATATGGTCTTCGATCATCATTCAGCCCGCATCTGCCCAAAAAGAAGAAGATACGGTTAGGGTTTTAATCAAGTATAAGAATGGTCAAATGAAAACCGCGCGTAGTACGCTGAACGCGTCAGGTGCGGTCATCCGTTATGTTTTCAATGACATCAATACCCTCGCGCTGACCATCTCTGAGAAAGACCTCCCAGGTTTATATCGGAACCCTGACCTGCTGACCATCGAGAAAGACCCCGCGCGTTACCTTATTGAGCCGTTCTCAACCGAACCTGAAGCGTTGTTCAATAATACAGTGGATGTCAATGGTCAAATCATTCCCTGGGGCCTTGAAGCCGTTCAGGCACGCGATGTTTGGGATATTAACCGAGACGCGGTGATTGATTCAGGCGCACCAACTGGGGCAGGCATGAAAGTCTGCATCATCGATACCGGTTATTACACTGATCATGAAGACCTGAAAGATAATATAAGCGGAATTTCCCAGGTCGACGACAACTGGCAGCGGGATGGGTACGGGCACGGTACGCACGTGGCCGGCACCATCTCCGCGATGAACAACCCCATCGGTGTAGTTGGAGTCACCCCCGGCACAGTCGACTTGCACATCGTGAAGATTTTCTCCGATGAAGGAAAATGGGTTGTCGGAGCGTCTGACCTGATCGCAGCCGTGTATTCCTGCAGCGAAAACGGCGCGAACATCATCAACATGAGCCTGGGCGGAGATACCCCCTCTACCATTGAAGAAGCCGTGTTTCAATCGCTCTTCGATTCCGGGATCCTTTTAATCGCTTCTTCTGGCAATTTGGGCACCTCGGCATACAGCTATCCTGCCTCTTATCCAAGCGTCCTTTCGGTAGCCGCGGTCAATTCCAACCTGCAGCATGCTGGTTTTTCGCAGTATAACAATGCGGTTGATCTTGCCGCCCCGGGCGTGTCCGTGATCAGCACCGTTCCGACGAAAATCGAGACAGTTGTAGTGGATGGAGTTACCTACCCTGGTTATCATATCCAGTATTCTGCCTGGGGTTCTGCGAGCGGTGAACTGGTCAGTGGCGGCCTGTGTGACTCTGTAGGCGCGTGGGCAGGGAAGATCGTTCTTTGCCAACGCGGCTCCGTCGATTTGCTCACCAAGGTCACGAATGTGCAATCATCGGGCGGCCTGGTTGCGTTGATCTATAACAATGAACCTGGCGTGTTTGGAGGAACCCTAGGGGACGGCAATTCATCACTCATTCCCGCACTCACCATGAGCCAGTCGGACGGTCAATATCTCCTCTACAACAAGCTGGGCAAGGTAACAGCAGTGACCAGCACTGTGATGGGAGGGTCCAGCTACGGTTCCTGGAGTGGAACTTCGATGGCCGCGCCACATGTGGCAGGCGCCGCGGCGCTTGTTTGGTCCTGCAAACCAGACGCGAGTAACACTGAAGTAAGAGACGCGCTGATCAACACCGCTTTAGATCTTGGAACAGCAGGCCGGGATGACTATTTTGGTTATGGGCTGGTTCAGGCATTTACCGCCTGTAGCTCCTTGAAACCAACGGCTGTGGAGCTCTCCTCCTTCTCAGCTCAATCTCAACCAGCAAAGGTGACGCTGAGCTGGGAGACCTCAAGCGAACTCAACACACTGGGGTTTAACCTGTACCGCTCCAGCACATTAAACGGAAAAAGAGACAGGCTGAATGCAATACTCATTCGAGGAGACAACCCACCCGGCAGCCTCGTGGGTGGTTTTTACGAATACACTGATAAATCATTCAACCCAAGAATGATGAGACCCAGCGCAGAACTCAGCGGCACCATTCTGCAACAGGCGCTGAACGGCAGCCGTCCTTATTATTATTGGCTGGAAGAGGTGGATATCTACGGTCACAACAAGGTATATGGACCGGTTGAGGTGCGTAAAACACCCTGACACGGCCCAGCCAAGGAGAGAGAAACGCCTCTCCCGTTTTCACGAAGAGAAGAAGTTGCGCGCGTGGTTCGATACAAATAACCCACAGGTTCTTGTGAAAAACGACGATTTCTCACTGGGGCTTCAACTGTTGTTGCTGTAACCGTCATTCAAAGGTTGTCTTATTTGCCTTTTGTAATTTTTTGCTGTAATCCCATTTTGTAAATGATTGGACCCTGCAGCTCGCTACGCCCATAAATATCGACCGTTTCCAGCCAGTAATAAAAAGTTTTATTTGCCCCCAATTCGACTGGCAGCAAACGTGCACTTTCATCCAGGAATTTGTACTCCGAACCGATAAGAGAGCCTGGTTGAGAGCTGGGAATCATCTGTTCATTGATCCTGGTCCTGGCTCCCTCAACAGATGTCGCTCTTAACAAGTTGAAGCCCAGGTTGTTCACCTCATTGGTGGTTTCCCATACAAGCTTAACCGCTTTTTCCTCTCCGATCGCTGTAAACGAGAGCAGGTCCGCCGAGGTTGGATCTCCAGTCGCTTCGAAAGCGCCAATATCGCAATGCGGGCCCTGTGGGCGCGGCACTCCTCGCTGATCAAACGGGCTGCAAGTCGCATCATTGCCAGCATCAATGGCAGATGACCCAACCAGGAGCGGGATCGTCCAGGTCGGTCCGCCATAGTTGTCCGGAGGGCCGAGGAGGGGATTGCTGGAGATGATGTTCGTGCAGACACCCCCAGCCGGGCAACCGCCTTCAATCACGCTATCGTTAATGATCGGCATGCCTGAGTGAAAACTATAAATTTGCGAGCCGCTGGTTACCGCCGTGTTTCGCCAAAAAATAGAATTGTTGACCCTGTTGTTGGTCGCATCGGTTGCCATGCCACCGCCATAAATCCCGGCAGTGTTGGCAGTCAGCGTCGCGCCATCTAACAACAGGCTGCCCGCAGAATTAAAAATGCCGCCACCGTATGTTAATGCTGAGTTATTATAAAATGTCGCGTTTTTAAGCACCGGGTCACTGGAATAATTATATAAACCTCCTCCTCGTTCGGAGGCGGTATTCCCCATAAATGTAATATTCGTCATTTTGGGGTCACTATTGTTGTTGTTCATCCCCCCGCCGTTTTTCGCTGAGTTTCCTTCAAAGGTGACGTCTGTTAATGTCGCATGAGTATAGGAGTTGTAAATACCACCCCCATGATTCGGCGTGGAATTGCCAATGAACCGGACCGCTTGCAAGGTAGGATTGCTATTCGAAGTAAAAATTCCGCCGCCGTAATCTGTGGCTGTGTTACCGGTAAACGTTACCTGGTCAAGATGGAAATCACAATAATCGACGTTATACATCCCTCCGCCCCGATAGACGGCTGAGTTATCGGTGAATGTTACACGCAGAAGCGAGGGACTGCTGTATTCCCAGTTATAGATGCCCCCTCCATAATTTGCTGTGTTATTAGAGAAGGTTACATCGGTCAAAATGGGATTGCTGCCATTGTTATTCATCCCCCCGCCGTATATTTCGCTTTTATTCCCTGAGAAATCAACATGGCTTAAGGTTGGTTGGCAGCCTGAGTTGAACATACCACCGCCATGTTCTCGAGCAGAATTGTTTGTGAACGTGACAAACGCCAGGCTCGGGTCGCTCGAATAGTTATACATTCCCCCACCGCGCTCCGAAGCGGAATTACGCTCAAAAGACACGTTTTCCAATGTGACATTGCTGTGGGACGAATTTAACATTCCGCCACCACCCTTGGCTGTATTGCCGGTAAAGGTCACATTTTCCAGTTCAATTGTTCCCCCGCCGTTGTACATCCCGCCGCCACTTGTGACCGCCGAGTTTTCAGTGAATGAGCAATCAGATAATGAAACGGTGCTCAGGTAATTATTCATCCCACCACCAAGGTCCTGGCTGGCGTTTCGCACAAAATCGACACCTGTCAGGTTTGAACCGCTGGAATAATTAAATACGCCTCCTCCCCGTTGAACAGCTGAATTTTCAACAAACAGGACATTTGTGAAAGTCGAGCTGCCTACATAGTTGTATACCCCACCTCCACGGTCGCCCGATGAGTTGTTTCTGAATTCTACATTTATGAAAGAGGGATTACTGCTGGAAGCAAACACCCCACCTCCTAATGAGGCCGCGTAGTTATTGGTAAAAATCACATTGCGGATAACAGGACTACCCTTATAGGCGTACAGGCCGCCACCACGGTTATATGGGTTCTCGCCATCAGCGTACCCTTTCTCAATGGTGAAGCCATCCAAAATGGAGGAACCGTCCGCGCCGCTGCCACTGACCACGTGATAACTGTTGTCTGTGTTGTTACCTGGCACACCCACATCACCACTGAGGACCGTTATATTCACCGAAGGATCGCGTTGATTCAGCTCCAGCTCAGTACCGCCAAACCCGCCATAAATGGCTACTCCTTTTTTCATCACGAAGCTGCTGGCGCGATCAGCTGTGGAGGTCGGCAAGTAAACACCCGCGGCAACCCAAATTTGGTCGCCATTGGAAGAAAGGCTGATTGCGCGTGGCAGTGAACAAGCATTCTCCCATGTCTCGCCGCACGTACCGCTTTCAATACCGGCAGGTTTTACACGGATAACCATTCCATCCGCATGTGCCTGGTTCACGGAAATACCACACAAAATCAGCGAGAAAAAGAAAATAAAAGTGGATTTACCAAATATTTGCAATTTCATCGACACACCTCATCGACACAATCACCAATAAAATTATGCAGCAAATACCTTGTAATAAACTTACAGAACGTTTAAAGAACAAATTTGTTAAGTATGGAGTGTACCCAAAGTGTCCCCGACCGATGCCAGGTCTTTCACGCCGATTTCTGGCATTTCTGGCTGCTTCTGAAGTGACGATCTCGCGCGAAATTAAGAAAAGGACCTCACATCGCTACATGGTAAAATGACTGCGGCGAATACTCTCATCCACAATACCTGTGAAGATCCTTCCAGCAATCGAGTTCAGCAACCATCCATTTCAAAACTGTCATCACGCTTGGGGGCGCCGGAACTCGCTTGTGCGCAAAATACAGGTACTTCACTATAATTATTATGATCAGCCAGTGCGTCATCGCGGCTGGGTGATCATCGTTTAGACCGCTGGAAAAATTCCAAATTTCTTCTGTCAGGGAAATGTCAAGAAGGAATTTGGATGCCATGTGCCATCATTTGGCATTTCACGATGTCAAAAGGGCGGAGCGCGCATCATGCCTGTCAGCATTCAACAAAAACGAAAACTTAGAATCCTTCTTGCTCTCCCAGTGGCTGCCATCCTGTTATGGGGGATCATCACCCCGAACGGTTTTCGCGCAGCGGTTGAGGTGAATAAGTGGTCGCTGGCGTTTATCGCGCATTTCTATCAGCCCATTTCTTCAGATCAAGCATTACCCTTACCGCCTGCGTCTCACCCGCACGCGAAGCTGCTTCTGGCGCGTGAAGCGATTGCCAATGGTGATGACGACCTGGCTTTAGCGTATATTACCCCGCTCATTGGTCCGGGTAACCCATTGGTAACGAATACGTACGCGGAAATCACCTACCGGCACGAGGACTTTGCCAGGGCGATCAGTGCCTGGGAAATGGCAGGGAATCTTACAGCGCTGCACAACGCCACCTATGAATTACGCGAAAAGAAGTTATTAGACGACGCGTTAAAGGCCGCCATCAGCCGGTATCACCTTGAGCCTGAAACCTCTACTTCAGCCCTGGCAACCATTTACACTGATCTTAAGGAATACGACCAGGCAGTCGCTTTGCTCGATCAATCAATGGGAGAATTCCCTGAATCCAAATTTTTTGTCACCTGGCTGAACACAAAAAGCGGCGTTCAATTCTCGCAGGCAAATGACTATGCTGCGAATAATCAGTTATCTGAAGCTGAATTGTTCTATCGCGCATCGGTGAATACGAACCCGAATAATTGGATCGCCTGGAAAAAATTTGGCTGGTTCTATTACTACAACTTTAAAGACAGTGAATCAGCAGCCAATTGCTTTAAAGGAGAAATGGCTGCCTATCCCGAAAACGGGGAAGGGCAAATCGACCTGGCCACTTTGTACGCTTTAGAAAAGCAAGCGCAACCGGCCGGCTACTGGTACAGGCAGGCGATATCCCTCAGACCAGATCGCGGAGATTTTCAGCTGCATTACGCGAAATTCCTGAGAGATTCAAAGGAATTAGATGAAGCCGCCGAAATCTTTGACCGCCTCTCGCAGGATTTTCCTGATTACATTGACGCGCATTATGAAGCCGCGTTGACCTATGCTCAATTGAATCAACCCGCCAAAGCCATCCAGTCCATTGAAAGAGTGTTACAACTGATGAACCCCCCTGTCCTCAGGTACTACTTACTGGCTGGGTCATTATATGAGGCGAACGGCATGAAAGAGAAAGCGGTTGAAGCCTATAAGAACGCGTTGCTCCTTGACCCGCAAAGCCCCGAAGCCTTGAATGGAATTAAGCGACTGTCTGAATAAATGAGAAGTCAAATGCCCCGCAGCCGAGCGAGGTTTCCCTCCATAATACTGACAGATACACAGAAGGCGCGATGGTCAGGCTACCTGTATGGCGCCATGCTGCTCGTTTGCGCCGCGCTTTGGGGATTTCTCATGATCTACGATTACGTGCCCTTAATCAGTTACGTGGGGCTCTTTTTGCTCGGGGCTGGTAATGCGCTCATTTGCAGGCGTCTTCCTCGTTCCACCCCGCTGGATGTGAATATCCTCGCGCTGCTTCTCTTGCTCCCTGTGAGCCTGGCGCTTTCTCACAACCGCGAGCTCTCATTGGTGAAAGTTCACGGCGTGCTGCTCTCCATTACGCTCTTCTGTATTTTGGTCAATTTTCTGGCTAACTTAAAAAGGTTGAAGTGGGCGATCCTGGCGCTCGCCGCCACAGCCGTTTTATTGTCAGTGTTGGGCTTCTTTGGCGCGGATTGGTCTTCTGGAGATTGGGCGCTGCCCGCAAAACTCCTTGCCTCCTTGCCCCTGCCGTTAACCGCCATTCACCAGTTCACCGCGAGCGGCGGGATTCACGTGAACACCATCGGGGGTACTTTAGCCTTGTTCGCGCCGCTGCTGATCAGTCTATTGTTAGACCGCGGCGCTTACAGGAGGGCTTTCCTTCGCAAACACCCGCGGGCGAAATTGTTCACCATCCTTTATAAGTTCATGATCGCCGCCGGAACAGCGCTCGTCTTCTTCATGCTCATCCTCACGCAGTCGCGTGGAGCGCTTCTCGGCACTATGTGCGGCGTGTTTATCCTGCTGGTGTGGAAAGATAGACGCTTTTTATTTATCATCCCCATCCTGGTGGTGGCCTTATTGGTTGGCATATGGGTTTTTGCCGATGGCGACCCGGCCCGGTTTTTCCTCCTTTTAGATACCTACTCCAACCCTGAAGGCAACACGCTGCAGATCAGGATCGAGTACTGGAAAAACACCCTCTATCTGATCCAGGACCTGCCGATTACCGGCGCCGGCATCGGAACCTACGGCAAAGTCTTCCATGATATCTACCCGTTCGCCACACCCCTGGCTATCGTGAGGCCGCTATTTTACGCGCATAATATGTACCTGGCCGTGGCCGCCGATATGGGTTTGCCCGCCCTGGTGATTTACCTGGCGTTGTTCAGCAGTTTTTTTACCATGACCCTGATGGCAATACGCAAAGCCCGCTCCATCGTCAAAACGCTGCTGAGAGGCCTGCTTTGCGGTATGTCGGCCCATATGGTTTATGGTCTCATGGATAATTATATGCTGGGCGAAAAGCTCGGTTTTTCCGTTTGGCTCTTTTTCGCCGTTTGCACCGCCATCTACATCCACAGGGAAACCCTGGTCCACTATTACAGCGAACAACCAGGCGAGGCGCTGAACACTACCCCGCGGCTTTTCAGGCAGGTCGCGCGGTCGCGCTTACGGGATTTATGGTGGAACGTCGGCGCCTGGTTGGTGATTTCGGTCATTGGCATTTCATTCATCCTCCCCCACCCTCTTATCAGCCTGGTGATCACGGTCAGCGGCGGTACCCTGCTGGGAATTGTCATGACCAGGCGCTTTGAATTACAATATCAAGGAGAACACGCGCGCCCGGAGGCTCGAACCTCGCCTTAGCGCGACCATCCGCTCACATCCTGGACAAATATGGGAAGCACACCTGATTCTGATTGGGACCTGATCATCACGCCGCGCAAGAAGTGGTTTGAACTGCAGCTGCAGGAGGTGTGGAATTACCGCGATTTGATCGCCCTCTTTGTGCGCCGTGACTTCGTCTCGCGCTATAAACAGACCATTCTTGGGCCGCTGTGGTTCCTCATCCAGCCCTTGCTGACCTCCGTGGTGTTCACCGTGGTGTTCGGCAACATCGCCGGCCTGTCCACCGACGCCCTGCCGCGATTGCTCTTTTATATGTCCGGCAACGTGCTGTGGGCGTATTTCTCCGGCTGTCTCAACGGAACCGCCACCACTTTCACCTCCAACGCGCAGTTGTTTGGCAAGGTGTATTTCCCACGCCTGGTAACCCCGCTCTCCATCATCCTTTCCAACCTCATCACCTTTGCCATCCAGTTCGTGTTCTTCCTGGGTTTCTTCGTTTATTACCTGCTGCGCGGTTCGCCTGTGCGCTTTACCCTGTGGGCCTTGTGCCTTCCGCTGCTCATCCTGCTGATGGCCGGGATTGGGCTGGGGTTCGGCATCATCGTTTCTGCGCTCACTACCAAGTACCGTGACCTGCAGCACCTGGTGGTCTTCGGTATTTCGCTGTGGATGTATATCACCCCGGTGATCTACCCGGTCTCTTCCATACCAGAGAAATACCGCTGGGTGGCGGTGATCAATCCCATCACTCCCATCGTCGAAACCTTTCGCGCCGGCTTCCTGGGCGCGGGCAACGCCTCGTGGGGGATGCTGGGATACAGCGCGGCATTCGCGGCGGTAATTTTGTTTATCGGCGTGGTCATTTTCAACCAGGTGGAAAAAACTTTTATTGACACGGTGTAAAGGGAGAAACCTGCCATTCATAAGATGAACTATGAATCTCAAAGGAATAATAGTCACTTGAAACATAATTCTAACCAACGAAATAAAAATGCATCTCTTTTTAAGATGGTTGGGAATTTTTTATTTGTTTATTTATGTTTAGTCCTTTTTTTTGTCCTCTCGCTTACACTCGTATCTTTGATACCGGGAACAAAGATCAAGGAAAATATTGCTTCATCAGCGTTAACCCTAAAGGAACAAGGCGATCGCCCAAGAATACTTGGAAATCATAAGTTAAATCAATTGGATAACTTAACTGAGAGTGTAATGCTAGGAATTATTTACAACATCGATGAGCATCAACCCCTGAAATCTGCTCTTAAGGCGATGTTTTATGCTGGGTCGAATAGCAATGAAGAAAATTACCGTGTCAATTCGCTGTATGATCAAATCCAATATGCCTTCCGCCCAAATAACCAGTATCCTCGTTACTGGCATGGATATATCGTCGCTATTAGACCGATGTTAACCTTCATGCCATATTCTAGCGTACAAAAAACGCTTCAAATTGCCTTCTTAATTTTTTTTGGGTACTTGGTCGCGTTGTTTTCAAAAAAACTGTCGATGCTGGCCGCGCTGTCCTTTGCAATAAGCATAGTCCTGGTTAATATTTCTATAATACCGGTCACAGTTCATGCTTCAATGGTATTTTTTATTTGCTTTTCTGCAATTGCTCTTTTTCTTAAAACCAAAGATATGTCGACAGAGAAATATATCATTGCCTTTTTTATTATTGGAGCGCTGACTAGTTTTGTGGACCTATTGACCGCTCCTTTTATCACATTTGGCTTTCCAGCGATTGTTTTATTAATTTCCAGGAATACGGTCGAGACTCGAAATTCCTTCAAATCGGTTTTCAGTTTTGTTGTTTACATCGGCCTATCTTGGATGATCGGCTATGCCTTGCTCTGGGGAACGAAATGGGTGCTGGCCAGTATTATGTTGAAAGAAAATGTGATTGCTGAAGGAATAAATGGCATTCTTGAAAGAATTGGCCGTGACATTCCTTTTGGGAATATCCAGCATATTAATTCATTTGATGCCATTAAGAAAAACCTGCAAACTTTTTATACCTTTACCATTTCAAATTACCCGATATCATTTGTAGTCATTCCACTGATGATTTTTTATGGTTTCTTTGCCGTAATATGGCATAAAAAGAAATATCGCCTTGATACAACAATTATTATTGCGTTAATTGGTCTGCTGCCATTTTTCTGGTTCGGTGTCGCAGCGAACCATTCATTTATCCATGCTTACTTCACTAGCCGGATTTTATCAGTGTCCGTTTTCGCATTCTCCTATGTCTTAATCGATATAGTGGATTGGAATCAAATCAAGAAAGCCTACACTGCCCTTAAGTCTAAGATGTCTTCAAACCGAAAATCTTTAATAGGGATGTTCTTCAGAAAACACAAGGAAATACTTTTATGAGACCCGTCATCTCCGTTGAACATCTCACCAAGCGCTACGAGCTGGGCGTCATCGGCACCGGCAGCCTCACCCGCGACCTGGAGCGCTGGTGGGCGCGCGCCCGCGGCCAGCCAGACCCTTACTCGCGCATCGGGCAAAAAGACGCCTTCCGCCTCGCCGGTCAGTCGATCCTGGCGTTGGACGATGTCTCTTTCCGCGTGGAGCAGGGCGAGGCGCTGGGCATCATCGGGCGCAACGGCGCCGGCAAGAGCACGCTGCTCAAAATTCTCTCGCGGGTCACCGCGCCTTCCAGCGGGGTGGTAAAGGTGAAAGGGCGCATCGGCAGCCTGCTGGAAGTGGGCACCGGCTTTCACCCCGAGCTCACAGGGCGCGAGAACATCTACCTCAACGGCGCCATTTTAGGCATGAAAAAAGCCGAGGTGGCGCGCAAGTTCGATGAAATTGTCGACTTCTCAGGCATCGAGAAGTTCATCGACACGCCGGTCAAACGCTATTCCAGCGGCATGTACGTGCGCCTGGCCTTCGCCGTGGCCGCGCACCTTGACCCCGAGATACTGGTGGTGGATGAAGTGCTGGCGGTGGGCGACGCTGAGTTTCAGAAAAAATGCCTCGGCAAGATGGGTAACGTGGCCAGCGAGGAAGGGCGGACGGTGCTGTTTGTCAGCCATAATATGGCGGCGATTCAGCAGTTATGCACAAAATCGATCTTGATGAATTCCGGCAGGCTTGAACTGGCGGGCGATTCTCTGCAAGTCGTGAAAAAATACCTGGCTTCCAATGAAGAAATGGCAGCCGAGAAAAAACATGCCATCTTAGCCAGGAATGAACAGGAAAATTTTCAATTATCCAAAGTGTTCTTCGCGGATGAAACCGGGTCAACTCAAAACAGTTTTATGTCAGGAGAAAGCATCACCATTCACCTGGAGATCGAATCGGAAACCATTTTTCGCGGTTTGATCGTCACAATCGGCATCAATGACGAAAATGGCACAAGATTGACCGTCCTGCATAGTGACCTCTCCGGTATCCCCCTCCAAGTTGCCGGCAAACACACCGTAGTAACCTGCCACATTCCGAACCTGCTCCTGCTGCCGGGTAAATATTACCTGGATATAAAAATCTATCGTGGAAAGGATGTGCTCCTTTGGGTGCCCAACGCGAAAACGCTGTTCGTTGAGCCAGGGAATATTCTGAAAAGCGGTAAGCTGCCCCCAAAGGAATGGGGCGGATTCTTCGTTTTGGACAATCAATGGCAAGCATCGGAAAAGACAACCCGCTAGTTTCGGTCATTGTCCCCCTTCGCAACCGTTTTAACCTGGTCGATGAAGCCGTTGATGCGGTTTACAAGCAGAATTACCGCCCAATTGAGTTGATCCTGGTGGATGATTGCTCCAGCCAGGCCTACAGGCCAAAAATTCAAGCGCACGCGGGTTTCACGGTTGCTGTGATTCGGCACCAAGAGAACCAGGGACCCGGCGCGTCGCGGGAAACTGGCCGGCAGCGAGCGACTGGTGCCTACCTCGCCTACCTTGATTCTGATGACCTGTGGCATCCAACCTTCCTGGAAAAAATGGTCTTGCAACTCAAAGAGAAGCCCGAAACCGGGATGTGCTACTGCAAGACCAGGCAGTTCAGTGGCGCGGACCTCAACTCAGGGTCTTTGCGCCCTCGCAACGAACAGGCGTTTGACGCCATCCTGCCCACATTGCTCTTTGGGCGCCCCTGGAGCACAGGCGCCTGTTTATGGACCAGGAGGGCTGCTGACCAAATCGGCCCGTGGTCTGACGGTTGGACGAACGAGGACATTGAGTACGAATTCCGCGCAGGCATATTCGGCATTCAAATATCCCACCTGCCAGAAGTGTTGTGCTATGAAAGGGAAACGGACGATCCCCAGCAGTTATCACAAGCAGCCCACAAAAAGGCGCTGCTGCAAAAGTTTTCTTCAATTAAGGCAATGGCCATGACCGTGCTTGAAAACAAGCGCGCCCTTAAAGAACCCACCAGGGTATTATTCCTGAAAAAAAAGATGCGACCTATGGTCACTGACTTGTTTCAAGCAGAGGAATACGAGAAAGTAATCGAGCTTTGTAAGTTGATGAACAAAATAGTGAAGCCTCTCTCGAGAGCGTGGTTGCTCACCGCTCTCCTGCTGGCAAGCGCAAAGTATCGAAAATTCCCCGGCGCCACGAAATTCTTTCAACTGGGATGTCATTTCCTCACTTGAACAAGAAAACCACCACCCTGCTCATCACCGCTTTTTATCCCCCGCACCACAGCGGCGGTTTCGGCCTGCGCTGCCGCGATGTGGCGGAGGGGCTGCGCCGGCGCGGTCACTCGCTCACCATCCTCACCAACCGCTGCGAGCTGCGCGGCTGCCGTGAACACCAGAACGAGGAGCGAACGCTGCGCCTGCTGGCGCTCAGGCCAGCGGGAGACAACCCGCTGCAGCAGATCCTGTTTGACCGGCGCGAATTATTGAAAGTGGAGCGCGTCGTCCGCCAGGTGCAGCCGCGGCTCATCTATCTCTGTCACATGCAGAACCTGTCGAACGCGATTCTGCCCTTTCTCGCCGGGCAGCCCACGCCGCTGATCCTCGATGACGGCGGCTCGGAGCTCATTTACCTTTCACGGCTGCAGAAACGCGGGTTGTACTTCTACAAGAACGCGGGCGAGCCGCGGCTCAAGACCTGGCTTAAGCGCCTGGTTAAAACGGGCGCCAGGCTGGTGAGCGGCGGGCGGATTGTGCCAGATTGGCAGTGGCCCGAAGGCATGCGCGTGCTCTTCAACAGCCCTTCCGCGCTCGAGCACGCCCGCGCGCAGGGAGGGTTCGTGCGGAACGCCTTGGTCATCCCCTCGGGGTTGGATATCGCGCGCTTCCCGTTCAAAGCCGCGCCGCGAATTCACACGCCGCTGAAGATCATCCTGCCGGCGCGCATCAAAGAGCAGAAGGGCTGCCTGGATGGAATTCTGCTGGTGGATGAACTGCGCCGGCGCAGCGTGCCCGCCCAGCTGCTCATCATCGGCGAGGCGCAGTCCGCGGCCTACCTGGCGCTGCTGCGGCGCGAGGTGGAGGCGCGCCGCCTGAGCGGGCAGGTGGACATTCGCCCCATGGCGGGGCAGGATGAAATGAGCCGGCTTTACCGCGAGCATGATTTCTGTTTCTTCCCCTCGTCCTTCAAGACCGGCTTCTCGCGCGTGCCGCTGGAAGCCATGGCCAGCGGCTGCCTCGTGCTCACCTATGGGAATGAAGGCTCGCGGGAAGTGGTGCAGGACGGAGCAACGGGCTACCTGCTGCCCGAGGGAGATGTGGCAACCGCCGCGGAACGGGTTCACGCGTCCACCCTCGACCACG
>Ga0116149_1003438_pt1 | contig 16386 bp, 14 predicted proteins | sample AD_UKC057_MetaG_FD_89787 | JGI IMG/M metagenome (GOLD analysis project Ga0116149, IMG submission 89787) | Active sludge microbial communities of municipal wastewater-treating anaerobic digesters from USA - AD_UKC057_MetaG | ecosystem: Engineered > Bioreactor > Anaerobic > Digestate | place: USA... | reverse complement strand
CGGTCGGCGCCTGGACGACGACGTCACTGCCCGCACGCAGGGCGCTGACCGCTTCCTGCTGCCAGAGGTCGGGCACGACCACCTGGTTCAGGGCGGTCAAGCTGGTCAGTTGATCCGCGAACGCCTGCACGCCCTTGAACATAGACCGGGGAAGCGCGCTTGACAGGCAGAATCCTCAAGTTCGCCAGTCCGGTGTCAGCCTGCATTCGCACGCCCTTGGTTGCGGCACTGCCTCACTCCGGACCGCGCAATCCAGCCGGCGCATGGCTGTGTGCACCCCAGGTGTCCCGTCCGATCGTCTCAACGCGGGCGATCTTCGCCGCGCTCATTTGTTCCGCAAGCCATGGTCGAGCACCACCTCCGGCTCGTCGGCGGCGACCGGTGCGCCCACGGATGTCCATGACTTGATGCTCATCGGGCGTTCATGATGGCCTGTCCCGGTCTAGCGCATAAATCCGATTGTGCGCCGCCGTGGGAATCTCGCCGTTCCGGGGTGCTGGCCAGCTCGTTGTACTTCTGCTTCAGATCTGCCGCGGTCTGCCCGATCCGCTTGGCCAGCATCAGGGGCCGAATGACTGTGGCATGGGCGCCCCAGCTCAGCACCCAGCGCTCGATTTCCTCGATGTTGTTGAGCCGAAGCCGCATCCGCAATCCGCCTCGCGGGAACTCCATCACCTCCTCGCTGGGGTGCCAGCGCCGACCCCGCAGCAGATCCGCCGCCCAACGGTCAAACTCGATCACCACCTCGAAATCATCCTTGCCCGCGAACACGCCGAAGCTGCCGCGCAGGAACTCGTCGGGACTGAACTTGGCGCGCGGATGGAATCGGGTGTTTGTGAGTTGCAGCCCGTGCATTCGGCTCAGGGCGAAGGTGCGCATCGCCTTTCGAGCGCGATCGTAGGCGAAGAGGTACCAGCGGTTGTCGACGCACGCGACGTGGCAGGGCTCGACGCGTCGCGTTTGGCGTTTGGCGGCGCCCAGATTGCGGTATTCGAATCGCAGCACCCGCCGCTCGCGCAACGCGGTATTCAGCCGCTGAAACAGTTTGAGATCGGTGTCCTCGGGCCCCAACGGGCGGAACGACAGCGCCTGCTCGAGGTTGTGGAACGTGTACTCGGAATCGGCGCTGAGCTGGGCCGTGAGCTTGCGGAACGCCGTTTCGAGCGGCTGCTCGAAGGGGGTGCCGTGGTATTGGGCGACCGCCTTCTGCGCGACCAGCAGGGCGAACAGCTCGGGCTCCGTGATCCGGATGCCCGGAAACTGATCCACCGGGCGCGCGTAGAAATAGCCGTACCGGCGCTCGTCGTATTCGATCGGCAGTTCGAGCCGGCACTTCATGAAGTCGATGTCGCGCTTGACGGTGCGGCTTGAGACCTCGAACTCCCGGGCCAACTGGGTGCAATTGGGGTGACCGCCCGAGCGGATCCGCGCGTGAATCTGCATCATGCGCTCCCACGGCGCACGGCAACGGACATGGTCGACGACCTTCGGCATTGGCGGTCTCACGATGGTTGTGTGGATGGCATTTCGCCCGGGGCGCGGCGAGATGTCAAACACTGTGTCTTCCAGCCCGCATGTTTCACCGAGTCATGACAGCGGCGAAGCGGAAAACTCCAAAACGCGGCCCGATGCGGGCTGGAAGATTCGGGCTGTGCGAAGTCGGTTGGGATGGTATCCTGCGCCCCGACAAACTGATTTGACTTATGAAATGCGCCTTGTCCCGCCGCCAATTCCTCAAAGCAACCGCTGTGGCCAGCGCGGCCACCACCTGGCAATTGACCCCCACCCATGCGCTGGGCGGGACAGGTTCTACCGCTCCGTCCGAGCGCGTGAGCCTGGGTGTCATCGGGTTGGGCATCCAGGGCACAGGCAACATGCGGGCATTTCTTGGGATTCCGGAGGTGAAGGTGGTTGCCGTGTGCGACGTGCATGCGGCCCAACGCGCCGCCGGCAAGCAGATCGTCGACGCGTTCTACGAGAACTCGGATTGCGCGGCCTACACTGATTTTCGCGAACTCATCGCCCGGCCGGACATCGACGCCGTGCAGATCACGGCTCCCGATCACTGGCATCCGCTCATCGCCATCGAGGCCGCCCGGCGCGGCAAGCACATGTACCAGGAAAAGCCGATGGGTTGGAGTGTCCGCGCGGCGCATGCCGTCGAACGGGCGGTGCGCGACAGCGGGGTGGTGTTCCAGTTCGGCACGCAGCAACGATCGGATGGCCGCTTCCGATTGGCGTGCGAGCTGGTGCGCAACGGCAGGATCGGCCGATTGCAGACCATCCTGGTGGGAGTCCCCGGCAGCGTCTCGTCCTGTCCCATCCAGCCGGTCGAGCCTGTGCCGAAGGAACTCGACTACGATCTCTGGCTGGGTCCTGCCCCCATGGCGCCCTACTCGTATCAGCGCTGCCGTCCGTACACGCAGAAGGACGGGTGGAGCGTCTGGTACAGCATCTCGGACTACTGCATGGGGATGATTGGCAACTGGGGCGTCCATCACCTCGATATCGCGCAATGGGCGAACAACAGCGAGCTGAGCGGCCCCGTGGAAATCGAGGGCGCGGCCGAGTTTCCGAAGGACCTGTTGACCGATTGCGCCGTGAGCTGGCAGGTCGAGAACCGCTATGCCAACGGCGTCACGCTGATTCACATGGACGATGCGACCAGCGGCAAACACCCTCTCCAAAAGGGCGGTCATGGACACGGCGTCATGCTCATCGGCACCGAAGGCTGGGTGCATGTCGACCGCCAGAAGCTCGATGCGCACCCCGCTGCCCTGATCGAGAGCAAGATCGGCCCCGACGAAATCCACCTTTTCAAGAGCGACAACCATGGCGCCAATTTCATCGGGGCCGTGAAAGGCCGGAACAAGCCGGCCGCGCCCATCGATGTGGCTGTGCGGACCGACACGCTCTGCAACCTGCAGCTCATCGCCGCCACCTTGCGGCGCAAACTGCGGTGGGATCCGGAGGCCGAGCGGTTTGCCGACGACCCCGCCGCCAATGCCATGCTCGATCGCCCGATGCGCGCGCCGTGGACCCTCTAGCCCGCATGTTTCACACCCCAACGGTGCACAAAGGGCGGTCAGATTTCGCGAGAGGACTGCTATGCGGGCTAGGCATTTCGCTTTATGGACAACACATCGATCGACAAACCACTGGTGAGGCTCGGAATCCAACTGGCGCTCGCGGTCGGGTTAACCGCGGGGTTGCTCGCCGCGCCGAGCGCCGGCGCCGCTGAGAACGCCGAGGCCGCCCGGCAAGACGCTGCGGCGGCGCCGCCGGGCCCGGCTCGGGAGCATCCTCTTTTCGCCGGCTGGGCGAGCGTGGACATCACCCCGCGGAAGCCGGTCAACCTCGTCGGCCAATACGACAAGCGAATCTCCCGCGCCATCCTGGATCCGCTCACCGCGACGGCCCTTGCGCTCGAGACGCGCGGCGATGCGGGGCCGGTGGACCAGGCGATCCTGATCTCGTGCGACGTGATCGGGATCCCGCGGGCGGTCATGGACAAGCTGCGCGCGACGCTCGAACCGCGCCTTCCCGGCTTCGATGTCCGGAAGCTGCTTCTCAACGGCACCCACACCCACACCGCGCCCGGTCTGGTCGAGACCACGTACAAGCCCTATGACGTCCGCGGCGATCCGGGGGTGATGCCGCCTTCAGAATACGCCGAGTTCTTCATCGAGCGCGTGGCCCGGGCCGCCGTCGAGGCCTGGGAGAAGCGGCGACCCGCCGGGCTCAGTTGGGGCCTCGGGTACGCTTCGGTGGGAACGAACCGTCGCGCCGTCTACTTCGACGGCAAGGCCGTCATGTATGGGACGACCGATGCCGCGAACTTCTCACACATCGAGGGATACCGCGACGACGGGGTCGAGATGCTGTTCTGTTGGGATGCGGACCAGAAGTTGACCGGGATTGTCGTCAACATCGCCTGCACCTCGCAGGAGACGGAGGGGCTGAGCGAGGTCTCGGCGGATTTTTGGCACGACACGCGCGAGGCCGTCCGCCGGCGGTTGGGAGCGGACGTGCATATTCTCGCCCAGTGCGCGGCCGCGGGGGATCAGTCGCCGCACCTGCTTTATCGGCGGCAGGCGGAGGAGGTCATGGCGAAGCGCCGGGGCTTGACGCGGCGGCAGGAGATCGCGCGCCGGATTGCCGGGGCTGTCGAGGATGCGCTATCGGCTGCGCGGCAGGATGTGAAGACGGCCCTGATCTTCCAGCACGAGGTCTTGAGCATCGACCTGCCGGAACAAGTCCCGCCGTCCCCGCCCTTTGTCGAGGGCGATCCGGTTCACCCGGTCGAGGTTCATGTCCTGCGGCTCGGCGACGTTTCGATCGCGACGAATCCATTCGAGCTGTATCTCGATTACGGGGTCCGGATCAAGGCGCGCAGCAAGGCCGTGCTGACCCTTTTGGTGCAGCTTGCCGGCCAGGACTGCGGCTACTTGCCGACCGCCCGCGCGGTCAAGGGCGGCGGGTACAGCGCGGAGAATTTCGTGGTTGGAGCGGAGGGCGGGCAGGTGTTGGTGGACCAGACCGTCCGACGAATTAACGCGATGTTTCCGTAGACCGGGCTGGGGACGAGTTCAGCGCGCCTTTCCCGGCCAATGTCCGGGTGGCAGGCCGGATGCGGGTCGCGGCTGTTCTCCCGACGCCGTGCGATTGGTTTGCGGGTGCGGGGTGCTCAAGTAGCGGAACAGATCGGAGTCCGCCGGCAGGACCAGGGTGCTGCGCCTGCTCAGGAACTGTTCGTAGGCCTGGAGGCTGCGCACGAAGGCGTAGAATTCGGCGTTCTTGCCGTAGGCCTCTGCGTAGACGCCCGTGGCGGTGCCGTCGCCTTCGCCGCGGAGCTTCTCGGCGTCCTGCTTGGCTTGGGCCAGGAGGATCGTGCGTTGCTTGTCCGTTTCCGCTTTCAGCTTGGCCGACTCTTCCTCGCCTTCGCTGCGGTAGCGCTTGGCCTCGCGTTCGCGTTCGGCCTGCATGCGCTGAAAGACGCTCAACTGCACTTCCTGCGGCAGGTCGGCGCGCTTGATACGCACGTCCACCACGGCGATCCCAAATTCCTTGGCTTTCTCGCGGGCCGTCCGAGCCACGTTGTCCATGATGGTCTCGCGGTTCAGGCCGATGACCAGGTCGAAGGTGTGGCTGGCGACTTCCCGGCGCAGTTCGGACAAGACCAGGTCGTCGAGCCGAGCGCGGGCGCCGGACTCGTCGCGCACGGTCTTGTAGAACTGGAGCGGGTCGGCGATGCGCCATCGAGTCACGGGGTCGGCCACGAGTCGCTTCTTGTCTTGCGTCAGGTATTCGGCCTTCGGTGCGTCGCTGGTCAGGATGCGACGGTCGAAGCGGTTGACGGTCTGAAGAAAGGGCATCTTCCACGCCAAGCCGGGCTCTTGGACGGTGCGCTTGTATTCGCCCAATTGTGTGATGATCACCTGCTCGGTCTCATTCACCGTGAAGAGAGCCTGGCGAATGACAAAGGCGGCCAGCATGACCGCCACGAGGCCGGCGAGACTAAAGAACCGTTTATGCATATGGGCTATTGAAGATGTTGAGGTTACTTGACGGGAGCGGGGGCGGCGGCACCGCGCGGATTGAACGGGTCGGTTCCGCCGGGGGCTAAGGGCAATAGGGGCAGCAGGCGGTGGCCCACCTCGCCTCCAACGACAAACTTGTCGATGTCGGTCAGGACCTTCTCGACCGTTTCGAGATGGAGGCGGTCACGGGTGACCTCCCGGGCTTTTTCATACTCGGCCAGAACGCTCAGAAAACGGGCTGCTTCGCCTTGTGCGAGGAGGACACGCTGCTCCTTGTAGCCCTCGGCCTCACGGAGGAGTTTTTGGGCTTCACCGCGGGCTTTCGGCACGATGTCGGCCATGTAGCCCCTGGCCTGATTGATCAGCTTTTCCTTGTCCTCGCGAGCCCGGACCACGTCGTGGAAAGCATCTCGCACCTGGTCCGGCGGGTCGGCAGCCTGGAGCTTCACCTCCGTGATGACGAGACCCGACTCGTAATCATCCATCAGCCGCTGGATGAAGAGCCGGGCGTCACCCTGGACCTTGGCTCGTTCTTCGATCATGACCTGGTCGATGGTCATACTGCCGACGGTGCTGCGCAGCGCCACCTCCGTCGCCGCGAGCAGCGCCCCGTCCGGGTCGCGCAGACGGAACAGGTACTTGGATGGATCGGCCACGCGATACTGCACGACAATCTGGGCCTCGACGATGTTCTCGTCGCCGGTGAGCATCAGGGCCTCTTCGGCAACGCGGTGAGCGCCACGAAAGCCGACCTCAACGCGGCGGATTTCCTCGACGCTGACGATATCCACGCGCTGGAACGGCCACGGGTAGCGATAGTTCAGACCCGGCTCGGTCCGGGCGGTTTCCTTGCCGAAGGTACGCACCACGCCTTTGTGGCCCGGATTGACCGTGTACACCCCGGAGGCCAGCCACAGAAGCAAAGCGCCGATGACCAAGAAGGGCAGAAGCCTGCTCAGATTCTGCTCGATCCACCGACCGGCTTTTTCGAGGAACTCGAGAAGCTGGGGTGGCAATTGCTGTTCGTCGTGTCTGTAACTCATAGCGATTTTCTCCGGGTTCATGCAGCTAGAAAGGCGGCCGACTCAATCGGCCCCAGCGCAACAGCCGCAATCGCTGCGCGAAAGTGAGGGTGAATGCGGCGACATAGGTCCACGCCGCGGCGCTGAGGACCTCGCCCACTCCGGCCAGTTCCTTGGTGGTCATCATGCCTCGATCGCGCAGCACCCGGCCCGCCCGTCGGCTGGCGTCAAACTCGAGCGGCAGGGTGACGAGTTGGAACGTGAGCAGCACCAGGAACAGTCCCGCCCCGATGACCATCAACGGCGGCACGCGCAGGACCAGGCCAGCCGCCAAGAGCGGCAGGGCCAGCCAGGTGCCGATTCGCGTGAGGGGGAGCAGGCCCAGGCGCGCCTGCATGGGCCAGCCAAGCTCCTGGTGCTGAAGCGCATGGCCGGCCTCGTGCGCCGCAATGCCCACCGCCGCCAGCGAGTCCATGTCATGCACTTCATCCGACAGCCGCAGCGCGCGCTTTTGCGGGTCGTAGTGATCGGTGAGGTGACCGCGTGTCCGCTTGATCGGCACGTCGATCAGACCGGCGGCATCCAGGATTTCGCGCGCCGCTCCGGCGCCGGTCAGGGGGCGTGCGGCGATGGCTCGGGTCGACCAGCGCCGATAGGCGGAGCGCAATCGCCACTGCGCCCAAAGGGCCAAGAGCAAACCCGCCAGCACAAACCAGAAGAAATGGGTGCGCATTTGGATGAGGACAGTGACTGTCTTTGCGGCCATGATTGCTGGCTTGGGTCACCGGGCGATCGAGGAACGGAGCGTTCGGGGTTGCCTGCGATCCTTCAAGCGAAGCTGCTGGCGGTTCTTGCGCCCCTGGATCTGCTCTTCGAGCCGCCGGGCGACCTTGAGCAGGACTGCCTCCAGCGTGTGATCGCGGGCGGCAGCGTGGATGTCAGGTCCCGACACGGCCAAGTCCACGGAGGCGCGGAAAGCCGGAGTGGTATTGGGCTGACGTTCCACAACCACATGGGCTCGGCTGATGGGCAGCAGGCGATCCAAGTGTTCGAGTTGGAGGTCCATCGGGCGATCGTCGGCGATGGCAGTCGGCATGCCGCGCACCTGGTAGTGGATTTTCATTCCTGGTCTCCATTCTTTGGCGGATTTGCTGGCGCGGGCGGGCGCCCCGCGGGCTGTTCAAGCCGGGCCGTGACGTTGATTCCATCCAACGCGAGGGCCGACAGGGATTGCAGGACGCGCGAAAAGGGGCGCAGGCCGGCTTCGGGTGACGCATTGGAACGCGGCTGTTTTCATCGCGCGCAAGATCGTCCATGCTGCTCTACTTAGCCAATTACGAGTTTTGACTTGTTTGCTTAGGTTAAAACGAATACAGCCATGAACGTGGAATTCTTGAATTACCACCACCTGCGCTATTTCTGGGTGGTCGCCCGGGAGGGCAGCCTGCGCAAGGCGTCGGAGAGGCTGCACGTCTCGCAACCGACGATCTCGGCGCAAATTGCCGCCCTGGAGCGGAGTCTCGACGAGAAGCTCTTTCGGCGCAGGCCGCGCGGCCTGGTGCTCACGGAGACGGGGCATCAGGCCTTCAGTTACGCGGAGGAGATTTTCGCCCTTGGACGCGACCTTGTGGATGCGGTGAGGCAGCGACCGACCACCCGCCCGTTGCGTGTCAGCATTGGCATCGCCGATTCGTTGCCCAAGCTGGTGAGCCACGAGATCATCAAGCCCGTCTTCAGCCTGGGCCAACCGGTCCACGCGGTGTGCTTCGAGAACAAGACCTCGGAGCTGCTTGCCCAGTTGGCGGTGTACCGCCTCGATATTGTTTTGGCCGACGAAGCGGCCCCGAGCGCGTTCCCCCTGAAGGCATTCAACCACCTGCTCGGCGAGAGCGGAGTGACCTTTTGCGCCAGGCGAAAGCTGGCCACGAGGTTGCGGCGGTCGTTTCCTCGGTCCATGCACAACGAACCGATGCTGCTGCCCACGTCGAGCACCGCCCTGCGGCGGACGTTGGAGAAGTGGTTTCAGGAACAGGGCATCCACCCGCGCGTTGTGGCGGAATACGACGATGCCGCGCTCATGAAGGTCGCGGCGTCCGATGGGCTCGGCTGTTTCCCTCTGCCGACCGTGGTGGTCGAGGAGGCGGTTGAGCGCTATGGATTCGAGATCGTGGGACCGGCCGACGGGTGCGCGGTGCAATTCCATGCCATCACCGCTGAGCGCAAGCTCACGCACCCGGCCGTGATGGCGGTCACTTCGCATGCGCGCGGCGTGCTCTTGGGCGGGGCTGTTAGCCATCGAGCATCTGGCGGCGCAAGTCGACCAAAGGGCCCGTGAAGCCGGACCGCATCAGATGAGCCTCCTGATCCACGGCCTCGACTCGTCCCCGCCAACCAGCTCGACAGGTGTGTCCCGGGTCGCCCCTGAGAGATCTGCCGAACATCTGTCGGGCTGGATTTGCCTATGAGCGGGGAAACGGTTAGGGTCTGACGGGGCGCAGGCAATTGAGCGCCGTGCTATGGCACTTCCTTTCAAACCGAGACGAACGCGGATCGAGCAGGCGCTCGGCCTGACGGTGCTTGTCTTCCTGTTGATCGGCGGTTTCGTGGTGATGAAGCCGTTTCTGTCTGCCGCCATGTGGGCGGTCGTGCTCTGCTTCTCCCTTTGGCCGCTGCATCGCCGACTGGTCTCGTGGCTTGGGAACCGCCGCACCCTGGCTGCGGCCCTCACGACCTCAGCAATCACGCTGGTGCTCCTCGTTCCCTTCGTCGTGCTCGGCTTCAGGCTGGCCGATGACGCGCGCGCCTTGGGCGTGGCCACCCGCAAGTGGCTCGAGGCCGGTCCGCCCGCCCCCCCGGCCTGGATGGACAAGGTCCCCATCGTGGGGGACCAGGCCAAGGCCTACTGGATCGAATTCGCCGATGACGCCGCCCGGTGGCTCCAGGAATTGAAGCGGGCGGCCGAAGAGGAAATAGCGCCGGCGGATGCCGTGGAAGCCCCGCAGGCCGCGCCGGCGGCCAAGGTTGCTCCAGCGCCGGCTGCTCCCCTGCCCGACGCTGGCGAATCGCGGCTGGTCAACGCTCTGAAGCGGGTCATCGGCTGGGCCCGCTCCTGGGTTCCGCGGGTGGGATTGGCCATTGGGCGCGGCATCCTGGAAGTCGCCCTCAGCGTGTTCATCGCCTTTTTCATCTTCCGCGATGGAGCCGCCGTTGCGGAGCGGCTCACGACGGGCGTGATCCGCATCGCGGGCGACCGCGGCAAACGACTGCTCGAAGTGGCGGGTCAAACGGTGCGCGGCGTGGTGTACGGAATCCTCGGCACGGCGCTTGCGCAGGGCGGGGTGGCGGGGATCGGTTTCTGGATTGCCGGCGTTCCCGGCGCCGCCCTGCTTGCGTTGCTGACGTTCTTCCTCTCGGTTGTCCCGGTGGGACCGCCGATGGTCTGGATTCCCGCGGTGATCTGGCTTTTCAATCAGGGGTCGAGCGGTTGGGCGATCTTCATGCTGATCTGGGGCCTGGGTGTCAGCAGCGTGGACAACGTCATCAAGCCGTGGCTGATCAGCCAGGGCAGCGCCATGCCCTTCATCCTGATCTTCTTTGGCGTTCTGGGAGGCGCGCTGGGTTTTGGAGTCATCGGCGTGTTCTTGGGCCCGACGCTGCTTGCGCTCCTCTACCGACTTGTCGAGGAGTGGTCGGCTGCCCGTCCGGGCGGCATCCCCGTGCCCGAGCCGCCCAGCGATGAGGCAGAAGCCAACGCGTGAGCGCGAATACATGTCCCTTGACGGATCAGAACATCCGGTCGAGGTCGTGCTTCTGCCGGGGGCGGTGCCAATAGCTTGCGGCTTGCCTCTGGCGCCGCAGTTGGAGCGGATCGTGTCCGCTCCATCGGAGCACCAGACCCAGCGGGGTGAAGGCGAGGAAGAAGATCAGGCTCAGGGCGATCCAGCCCAGGACACGGCTTGCGTGAAAACCGGCAGTCATCCCGGCCCGATAGAATCCGCGAAACCAGGTTGGGCGCCAGAGGACAAGCAGAGCTAGAACCAGCAGGGCGCCCAGCCAGACGAGGAGACCGGGAGCGGGCAGAACGCGCTTCCACCAGAGGAGCAGCCCGAGGAGAGCCGGGGCGGGCAATGCAGTCAGAGCGAAGCGTCGCCACTGGCGGGGATCTTCGTGGAGAACGAGTTTCACGCGGGTGTCGAGGGTCAATCCGGTTGCAGCGGGGCGCGTCGTGCGATCTGGCGGGAGGGCTGGGCGGCGCGTTCGAGCACAAAACCGCCGATCGCCAACGCATCCATCTCGGTGTTGACGAAACAGCGATAGGCGTCGTCGGGGGAGCAGACGACCGGCTCGCCTCGAACGTTGAACGATGTGTTGACGAGCACGGCGCAGCCCGTTGCCGCGCGCCAACACTGGAGGAGGTCGTAGAGTTGGGGGTTTTGCCTCTGGCTGACGGTTTGGATGCGGGCCGAGTAGTCGACGTGCGTGACTGCCGGCAGTTCCGATCGCACCGCCGCCAGCCGGGCCAGCCCCTCGAGGCCGGCGGGAACGGCGCGGCGCAAGGCGGGTTGAACCGGGGCCACAAGCAGCATGTAGGGGGACGCCGTGTCGAGTTCGAAGTAGTCGGCGGCGTTCTCGCGCAACACCACGGGGGCGAACGGGCGAAACGACTCGCGGAACTTGACCTTGAGATTCATCACCGATTGCATCCGGGGCGATCGCGGATCGCCCAGAATCGAGCGATTGCCCAGGGCGCGCGGTCCGAATTCCATTCGCCCCTGGAACCAGCCCACGACCTTCTCGGCGGCCAGCCACGCGACGACGCGGCGGAGCAGGGCATCGGAATCCAGGCGCTCGTACACGGCCCCGTGGACGCGCAGGGCGGCTTCGATTTCGCCGTCCGTGAACGCGGGGCCGAGCAGGGCCGATTGCATGGCATCCCAGTCCGGATCGTCGTCGTCGGGGTGATCCCTGGGACCCTGCCATCGGCTGTGCCAGGCGGCCAGCGCCGCCCCCAGGGCGCCTCCGGCATCGCCGGCTGCCGGCTGGATCCAGAGGCGATCGAAGAGACGCTCGCGCAGGATGCGGCCGTTGGCGACGCAGTTGAGCGCCACGCCCCCCGCCAGGCAGAGGTGCGGCAGACCGGTCAGCTCGCGCGCGTGCCGGGCCAGTCGCACCATCGCGTCCTCCGTCACGACTTGAATCGAGCGCGCGACATCGAGGTGCCGACGCTCGATCGGCCCCTCGGGCGGACGGGGCGGGCCGCCGAAGAGGCGGTGGAACCGCTCATTCGTCATGGTCGTGCCGCGCAGGAAATTGAAGTAGTCCAGGTTCAGCCAGAGGGAACCGTCGTCCTTGATATCAATCAAGTCGCGCCGGATCGCGTCCTCGTAGGCCGGCTCGCCATACGGCGCCAACCCCATCAGTTTGTACTCGCCCGAGTTGATGCGGAATCCGCAGTACGACGTGAAGGCGGAATAGAGCAGACCCAACGAATGGGGGAAGCGCAGTTCCTTGAGCAATTCGAGGTCTGTCCCACGCCCCAATCCGATCGTCGTGGTGGCCCACTCACCCACACCGTCGCACGTGACAATCGCCGATTCCCGGAACGGGCTGGGAAAGAAGGCGGCTGCGGCATGGGCCTGGTGGTGCTCTGTGAACAGGATGGGCGCGGACGCCGGCAAGTCCGGGATCTGGTCCCGAATGGTCTTGCGCAGGTCGAGCTTCTCGGAAAACCAACTGGGCAGGATCCCCGCAAACGTCCGCCAGCCGGCCGGAGCGACGGCCAGGTAGCTCTCGAGCATCCGCGTGAACTTCAGGATCGGCTTGTCGTAAAAGACAATTGCCGCGAGCTGGGGCGCCTTGATCGCCCCGTGCCTGAGGCAGAACTCGATCGCCTGCCTGGGGAATCGCGCGTCGTTCTTGACACGCGAAAAGCGCTCCTCCTGTGCCGCGGCCACGATCGCGCCATCGCGCAGCAAACAGGCCGCCGAGTCGTGGTAGTATGCCGAGAGACCCAGGATGTGAACGGGGCCGGCCATGCTCTAGCCCGGATGCATCACATGAAGGGGTAGAGCGCCCAGGCGATGCCTGAGCTTGTGCCGAAGATCAGAAGCGCCCCCACGCCAAGCAGGAGGACCACCAGCGGCACCAGCCACCACTTCTTCTCCTGGCGCAGGAAGACCAGGAATTCCTTAAAAAGCGCCCACATCGGAATGGGAGCTTAGCCGACGGATTGTCGCCCGGCAACTGCGTCATTCGGGCATTCGGGCACTGCGCTATACACAGCGTCAGAAGTTCCGCCGCGTGAGGGCACGCGGCCTACAGGTTTGTAGGCCGGGTCCCCTGACCCGGCGCTGCATCATTTATGTCGCTCTGTATAATCGGGCAGGCGGTAGCGGGCCCACCGGCCATGGCCTTCGCAAACAAGGTATCCCGTGGCGGTCAGCTTGTGGAGCAGGTAGTTCGTGTGGTTGCGGTCGCGGCCAAGCAGATCGCGCCCCTCGGCGTTCGAGATCGTTCCGTGTGACCGGACAAAGCCCATGATGCGGGATTCCTCGGCGGTGAGCGTTTCATGGTTCTGGGACGCTTCCACTTCGTCTTTGACCTGCGCGGGGACCATGGACGATGCCGGGACTGGATCGACACCTCCCTCGCAATCCGTCCGCGCATCGTGGCTGTGGTCCGCGGCCGGCACGCCAGGCGGGCCGGTCTGGGGCGCTTCCGGGGCGGGATGGACTGAGCCGTCGGGGGCCGATGGCGGCGGGCGGCGGGCTGGCCCGAAGAAGTGGAGGTGCAGTTCCCTCACCTCGGCGCCCTCGCTTTCCATGAGGGCGCGTTCGAGGATGTTCTTGAGCTCGCGGACGTTGCCCGGAAAGTCGTACGCCTCGAGCGCCCTCAACGCCGCGTCGGAAATGCGGGGCGGGCTGAGGTTCATTTCGCGGGCAAAGAGCTGGGCGAAGTGGTGGGCCAGCAGGGGGATGTCTTCGCGGCGGTCGCGCAGGGGCGGAACCTCGACCGTGAAGCGCGCCAGTCGGAAATAGAGGTCGGGGCGGAACTGGCCTTTGGCCATGCGCTCGGTGAAATCGGCATTGCTGGCGGCGAGTATGGCCACGTTGATCGGGTGCGGCTGGGCGGCTCCAATGCGGGTGATGGCCGTCTCTTCGAGTGCGCGCAGCAGCTTCGGCTGCAGCGGCAAGGGCAGATCGCTGATCTCGTCCAGGAAGAGTGTCCCGCCGTCCGCCAGCTCGAAGTACCCCGGGCGGTCCGCCGTCGCTCCGGTGAACGCTCCCTTTGCATGGCCGAAGAACAATGACTCGGCCAGCTCACCCGGGACCGCCGAACAATTGACCGCGATGAACGGTCCTTCGCTCCTGGGCCCCGCGGCGTGAAGCGCACGCGCAAGGAGCTCCTTGCCCGTGCCGCTCTCCCCGAAGATCAGCACCCGTGTTGCCCCGAAATCAGCCGCCTTCCGAACGGTGTCGAGAATCCGGCGGAAGGTCGGGCTCTGCCCGAGCAATCCGGCAATCCCCCAACGCTCGGCATCGCGCTGTGCCAGCGCCCGCAACCGCGCCTCGGAACGGTCGCGCTCCCGCTCCGCCCGATCGCGGCGCCTGATTTCCGCTTCGAGCGCCGCGTTCTTGTCGTGCATGGCGCGTGTCAGGTGGCGGATGCGCAGGTGGGTCTCGACGCGCAGCACGGCTTCCTCCGGACAAAACGGTTTGTGGACGTAGTCGACACCGCCCGCCCTGAAGCCGGCTGCCACGTCCTCCGGCTCGTCGCGCGCCGTCAGGAAGATGACCGGCACACTGTCCATCCCCTCGATCGCCTTCAGCCGCCTGCAGGTCTCGAATCCATCCATCCGCGGCATCATCACATCCATCAGCACCAGGTCCGGCCTGGCCTCGGGGGCGATCTGCAGCGCCACCTCGCCGCTCGGCGCCGCCACCACCCGATGCCCCGCCGCTTCGAGGGTGTCGATGAGCAGGCTGAGATTTGCCGGCACATCGTCCACGACGAGGATGCAACTTCCTGGAGTTGGCGTTGAGGTGTTCACGGTGCTTGATCAGGTTGAGTCTTCCGAGGAACAGACCGCTCGCTCATGATTCTCGCGATCTCATACGTTCGATGAGCGCCATCGCCTCCGTCATCCGGGAGAACTGGGCCAGACGGCGCAGCCGCGTGGCCAGGGCCGCGCCAGCCGGACCGAGCGTCTCGAGCTCCGACAGGCTCTGCTTGAACTCGGTGACGCGGTAGCCGGCTGCGCTGGACTTCAGCCGCTCGAACAACTCGGACGGCACGCAGACCGGCTCGCATTCGAGTGCCGCGGTCTCGCTGGTCTCCCAACGCACACCCAGCAAACGCGCGGTCAATTCCTCGAGTTCCGCTACCAGGAACGGTTTGCCCAGGAAAGCGTCGAAACCGGTCGTCAGACAGCGGGCTCGTTGCTGCCCCAGGACCGACGCCGAGACCGCCACGAAACGTGGGCGACGCAACCGTCCCGGCGATGCCGATTTCGCAGGGCGTGGCGAGTCGGTTCGCGTTTCGCTCCCGATCGCCAGCTCGGTCTGCAATCGCGCCAACGTCTCCATCCCGTCCATGCCCGGCATTCGGATGTCCAGGAACACGATGTCCGGCACCTCGCGCTTGACGTGTTCGATGGCCTCCAATCCGCCCGACGCCACGTCCACCCGGCATCCCATCTGACGCAACAGTTCGGAGAGGATGTCCCGGTTCTCCTGCACGTCATCCACAACCAGCGCATGAACCGCCACACCCGCGGCCAGGCGCCTTCGGGGTCCAAGCGCATCCAGCGAGGTCCGCTCGCCAACGCGCCGCAGTTCCGACTCCTCGGCGTCCCGGCTCACCCCGCGCAACGGCACCTCGATCCAAAACCTCGAGCCCTGGCCAGGCGCCGATTCAACCCCGACCTCTCCGCCCATCGCTTCGGCCAAGCGTCGTGTGATTGCCAAGCCCAGACCTGTCCCGCCTTTATGGGCGGTTGTGTCCCCCTGCTGAAAGGGCTGGAACAATTTGCCCAGCAAGTCAGCCGCAATCCCAGGACCCGTGTCCAGAACCTCGAAAAGACAGCGGAGACCACCGCGCGTCACCGGCCCCTGGCCCTTGGCCATCAGCCCTTGTCCATCGCGAATGGGCCCTTGGCTGCTGGTCTCCAGCCAGGTGACACGCAGGGTCACGCCGCCCCGCTCGGTGAACTTCACGGCGTTGCCCAGCAGATTGATCAACGCCTGCCGCAGCTTGCCCTCGTCCCCATGCGCCCGCCACCCCCGTTGACCCGCCACCCATGCCTGCCACCCGCCCGCGCCTTTCTCAGTCCCCACGCCCCGCTCGCCGCCGTCCTCCGCCCTGCCCTCTGTCCTCTGCCCTCTGTCCTCTGCCCTCTGCCCTCTATCCTCTGACCTCTCCTCCTCGAACGCGCGCCTGGACTGCACCACGAACTGCAGTCCCTTGGCCTCGCACCGGCGTCGGAACAGGCTCTCGAGTCCGTCGATCAGTTCGCCGAGGTCAAAGTCGCTCTCCTTCAATTCGAGCCGGCCCGACTCGATCTTCGCCAGGTCGAGGATGTCGTTGATCATTCCCAGCAGATGCGTGCCGCTGCGCTCGATTGTCTCGAGAGCTTGCTGCTCTTGCTCGGGCGAGAGCGAATCGCTGCCCCGATTAAGAATCTGCGCATAGCCCAGGATCGCGTTCATCGGGGTGCGGATCTCGTGGCTCATGTTGGCCAGGAACTGGCTCTTGGCCCGATTGGCCGATTCGGCCGCCTCGCGCGCCGCCTCGGCCGCCTGCCGGGCCTCTTCGAGCGATCGGTT
>Ga0116149_1003436_pt1 | contig 16393 bp, 14 predicted proteins | sample AD_UKC057_MetaG_FD_89787 | JGI IMG/M metagenome (GOLD analysis project Ga0116149, IMG submission 89787) | Active sludge microbial communities of municipal wastewater-treating anaerobic digesters from USA - AD_UKC057_MetaG | ecosystem: Engineered > Bioreactor > Anaerobic > Digestate | place: USA... | reverse complement strand
TCTCCTTGACCTCGCCGATGTTGAACGGCTTGCTGATGTAGTCGAAGGCGCCGGCGCGCACCGCGTCGATTGCCGTCTCGAGGGTGCCGAACCCGCTGATGAGAAGCACCTGGCCGCCGGGGTTCACCTCGCGGAACACGCGCAGGATGTCGAGGCCCGACTGTTCGGCGTCGAGGTTGATGTCCGAGATGACTAGGTCGAAGGTCCCCGAGCGCACCAGCGCCAGCGCCGACTGCGGCCCGTAGGCGGTCTCGATTTCACGGCCGGGCTGGCCGAGCAGCTCGGCCATGAACCGGCACGTCTCGCGGTCGTCGTCGACAATCAGGATGCGCGACATAGGATTCACGAAACCGCGGCGGCGGCGGCCGGCAGCACCAGCGTGAAGGTGGAACCCACCCCCACCTCGCTCTTCACCGTCACCGTCCCGCCGTGCGCGGCCAGCACCTCCCGGGTGATGCTCAGCCCCAGGCCCGACCCGCGCCCAGCCTCCTTCGTCGTCACCCACGGGTCGAAGATCCGCGGCAGCAGGTCGGGGGCAATCCCGGTTCCGGTGTCGCTCACCTCGATCTTCATCCCGTCGGGCGACGGCGCCAGCGCGATGGTGAGCACCCCGCCGTTGGGCATGGCGTCGAGCCCGTTGCTCAACAAATTCAGCAGGGCGAGCTCGAGCTGCACCGGGTCGGCCAGCACCGGCGGCACGGCGGCCACCGAGAGATCGAGGCGGACGCCCATGGCCGCCGCCTTCGGCCGCGCCACGTCGTGCACCCGCTGCGCGAGCGCCGCCACGTCGGTCGGCTCGCGCGGCGTCGGCCGCCTCGCGTGGTCGAGCATGGTCCGCACGATCGAGGTGACCTTGGCGATCTGCTCCTGCACGATCTCGAGGCGCCGCGTCACGCGGGCGTCGGGGCCGCTCTCCTCCCGGATCACCTGGACGTAGCCGGAGATCAGGTTGAGCGGCGTCCCGATCTGGTGCGCCACGCTGGCCGCCATGTGGCCCACGGCCGCCATCTGCTCGGCCCGGCCCAGCGCCTCGCGCAGCGACAGCACCCGCTCGTAGCTCCGCACCAGCTCGTCGTTGCGCGCGCGCAGCTCGCTCGTCGCCTCGCGCACCCGCTCCTGCAGCGCGACGTTGAAGTTCTCCATCTCGGCGAGCATCGCGTTGAGGCCGCTGGCCACCGCGCCGATCTCGTCGTCTCGCAGCACCGGCGCCCGGGCGCTCAGCTGCCCCGCGCCCACCTCGTTCATCGTCCGGCGGATCCCCCCGATCGGGCGGTGGATCAGCCGCCGCGTCAGCAGGTCGACCAGCAGCGCCAGCACCACGATTGCCGCGGGCACGAACCACACCAGCACGATCCGCCCCTCGCGCTTCAGCTGTTCGACCGAATCCTTCGAGTAGGTCACGACCACCGCGCCGAACGGCCGCTCCTCGCGGCGCGCCGGCACGGCCACCAGCTTCAGCGCCCGGAACGACGAGTACACCGTCTCGCCGCGGCGCATCGCCGCCTGCGCCAGCCCGAGCACCTCGGGCCGCTCCTGGGCGGCGGTGCTCACCAGCACCGCCGCCTCGCCGTCTGCCACCCGCACCACCGAGATCGCGCGCAGCGACGGCACCGCCTCGTAGAACTCGCGCAGGCTCTCGGCGAGCGCCCCGTGGTTCAACGGCTCGGGCCGCACCTCGACGTCGTCGGCCACGGCGACGGCAATCTTGATTGCCGTGTCCTCGAGGCCGGCGCTGATCTCCGACTCGAACACCCGCATCTGCAGGTAGCTGCTGGCCCCGACGACGAGGGCGACGACGAGGGTGACCAGCAGCGCGAGGCGGACGCGCAGGGTCTTGAGCGGCACGAGCAGGCGGCCGGGCCGCCGCCGGGGCCGTGATGTCGCCGGGCCGGAGGCAGGCGAGTCGTTCATCCCAGGCGGCTACAGGCCCGCCGCCGACGAGGCACGCTCGGCATCGGGGACGCCCACGACCACGCTGGCCATCGACTGCCCCTCCAGGGCGGTGGCGTAGAGGTACTCGACGTTGATGCCCGCGTCGGCGATGAGCCGCGTGATCCGGAGCAGCGCGCCCGGGTCGTTCGACGTCGCCGTGTAGATGACGTCGCGCTCCTCGACCTGGTACTGGTGCTCGCGGAGGACGGCAGCGGCGTGGACGGGATTGTCGACGACCAGGCGCACGACGAGGGGGCTCGCCAGGTTCATCGCCACGATGTTGATCCGCTCGTTGGCGATCACCTGGCAAACCCGGGCGAGCATGCCGGGGCTGTTCTGCAGCCGGAGCGTCAGTTCGGTGCGTATGGCCATTGAGGGAGGATACTGCAAGGCCGAACGCGGGGGGTAACGGAGAACGGAAGAAGAGGCCGACGCCAGGATCCCATGTTCCGGCGCCGGCCTTGTCCTGCGATGCGGAAGCCGCTCCTCAGCACCGGGCGCGTTGTCTCGCCCGCACCGCAAGCTGGAACGCCCCCAGTCCCTAGACCAGGACCTTGATCACCACCCGGCGGTTCTTCGCGCGGCCCGCGCGGGTGTTGTTCGGGGCAATCGGGTTCTCGGCCCCGTAGCTGATCACGTTGATCCGGTGCAACGGGATCTGGTGCTGCGAGTAGAGGTACCGCTTCACCGACTCGGCGCGCTGGAGGCCCAGCTGCTGGTTGTACTCCTTCGAGCCGACGCTGTCGGTGTAGCCCTCGACCTCGATGAACGCGCCGTTCGGGTTCGCCTTCAGCTGCGAGGCCACCTCGTCGAGGCGCGCCTTCGCCTCGTCGGGGAGCGCCGCCTGGCCGAACTTGAAGTTGCCCTGGTCCTCGCTCAGGGTCACCTCGTAGACGATCCGCTTGACCGACTTCTCCACCGCCTCGGCCTTGTTGGCCGCGGTGTCGGCCGCCGTCCGCGCCTCGGTCGCCGCCGTGTTGGCGGCCGCCGCGCGCTGATCCACCTGCTGGATCTTCTGCTCGGCCTCGCCGATGCGAGCCTCGTTCTTCCTCGTCCGCTCCTGGGTCTCCTCCAGCGAGCGCGACACGGTCTCCACCTTGTCGTTGACCTCGCCCACGCGGTCGCGGACGAATCCCTTCGTCGCGCACGCCGTGGAGCCCATGGCCGCGATCGATGCCACCGACATGGCCAGCACGAACTTCCTCATGATCGGACGCCTCCTCGATGAAACCCGGTGAACGACTGCACGGCTGAAGCCGCGCGCTCCCAGCTCTGCCCGCGCGGCTGAAGCCACGCGCTACTAGTTCTCCCAGGCCGCGCGGCTGAAGCCACGCGCTACTAGTCCTGGGCCTGTCCGGCCATGTACCCGCTGCGCGCCCGGACGATCAGGTTGTCCTTCCGGGTGCGCACCTCCAGCGGGTGCCAGCCCGGCCGGGTGCCCGGCTCGAAGGCGATCAGGTATTGATGGCGGAGTTCCTCGACGATCTCGCGAGTGGCCGCGCTGGTGTGCGCGGCGCTGCTGCTGACGTACAGCTCCCCCCCGGTCCACCGCGCCAGGTCGGCCAGATCGCCGACCGGCACCGGGCGCTCCGACCGCACCGCGCTCGACGCCCCCGCGTGATCGAGCGGCGACACCACGGCGACGATGTAGACCGGAACGTCGATCGAGCTGGCGATGCCCGACACCTCGGCGGGCGTCAGCCGGCTGCCGTTGTCGACGCCGTCGGTCACCACGATCACCGCGCGGTGGACGTTCGCCCGCTCGGCCACCACCCGGGCGGTGGCCGCCACCGCGTCGTGCAACGACGTCATCCCGAACGGCATCACGCCCGCCAGCGTCGCCTGCAGCCCGGCGGGTTCGTCGGCCGTCGCGAACGGCCGCAACTCGTAAAGCCCCGTGTCGAACGAGAAGATGCCCACCTCGTCGCGGCCGGGATCGAGCCACGCGAACAGGTACTGCGCGGCCGCCCGGGCTTCGGCGATCTTGTCGGCCACCTGCATGCTGCCGCTGCCGTCCACCAGCACGGCCACGCTGATCGGCGCCTGGTCGGGCCGGAAGTCCCTGATCGCTTTGGGCGCGCCGCTGTCGAGCAGCTCGAAGTCGCTACGCCGCAGGTTCTTCACGATCCGGCCCTTCCGATCGCGGACGACGGCGCTGACGGTGACCATGTCGACGCCGCTCCGGAAGGTCGCCCCGCTCGGCGAGGCCACCGCAGGCGCCTGGGCAGCCACCGGGGCCGCCAGACCGACCATGACCATGCCAAGCAGGACGCGCGCGAGGGGAAACATCCTGAGCACGACGGAGGCAACGCGCTTGCCATTCATGCAAGTCTTTATCGTTCAAGGACTTGCTTTCGAATAGCCGGGGCGGGCGATCGCTACGGACGAGCTGGTGTCGTGTAGAAATTACACTAAAATGCGAAAAGAGGGGAGAACCCCATGTAAAGAATGCTCGGCAGACCGGGTTTGCCGGGAAGGCCCGCGACCTGCGGCACGGCTGGCCTGCGCGCTGTGGATGAGCCCGATGCAAAAGCATACAGCCGCAGCCGGACGCGCTCCGGAGGTGCGGCGTGGCCTTGGCATAAGCGTTGTTTATCCAACGGGTTAGAGGGTGGGTTTGGAAGCTTAAGTCAGCCGTGGGGCAGACCTAAGATGCTGTCTCGTTGGATATTCAACCGTTCCGGCGCTTCCGGCTTCGGCAACGTCGCCGTCGTCGCCTTCCTCGCCGTCCAGGCTCTCGACGGCGTCCTCACCTACGTCGGCCTGGCCACGCTAGGCTCCCACATGGAGGGGAACCCGGTCGTGGCCAGCCTGATGCTGGCCTTCGGAACCGGTCCCGGCCTCACCGGTGCCAAGCTGGTGGCGGGCGTGCTCGGCATCGCCCTCCACCTCACCGGCGTTCACCGCCTCGTGGCGCTGCTGACGGCCATCTACCTGGGCGCCGCGATCCTGCCGTGGACGGCGCTGCTCTTGATGGCGGGATAGCCCCTCACACCCGATCCGCCGGCCCCGTCGTCAGCTCGGCCCACGCCGGGTTTGCCCGCGGAAGGACCACCCTGTGGATGTTGAGCAGGTGGCGGGCGCCGATGTTGTCGGTCGTGAGGTTGCGCGCGCTGGGGCCGCACGAGAGCGTCAGCGACGGCTGCAGGCCGTTGACGATGCCGCCGATCGCGCCCTGTGTCGTCGGCTGGTTGACCAGGACCCGCGACGCGCGCATTTGCGCGAAGTCGGCCACCACCGACTCGTCGCGCGCGTGCACACCCACCGTGTGGCCGACGCCTCCCCACGCCGTGATCGCCCGGCAGGTCCTCAGCGCCTCGGCATAGCTGCGCACCTCGTACCACGCGAGCACCGGTGCCAGGATCTCGGCCGAGAGCGGGTGGCTGGGGCCGATCCCGCCCGGCGCGCCGACCAGCAGCCTCGTCCTGGCCGGCACGCGGAACCCCGCGCGGCGCGCAATCTCGGCGGCCGGCTGCCCCACCACGTCCGCGCGCATCATTCGGTGCGAGGCCTCGAAGCACACCGGCCCCAGCGCCTCGACCTCGGCGGCCGAGCAGAAGTGGGCCCCGCCGCGCTCGAAAGCTTCCCGCAGGGCCGCCGCCTGGGGCGACTCGACCACGACCGCCTGCTCGCTCGCGCAGACCGTGCCGTTGTCGAACGTCTTCGAGAGCAGGATCATCCGGGCCGCCTCGGCGAGGTCGGCCGAACCGTGCACGTAGACGGGAACGTTGCCCGGTCCCACGCCGAGCGTCGGCGTCCCCGAGTGCCGCGCCGCCTCGACGATCGAGCGGGTGCCGGTAGCGACGATCAGCGCCAGCCGCTTGTGGACCATCACCTGGCGGAGGTACTCGGTCTGTGACCTCGAGACGACCTGGATCGCGTCCTCGGGCGCGCCGGCCCCTGTCGCCGCTTCGCTCAGGATCCGGGCCGTCTCCCTCACGCACTTCCGCGCGCCGCGGTGCGGGCTGAAGATGAGGGCGTTGCGCGTCTTGGCGCAGACCAGCGCCTTGAAGATCGCGGTGGAGGTGGGGTTGGTCACCGGGACGAGCCCCAGCACGGCCCCCACCGGCTCGGCGAACTCGGTGATGCCCGACGCCTCGTCCTGCGCGATGACGCCGGCCGTCCGCGTGCCGCGAAGCGAGTCGCGCACGATGGCCGCCGCCCACGCGTTCTTCAGGACCTTGTCGCCGAACACCCCCATCTGGGTCTCGTCCACCGCGAGCCGCGCCAGGTTCTCTCGCGCCTCCCACGCCGCTGCGGCCATCGCCTCGACGACCGCGTCGGCCTGCGCCTGGTCGAAGCGCCGCCAGGCCTCGGCGGCCGCCGCCGCGCGCCCGACGATGTCGTCGGCGTACTGCTGGTACGGATCCATGGTCTCAGCAGAGCCGCCCGGCGATCGCGTCCAGGAACCCTTCGCTGCCCACGACCTGCCTGGGCGGCGGCGAGGCCAGGCGCGCCAGGTCGCCCGTCATCACGCCCTCGGCGATCGTCGCGAGCGAGGCCTGCTCGAGGCGGGTGGCGAACTCCGCCAGGTCACCCAGCCCGTCGAGCTCGCCGCGCTTCCGCAGCGCGCCGGTCCAGGCGAAGATGAGCGCCATCGAGTTGCTGGAGGTCTTCTCGCCCTTCAGGTGCTTGTAGTAGTGCTTCTGCACGGTGCCGTGCGCCGCCTCGTACTCGAAGAAGCCGTCGGGCGACACCAGCACGGAGGTCATCATCGCCAGGCTGCCGAACGCCGAGGCGACCATGTCGGACATCACGTCGCCGTCGTAGTTCTTGCACGCCCACAGCATCCCGCCATCCCCCTTCACCACCCGCGCCACCACGTCGTCGATCAGCGTGTAGAAGTACTCGATACCGGCGGTCTTGAACCGGGTCGCGAACTCCTGTCCGAATACCTCCTCGAACACCCGCCGGAACGTCGCGTCGTAGGTCTTCGAGATCGTGTCCTTGGTGGCGAACCACACGTCCACCTTCTCGTCGAGCGCGTAGGTGAAGCACGACCGCGCGAAGCTGCGGATCGACGCCTCGGTGTTGTGGATCGCCTGGAGGATGCCCGGCCCGCCGAACTCGTGGATCAGCACGCGCTTCTCGGTCCCGTCCTCCCCGGTGAACACCAGCTCGCCCTTGCCCGGCCCGGGCACTGCGATCTCGGCGTTCTTGTACACGTCCCCGTACGCGTGGCGGCCGACGATGATCGGCTTCTTCCAGTTGACGACGCCCGGCTTGATGTTGGGAACGAGGATGGGCTTGCGGAAGACGGTGCCGTCGAGCGCCGCCCGGATCGTGGCGTTCGGGCTCTTCCACTGCTTCTTCAGCTTGTATTCCGACATCCGGGCTTCGTTCGGCGTGATGGTGGCGCACTTCACCGCGACCCCCAGCCGGCGCGTCGCCTCGGCCGCCTCGTGGGTGACCCGGTCGTCGGTCCTGTCGCGGTGCTCGAGACCGAGGTCGTAGTACTCGGTCTTCAGGTCGACGTGCGGCTCGATCAGCTTCGCCTTGACCCAGGCCCACAGGATCCGGGTCATCTCGTCGCCGTCCATCTCGACGAGCGGCGTCTTCATCGCGATCTTCGACATCGGTTTCCTCGTCGCTGTCAGGCGCGTCCCGCGGCATCACTGGCCCACGTCAAACGCACAGACACAGGGATGCCGGGACGTAACAGAGAAGAGGTCCTGATTCAGGCGTTCTCTGCGTCGTCTCCGCGCCTCTGCGCCTCTGCGTTGAACGTGACCTGATCACCCGACAGGCGAGACGCCTGTCCCACTGGTGTCACAGCCCGTACTTCTCGATGATCCCCTTCTTGTCCAGCCCGAGGATCCCGTACTTCGCGCCGACGCGCTTGAAGGCCTCGAGGGCGTCGGCCAGCATCGGGATGTCGTGATCGGCCGAGAGCTGCGTCCGGATGCGCGCCTGCCCCGCGGCGACCACCGGGAAGAAGAAGCCGATGACGTAGATCCCCTCGGCGTAGAGGTCGCGCGCGATGTCCTGGCTCAGCTTCGCGTTGAACAGCATGATCGGGACGATCGGGCTCTCGCCGTCCTTGATGACGAACCCCGCTTCCTTCAGCCCCTTCCGCCAGAACGCCGTGTTGGCCTCGAGCTTGTCGCGCCGCTCGGTGCTGGCGCTCAGGATCTCGAGCACCTTCTGCGCCGCGTAGACGATGGGCGGCGGAACGGCGTTGCTGAACAGGTACGGCCGCGCCTTCTGCCGGCACAGGTCCACGATCTCCTGCCGGCCCGACACGCAGCCGCCGCTCGCGCCGCCCAGCGCCTTGCCCAGAGTGGTGGTGATGATGTCGATCTTCCCGTGCACCCCGAAGTGCTCTGGCGTCCCCCGCCCGGTCTTGCCCATGAAGCCGCTGGCGTGGCTGTCGTCGACGAACACCATCGCCTGGTAGCGTTCGGCCAAGCTGACGATCTGGTCGAGGGGCGCCAGGTCGCCGTCCATGCTGAACACGCCGTCGGTGATGATCAGCCGCGCACGCTTGTCCTGGTGCTCCTGGAGCTTCTGCTCCAGGTGCTTCATGTCGGCGTGCTTGTAGGTGTCCTGCATCGCCTTGCACAGCCGCATCCCGTCCACGATGCTGGCGTGCACGAGGCGGTCGGCGATCATCACGTCCTGGTCGTTCAGCACCGCCTCGAAGACGCCGCCGTTGGCGTCCATGCAGCTCGGGAACAGGATCGTGTCCTCGGTGCCGAGGAAGGCGGTGAGCCCCTTCTCGAGCTCCCGGTGGATGTCCTGCGTGCCGCAGATGAAGCGGACGCTCGACATGCCGTACCCGCGCTCGTCGAGGCCCCGGTGCGCGGCCGCGACCACCTCGGGATGGCTCGACAGCCCGAGGTAGTTGTTGGCGCACAGGTTCACCACCCGCTTCAGCCCGGCGCCCCGCGGGAACTCGACGTCGATGCCGGCGGCCTGCGGCGAGTGGATGTAGCGCTCTTCCTTGTAGATGCCCTTCTCGCGGATGCCCTGCAGCTCGCCGCGGTAGGCCTCCCTCAGCGCGGCCGGGTACGCCATCTCAGGCCCCCTTCCCGACCTGGTGGCGCTTCACCAGCTCGACGATGCTGGCGACGGTGTTGAACGCCTCGGGCGTCGCCTGGTCGTCGGGAATGGCGATGCCGTACTTCTTCTCGAGGAACCGCTTCAGGCTCACCATGCTGAAGCTGTCGACGATGCCGCTCGTGATGAGCGGCGTGTTCTCGTCGAGGCCGATCTCGTCGGCCTCGTCCTCGTCGAGGTACTCGTTCTTCACGTATTCGAGAATGACGTCCTTCATGATGGCTCCACCCGTTGGCGTTCCTGTCCTTTTCCTGAGCAACCTGCTAAAGCCCTGCGCTACCTTCGAGTACCACGGTGGCCGCGGCCACGTCGCGCCCCACGCTCATCGCCACGTGCACGTGCCGCACGCCCAGGCGGTCGGCCGCGTCGCGCACCTGCCGCCGCAGCTCCATCGCGCAGGTGCCCGGTCCCCCGCCCGGCACCAGCTCGATGTCCTTCCACGACATCCCGCCCACCAGGCCGGTCCCGAGCGCCTTCAGCACCGCCTCGCGCGCGGCGAAGCGGGCCGCCAGGTGCTCCCACGGGCGCCGCCGGCGGCGGCACCATGCGATCTCGGCCGGGGAAAACAGGCTCTCGAGGAAGTGGTCGCCATAGCGATCGGCGACCCGGCGGAACCGGGCGACGTCCACCAGGTCGGTGCCCAGGCCGACGATCATGAGCGTCTAGCATACACCGGAGTATCATTTGCCACTGACCAGCGCCAGATCCCGATTCGCCCCTCATCCACCGGCTGACGCCGGGGGTCGGATGTGAGAAAGTGACAGACTTGGGATCTGACGCCAGGAGCCGCATGGCCAGGAAGCACCATCATCCCGGACGCGCGCGCCGCTTCATCGACACCTACACGAGCGGGCTGACCGGCGAGGAGCTGCGCCGCGTCTTCACGCGCGACGCGCCCCAGGCTTACCGCTACTTCTCGCGGGGGATGGACGAGAAGGCGATTGCCGCGCTGCCGGTTCACAAGCAGCTCGCGCTGCGGGCCCGCCTGTTCTTCTGGGCCTTCACACTGAAGCTGTCGCCGGCCCGGCGCGCCATCTACGGCGCCGGACTGCTGCTCGCCCTCCTTGGCTTCCTGCAGCTGTTCCGGGGGATTGGCTTCCTGTCGCTCCCCCTCCCGTTCTCGCCGGGCGGCGGCGACCTCCAGGTCGGCGTCCCGGCCCCCGACTTCGCGGACGGCGCGCTGACCCTGTTCATCGCCTTCCTCCTGATCAACCTGCTCGTCCTGCTCGAGGTGGCCGACCGCCTCTCGCTCAAGAACGACCTCGAGGTGGCGCGGGGCATCCAGTCGGCGATGCTGCCCCAGGCCACCTACAGCGACCCCTGCCTGGAGGCGTTCGGCCTCACCCGGCCCGCCAACACGGTTGGCGGCGACTTCTACGACGTGCTCCCGCGGCCGGACGGCCGCCTGGTCGTGGCCCTGGGCGACGTGGCCGGCAAGGGCAGCCCGGCGGCCCTGCTGATGGCGCTGCTGCTCGCGATCTTCCGCACCCTGCTCGACGAGGGGCTCGAGGGCGCCGACCTGGCCCGCCGCCTCAACGCACAGGTCTGCCGCCACGCGCCCCCGTCGCGGTTCATCACCCTCTTCATGGCCGCCTGCGACCCCTGCACCGGCCGCCTGGTTTACGTGAACGCCGGGCACATGCCCGCCCTCGTCCGCCGGAACTCGGGGGAGATCGAGCGGCTCACCGAGGGGGACGTCGCCCTCGGGATGTTCGAGCACTCGACGTACTCCGCGCACGAAACGTGGCTCCAAACCGGCGAATCCGTCGTCTTATACAGTGACGGCGTCACCGAGGCAGAGAACCACCAGGGCCGGCCGTTCGAGGAAAGCGGACTGATCAAGGTCGTACAGGCCTACTCCGCCGCAGGCCCCCGCGACGTGGCGCACGCGGTGCTGCGCCTGGTCGAGGAGCACGCGCAGGAAACCTCGCTGGCCGACGATGTGACGCTGTTGGTCCTGAAAAGGAGAAAGGCGTAGCGTTTGCTCAAGAGGCTCTCCCTGGTCTCCGCGGCGCTCGTGGTGACGCTCTGGCAGCCCGTTCCCGCCCGCCGTCTCCAGGACCAGGACGGGGTGGCGTCGCTGCTGGCGCGCCTCGAGGAGGTGCTGCGGGCGGGGCGGCCGGACGGGTACCTCGCTCTGCTGTCCAACACGGCCGACCGCCAGCGGGCGCGGCAGTTCGCGGAGGGGAACGTCGCGGGCCCCAGCTCCCGGGTGGTCGTTCGCGAGCGCGACCGCGAGGCGCTGGTCGGCACGCTGCCGGGAGACGGGTACCAACTGAGCGTCGAGGTGCTGGTGGAGAACGGCAACCGTGCCCGCCTGTCCACCTGGCGGCTCGACGTGCGCCGGCGCGGCGGCGACCTCGACGAGTGGGGCATCGCCAACCAGGTGCCGCTGACCTCGATCTACGGGCTGTACCGCCTCGGGCTGAACCCCGCCAAGCAGTACGCCGCGCGCAACCTCGTCGTTCAAGACGAGGATCTCCGGCTGACGCTGGCCGAGGGGACGGCCTTCGTGGCCGAGGTTGCCGGAGAGGGGTCGGCAACCGCGCTCGTGCTGCTCGGCCGCGGCGAGATGACCTTCGCGCCGCCCGCCCCGACCGAGCGGGCCCAGCTGCGCCTCTTCGCAGACGCCCAGTCCCTGCAGTCGCCCTTCGAAGCCGCGTTCGTCCGGCTGAACCCGGGCAGCCTGCCAGCCTTCCTCGACCCGGCCGCCCTGACCCCCGTGCCGGTGGACCCGCGCGAGCTGAAACGGGCCGAGGAGGTGTTCCGGCAGGACGTCGGCAACTCGTTCGGCCTCGACCTCGGCGATCTCAGCCCCGACTCCTGGTCGCTGATCCCGGGGCTCGGCGACCTCCTGGTGGAGATGCGCACGCGGCGATTCGACACGCTGACCTACGCGCGGTCGCTCGGCGAGGTCGAGGACGTCTCGCTGTTCGACCGGCGGAACCGGCGCAACATCTCGGTCTACAGCTCGAGGCGGAACGCGGCGCGGTACGGGCGCTCCTACAGCGAGGACGATCGCGCCGACTACGCGGTGCTCGACTACGACATCGAGGCGAGCTTCAACCCGGCGCGCACCTGGGTCGAGGGGAGGACGGTGCTCTCGATCGAGGTGAAGGCCGACGCCCTCAACTCACTCTCGTTCCGGCTGGCCGATCCGCTCGAGGTGCAGTCGGTCACCTCGCTCGAGTTCGGGCGGATGCTGGCCCTGCGCGTCCGCGACCAGAACGGCATCGTCGTCAACCTGCCTTCCACGATTACGCGCGGCTACCGGATGATGATCGCGATCGAGTACTCCGGCACGCTGCCGCCGCAGCCGGTCGACCGCGAGGCGCTGGCGCTCGAGCCGCAGTTCGTGCCGATGCAGCAGGTCGACGAGTTCGAGCGGATCCCGGTCGAGGAGAGCTTTCTCTACAGCAACCGCAGCTACTGGTACCCGCAGCCCTCGAGCCCCAACTACGCCACGGCCCGCCTCCGGCTGTCGGTGCCGGCCACCTACGGGATGGCCGCCAGCGGCGACCTGGTGACCGTGGTCTCTCCCCCGGCGCCGAGGGGGACGCAGGCGATCCACCAGCACCACTACCAGGTGCACCAGCCGGGGCGCTATTTCGCGTGCCTCATCTCGCCGCTGCGCGAAGTGAAGCGCGAGCGAATCGACCTCGGCGACGCCGTTGCCCCGTTCCGGGCGCTGCGGCGTCCCGGCGTCTACTACGACACGGTGCTGATGACCGTGCGCACGCAGCCGCGGCTCCACCGGCGCGGCCGCGACCTCGCGCGGACGGCCGAAGACATCCTCAAGTTCTACAGCTCGCTGGTCGGCGAGGCGCCGTATTCCGCGCTGACGCTCGCGGTCGTGGAGCGCGGCCTCCCCGGGGGGCACAGCCCGCCGTACATGGCGGTGCTCGTGCAGCCCTCGGTGTCGTCCAGGCTGGTCTACCGCGACGACCCGGCGTCGTTCTCCGACTTCCCCGAGTTCTTCCTCGCCCACGAGCTGGCGCACCAGTGGTGGGGGCAGGGGGTGGGCTGGAAGAACTACCACGAGCAGTGGATCAGCGAGGGGTTCGCACAGTACTTCACCGCCCTGTACGCCCAGAAGGCGCGCGGCAACGCGGTCTTTGGCAGCGTGATGCGCCGGATGGCGCGCTTCGGCGTCGACCAGTCCGCCGCGGGGCCGGTCTGGCTCGGCTACCGGGTGGGGCACATCCGCGGCGACAGCCGGGCGTTCCGCGCGGTGGTCTACAACAAGAGCGCGATCGTGCTGCACCAGCTGCGCGGGATCGTGGGCGACGAGGTGTTCTTCCGCGGCGTCCGGCGGTTCTTCGACGCCTGGAGGTTCAAGAAGGCCGGGACCGAGGAGTTCCGGGCCGCGATGGAGGCCGAGGCCGGCAGGCCGCTCGACCGCTTCTTCGAGCAGTGGATCTACGGCGACGCGCTCCCGCGCGTGGAGGTGAGCTGGCGCGAGGAGACGCAGGACGGCGGGACGCGGCAGGCGGTCGTGCGCGTGGAACAGGTTGGCGAGGAGGCCTTCGAGTTCCCCCTCCAGCTGAGCGTCGTTTACGCCGGCCGCGCGCCCGCGAGCACGACGGTGAAGGTGGCCGATCGGGTGACGGAAGCCCGCATCCCGCTGACGGGGCCCGTGCGCGCCATCGAGGCCAACCGCGACGGAACGGCGCTCGTGGTGGTCAAGTAGGGAGCCCTGAGCCTGTCTGCTATCATTTCCCCCATATGGACACCGTCACGCTGACGATTGACGGCCGTTCGATCACGGTCGCCAAGGGGACGACCGTCCTCCAGGCCGCCATCGAGCACGGGATCCAGATCCCCTACTACTGCTACCATCCCGCCCTCGGCATCGACGGCTCGTGCCGCGTCTGCATCGTGAAGATCGAGAAGATGCCGAAGCTGCAGACGGCGTGCTCGACGCTGTGCGCCGACGGCATGGTGGTGGACACGTGCTCGCCCGAGGTGGTCGAGGCGCGCGCCGGCGTGTTCGAGTTCCTGCTCATCAACCACCCGCTCGACTGCCCGGTCTGCGACAAGGGCGGCGAGTGCCCGCTCCAGGACTACTCCTACGCCTTCGGCCCCGACGCGAGCCGCATGGACTTCCCGCGCCGCACCTTCGACGGCGAGGGGGTTCGGGCCGACGTCGACTTCGGCCCCACGCTGCTCATCAACCGCAACCGCTGCATCCTCTGCTCGCGCTGCGTCCGGTTCATGCGCGACATCGACGGCGACGCACAGATCGGCGTCGAGGACCGCGGGTACGGCAGCCACATCGTGACGTTCCAGGACAAGGGGGTGCACTCGATCCTCAGCGGGAACCTGATGGACGTCTGCCCGGTCGGCGCGCTGCTGGCGCGCGACTACCGGTTCAAGTCGCGCCCCTGGGACAACCCGGTCGCGGTGGACACCATCTGCACGCTGTGTGCGAAGGGGTGCAGCATCACCGCGTGGCTGAAGGCCAAGCCGGAGTGGGCGAAGGGGCCGCGGCTGGCACGCGTCACCCCGCGCCACAACCCGCAGGTGAACGACTACTGGATGTGCGACATCGGCCGGTTCGAGTACCACTTCGCCGAGTCGGACGACCGGCTGCGGAAGCCGCTCCGTCGAACCGAAGCTGGCCTGCTGCAGCCCGAGGGATGGAAGGAGGTCCTGGTCAAGCTGCGCGAGGCCGTCGGGGCGGCAGACGCGCCCGGGGAGCGGCGGACGATCGCCTTCCTCGCCTCGGCGCACGCCTCGATCGAGGAGCTGGTGCTGCTCGGCCAGATCGCGCGCGGCCTCAACGGCGACGGGGCCGAGCGTCAGATCGGCGTCAGCTGGCGCGTCAGCGAGAAGGTTCAGCCCGCCGCGACGAAGTTCAAGGTGCCGCGCGTGGACGCCCCGAACGTCGCCGGCGCGGCCGACCTCGGCGTCGGCGCCCCGCCGCTCGAGAACGGCGGCCCCGATCTCTCCGCCCTCCAGGCCGACGTGGAGGCGGGGCGGGTGGACGTGCTCTACGTCCTCGACCCCGGGCCCGCCGGCTCGATCGGCGACGTGTCGTGGGCGATTGAGGCGCGCGCGCAGGGGCGCATCAGGCTGCTGGTCGTCCAGGGCGTCCTGATGACCGACCTTGCCGCCGCTGCCGACCTCGTCCTGCCCGGGGCGACCTACCTGGAAAAGGACGCGTGCTACACCAACGAGCAGGGGCTCGTCCAGGCGGCCTCGCGCGCCGTCGCGCCGCCCGGCGACGCGATGGAGGACTGGCAGATCCTGGTCAACGTGGGGGTGACGCTCGGCGTCGGCCTCCCCTACACCAGCGCGGCGCACATCCGCGCCGACGTGGCCGCCGCGATGCCCGGCCGGCCCGGCTACGCCGACCTGCCGCGCCTGGCCTTCGCGAGACCCGCCGTCGCGCGGACGTGGCTGCAGACATCGAACCCCTCCGAGCGCTGGAAGTGGGATGCGCTGTTCAAGGACCTGCCGCCGGTGAAGTTCAAGGGGAAGGCGGAGGCGGAGGACCGCGAGCCGTAATCTTCATCTGCCATTACTGACGACATGGAGTCCCTCACCTCGCTCCTCCAGTCCGTTTCCCTCGAGCGGCTCTCGCTGCTCTCGATGCTGGTGGCGTTTGCCGCCGGCGTCCTGTCGTTCATCTCGCCCTGCGTGCTGCCGCTCATCCCGGGCTACATCTCGTTCATCTCCGGGGCGTCGCTCGAGCAGATGCGCGGGCGGCCGGCGACGGTGGCGGCCGAGGCGGGCGCGGGGGTGGCGACGGCGCCGGCGCCCGGCACCAGCCGGCGGATCCTGCTCACCTCGCTGGCCTTCGTCGCCGGGTTCTCGCTCGTCTTCGTCGCCTTCGGGGCCACCGCGAGCGCCATCGGCCAGCTGCTCGGCTCCCACAAGGCGAAGATCGCCTACGTGGCCGGCGCGCTGCTGATCGTGCTCGGCCTGCACATGATGGGGATCTTCCGCATCGGCTTCCTCGATTACGAGAAGCGGGCGCGCGCCTCGAAGCGGCCAACCGGTTTGCTCGGCGCGGGGCTGGTGGGCATCGCCTTCGCCTTCGGCTGGACGCCCTGCATCGGCCCGATCCTCGGGGGCATCCTGACGATCGCCGGCAGCCAGGAGAGCGTCGCCCAGGGGGTGCTGCTGCTCGGCGCCTACTCGCTCGGCCTCGGCGTCCCGTTCCTGCTGACCGCCGTCGCCATCGACCGGTTCTTCGCCGCCTTCGCGAAGATCCGCCGCCACTACCGCGCCATCGAGATGGTCTCCGGCGCGCTGCTGATCGGCATCGGCCTTCTGATGCTCTTCGGCCGCATGACCGCCATCACCAACGCGCTGACGCCGTACTTGCCGACCTTCTGACGCACTGATACAGTCTGCGATCAATGAAGAGCCGGGCCCTCAGGGTGATGGCCGTCCT
>Ga0116149_1003435_pt1 | contig 16395 bp, 15 predicted proteins | sample AD_UKC057_MetaG_FD_89787 | JGI IMG/M metagenome (GOLD analysis project Ga0116149, IMG submission 89787) | Active sludge microbial communities of municipal wastewater-treating anaerobic digesters from USA - AD_UKC057_MetaG | ecosystem: Engineered > Bioreactor > Anaerobic > Digestate | place: USA... | reverse complement strand
ATTGCAGTGGCGGTTATACTACACAATGTTGAAAGCCACGAGAGTACATCCGCCCTTTATTTTTTCTTAAAAATTTGCTAAAATATAATTAGAATGTCTAAGAAAAAAACCGAGAAAGTAGATTTGCAAAAACAAATTTCTAACGAATTACAACAACAAAACGAATCAGATAAACCAACTTCCTATAACGCGAAGGATATTGTGGTTTTGGAAGGATTGGAGCCGGTCAGAAAAAGACCAGGAATGTATATTGGTTCAACCGGTATTGATGGCCTGCATCACCTTATTTATGAAGTAGTAGACAATGCAATTGACGAGGCAATGGCTGGTTATGCGAAAAATATTGAAGTACGGCTTTATGATAATCATCGTGTTTCGGTTCAAGATGATGGCCGAGGTATTCCGGTTGATATTCATCCTCAAACCAAAAAATCTTCACTTGAAACCGTAATGACCATTCTTCACGCCGGTGCTAAATTTGGCGGTGCTTCGTATAAAGTTTCTGGTGGTTTACATGGCGTAGGCGTTTCTGTCGTTAACGCACTTTCTTCGTATTTAAAAGCTGAAGTTTGTCGTGATGGGCAAAAATATTATCAAGAATATTCAAAAGGTAAGCCAAAAACAAAATTAATAAAAATGGGCAGTTGTCGCATTTCGGGTACGACCATTATTTTTGAACCCGATGTAGAAATTTTTGCTACCAAAGGGGCAAAAATGCCCGAATATGATTTTAAACGCTTAGCTGATCACTTGCGAGAACAAGCCTATCTGACGAAAGGTGTAAGAATCAGGATAGTTGATGGCAGAACAAGCAAAGAGAACATCGCTGATTTTTATTTTGAAGGCGGCGTCATTTCTTTTATTAAATATCTTATTGAAGAAGAAAGGCCAATTCAAGATAATGTTTTTTATGCGGCCAAAAATTATGACAAAATTTTTGTTGAAGCCGCATTTTGTTATACAGAAGACATTCAAGCAACAGAAATATCATTTGCTAATAATATTCGCACTCCAGAAGGCGGAATGCATTTGACTGGCTTTCGAACAGCATTAACTCGAGTACTTAATGACTGGGCTAAAAAAGAGGGGTATCTCAAAGACGGAGAAGATGGATTAACAGGAGATGATGCGCGCGAAGGATTAACAGCCATTATTTCTGTTAAACTGCCCGATCCTCAATTTGAAGGTCAGACAAAAGAAAAACTAGGTAATCCGGAAGTTCGGACTGCAGTTGACGCTGTTGTAAGCGAAGCTCTCAAAGAGTTTTTAGAAAAAAATCCGAATGATGCCAAAAGAATTTTAGAGAAATGTATTTTAGCTGCTAAGGCGAGAAGAGCCGCTAAAGCTGCTAAAGAAATGGTTCTTCGCAAGGGATTGCTTGAAGGTTTAAGCCTGCCGGGCAAATTAACAGATTGTTCAACACGCCACCCAGAGGAAGCAGAACTTTTTATTGTTGAAGGTGATTCAGCTGGCGGTTCAGCAAAACAAGGGCGCGATCGTCGTTTTCAAGCCATTCTGCCAATTAAAGGTAAAATTCTTAATGTAGAAAAAGCGCGTTTAAATAAAATCATGGAATCACAAGAAATTAAATCTATTATTATTGCTTTGGGAACAGCTATTGCCGAAGAGTTTGATATTAATAAATTACGCTATCATAAAATTATTATTATGACTGATGCAGATGTTGACGGCGCTCATATTTGTTCTTTGCTTTTAACGCTATTTTTTCGCTTTTTACCCGAAGTCATTCACCGCGGTCATCTTTATATTGCACAACCACCGCTTTATCGCATTCAAAAAGGCAAAGAGTTTTATTATGCCTATAACGAAGAGCAGAAAGATCAAATTCTAAAAAAATTGGGTAGTGAAAATATTAGTATTCAGCGCTACAAGGGTTTAGGCGAAATGAATCCGGAACAATTATGGGAAACAACGATGAATCCCGAAAGTAGAATTTTGAAAAAAGTAACTATTGAAGATGCTGAAGAAGCAGACAAACTATTTACTATTTTGATGGGCGATGAAGTTGCGCCACGCAAACATTTCATTCAAGTTCACGCTAAAACGGTTGATAACCTTGACATTTAGCATTTAAATTTTAATATTTTAAATAATCTTATGTTTAAAAAAATTAAGCCATACTTTAAAGAAGTTAAGCAAGAATTTAAACACGTTAATTGGTTGACCAAAAAAGAGGCCATAAAATACACTGTAATGGTAATTGGTTTTTCCGTGGCAATGTCGGTTTTTTTAGGCTTTTGCGATTTTGCTTTTATGCAAATTTTAAGTCAGATTATTATTTAATTTATGGCTAAACAAACACCAGAAGAAAAAAGATGGTATGCCATTCATACTTATTCGGGCTATGAAGATGCCGTTGCTCATTATTTGAAACAAAGAGTGGATTCTTTAGATATGCACGATAAAATTTTTAATATTATTGTACCGAAAGAAAAAAAGATTAGGATTAAAGGAGGTAAAAGATATGTGACAGAAGAAAAAATTTATCCGGGTTATGTTTTAGTAGAAATGATTTTAACCGATGATTCCTGGTATGTAGTGCGCAATACGCCACGCGTTTCGGGATTTATTGGAGCTGACGCAACCAAGCCGAGTCCTTTATCTGACGAAGAAGTGCAGGCGTTGCTTAAAAGAATGAATGTGGAAGAGCCAAAATATAAAGTTGATCTACAGGTGGGAGATATGGTAAAAATTATCGATGGACCATTTAAGGATTTTGACGGGAAGGTGAAAGAGGTTGATGAGGCCACAGCTAAAATAAAGGTTTTAGTAAATATTTTTGGTCGCGAAACACCAGTAGAGTTAGATTTTCTCCAAGTAAAAAAGACCTAATTTATACAATTTTGCAAAACATATTTTTATAGAGTTTAATGGGAAGGCGGAAGTATAAAAAATAAAAGTCGACTATTTTAAAAAATAAAAGACAGACAACCAAAACCAGCAACTAAAAACTAATAACTATTATGGCTAAAAAAATTAAATCAATAATTAAACTTCAGATACCAGCTGGTCAAGCCAATCCTGCGCCACCGGTGGGCACAGCTTTAGGTCCTCAAGGAATTAATATTGGCGAATTTTGCCAGAAATTTAATGAGGCTACTAAAGACCAAGCTGGAGACGTTATTCCAGTGGAAATTACTATTTACGAAGATCGATCGTTTGAATTCAAATTAAAAACTTCTCCGGCTGCTGATTTGCTCAAAAAAGCAGCCAATATTAGCAAAGGATCAGCCGAACCAAATAGAAAGAAAGTAGGAAAGGTGACGCGCGCTCAAATTCGAGAAATTGCCGAAAAGAAAATGGTAGATCTCAACGCGAATGATATTGAGGCAGCGGTGAAAATTATCGAAGGCACCGCCAGAAATATGGGCATTGAGATAATAGATTAAAAACAACTCGTTTTCATAAATCTCGTCAAAACTCCAAATGGCGGGATTTTTATTTTTCTACAATTGAATTAAATAATGAAACCTGCAATAATATATAAGAAATGAATTGATCGAAGAAAAAGATTAAAGATATTGAAATTAAAGAAGAAAATTATTGACAGATAGTAAAATTATATTAAAATCATTCTCAGCTTTTAAAAAATCTAAAGGAGGTTTGTTATGAAAAAAATTCCTTATGCTAAAATTAGTGATGGAGGGAAATTTATTTTAATTGAAGGGCTAAATGGGTCGGGTAAAACGACCCAGGCGAAATTATTAGAGCGGGCTTTGGCAGAAGAGGGAAAAATAGCTTTATACAATCATGAGCCAACTGATGGCTTGTTGGGGAAAATAATCAGAGCAATTATCGAAAAACGCCCAATTATTGAATCAGAAGTAGAAATCGAAAATTTCTTGGAGAAATTTTTTCCCAAAAGCAATTCCCATAACGATGCTATTTTGCAAGCTACAAAAGTAGTTTTAAAACAATTTCAAAATGGCAAAGTGCGAAATGAAGAAGCAAAGAGACAGCTCCTTTTTATTATTGATCGTTTATTTGATATCAAGGAGATTATTCAGCCAGCTCTACGGCAGAATCACTGGGTAGTGCAGGATAGATATGATATTTCGTGCTATCTGCATGGAATGGCAAACGGATTAGATTTCAACTATCTGACCAAACATCATGCCCGAATTTTAGGCGAAAATTATTTGGCACCCAATGTGATAATTTTTTATTGGGTACCGGTAAAAGTGGCCCTACAGCGGTTGGTTGATTCAGGGAAGACGATTGATCTTTACGAGAACACACAGACGTTGAAAAAAATTGAAAAGGCAGCAAGGTGGTTATTTAGTTTTCGTTTTCAAAGTCCTTCGCCCGGTCATCCCTTGAGACGGAAATTGCAAGTAGGAAATAAAAAAGTTAGAGTTTTTATTGTTAATGCTGAAGCGCCGATAGCAGAAATTTTTGAAGAAACATGGGGAATTTTAGAAAATATAAAAATATGATAACAATATAGCCCTGAAAAATTCAGGGCTATTTTATTGAAGAAAATTTGGCAAAATAATAAAAAACTATATAATATCAAAAAGATTAAATTATTTGATTATGAGACATTGCAATCATCAAAGCGTAGGGATCATTATCAAAAAGAATGAAAAGATGCTTTTGGTTGATCGGAAAAAATTTCCTTATTATTGGGCTTCGGTGGCAGGCCATATTGAAGATGATGAATTGCCAAATGCAGCAGCAAGACGAGAGGTTAAAGAAGAGGTTGGATTAAAAATAAGAGGATTAGTGCCTTTGTTGAATAAAAAAAGATTTAATAATCCGTGTCATCGAGGAAGCACCTTCCATTACTGGTGGGTTTATTTGGCTGATTGTACCGGAAAAGTAAGAATCAGAAAAAAAGAAGTAAAGCGATTTGGTTGGTTTACAAAAGAAGAAATTAAACAGATGATTGCTAAGAAAAAAATAGAACCCGTTTGGGTAAAAATTTTTCAGAAAACAAAAGCATTTAAGTAGATGCCAATTTTTAATCGTAAAATTGGGGAAAGCGGAAAAATTTCCTTTGGAAACTTTTCCGCTTTCCCACCTATTCCCACGTAAAAAAAGTTGAATGATCTTATGTGTTAATTTAGAGTTCGGACTTATTTTAATCGTCGGCAATCGTTAAGTGATTATTCAGAGATGCATTTTTTTATTTATTTCGAATTTTCATCCGGTGCTCTTGTTATTTTATTTTTGGTTTTGTTATTTTTTGTTGCAGTTTGGGAAAATTTTTTATACAATAAGAATGTAGTATGAAATTGGTAAAGTCGGAGGAGCCAGTAAAAAAAATTGTTTTTTGTTCCAGCCAACGTTTTCGTTCAGAACTTCTAGAATTTATTAATGAATTTCGAGAAATCGTTAGAAAAAATCAGAAGCCTTTTATGATTTTAGAGCCTGATTTCGATACGACGCCCAAAGAAATTTTAAATCTTTCAGAGAAAGAACGTTTGCAAAACAGCGCGGAATATCGCGAACGATTAATTTGGGATGCCGCCAATCATTTATTTCGCCGCGTCAAAATTGCTGATATCGTCTTCATTTTTAATAAAAATGGCTATATCGGCGTGAATACAAGTGGAGAATTATTTGCCGCTGCTGTTCTTGATAAAAAAATATACTCTTTAGAAAAGAAAATACTTATGGGGCACTACCCTGATGATTTATACGAAGAACCATTTGTTTCTTTTCTTGTTTGGGACGTAGCACAAACTCCTCAGGAATTTTTTAATAAAATTTGTAAAGATTTTGAAAAGAAAAAGAAAATCAGGTAATTTTTATTAAAAATAAACAATGATTAAATATACACCCACAATTGGTTTAGAAATTCATATTGAACTCAAAACAAAACAAAAAATGTTTTGTGATTGCTTGAATGACCCAGAAGAGAAAAAGCCAAATTTAAATATTTGCCCGATTTGTTTAGCTCATCCCGGCGTTTTACCAAAACCCAATAAAGAGGCGATGGAAAAAGTTTTACAACTTGGATTAGCTTTAAACTGCTATTTAGCTAAAATTGCTAAATTCGATCGTAAAAACTATTTCTACCCTGACTTGCCCAAGGGTTATCAAATTTCTCAATACGACAAACCATTTTGTCAGAATGGCTATTTAGAAATCAGTGATATTGAAGAAGAGCTCTATCGGTTTAAAAAAATTTCCATTCGGCGTATTCATCTAGAAGAAGATACTGCTCGTTTAATTCATGAAGGAAGCAGTTCTTTTGTTGATTTTAATCGCGCCGGCATACCTTTAGCAGAGTTAGTTACTGAACCCGAAATTCATTCTGCTAAAGAAGCAAGAAGATTTTGTGAGGAATTGCATCTTATCATCAAATATTTAGATATTGGAGATGCTGATATGGAAAAAGGGGAGATGCGTTGTGAAGTAAATATTAGTATTGCCGCCGATGAACCGAACGGCGCTTCTAAAGTTTTAGGCACGAAGGTTGAGGTTAAAAATCTCAATTCGTTTCGAGCAGTTGAGGAGGCCATTGAATATGAAATAAAACGTCAGACAGAATTGTTAGAGAAGGGTGAAAAAATTATTCAGGAAACGCGAGGGTGGAATGAAAAAGAGAAAAAAACTATTTCTCAGCGCATCAAGGAAGAAGCACAGGATTATCGTTATTTCCCCGAACCGGATTTAAAACCAATAAAAACAGCGGAAGCATTTGATTTAGATGAGTTGCAGCGAGCTATTCCTGAATTGCCCAACGACAAAAGATTAAGATTTCTAAAAGAATATGGATTAAAAGCTAAAGAAGTGGAAGAATTAATTTACAATCCTCCAATAGCCGATTATTTTGAAAAAGTCATTATGGAATTAGATGGGTTAAAAAAAATTGAAGGAAGAGAAAGAGAAGAAAGAATTAAATTGGCTTATAACTATTTAAATACTGACTTGAAGTCGTTGCTTCTTCAAAATAATGTTGCAGTGGAAGAAATTAAAATTTCCCCCCATCATTTCGCTCTGCTCATTGATTTTTTAGATAAAAAAGTGATTTCCTCAGCGGCTGGCAAGGCTGTGTTAGCAGAAATTTTTGAAAGCGGCGCTAGTCCCGAGGTGGTGATTAAAGAAAAAAACTTACTCCAAGTTTTTGATACCAAAGAAATTGATGAGATTGTTAAAAAAGTTGTTGCTGAAAATCCGCAAGCAGTCGCTGATTTTCAAAAAGGCAAAGCCAATGCGTTACAATTTTTAGTGGGGCAAGTGATGAAAGAAAGTAAAGGTCGATTTAATCCTCAATTAGTTCAAGAGAGAATTAATGCTCTCTTGACAAAGTAAAATCGTTTTGCTATAATATAAATATATGGAAGAAATACGTCCAATCAAACCCGATAAAGATCCATTAGAAGAAGCCCGAGAAAAGGAAGAAGAGGTGATAAAAAATGCGCCACCTTATGGAGGCGATTGGGAAGGAGAGTACGATCCTTTAACTGGTAAGATCAGGATTATTGAACCTAAAAGCGAAAAACAGAAAATCGCTGAGAAAGAATTTGAAGAAGAATGGAAGCAATTAGAAGAACAACGCCAGAGAATTCTTAAAGAGATTGAAGAAAAAGAAAGGGAAATGAAGGCGCGCGTGCAAGGCGGGTTATCTGCTAACGATAGAAATCGTTTACAAAAAATGGCAGAGGAAGCCAAAGAGATGCTTGCTCATATTGAAGAACTGGAAAAACAATTAAAAGAAATTGAATTGAGACTGAAAGAAATAAAAGAATCTTAATTTTTAAGAAATCGGCGAACAAGTTTTAATGCTTGAGAAGAAGAAGAAATCCAATGAATTTCTTTATCTTTTTTGAACCAAATCATCTGGCGGCGAGCATATTGCCAGATTTTTGTTTTTAATTGATTAATCATTTCCTCGTAAGAAATTTTATTTCGGAGATATAAACTAATATAACGATATTCCAAACCAAAATTATCCAAGCGCTTCCAACTAACACCTTTTTTATGCAGTGTTTTAACTTCCTCAATCATTCCTTGATTAAGTCTTTCTAACAAGCGTTTTTCTATTCGTTTTTTTAATTCTTGTGGGGAACGATAAACTCCAATTTTTAAAACTTCATAATGCGAAGATTTTTCTAATGGTGGCATAGGCTTTTTGAGAATAGAAACAATTTCAATAGCGCGAATCAGCCTTCTTTTATTGTGAGGGTCAATTCTTTTGGCGTATTGGGGATCAAGTTTTTGAAGTTGAGCGAATAATTCTTTAGTATTTAATTTCTCCAACTTTTTTCTTAAGAGCCAATCAGGTTTAACCGGAGGAAAGTGATAATCGTAGAGAGCGGCATCAATATAAAAACCCGTACCTCCGCAAATAATAGGAAGTTTTTTTCTTTTTAAAATATTCTTTATACATTTTTGGGCTAGTTTTTGATATTCAACAACGGTAAAAAATTTTTTGGGAGAACAAACATCAATCAAATGGTGTCTAATTCCTTGATAAAAATACAATTTTTCGTTTGTTAATGTTAGATTTTTATTAAATTTTTTATTGTCTCTGGGTACTTTTCCTGTACCGATATCCATTCCTTTATAAACTTGCCTTGAATCAGCCGAGATGATTTCGCCGTTAAATTTTTTAGCTATTAGAACAGCCAAGTCCGATTTGCCAGAAGCATTAGGTCCCAAAATTACGACAATTTTTGGTTTTTTAAAATCACCGACTGAAAAAGCCGATTGATTATTTTTTTGTAAAAAAGAATTTATTGAATTTTTTGTGGTATGGGAATTTGATTTTTGCACAATTCAATAAATGCTTCGGGCGAAATCAATTTAATTTCTTTGCTGCCTCGTTCACGAATAGGCAAGTTTCCCGATTCCAATTCCTTTTGACCTAAAACAATAATATAGGGAATTTTTTCTACTTCAGCATTGCGAATGCGTTTACTAATTGTTTCATTGCTATCATCCACCTCAACGCGCAGCCCTTCGTTTTCTAGTTTATCTTTAAGTTTATAAGCAAAAGGCGAAAACTTATCAGTTACGGGTAATAATTTGATTTGAATGGGCATCAGCCAAAAAGGAAAGGCACCGGCATAATTTTCAATGAGTGCGCCAAAAAATCTTTCTAATGATCCCATTAGAGCGCGATGAATCATATAAGGCTGTTGCTGTTTGCCATTTTTATCTGTATATTTCATTTGGAATTTTTCCGGCATATTGAAATCAAATTGGATAGTAGAACATTGCCATTCTCGATCCAGCGCGTCTTTTACTTTAATATCAATTTTCGGCCCATAAAAAGCACCGCCTCCTTTATCAATTTTGTAAGGTAATTTAGAAGTTTGGATAGCTCGCTCTAAGGCATGAGTGGCCTCATTCCAATGTTTTTGAGGGCCAATAGAACCTTTTGGCTTGGTAGAGAGATAAATGCTAAAATCATTAAAACCAAAGCTTTTCAAAATATAGAGTGAGAAATTTAGTACTTTTTTAATTTCTGAGGGCATTTGTTCTGGCGTGCAAATTAAATGAGCATCGTCTTGTGTGAACCCGCGGACTCGAAGCAATCCATGAAGAACGCCCGCCTTTTCATATCGATAAACTGTTCCCAATTCAGCCCAACGCAATGGCAAATCGCGATAGGATCGCGTTCGCGATTTGTAAATTTGAATATGAAATGGGCAATTCATGGGTTTAATATAATATTCATCTGCATCGATTTTCATCGGTGAATACATATTTTCTCGATAAAAGTTTAAGTGGCCGCTAATTTTCCAGAGATCAGATTTGCCGATGTGCGGTGTAAAAACAATTCCATAACCATTTTTTAAGTGTGCTTCTCGCCAGAAGTTTTCCATCAGCACTCTAATCAATCCGCCTTTGGGGTGCCAATAAACCAGACCTGGACCAAATTCTTCATGGAAGCTAAAAAGATCCATTTGTTGACCGATAGTTCGATGATCGCGTTTTTTTGATTCCTCAAGCAAGTGTAAATAATCGTTAAGTTCTTCTTTGGTATGAAACGCCAACCCGTAAATTCGGGTGAGCATCGCATTTTTTTCATCACCCTTCCAATAAGCGCCTGCTAATTTTTCTAATTTAAAAGATTCTTTATCAATGATTTTCGTAGAAGCGACGTGTGGCCCGGCGCAAAGATCAACAAAAACCTCTTTTTGACCATAAAGAGTTCTATAAATAGTAAGCGGTTTTTTCTGTTTTTTGAATTCTTCAAGCAATTCCAATTTATAGGGTTGATTTCTGAAAATTTTTTTTGCTCGAGCATAAGAGACAATCTCTTTTTTAAATTTGAGATTACGGCCAATTAAATCTTTCATCATTTTTTCTAATTTAGGAAGCAGCGATTCATCAATTTTTGTTTTTCCAAAATCAAAATCATAATAAAAACCATTTTCAATAGTTGGTCCGATCCCAAACTTTACATTGGGATAGAGTTGCAGAACAGCCGCTGCTAACAAATGACTCAAAGAATGTCTGATTTTTTCAATATCATTTTTCGACTTTTTTACGCGAGGTTTTTTAGAACGAGCTTGTTTCATAGGTTATTTAAAAGCTAAAATTTTTTCGCAAACAATATTCAAATGATCATTGTTTTTGTTTACACGACCTTCAAGAATAATTATACTATCTTTTTGCCAAAATGTTAATGTTTTTTCAAGAGTATCTGGGAAAACTGTAATTTCGGCCGTATCAGATGTATCTTCTAGGATAACAGCGAGCATAGAACGACCATTACGCGTTAGAATTTTTTTTATTTCTGTGATAACGCCACCGACGCGAACTTTTTTATTGACTAATTTTTCGGAGATTTCGTTCAGAGGCCGTACATTTAATTTTTTGAATTTTGCTTCATAGCGACGAACCGGATGGTCAGAAATATAAACACCCAAGAGTTCTTTTTCAAATTTTAACTTTTCTTCAAGCGGCATAGGTTCGGTTTCTTTGAGAGTTAGAGTAGGTAGGGCTAATTCTTTTGAGAAAAGATTAATTTGAGGACTAAGGCTTATCCGCCTCACTTCTTGATTATAAGAAAGTAGATTATCTAAATTAGCGATGAGCTTTTCTCTTTCGGCAAGACTGTCAAAAACTCCGGCTTTTGTTAGGCTTTCCAATGATTTTTTATTTAAATCTTTATGACAGATTCTTTGAAGAAAATTTTCAATGTTTTCAAAGCGACCATTTCTTTCTCTTTCTTTAATAATTTCTTTAACAATATTTTCACCCACGTTTTTAATTGCTAAAAGACCAAAACGAATAGCATTTTTTTCTTTTACTACCGAAAACTTTTCAAAGCTTTCGTTAAGATCTGGCGGCAAAACAGTAATGCGCATTCGACGACACTCGTTTATTAGTTGAGCGGCTCGTTCTGTTTCAGTGGCCTCGTTATTCATTAAAGCCGTCATAAATTCTAAAGGATAATGAGCTTTAAGATAAGCCGTGCGAAAGGCAATTTGAGCATAACAAGCGCTATGACTGCGATTAAAACCATATTGAGCAAATGGTTCTATAAATTCCCAAATTTTTTCGGCAATATCTTGATTGATGTCACGTTCTATCATTCCTTGAATTAATTTTTGTTTTTGGGCATCAAGAAGACTTTTGATTTTTTTCCCAATGGCGCGGCGCAACAAATCGGCTTCTCCTAAACTAAAACCAGCTAAATCTTTAGCAATTTGTAATAATTGTTCCTGGTAAATAGCAATGCCATAGGTTGATTTAAGGATGGGTTCCAGTTTTGGATGAAGATAAGTTATTTTTTCTTTGCCGTATTTGCGAGCAATATAGTGGGGGATTAAATCCATTGGACCCGGCCGATAAAGAGAAATCATTGCAATGAGATCTTCCATGTCAGTAGGTTTTAATTCTTTGAGATACCGTCGCATGCCCTGACTTTCTAATTGAAAAACACCCACGGTTTCTCCTTTTTGCATTAATTCAAATGTTTTTTTGTCTTTCTCATCAAGTTGGCTAAAATTAATTTTTTCACTAGTCGTTTGTTCAATAATATTGAGCGCGTCCTCAATAATAGTTAAATTTCTTAATCCCAAAAGATCCATTTTCAAAAGACCAAGCGATTCCAAAGAATACATATCATATTGAGTAATAATAGAGTTTTCATCTTGAGGCGCTCTTTGTAGCGGAGTGTAATTAACAATTTCTTCCTTAGTAATAACAATACCGCAAGCGTGAATAGAGGCATGCCTTGCGACACCTTCTAATTTTTTTGCAGCGTCAATTAATTTTTTAACATCCTGATCACGTTCGTATAAATTTTTTAGTTCAATAACATTTGTAAGCGCTTCATCCAGCGTCGCATTAAAAGGGATTAGTTTGGCAATTGTGTCGCAAAAGCTATAACTAAGCCCCAGAGCTCGGCCAGTGTCGCGTACGGCAGCGCGGGAAGCCATTGTTCCAAAGGTAATTATTTGAGCGACTCGATTTTCACCATATCTATTTTTTAAATAGCCAACTACTTCGTCGCGGCGTGTATCAGCAAAATCCATATCAATATCAGGCATCTGAAGCCGTTCAGGGTTTAAAAAGCGTTCAAATAATAAATTATATTTGAGCGGATCAACATCGGTGATGTTTAAAAGGTAAGCCACAAGCGATCCAGCAGCTGAGCCACGTCCTGGGCCTACTACAATGCCATTATTTTTGGCCCAATTCACAAAATCCTCAACAATTAAAAAATAAGAAGCAAAGCCAGTTTTTTCAATTACTCCTAGTTCATAATTTAATCGATCGTTAATTTCTGGTGTGATTTTGGGAAATCTTTTGGGTAAATTTTCTTCGCACAGTTTTCTCAAATGTGATTCCGGTGTTTCGCCGAGTGGCACTTCAAAATAAGGAAGTAGCGTTTTCCCGAATTCCAACTCAACATTACAAGCATCGGCGATGAGTCGAGTGTTTTCAATTGCTTCAGGAAAATCATAGAATAATTCTTCCATGTGTTCTGTTGAGCAAAACGAAAAATCATCTGCGCTGAGTGTAAGTCGATCTTCTTCAAAAATTTTATTACCGGTTTGAACGGCTAATAAAATATCATGCGCTTCCGCATCTTCCGATTTTAAATAATGCGTATCATAAGTAGCTACAGCGGGAATGCTTAATTTTTTACTTAAACGAATTAGTTGCTCTTTTATCATTTTGCTTTCTTCTATTTTCGGGTGATAATTAATTTCTAAATAAAAATCTTCCCCAAAGATTTTCTGATATTCTTTAATTTTTTCTTCGGCTTCATCAAGACGATTGGCAATAATTAAACGTGAAATTTCGCCAGCCAAACAGCCGGACAAAGCAATAACACCCTCATGATATTCTGAAAGCAATTCTTTATCTACGCGCGGTTTATAATAAAAGCCTTCTAAATGAGAGCGTGTTACTAATTGCAATAGATTTTTATAACCCTTTTCGTTTTTAGCCAATAATGTTAAGTGAAAATTCCGGCTATCAATTTTTGGTCTTTTTTGAAAACGACTCTCTGGTGCCACATAAACCTCCACCCCAATAATTGGTTTAATTCCATTTGCTGTGGCAGTTTTGTAAAATTCTGGGATGCCATACATAGCGCCATGATCAGTCAGGGCTAATGATTCAAAATTTAATTCTTTTGCGCGATTAATTAATTCATCAATTTTAGCTAAACCATCAAGAAGGGAATAGTGACTATGAACATGTAAATGAGTAAATTTCGCCATAAAATTTTATTTATCTTTTCAATTTTAACACAAAAATTTTATTTAGAAAAATTTTTAAAGCAAATTTTTAGAAAAATAAAAAGGACTCCGTTAGAGGAGTCCCTGTTTGTTTTTAGTCAGTCTCTTGCTGCAAGTCGAGTACTGCAAAATCGGAGTCGTATTTCTCTCCGCACTCTGAACAATAGTAGCCGAGTCTTTTACCAACAAGAAGATCTTCTTCTTCTCGTTGTCCGCAGAATTCGTGCGGGACTTTGACTGCTTCCAGTAAGAAATTATTGCAATTGGGGCACTTCACTTCAGTTTCCACGTAAATCACTCGTTTTTTTGATTTACTCATCTTCTTCTCCTCCTTATAAAATTTTTAAGGCTTTCACCTCTATTTTCAATTTTAGCCTAAATAAATATTTTTGTCAACTAATGAAAATACAAATTTTAAATCCCAAATTTTAAAATTAAAAATTCAAAAGTTTAATTATTCTGAGCGTTTTATTTTTTGTCATTCTGAGCGTCAGCGAAGAATCCCATCCACAGCAAAACCCCCACGGTCATTCTGAGGACGAAGTCCGAAGAATCCCATCCACAGCAGTGATGGCCAATTATTGCTAAAAGCCGAGAGATCCTTCGCTTCCCACCTATCGGTGGGCAGGCGCTCAGGATGACAATAAAAATAGGATGACAGTAATACGGTTGTCATTTTGAGCGAAACCCTGCTTGTTGGTAGCGGGCGAAGAATTCGCAGTTTTAACTTAATTTTCTTCTTGCATTTTCCATTTTTCTTTTTTAAAATGGGAATATTCCGGTGTAGCTCAACGGTAGAGCGGCTCCCTGTTAAGGAGATGGTTGTAGGTTCGAATCCTACCACCGGAGCCAGTCAGGAAGTTCTAAAAAATCGGCGTTTATTTCCGCCTCGCCGCTTCGCGGCTCGGCGGCGAATTTTTTGGAAGGCGTTTTTTAGTCCTTGCCCTTGCCCCAACCCGTCCGTGCGCGGGCAAGGCATAGGAACTCCCTTATATAGTATATGACAATTTGGAATATAACGCAATGGAATATAACATATAAGTAGCAGTATGTCTAAAGCAATTTACTCAAAAGATCATAAATATATCGTTGAACAATTAAAAAAAGCCCGCCAAGAGGCTGGTTTAGATCAGGCCGATGTTGCAAAATTACTTAGCAAAACTCAGTCTTATATTTCAAAAATAGAAGCCGGTCAACGAAGGATCGATATTATCACACTAAAAGAATTTGCAAAAGTTTATAAAAAGGATATTAACTTTTTTTTGAAATAAAAAAACTTCTATGAATATAAAAAATGTAAAAACAGCAATTAAGGTAGGCGATTTCGTATTAAGAAAAGGAAACAGAAACAAAATTGATTTCCGGTATTCGCCTAACCTTAATAAGAAAGTGCTCTCTGATGATTCCGCGAGAATATATCTAATTACTCAAAATGGAATCATCAAGAAAATAGGCGGGTCCATCCAGAAAGGAGGAATTAGAGGGACTATAAGTTTTTATATTGGTGCTATGACGGGAAGTCCCGGTAGGCCAAGATTTATTGTTCATTTACTCATTGAAAAAGCTCTCAAAAACGGGTCAAATGTGGCATTATATATGATTACTTCTCCAAAAACACTTGCTAAAGTTAACGGTTTATTTGAATCTAAAACTATGAAAATCGCAAGTTATAAAGAAATGGAAGATTTATGTAAATCTGATTACTACTCCAGAGAGAAGAGGTATCCAGATTGGAATTTTCAAGAAAATCATCAGCCATACCCTTCCGAATTAGAAAGAGAGTTCATGACTTATCATCGAAAGCGTCTGCGTAAAAAATAACTACTTTTTTGGAGGGTCGAAAATAATTATTTCGTGAGATTCCTTTATATGGCTGCCATTGCCATTTTTTCTGTTTAGTCCTATCCTTGTTTCACCTTGTCCCATTGTGTATTGCCAACGAGGAAAAAATTGTTGGAAATCTTTATAATATTCTCTTATTGTTGGGCAGTTATTATACGAAAGTATAAAACCTCCTTTGTGATTTTTTAATAAATCTCTTAAAACTTCATGCGGGAATCCGTTGTGGTGAACAGGGATATTTCTCATTGGGTAAATTCCCTTAAACATTTTTGAATCTTTTCCAATATAGTAAGGAGGATCGCAATAGAGGAAGTCGTTAGGATATTTTTTAATTACTTCTCGGAAATCGGCACATTCAACTTTAAGATTTCCTGGCTCAAAATCTCTAATATTTTCTATCATTCTTTTATATCTCTTATCGTTCAAATAAATTTTTGAGGACCAGCCCATAAACCCGGGGCCGTAAGATAAATTAAAGTTATAAACATAGTAGACTGCCAGAGTTAAGGGATCTAGTTTGATTTCCTTTTTCCAAACGTCATTTAGGATTAATCTTATTTTTTCAAAAGTTTTCTTATTTGGTTTTAATTCCTTTAGTTTCTCATAAAGGAGTTTCGGTTTTTCTATTTGAAATTTCCAATAGTTACAGAGGATATCAAAAATATCATAGCCGATAACCTCTAAGCCAAGTTCTTTACTCATTGCTATTTCAATTGAACCGCCACCAAAGAAAGGGGAAACAACTCTTTTTATATTGTCTGGCAATAATTCTATAACATGACCGACTGCTAAAGATTTACCTCCTGCGTATCTTATCGGAGACAGGGCAACCCTTTTATATTTGTTTTGACTATTTGGATTTTTGCTTCTT
>Ga0116149_1003433_pt1 | contig 16405 bp, 10 predicted proteins | sample AD_UKC057_MetaG_FD_89787 | JGI IMG/M metagenome (GOLD analysis project Ga0116149, IMG submission 89787) | Active sludge microbial communities of municipal wastewater-treating anaerobic digesters from USA - AD_UKC057_MetaG | ecosystem: Engineered > Bioreactor > Anaerobic > Digestate | place: USA... | reverse complement strand
GCGGTGCGCCCACGGGCCAGCAGCCGTCCGCGCCGGTCGCGCAGCACGACCGGATAGGCGGCGGGCATACGAACGCTTCGCCGTTTTTCGTCTGTACGCACCGTCATATGCATCTCGGGAGGGGGCGGGTCAGGCCGCCCCGGCACGGGGAACCATACAATATGTAAGTCGGTAAGCACTTGGCGGGGGTTGAACAGCGCGCGCGGTTTCTGCCGGATGCCCATTGCCCCGCTCCGGACGTGTCCCGGGCGTCTCAAACCCGCTGGCTGACTGCTTGATTTGCCGGCCGGGAATGCTACACTGGCCCGCTACCTTGTCGCTCGAGCCTGTACCGCTCGCGACGGAGGTGCTATAATCACGCGGAGCCAGCCAGGAGTTGGCCCGCCAGGACAAGCAGAGAGTTGACAAAAGACAGCGGCAATTCAGCGGTCGAGGCCCTGCGCGGCAGGACATTGTGGATTCCCCGCATGACCTACGTCGGCGGGCGGATGATGGCGTCGGTCTTTCGGTCTATCGGGCTGGAAGCCTCCGTCACGCCCCCCTCCGACGAGCGCACGCTCGAGCTGGGGGGGCTCCACACCAGCGGGGAGGAGTGCTACCCCGAGAAGGTCACCCTGGGCGACTTCCTTCGAATCATTCACGCCGACGATTTCGACCGTGATCGCACCGCCTTCTTCATGCCCACGGCGGAGGGGCCCTGCCGCTTCGGGCAGTATGCCCCCTACCTCCGCCAGGTACTGGACGAGATGGGCTACCCGGACGTGCCGGTGGTTTCGCCCACCAGCAAGAACAGCTACGGGGGCTTCGCCGACCACGCCCCCGACATGGTCCGCCGTTTGTGGCGGGGTCTGGTCTGCGGCGACATTCTCAACCGCATGCTCTTGCGGACCCGCCCTTACGAGACCGAGATCGGGCGGGCTGACGAGACTTTCGAACGGAGCATCGACCTGGTCGAGGAGGCGATCGAGGACCCCGGCCTCCGCCCGAGCGACCGCCTGGGACGGATGGTCGAGGCGATGACGAAGGCCCGCGACCTCTACCGCAGCGTTCCCGCCCGCTACACCAAGGACCGCCCGCTGATCGGCGTGGTGGGCGAGATCTTCTGCCGCCTGAACAACTTCAGCAACAACGAGGCCGTCCGCAAGATCGAAGCCCACGGCGGCGAGGCGTGGCTCAGTGACGTCGGCGAGTGGGTCTGGTACACCAACTGGTCCCACCGCGACATGCTGCGCCGCGAGGGAAAACGGTTCTCCCTGGCCATGCTCGGGGCTATGGTCCGCGACCGCTTCCAGCGGGCCGACGAGGAGGCCCTGCTCAAACCTTTCGCCGACGACCTCGCCGGCTATGAGGAGCCCCACGACACGCACCACGACGTCCTGCGCCCGGCCTGGCCCTACCTGCCCGCCGACGGCGCCCTGGGCGAAATGGTGCTCTCGGTGGGCAAAGCCATCTACCTGCACGGCAAGGGGGCTGACGGCATCATCGACATCAGCCCCTTCTCGTGCATGAACGGGATCGTCTCCGAAGCGGTCTATCACGCCGTGGCCCGCGATCACGACGATATCCCCATCCGGAATTTCTATTTCGATGCCTCCAGCTCCAACATGGACCGGGACCTGGACATCTTCATGGAGCTGGCCGTCAGCTACCGCAAGCGTAAGACCCGCGTGCGGCGTTATCCGGCGGTCTTCGAGTCGTGAAGGCGGTGTGATGATCGAATCCGTACGCAACGATACGTCTTGTCCCACCGCAGGCAGCCCCTGTCGCGAACTGGACGACTTCCGCGCCCGCATGAGGCGATTCGCCGAGAGCTTCGGACAGCTCCCCGTCGCCATCCAGGCCACCTGCCCCGCCTGCCGCAGCGTCGTCCCCGCCGCTTTCGAACGCCCCGGCGACCAGATCGTCCTGCGGATCGACTGCCCCGCCTGCGGCACCGAGCGACAGGTCCACCACGACGCCATCTGGACCCCGCTGGTCAGCGACTTCCCCGGCTCGGCCGAGCGGACCTTCAGCGGCTCGCGAATCCTGCCCAACCTGCGACGCCTGCCCCGAACCGTCCAGACCCTCTGCCCGGAATGCTCCGCCGTCATCCTGGGACGCTACTTCGTCCAGGACGGCGCGGTGCTCATCGAGAAGACCTGCCCCGAGCACGGCTACTTCCGCGACTGCATCAACCGCGACGTGCTGTTGTTCTCCAGGGCTGCCTGGTGGTCCTTCGAGGAGCATCCCGGCCAGCAGTTCCCCCAGGTTGACGCCGGCGAGTGCTGCCCCAGCGACTGCGGGCTGTGCAACCAGCACATCTCCAGCCCGTGCCTGGCGCAGATCGACCTGACCAACCGCTGCAACATGCGCTGCCCCATCTGCTTCGCCAACGCCAACGCGGCCGGGCGGGTCAGCCAGATCGACTACGACCAGGCCGTCCGCCAGCTCCAGGCCCTTCGGGACCTGCGGCCCCATCCGTGTACGGCCATCCAGTTCACCGGCGGCGAGCCGACTATCCACCCCGACTTCCTGCGGATCGTCTCGACCGCCCGCGACATGGGCTTCTCTCACATCCAGATCGCCACCAACGGCATCCGCATCGCCGACTACGACTTCGCCCGTCGCTGCCACGAGGCGGGCCTGCACACGCTGTACCTCCAGTTCGACGGGATCGGGGAAGAGCCCTACCGCCAGACCCGCAACTACCCCGGCATCTGGGAGAAGAAGCTGGCGGCAGTCGAGAACTGCCGCAGGATCGGCATGAAGATCTGCCTGGTCCCCACGATCGTCCGGGGCATCAACGACGACCAGGTGGGCCCGATCTTCCAGTTCGCGGTGGACAACATCGACGTCATCAGCGCCATCAGCTACCAGCCGGTCTCGTTCACCGGGCGGATCAGCCTGGACGAGTTGGAGCGCAACCGCTACACGCTGGGCGACCTGGCCCGCGGGATCGCCGCCGCCAGCGGCGCCTCCCCCATGCGGGACATGTTCCCCCTCAGCGTGGTCGTGCCCCTCTCGCAGATCCTGGAAGCGTTGACGGGCAACCCCAAAATCCGCCCCTCTTGCCACACCGACTGCGCGTTCGGCACCTACTTCCTGGTCTCGCCCGAGGGCAAGGCGTATCCGTTCCCACAGGTGATCGACATCGAGGGCATGTTCACGGACATGAACCGCATTGCCGCCCGCATCCGTCGGCGCGGGCGGGCCACCTGGCTGGACAAGTGGCGCACCTGGCGGATGTTCAAGCGCCACTTCCGCAGCGAGGCCGCCCCGCCGGACCTCACTGTCAAACGATTCGTCCGCTCCCTCCAGGGCCTGGTGGACAAAAACGTCGGACGCGGCGAAGGCGAGAAGTTCACCTACAAGACCCTGCTCTGCGCGGGCATGCACTTCCAGGACCGCTACAACTATGACGTCGAGCGATCCAAGCGCTGCGTCATCCTCTATTCCACCCCGCGGGGAATCTTCCCCTTCTGCACCTGGAATTGCGGGCCGGAATACAGGACAATCGTCGAACGAGAGTACGCCGCACGGACCGACGGCGGGGCGAACGACCCCGAAGCGGACGGACGGGCGGCCCAACCTCAGAGCGAACCCGTTCAGGAGACCACGCCATGAAGATCACCGTAAGCATCGTCCTGTCGCTGTTGACCGCCGCCTGGATGTGCGGGTGCGAGCGGCCACCCCAGTTCCCGCCCTTGCCCGAGATCTCCAACAGCGCAAGCGGGAACGGGGCGATGGTCGCCCTGGCCCTGCCCAAACGGTCGCTGAAGATCGGCGAGACCGTCCAGGCCACCATCATCGTCCGCAATACGACCGACCAGCCCATGCGGATCGACGCGACCACGTCGGCCCCCTATCACATCCGCGTCTACCGCGCCACCAGTGTCGGCTGGGAGGTCACCAAGCAGTATCCCGAGGCCGCCTTGATGGTCATGTCGCCATGGACGCTCGAGCCCCAGACCCAGCGGACCTTCAGCGCCAAGCTGCCCGTTGAGCCCGACTGGCCCACCGGAACAGTCCGCATTACGGCCGGGATCAACGGCCTGGGCGACATCCACCCCGGCCTGACGGTCATAGTGGCCCGCTAACGGCATGATCCGTCGCGAGGACAGTCCGAGCGGCGGGCCTGCGCGCCCGCGAGACGAGTCGTACACCGCCCCCGGCGAGCACACCACCGCCGCCGCCATCGGGAAGCGTTACGACCACGAGTTCCCCCCCTCCGACGACGCGAACAAGAGCCCAGACCGCACCAGCGACGCGTCCGTAAGCAGCGGGCGTTACGCCCGATCGTCTCAGGGCCTCCAGGATCGCGTCACCCCGCAGTCCCTTCAGCTCGAGTTCCATCACCCGCTGGAGAAGTGGCTCGCCCGCAGACCCTTCCGGTGGCTGCTGAGGCATCTCAGCGTGGCCGATCGCAACGGCAAAGCCGCCCTCGAACGGATCATCGAAAGCTACCGCAACCCCGACGCCCCGCTCTGGCAGCGGGTGCTGTACTGGCCCCTCCACAAGTTCATCGACCGCATGCGAGGCGAGGTCGATGCCGAGACCTTCCGCAAGCGGCTGGCCGGGCACGCACCCACCGTCCGCGGGCTGGTCATCGTCGCCCGCTCGGTGGGCGAGTTCGGGCTCACCGTCCCCCAGCGATTCGTCGCCCCGCTGTTCGCGGTGTGGAACTTCACCAACCGCTGCAACCTCGCCTGCCGCCACTGCTACCAGGACAGCGACCGCTCCACCATCGCCGCCGAGCTTACGCTGGCCGAGAAACTCGCCCTGGTCGACCAGATGGGCCGCATGCACATGCCCATGCTGGCCCTGTCGGGGGGCGAACCCACGATCAGCCCGGACCTGGTCCCCATCCTCGAGCGGGCCCGATCCTGCGGCATGCACACCACCATCGCCACCAACGGCACGACGATGACCCCGGCCATGGCGAGCAAGCTGGCCGCCGCCGGTCTGCGATACGTGGAGATCTCGCTGGACAGCGTCGATCCCGAACGCCACGACGCCTTCCGCGGGGCCAAGGGCATGTGGCAGAAGGCCGTGGACGGCGCCAAGGCCGTGGTGGCCACGCCGGGCCTGCGTCTGGGCATCGCCATGTGCGTCCACCAGGGCAACTTCCACGAAGTGCGCGACATGATCGCCTTCGCCGAGCAGCTCGGGGCGGGCTGCTTCGCCCATTTTAATTTCATCCCCGTCGGGCGCGGACTGCGAATGGTCAGCGGCGACATCACGCCCGCCCAACGCGAGGAGCTGCTGGGCATCCTCAACGAGAAGATGCAGGCCGGGGGCATGGGCGTGATCTCGACCGCCCCGCAGCTTGGGCGAGTCTGCCTGGCCGGCTGCGCCAGCCCGGAGGGCCGGCAGTCCTGTTCGCATGCCGGCAGCGGCAGCGGCGTCAAGGCCCGCGTGGTGGCCAAGTATCTCGGCGGCTGCGGGGCCGGACGAACCTACGTCTGCATCGAGCCCAACGGCAACGTCACTCCTTGCGTCTACCTGCCCCACCGCGTGATGGGCAACGTCCGCGAGAGGCCCCTGGCCGATATTTTCCGCTCCAGCGTGTTCTGGGAAATCCTTAACGACCGCGACCGCCGCCTGCACCATTGCGAGGTGTGCGCGTTCAAGAACTACTGCGGCGGCTGCCGCGCCCGCGCCGATGCCTACTTCGGACAGCTCCACGCGGGCGACCCCGGATGCATCTTCAACAAGAAGCACTGGGACAAGCTCGTCGCTGACGGCGTGGCGGTGGTCCCCGACACCCAGACGCCCGCAGAAGAGATGGAACTCACGCCCAGAAGGCACGGCCTGGCGTAGCAGTGAGACGAACCTCGCGAACCGCGTGCAGTCGCGTTCGCCAGCAGGAAGGCGACGACCTCATGATCGTTCTTCGCTCGGTTTCGCTTCCTGTTCCCACTGCTGCTCCGCGTCGCTGAACAGTCGCACCCGCTGTTTCTTGTACTCCGTCTCGGTCCACAGTTCCAGGTGCTCACCCAGGCCGGCGGTGGTGGCGATCTCGTCGATGCTCATGGCGCAGTCCTGCTCGTTGCGCCCGTGGATCATGGTGTACAACCCCCAGGGCCAGTCCGCGTAGGTCGGGCGGAGATAGCAATGACTCACGGCGGCCACCTGCGCCGCCGCGGCGCCGGCGGCGTCGGCTTCTTCGACCTTCCACACGACCATGACGTTGGCCGCAGCCCCCGCCGAGCGATGGTGCAGCACGGCCGAGTACCGCCGCATCAAAGCCTGGTCCAGGAACGCCTGCCCCAGGGCCAGCAGTTCGTCCACTCCTATTCCCGCCCGCTGGGCCAGCGGAGCGAAGGGATCCTCCTGAATGGGCAGGTCCACCTGGAGGGCTCGCACAGCCCGCACCTGGCGCTCGTCGAGCCGGGCCGGTTCCGTTCTCGGCCGGGCCGGAGTTGCCGCCGCGCGGGGTGAGTCCTCATCCTCCTCCGCCCCGAAGCGAACGTCCAGCTTGTAGCGGCGCAGCGTGGGCAGGACGTGATGGCACGTGGCGCCCGTCAGTTCCGCAAGGCGGGCCGCCGAGGCCTCCAGGCCCAGGCTGCTGCGCGGCGAGACGGCGAGCGTGAACCACAGGTTGTATTCGTGGCGCCGCCCGTAGCAGTGCGAGACGCCCGGATGGGCCGCTACGGTCCGCCCCGCCTGGTCCAGGGCCCCGCCCGGCACGCGAAAGGCCACCAGGGCCTGGCGGTAGCCCAGAGCGGCGGCGTCGAAGATGGCGGCAATCTCCCGGATCACGCCTTCCTGTCCGCGCAGGGACCGCATCCGTTCCAGAACCTGCGCCTGCGGGCAGCCCAGTTGGGCGGCCAGTTCCGCAAATGGCTGATGAACCAGCGGCACGCGGGACTGGATCACCGACAGCAGGCGTCGATCGAATATGTCGCGTTGATCGCTCATGGCAGGACATGGTAGGCTCGCCAGGTGGACCTTGGCAAATGGCTTTTGTCTCGCACCCCGGGCCGTGCGGGCGGCTGCCAGCCTATCCTGGTAGGAAAGGCAAGCTATGCCTCACCGAAGCGTTAACCGGACAGACGCGACCGAAGCGGTCGTTTTGTCACAACCAGAACAGGAGTGCCTCATGAACGTACGGATTCTCGTTGCGGCTGTCTTGTTGTTGGCCGCCTGCACCCCGGCCTGGACGGCCGAGGATAGCGACACCTGGAAGACTCTATTCAGCGACGGGCTGCTGGACGCCGAGGGCAAGACCGTCTCGCCGGACCTGCTCAAGGGCAAGCTGGTGGGGATCTACTTCTCCGCTCACTGGTGCCCGCCCTGTCGGGCCTTCACGCCCAGGCTGGTCGCCTTTCGCGACAAGAACGCCGCCGAGTTCGAGGTCGTATTCGTCAGCTTCGACAAGAGCCAGGAAGAAAAGGACAAGTACATGGCCGAGGCCAAGATGAAATGGCTGACCGTGCCGTACAAGTCCGCCTCGGGCAACGCCCTGGCCAAGAAGTTCGGCGTCCGGGGCATCCCGATGCTCGTGGTGCTCTCGCCCGCGGGCAATACCGTCAGCACCGCCGCCCGCGCGGAAGTCACCAAGGAACCCGACAAGGCCATCGAGCAGTGGAAGAAGGCCGCCGCGGAAGCCGACAAGAAGTAGCCGGACCGCCGGTTCGCGGATTCGTTGACCTGCGAATTACAGGACGTGTTATTGCCCGCAAGTAAAAGGAGTTATGGCCGGGCAAATCAACAAGCCTGCGAATTCGAGGTTCTGCTGTAACTTCCACTCCAATCGCCGCCACAAAGCAATATGGCGGTTGGGGTGCGCGCCGGTTCCGGGCGTGCCTGCGACCTTCCTGGCCCCGGCAGGCCCCCGTGCCGAGTGGAGTATCAAGCATGTTCAGACGACTGGTGGTTACCCTTGTGACGCTGGGCCTGTTGGGCGCCCTGGGTTGGTGGATCTATCAGCGATACGTCCAGGCTCCAGCCGAAAGCCAGGCCCGCAAGCGAAGCGGGGCCATCGCCGTCGAGATCACCCCCGTCCGCCAGGCCACCATGCGCGAAGAAGGGCTCTTCACCGGCACGCTGCTGCCCCGCTCGCAATTCGTCGTCGCGCCAAAAATCGCCGGCCGACTGGAAAAGCTCAAGGTCAACATCGGCGACCCGGTCCAGAGCGGACAGGAGATCGCCCTGTTGGACGATCAGGAGTACGCCCACCAGGTCGAACAAGCCCAGGCGGAACTGGAGGTCGCCCGGGCGGGCGAACTGGAAGCCGTCAGCGCCTTCGAGGCCGCCCGTCGCGAGTTCGAGCGGGCGACCGCCCTGCGCGAGAAGAAGATCGCCTCCGAGAGCGAGTTCGACCAGGCCCAGGCGGAATTCAAGGCCGCCGACTCCCGTCGCAAAGTTGCCGCCGCCCAGGTCCAGCAGAAGCAGGCCGCCCTCAACACCGCCCGCACCCGCCTGTCCTACACCAAGATTCAGGCCAACTGGCAGGACGGCGCCGGCCAGCGAGTCGTCGGCGAGCGGTTCGTCGACGAGGGCACCATGCTCGCCGTCAACACCCCGATCGTGACCATCCTGGACATCCAGAACCTGCTGGCCGTCATCCACGTCATCGAGCGCGACTACACCCGGATCCACGTTGGGCAGGCGGCATCCCTGATCACCGACGCCCTGCCCGGGCGGACGTTCACCGGCACGATCCGGCGGATCGCCCCGATCCTCAAGGACACCAGCCGTCAGGCCCGCGTCGAACTGGAAGTGCCCAACGCCTCGTTGGAACTCAAGCCGGGCATGTTCGTGCGCGTCCGCCTGCCATACGCCCAGCGAGACAACGTCACCGTGGTGCCCTTGTCCGCGCTGGTCAAACGGGAAGACAACGAGGGGGTCTTCCTGGTGGACTTGAAAGACGACCGCAACGGCCTGGCCCGTTTCGTCCCCGTGGAGGCCGGGATCACGGACTCCCGACGGGCGGAGATCGTCTCCCCCCGGCTGACCGGCGAGGTGGTCAGCCTCGGCCAGCACCTCTTGCAGGACGGCTCGCCGGTTGTGGTCGTGGGCACGGCCAAGGCGACCTCCAGGGCCAGTCAACCCGCTTCGTCCCCCGCTGACGCCAAGGCCCCCCGGGCGGGAGGCCGCCCGTGAGCATATCCGGCTTCTCCGTGCATCGCCCGGTATTCACCGTGATGACCGGGTTGATCGTGGTCATTCTGGGCATCGTCTCGCTGACCCGCCTGCCGATCGACCTGATGCCTGACGTGACCTACCCCACCCTGACGGTCAGCACCAAGTACGAGAACGCCAGCCCCGAGGAAATGGAGCAACTGATCACCCGCCCCATCGAGGAAGCGGTTTCCGCCGTGCCCGGCGCTGAGCAGGTCACCAGCATCTCCGTCGAGGGCACCAGCAACGTGCGCGTACGCCTGGCCTGGGGAACCGATCTGGACGCAGCCGCCAACGACGTTCGCGACCGCCTGGACCGCGTGATCCCCCGCCTGCCCGAAGAGGCCGACCGCCCGATGCTGCTCAAGTTCGACCTGGCCAATTACCCCGTCCTGATCCTGGGCGTCTCGAGCAAGCTGGACCCGGTGCGGCTGCAGCGGATCCTCGAAGACGAAGTCAAGTACCGAATCGAACGCGTGCCGGGCGTGGCCTCGCTGGACATCTGGGGCGGACGCCAGCGGGAGATCCACGTCAACATCCTGCCCGACAAGATCAAGGCCCTCAACCTTCCGCTGGACCAGGTGCTGGAGGCGGTCAAGGCGGGCAACGTCAACCTGCCCGCCGGGTTCATTAATCGTGGCGACCTCGAGGTGACGATCCGCACCCCCGGCGAGTACACCAGCGTGCAACAGGTGGCGGATCTGGTGGTCGCCACCCGAGACGGAGTTCCCGTCACGCTGCGCGAGATCGCCCAGGTCGACGACCACTGGCAGCAGGTCCGCCAGATCGTCCGGGTCAACGGCGAGCCGGGCGTCCGCCTGGCCGTTCGCAAACAGTCCGGCACGAACACCGTCGAGGTCGCCCGCGGCGCCCTGGCCGAGATCGAGCGGGTCAACCGGGAGATGCCCCAGATCCGCATCGACACCATGATCGATTCCGGCGACTACATCCAGCGGTCCATCCGAAACGTGGGCAATTCCGCCGTCTACGGAGGCGCCCTGGCGATCGCCGTGCTGCTGTTGTTCCTGCGCAATCTGCGAAGCACCTTCGTGATCGCCACGGCCATCCCCATCTCCATCATCGCCACCTTCGCCCTGATGTACTTCGGGGGCTTCACGCTGAACATCATGACCCTCGGCGGGCTGGCCCTGGGCGTGGGCATGCTGGTGGACAACGCGATCGTGGTGTTGGAGAACATCTTCCGCTTGCGCGACCAGCGCCTGGACCTGCGCCAGGCGGCGGTGGCCGGCAGCGGCGAGGTGGCGGCGGCCATCATCTCCAGCACCTTGACGACCCTGGCGGTCTTTCTGCCGCTGATCTTCATCCGCGGGGTGGCCGGCGTGCTGTTCCAGCAGATGTCCCTGGTAGTCAGCTTCTCGCTGTTGTGCTCGCTGTGGGTGGCGCTGACCCTGGTGCCGATGCTGGCCAGCAAGGTACTCCAGCCCTCATCCAGCGGCCCGGAGCGGATGACCCTCGGGCGACGCCTCTACCGCGCCAGCGGATGGCTGCTGGAACAGTTGGAACTGGCGTACCGCGACCTGCTCCACTGGGCGCTGGGGCATCGCATCGCCGTGGTCCTGCTGTCGCTGGCCGTGCTGGGCGGCTCGGTGGCGCTGATCCCCCGGGTGGGCGTCGAACTGATGCCCTCCAGCGACGAGAACGAGGTCCGCGCGAACCTGGAGGCCGAGGTGGGCATCCAGATCGGCCTGTTCAGCCAGAAGATGGCGCAGGTGGAGAAGCTGATCCGCAAGGCGGTGCCCGAGTCGCGCTGCATGGTCGTCAGCATCGGGGGGCACGGCTGGCACGCCGCCGGGGTCAATGAGGCGGAGGTCCGCATCTCGCTGACGCCGGTGTCGGAACGGACACGCTCCAGCGAGCAGATCGCGGGCGTCCTGAGAAAGGCGCTGGGCCAGTTGCCGGGCATCACGGTCCGCACCCGGGCCGGCACGGGCCTGGACATGCTGCGGCGCATGATGTCGCAGGGCGGAGAGAAGATCGAGGTGGAGGTCCGCGGGCACGACCTGGCGACCGCCGATGAACTGGCACTCCAGGTCCAGCGGGTGGTGGAGGCCGTACCCGGCATCACCGACACGAAGATCAGCCGGGAGTCCGGCACGCCGGAGGAGCAGGTCGTGGTGGATCGGGCCAAGGCCGCCGACCTCAAGCTCACGGTCTCCCAGATCGCAGGCATGCTCCAGACCGTCCTGTCGGGCACCGAGGCGGGCATGTACCGCGAGGGCGGCGACGAGTACACCATTCTCGTCAAGGTCAAAGACCCCGAGAAGCTCTCGCTGGAGGAACTGCTGGACCTGACCATCACCAACAGCGACCACGAGCCCATTGTCCTGCGAAACGTCGTCAACCTCCACCCGCGACGCGGGCCGGTACTCATCGAACGCAAGGACCAGGAACGCATGGTCGTCGTCTCGGCCAACCTGGCCGGGCGCGACATGGGCTCGGTGATGAAGGACATCGGCGACCGGATCCAGACCATCCCCCTGCCGCGAGGCTTCGCCCTGGTGTTCGGCGGCGACTGGGAGGAGCAGCAGAAGGCCTTCCGCGAACTCCTGCTGAGCTTCGTGCTGGCCCTGGTGTTGGTGTACATGGTCATGGCGTGCCAGTTCGAGTCCTTGCGAGATCCGTTCGTGGTGATGTTCTCCGTGCCCCTGGCGGTCATCGGCGTGACGTTGGCCCTGTTCCTGACAGGCACGACCTTCAACATTCAGTCGTTCATCGGCTGCATCATGCTCGGCGGAATCGTCGTCAACAACGCCATCCTCCTGGTCGATCACACCAACCTCCTGCGCCGACGAGACGGCATGCCCCTGCGGCAGGCCATCGAGGAGGCTGGACGACGGCGCCTCCGTCCCATCCTCATGACCGCCTCGACCACTGTCCTGGGCCTGCTGCCGCTGGCGCTGGGACTGGGCGAAGGCGGCGAGGCGCAGGCGCCGATGGCCCGGGCGGTCATCGGCGGGCTGCTCAGCTCCACCCTGATCACCCTGGTCTTCGTGCCGGTCATGTACTCCCTGTTCGAACGCAAGCTGTCCAAGGCCGAGCCGGTTGCCGAGCCGGTTGCCGCCCAGCCCCCGCCGCCTTAGGAACCTCCCCCTTGCCAGACCTTCCGCCAATCCGCCGCCTCGTCCTGCTGCTGGCCCTCGCCCTGGGCCCGCTGTCCTGCGCGTCGCTCCAGCCGGCCGCCTACGAGGACTACATCGGCCCCGAGCTGCGCAAGCGAGCCGCCACCACGGCACCTGCGGCCGCAGCCGCGACCGCCCCCGCAACTCGTCGCCTCTCGCCCGCCGACGGACCCATCAAACTCACCCTCGAAGAGGCCATCCTCGTCGCCCTGGAGAACAACCGGGAACTGGCCGTCCAGCGACTGGCCCCCCGCATCCAGCAGACCTTCGAGGACCAGGAACGGGCCCTGTTCGACCCCCTGGCCACCGCCTCCATCCAGCAGTCCCGCATCAAAGCCCAGCGACTCGCACGTGCCGGCGCGGGAACCGAGCACAGCGCCGTCGATTCCATCCTCGCCGCAGCCGGGCTCAGCCAGTTCCTCCCCACCGGCACCACCGTCGGCGTGGATGCGTCCTCTACCTACACTGACTCCTCGCTGTCCGACGACACCTTCGTCGCCACCCGCGTCGGCCTGACCGCCACCCAGGCCCTGCTCAACGGGTTCGGCACGGACGTCAACCTCGCCTCGCTCCGCCAGGCCCGCCTGGACACCCTCGCTTCGCAGTACGAACTCCGCGGCTTCGCCGAGGCCCTGCTGGCCGACGTGGAGACCACGTACTGGGACTACGTACTGGCCGAGCGCCAGATCGAGATCTTCACCGAGTCGCTCGCGCTGGCCCGCCGCCAGCTCGACGAAACCCAGCAGCGCGTCGAGATCGGGCGCCTCAGCGAGATGGAGCTGGCCGCCATGCGGGCAGAGGTGGCCCTGCGACAGGAAGCCCTCATCAACGCCCGCAGCACCCTGGCCACCACGGCCCTTCGGCTGCTGCGACTGCTCAACCCGGACGGGGCAAACCCGCTGACGCGCAAGATCGTCCTGCTCAACCGCCCCAGCGCCCCGCGCAACGAACTCGAGGACGTGCAGACCCACGTGAGCGCAGCCCTCAACATGAGGCCGGACATGAACCAGGCCCGCCTGGCCCTCCAGCGCGACGAGCTCGAGATCGTCAAGACTCGCAACGGGCTGCTGCCCCGCCTCGACCTGTTCATCACGCTGGGCAAGACCGGTTATTCGGAGGTGTTCGGGCGGTCGGCGCAGAACGTCCGCGGCGACACGTATGACGTGCTGATGGGGGCCCGCTTCTCCTACCCGCTGGGCAACCGCGATGCCCGCGCCCAGCACGCCCGCGCCACCTTCACCCGCCTGCAGACGCGAGAGGCCCTAGCCAATCTCGCTCAGCTTGTCGAACTCGACGTGCGGGCCGCTTACATCGAGATCCGCCGCGCCGCCGAGCAGGTCACCGCCACCGCCGCCACCCGAAAGCTCCAGGAAGAGACCCTGCGGGCCGAGACCGAGAAGTTCCGCGTGGGCAAGTCCACCTCGCTGCTGGTGGCCCGAGCCCAGCGAGACCTCGTCGCCAGCCGGATCGCCGAAGTGGAGGCCGTCATCAACTACAGCAAGGCGATGGTCAGCTTCTATCGCCTCGAGGGCACGCTGCTGATCCGTCGCGGCATCGCCGCCCCCGGACGAGAACCCATACTCGAAGATATCCTCCGCCGCTGAAGACCCACGGACGGCTTCCCGCGGGCTGTCGTCTTGCCTGGTGTTCCGGGACGGAACACTAGGGCGACACGACTCGCCACGATTTCGCCGGCACCGTCACCTTCCGCCCGTCGCTGAAGGTCATCGTCTTCTCGTTCGGCCCCAGGTTCCAGGCTGCGTAGGTCTTCTTGTTGTCACGCCGAAACACCGCGCAGAACGGCGCATCCGCCCGGACGCTGCGGTCGATCGTCCCCAGTTCCATAAGCGAGCGAACCCAGTGCACGGTGTTGGCCTTTGAGTTCCCCGCCTCCGGCTTCCAATCGGGCCCGGCCGCCTCCAGCAGCCGCCCGGCTTCTTCGGGGTCGCTCATTGCCCGCGCCATCCAGAAGATGTCCGCCCAGTGTTTCAGCTCCCCGCCGGTTCGCTTCATCAGGGCGTCCCACTGGCGATGCGCCACTGCGGGCGGCAGGTCCAGGTACAGCGACCCGCCGTGCATGGGCAGCAGGTTGATCCCCGCCACGTGCTCGGGCCGGGCCGAGAACCACGTCGCGTAAACGCCCTTGCCGCCCCAGATCATCGCCAGGCACTCCGGCGCGCCGGACGGATATGATCCGTGCTCGTTGAACCAGTATTCGCGGACGGCCGACCGCTCCGTGGCGTACAGGTACGCCCCCAGGTCTCGCAGTTCGCGGTCGCCCAGCGCCTCGCCCAGCATCAGGATCGCCCACCACGCGTTCATCGCCTCCGACGACGACTCCTGGTTGTTGCCGTCGCCGAACTTCGCGTGCCCCGACGCCCACGAATGGCCCGCGTAAGGGTCGAAACACCGCAGGAACGGAAAGAGCTTGTCGCCTCGGTCCGCCGACGCAATGTCCCGGATCAGCACCCGCAGCATCCCTCCCCATCGCCGGTCGCTCGCCCACGCGGGGTCGTGGCGGGCCACCTCCACCGCCGCCTGCAAGAAGTACCCGTAGTGAAAATGATGATCATTCAACTCGCGGTCGCTGCCGAAGCTCGGCGGCAGGCCGATCAGCGTCCCCCACGCCGGCTCGTAGCAGAACATGCGCGGCGCCCTCGCGTCGCCCCGGGCCGTCAGCCACTCCTCCAGCCGCTCACGGACGCGCTTCCGCAACTCTGCGGCCTGCTCAGTCAAGCCATACTGCTCGGCCACCGCAGCCGCTGTCGCCAGCTTGCCCAGGACCTTGCCCTCGGCGTAGGTATCGCGCACGTGCGCCATGTTCTCGTTCAGCGCCGGCCCCAGCAGGCGGGCCATCTCAGCCGGCGCAACGCCCGCCGCTCGCGGCAGAACGGGCAGACCGCCTCCCAGCGGCAGGATCGTTTGGAACGAAGTCCCCCGGGCCAGCTTCATCGTCCCGCGGACGCTCGCGTATGACTGGCCGGTCAACTCCGCCTGGGCAAACCGCCACTGGTGCGGATACAGCGCCGTCAGCGTCGAACGCTCGCTGCCATCGCGCGGGGTTGTGGTGAAGGTGAAGGTCGTCCGCACGGCGTCGGTTGCGGGGTCATACCGCCACGCGACTCGGGTGTCGGTGACGTGGGCGTGGGCACAGCGGGCGAACAGGGCAAGCGTCTCCTTCTTGTCGTCGGGCAGGACCGCCAGCGAGAGGTACCGCTTGCCCGCGGGCGGTTGGCAGACCAGCTTGTCGCCCCCCAGGCCCGTCCACGTCGAGCCGGCCGGGGCAAAGAGCCCGTAGCAACTCCGCCCGACGCGCACGCCCAGGACGGACGAGTCGGCCCTCCCGGCAAACACCTCCGCCGGACGGGCGAACGACACCCTCGGCCGGCTGGCGTCGAACATCGCATAGACGTACGGGCTGCCGTGCCCGTAGGACGCGCTGAAGCCCGCCCCCGGCGGGCCGAACCGCACGGTGACGAACCAGTCACTGTAGCCCTCGACGCGGGCGTCGGCCAGCGGCTGGTCCGCGTCCAGGCCCAGCACGAGGTCCCCTTTCCCACCGCCCATCGCGCCGAATATGCCCTCGCGGTTGGCATGGACGCCGGGGCCGGGATACTGCACCCGCAGCCCACCCGCCTCCGCCCTTATCGCCAGCGGATGGGAGAAGTGCGGCTGGGAGAACGGCTCCCACAGCAGACTGCTCCACCAGTCGTTGGTGGGATACGGCCCGCGCAGTCCAGCCGCCGCGTAGATCGTCTGCGGCGGTCCCTTGGCCCCCGGCGGCAGACCTACGCGATAGCTTCCGGCCCCGACGGAGACAATCCCGTCGGCAGGCCGCACGGGAGACTCTCCGTTGGCTTCGCCGACCGCTTGACCCTTCGAGGGCAGCGCGAGCGCCGAAACCGCAAGCACCGCCCAGAGGACACTTCTTCTCTCCACGTCCGTTCTCCCGGAGACCCGCCCTGTTTACTCTCTCTGTCCCTCTACGTCCTGCTTCTTACGCCCGATCTTGTTCTCCGTCCCCGCCAGGAGTCGCTGGATGTTGCCGCGGTGACGGACCACGATCAGCAGCATGATCGCCGTCGCGAAGATCAGCAGCGGCCAGAGGCCCAGCGTCCGCCGCCAGCCGATCATCAGCCCGTTGACGCCCAGGAAGAGGG
>Ga0116149_1003425_pt1 | contig 16419 bp, 17 predicted proteins | sample AD_UKC057_MetaG_FD_89787 | JGI IMG/M metagenome (GOLD analysis project Ga0116149, IMG submission 89787) | Active sludge microbial communities of municipal wastewater-treating anaerobic digesters from USA - AD_UKC057_MetaG | ecosystem: Engineered > Bioreactor > Anaerobic > Digestate | place: USA... | reverse complement strand
GTGACTTCGTCTTCGCCTTTGCCGAAAAGATTGGCGCCAACATTTTTGATGAAATCCAAAAGTCCCATTTCAGAACCTCCTGTTAGAGAATTATTGGCGTTTTCGAACTATGCTGATTATATAAGGATAACACTATTTACTCCTTTTTTCTTCCCGGCCGGGCAGCCGTCAACCCGGCGCACTCATTTTACTGTTGTATATTATCTGAAAACATTGTAAAATAAACAAGGGTATAAAGATATGCAAAGGACGTACTATGGTGACACGTTCCCAAAAAATGCGTCTGGGCCTCTTTCTCACGATCGCTTTCGTGGCTCTGGTGGCCCTGCTGGCAGCCGTGCTGGCGCCGCGCTATATCCAGAAGCGGGACTCTTATCTGATCGGATTCAGTGACATCTCCCTGACCGGCCTGCTCGAGGGCGGCACAGTCAAATACCACGGCCTCAACGTGGGCTTTGTCAGCAAGATCTCCATCGATCCCGGCAATATCCGCCGCGTCATCGTCGAGGTCAGTCTCGATCCCGCCACTCCGGTCAAGACCGATACCCAGGCGGAGATCACCTTTCTCGGCATCACCGGCATCAAGGTGATCGAGCTGCACGCCGGCAGCGATACCTCGGCCTTTCTCCAGCCCGGCGGGACCATCCAGACCGGCCGCTCGCTCACCGATGAGATCACCGGCAAGGCCGAGGTGATCGCCGACAAGGCGGAGCGGGTGCTCAACAACATCGCCATCCTGACCGATGCCGCCAACCGCGAAAGAATGATCGCCCTGCTCGATAATACCAACCGGTCGCTCAACGAACTCCACGACATCCTGGCGAAGAACAACGCCCCCTTCGCCCGCATCATGGCCAACGGCGAGGCGATTACCACCGATCTGCAGGAGACCGCCACCTCCGCCCGCTATACCGTCAACAACCTGCGCGGCCTCGCCGAATCCGATTCGCTCCACGAGATCATCGGCAACCTGGCCCGCTTCTCCCGCACCCTCAAGGAAGCCGACCTGTTAAAGATCGTGCAGGATTTCAACCTGACCCTCGAGCGTACCAACAGCATCCTCAAGGAGGCCGGCCGGCGCTACAACGAGAGCCAGGAAGAGATCACCGTCACCATGAAGAGAGCCCAGGAGACCATGGACAATCTCAATACCTTCTCCCGCCTCATCAGCGAGGATCCCTCGATTCTGCTGCGCGGTGGCAAACCCAAGGATATCCCCGACTATCAACTGGAGAAGTGACATGAAAAGTCTCCTCCGGTTCTCGCTGCTGCTGACCATGCTGCTCGCGCTCGGCTGTGGCAGCCGCGCCACTCTGGCCCGGAAATATTTTCTCATCGAGAGCGATGCCCATGTCGATACCTGGCTGCTCGATGTGCCCGCGCCCTTTCTGGTCAGCGCCTTCATCAGCCCGGTGCGGGTCGCCGATCCCTACCAGGATTCGCGCATCGCCCAGCGCAGCGAGAGCAACGAACTGGTCTATTATTACTACAATTTCTGGGCCGACAAACCCGGTGAGATGGCCACCGGCTTGCTCCTCAGGGCCTTCCGGGAGTCCGGCGTTTTCAGAGAGGTCTCCCGCTACAACCGCGCTGAAGCCGACGTGATGATCACCTGCTCCATCGATGCGCTGGAGCGGTCGCGCGAGGCGAAGATCGATCTCGCCCGCGCCGCCGGCACTTTCCGGCTGGTCTATCTCGAGAGCAGCACCACCCTGCTCACCTACGAATTCGACAAGCAGACGCGCCTGGGCAAGGACCGGAGCATGAACGGTTACGCAGCCGCCCTCAGCAGACTCCTCTTCAGCGAGATGGAAGAGTTCGTCTTCCGCGTCGCCGATTATTACCAGTATCCCCCGGAATAGGCCATGCTCAAAATCACGCTCACCGGCGATACCCTCGGCCTGACAGGCGTATTGAGCCGGGAGGAGGCGGCCCGGGCTCTCATCGATATCCGCAGCCGCATCGCCGCCTCGGCGGCTGAAAAGGTGCGGATCGATCTCTCGGGCCTTGAGCGCATCGACAGCGCCGGAGTCGCGATGATCGACCAGCTCCGGCAGGAGCTGCGCGACCGCGGCCGGGATGCGGAGTTGACCGGCGTGCCCGCCCAGGTCAGTGAGGCGCTCCGGCTTTTCGCCTCGCCCGGCGGAACCGCCGCGGCGGCTCCGGCCCGGGAGGGCTTTTTTTACCGGATCGGCGACGGCGCCGTCAAGGCCGCCCGGACCGCTCGCACCATGCTCTATCTCATCGCCGATACCCTCTATTTCGCCGCGGCCGGCCTCTTCAACCGCCGCGGGATCCGCAAGGGCGAGTTCATCAACCAATCCATCCTCATCGGGGTCAATGCCCTCCCCATCGTCGCCCTGATCTCCTTTCTCCTCGGCTTCATCCTCGCCCTGCAGTCGGCGGCCCAGCTGCGCCAGTTCGGTGCGGCCATCTATGTGGCCGACCTCATCGCCATCGCCATGACGCGCGAAATGGGCCCCCTGATCACTGCCATCCTCTTCGCCGGCCGCAGCGGCTCGGCCATCGCCGCCGAACTGGCGACCATGGGGGTGACCGAAGAGACCGACGCCCTGCGCTCGATGGGACTCAATCCCACCCGCTACGTCCTGGTGCCGAAATTCTACGCCATCACTCTCACCATGCCCCTGCTCACGGTCCTCTCGATCATCATCGGCATCCTCGGGGCGATGGTCATCGGCTACAGCTATCTCGGCATCGGCCCCCGGCCCTTCTATCAGGAGGTGATGACCGTCCTCTTTTTCCGCGATATCATGACCGGCCTGGTCAAGAGCGTGGTCTTCGCCTGGATCATCGCCCTGGTCGGGGCCTATTACGGCTTTAGCGCGCGGGGCGGTTCCGAGGATGTCGGACGGGTTACCACCGCCGCGGTGGTCGCCTCGATCTTCTGGGTGATCCTCGCCGACAGCCTCCTGGGGCTGATCTTCTATTTCGGTCAGGGACTGGAGTACTAGGTGGAACAGGAGCCGAAAAAGCGCGAGATCGTCAAGGTGACCGGCCTCCATGCCGGCTATGACGGGGAGGAGATCCTCCACGATGTCTCGCTGACCGCCTTCGCCGGGGACGTGACCGTCATCCTCGGAGCTTCGGGCTGCGGCAAAACCACGCTGCTCAAGCACCTTATCCGCCTCTATATGCCCACCCGGGGCACGATTGAACTCTTCGGCCGCGACATCACCAACATGGACGAGCCCGAGTTCGATGAGCTGCTCCAGCAGGTCGGGGTGCTCTTTCAGAACGGCGCCCTGCTCAACTCGATCAACGTCGCCGAGAATGTGGCCATCCCCCTCGAGCAGCATACCACCCTGCCGCCTGAACTGATCGCCCGGCTGGTGCACACCAAACTCAGGCTGGTCGAGATGGAGCAGGCTCTCTCCAAGCTGCCCGCCGAACTCTCCGGCGGTATGCGCAAACGCGCCGCTCTGGCGCGGGCGATCATTCTCGATCCTCCCCTGCTCTTCTGCGACGAACCCTCGGCCGGGCTCGATCCCACCACCAGCGCCGGCCTCGACTATCTCCTCCTCAAACTCCGCGATGAACTGGGCATGAGTATGGTCATCGTCACCCATGTGGTGGCGAGCATCAAGCGCATCGCCGACCGCTGCCTCTTTATGGACCAGGGCGAGGTGCTCTTCGCCGGCACCCTGAAAGAGGCGGAGAGTTCCGGAATCGAAAAGATCGAGCGCTTTTTCCGGGAAGGGTGATTCCTCCGCTCAGCCTCACTGCAGCTGTCTCTTCCTTATGCCAATAAAAAAAGCCCTGATCATCTCAGGGCTTTTGTCAGTCGCTGCCGCAGGGAGGGGGCCTGCGGGCTGAGGGCGACGGTAGTAAAGGCTGCCCGGCTGCACCTTCCCTCTGCATCGAAACGGCACGGCGAGGCGGGAAGGAGAGGCGTCTCCGGCTGCAACGTGCAGCCGGGTCAGTTCAAATCTGTGACATGTAAAAGAGCACGGGATTGCTGGCGGTCTGCATCCCCACCCGCGAAAGGCTCCTGACCGGCGTCTCCGGCAGGGTGGTGTTCGAAAGGCAGACGATAGCATCGTAGGGCGCGCTGCCGATGTAGCTGTGAAAGGAGGCGCTCTGGCCCGGCAGCAGGAGGTGGCCGGGTGCGTCGGCGAAGGCCTGGCAGTACTGCACCAGCTGGCCCTCCCGGAAGAGGCAGATCAGGATCGAGGGGTAGGGGATGGCCAGGCCGGAGACATTGCGGACCTGCCCCGAGACCTTGCGGCCCGGGCCCCAGTCGGCGGCACTCATGGCGGTGACCTTGAGCCCCTCCTTGTCAACAGGCGGTTTCAGACCGTCGCCGGCGCGAAAGGTGATGCTGAAGGCGACGCTGTCGAAATCGACCCGGTCAATGTAACTCGCACAGTAATTCTCCGTCCCCGGCCGCATCCCGTTCTGGCCATAGGTGGCATAGTCGCCGTAGAGCTCCGCCGTCCCCGCCAGCATCCCCCGCCTGTAGAGGCGGCAGTCGAGGCGGACAAAATCGACCAGCTCCCGGCCGGTGTAGTGGAGGCGCGAGTAGCCCATCAGATAGGAGGAGGAGTAGGGATAGATGATGAAATCCCGGATGACAAAACCGGCTCCCACCTCGACGTTGACGGCGGTATAGAGCGGCTTTTCTCCGGCGTGGAGCGGCCCTGCACAGAGCACAGCAAAAAGTGCGATGGAAAAGAATTTCTTCATCATGGCCTCGTAACGGACGGGACGGCGTCCCTCTCCGGCAGGGCCCGGCGCCGGTGACGGTGCGGGCGGCCCATACGGAGGGTGGCGCAGTGAGAACAGAGTTGTTCCTTGCAGGATAACAGGGGCGCCCGCGCAGAGTGCGGAGAGGGTCATGCAGTAGAGGAAAGGCGCGGAGGAGGTGATCCGCGCGGACGCACTATTTTTACCACTGAGATGCTGAGAACTGTCGGATGCCGAAAAGGTGTTCTGGAGGGTAAAAAAAAGGCACAGCTCACCGTCGTGAGTCCGTGCCTATAATTCTAAATTCCACCCATCCCAATCCCCAAAAGAGTATATGTTGCTGCCCGTCAACCGGTTGAATTTCCCCTGGAACTATACTAATAAAAGGTGATAAAAAAAGCAAGCAAAAATAATATTTTTTGTATTTTCGCCACCCTTGAAATTATAGGGCTTAGCGGGAAGGGGATTTTCTCCGGCCGGCGGAAAAAGGCTCTTTTGACGCCAATTTCCCGGGGCGGAATGGGCGATGATATCTTCTATTAAAACAAATTATTAGAACAGAGGGGTCCGGCGAAAAATCAGAATTTAGGCGGCCGGCGGCTCTTTCCGGGCGCGCCAAAAGTCGTAAATGGTGTGCACCGACTCGGGCAGCTGGCTCTGCATGAGCAGGTCGAGTTCGAAGCGTTTCTCCTCGTCGTTCTCTTCTTCGAGATAGAGGGGGATGAAGCGTTCCGGCTGGATGAAATAAAAGACCGGCACGAGCAGCTCGGCCATGCCCTTGTCGGATTCGCTGAACCACTTCTCCTCGAAAAACTGCATCCCCTTGGAAAAGCCAACACACCAGAGGCCGAGGTTGACCATCCTGGCCTCTGGATCGTCTTCCCGGCCGAGCCATGGCTGGAACTGGCCCTCGCGGATGAAGGCGAGGGTGTCGTTGTAGAGGCCGTAGAGGGAGAGCGCCAGGGTCTCGAGTTCCTCGCGGCCGGCGCTTTCCGGTATTCTTCCGTCGGCTGAGAGGGTGTAGGGAAGCCAGCGTTCCGGCTGCAGCTCCGCGGGTCCGATGATCACGGCGGTCATGAGCCCGTGGGCGGCGCTGAGAGGGGGAGTGCCCTGGCCGAGTGCGGCGAGGCGCTCATCGAGATCCGCCGGCCTGAGCAGGCGAAGTGCAGTGGACATGTAAAACTCCTCGGTTGTTAAAAAAAAAGGAATGGAGGCTTGCTCCATTCCTTTTGTGTTTTGGCGGTGTGGAAGATCAGCTGTTTCCGCGCTGGCCGTAGCGGCTGTCGAGCATCATCAGAGCGTGCGGGTGCTTGACGGCCATCTTGACCTGATAAAGCCCCTTGTCCATATTGGCCTCTTCCTCGATCTGCTCCTTGATGAACCAGTCGAGCATGCCGGCGCTGGCGTAATCGCTCTCTTTGACGGCCAGGGCCATGAGCTCGTTGATCGATTTGGTCACGAACTTTTCATGGTTGAGGGCCAGTGAAAAGATCTCCTCAACGTCCTTGTACTGGGCCTGGGGTTTCTCGATGGTTTCGAGGATGACACGGCTGCCCTGCTCGTTGACATATTCATAAAACTTCATGGCGTGTTCCATCTCTTCCTTGGCCTGGTACTCAAAAAAGTGGGCAAAGCCGTCCAGGTATTTCTCACGCAGGTCGGCGGCCATGGCGAGATAGAAATAGGCCGAATAGATCTCTTTGTTGATCTGCGAATTGAGGGCTGCTTCCATTTTCTTTGAAATCATACATCCTCCATGGTCATTGTTATTGTGAGCTGGTTTTTATCTTCAAAGGTTGTAACAAAAAAAGCGTGAAAATAGTTCCGGAATCTTGTAGCAGGGTTCACAAGATCGAGATAATCTGGGCGCAGATGATGGTGCAGACCAGTGCGACGGGATAGACGGTGGCATAGGCCACGGCCGGCGCGTTGCAGTCGGTCAGGGGATTGAGGGCCCCCAACCCCGGCGTGCTCGTCATCGCCCCGGTCATGGTGCCGAGCAGGGTGAGGATGTTGACCCGGAAGAGCTTGCTGCCGATGAGGATGCCGACGGTCATCGGGATCAGGGTGATAGCCGCGCCGACGAGAAAGATGCTCGGGCCGTACTGGTCGATCGCCTCGGAGATATGGGCGCCGGCTTCGGTGCCGACGGCGGCCAGGAAGAAGAGCAGTCCGAGCTGGCGCAGCACCTGGTTGGCGGTGCCCGAGAGGCTCCAGATGATCGGGCCGGTCTTGCCGATGCGGCTGAGGACGAGGGCCGCGGCGAGCACCCCGCCGGTGAGGCCGAGCGAAAAGTCCATTCCGCCGGGGAGGGGGACGCGCAGCCGGCCGAGCAGCACCCCGCCGACGATGCCGAGGGCGATGGGGAGAAAATCGGTCTCGGAGAGGCGCTTGTTGTCGTTGCCGAGCAGCTTGACCACCTGGTTCATGTTCTCGCTGTCGCAGGCCACCAGCAGCTTGTCGCCGAAGCGGAGGATGCTGGTGCGCCGCGGGGCGATGTCGATGTCGGCGCGGCGGATGCGGGTGATGTTGGCGTTGTAATTGGTGTGCATATGGAGCGCGGCCAGGGACTGGCCGACCACGGCCTTGTTGGTCACCAGCACCCACTGCACGTCATAGCCCTTGGTGAGGGGGATCTCCTGCGCCGTCTCGGGGCCGATCAGCAGGCGGCTCTTTTCAAGGGCATCCTCGGTGCCGACCGCCTTGACCAGATCGCCGAGATAGAGCCGCGTCTGCGGCGAGGGGGTGACCGCGGTGCGGCCGTGCATCACCCGCGAGATCGTCGCCCCGGTCATGGTGCGGATATCCAGTTCGCCGATCGCCTTGCCGTCCAGATTGGCGTTTTCGACGACGAAATTGCGGTTGTGGATCTCGGGATGGGCGATGAAGGCCTCGGCGGCGTAGTCATGTGCCGCCTTTTTCAGGTCGGCCCGCAGGAGCCGGGGCATGACGCGCACGAAGAGGATCACGCCGATCACCCCGAAGGGGTAGGCGATGCCATAGCCGATCGAGGCGAGCGGGGATTGCGCCGCCTCGATCGCCGCCGCCAGGCCGGGGGTGCTGGTGAGCGCGCCGGTGAAAAGGCCGCTCGCCATTTTAAAATCGACGCCGAAAGCCCAGGAGAGGGCGATCGTGACCGCGGCGCCGGTGACGACAATGACGACGGTGGTCAGGATGAGCTGAAAACCGCGCCGCTGAAAGGAGGCGAAAAAACCCGGACCGGCGGAGATGCCGATCGTAAAGATGAAAAGCAGCAGCCCGATGTTCTGGAAATCGGCCGGGACGCGATAGCCGTAATGGCCGAAGATGAGCGCGACAAAGATGACCGCCGAGACATCCAGCGAAATGCCGCGCACCTTGATGTGGCCGATGATAATGCCGATCGCGACGATGAGAAAAAGAATAAAATAGCTCGATTGCAGCAGGGTGTCCATCATGCTCCTCTGTCAAAATGGCTGAAAATTTAGCCATTTTCCGGCAAATTTCAAAATTATTTTGCCTTACAGCAAGTTAATATTTATATTATCATTCACCGGCGCCTCGCGGCATCCCGCCGCACCGGCCGCCGCCCTCTCCGGATCCCGGTCAATGGAAGGAAACTGCGTGAAGTATTCCCGATATCTCCCCCCCTTCGTCCTGCGCCAGGCCCTGATCCTGATCCTGGCAGCGCTTATCCTCGGCCTGGCCGCCAACCAGCTCAACCCCCGCGGCATCGCCATCAGCGCCGCCACGCCCGGCGCCGGGGTCTGGGACGAGAGCGAAACCGGCGCGGCCCCGCGCCTCATCAGCCTCACCCAGCTTGAGCAGCTTTTGCAGCGGCGGACGGCCGTGCTCATCGACGCCCGCAGCCGCGAAGAGTACCTCGCCGGCCATCTGCCCGGGGCCCTCCACATCCCCTTCGAAGGCTGGTATGAAAAGATGGAACAAGTGCGAGCCCTGCCGCAGGACAAATGGCTGGTCCTCTACTGCAGCGGCGGGACCTGCGATCTCGGCGATCTGTTGGCCGGGGAACTGATCAGTGCGGGTTTCAGAAAGGTGGCGGTCTATCGCGGCGGGATCGGGGAGTATCAGCGCACCGGCACGCTCGAGCGCGGAGAGGAGGCCCGTCATGAATAGCATAAAACTCCCCCGCATCGAGACCCTGCTGCGCCTCGGGCTCGGCGCCCTCTTCATCTTCGCCAGCTTTAGCAAGATCGCCGATCCGGCCGGCTTCGCCGCTTCGATCAGCAACTACCGGATGCTGCCCGAACTCCTCGTCGCCCTCATGGCCGCGGTGCTCCCCTGGCTCGAACTGCTCTGCGGTCTCGCCCTCCTCCTCAACCGCTGGACGCCCGGAGCGAGCCTGCTCATCGTCCTCATGAACGCGGTCTTTATTGTCGCCATCGCCTCCGCGATGGCGCGCGGACTCGACATCTCCTGCGGCTGCTTTTCGACCTCGGGAGCGGGCAGCCGCGCCGGCCTGGCCCGCCTCCTCGAGGACCTGCTCTTCCTGGCGGCCGCCGGCTGGCTCTACCTGCGCGCTGCCATCGGACTCTATGCCACCCCGCACCGGCCCGGCCGCTGAGCCGGGCTGCGCCGCTGAAGCACTGATCAGACCACCAGCAGCTTCATATACTCGCCGATCGGCAGCGGCCGGGTGCCAAGCGCCCAGGTCGCGTCGATCAGACGCTCCTGCTGCTCCCGCTTCATCACTCCCCCGGCATTGGCACTGAACTTGCTGATCACCTCTTCGTCGCTCATCGGATTCTCCGGGCTGCCCTTGGCGTTGTCCACCTGGGCGGTGTAGGTCTGGCCGGCCACTGTCGTGATCGTGACGATCGCCCGCTTGACCCCCGGGAACATCGCGTCGATTTCGGGGTCGGCCACCACCGTGATCTTGCCGAGCATGCTCCAGATGCGCGGATCCTTGAGCTTCTCCTCGTCGAAGGAGGAGGGCAGCACCTGGCCGTCCACCAGAGCCGCGGCGATGCAGTAGGGCAGGCTGTGATCGGCGGTCTCCTTGGTGGTCGGCTTGTACTTGCTCGGATCGGAGAGGATGTCCGCCCCGCGTTTGGTGGTCTTGACCAGGACGTTGCTGATGAGCTCGTCGGTGAGGTGGTGCTCCTCCCGCAGCTTGAGCGCCGCGGAGATGGGCTGGTGGGTGAGGGCCTCGGTCGGGAAGGGCTTGTAGCCGCACTCGGTGATGAGAAATTCGCTGCCCAACCCCTTGAGCAGGGTTTCGGTCGACCACTGCACATTGTGAAGGACGTGGTAGAGCCCCTCCTTGCCCTCGATGACCTCGACCGGGCCGGTATAGTTTTCGGCCGCGAGCAGGGCCGCCGCCACGCCGGCTTCGGTCGCCATGGGATCGGCGGTATTCTTCATGTTGGTGAGGTGGCCGGCGACGACGCCGCCGAGGGTGAAATGGCTCGAGCCGCTGATGCCGGCGGCGGCGACGGTCTGGGCTTCGGTGAGGCCGAGCATGCGCGCGGCGACGAAGGGGGAGACGAACTGGGTGAGGGTGGCGTGGTGCCAGCCGACCTCGCGCACACCCGGGGTCGCCGCCAGGCACCAGCGCATCTCCAGCTCGTAGGCGATGAGGATGCCGGCAATGAGGTCGCGCGCATCCCGGCCCGCTTTCTCACCGGCGGCCAGGGCCGCGGGGATGATGTCCGAAGGATGGCTGGGGTCCTGCTTCCAGTAGATGTCATTATAGTCGATGGCGCGGATGAGCAGGCTGTTCATCAGCGCCGCGTTGGGGGCGTTGGTGCGCAGGCCGCTGCCGATGACGGTGGCGTCGGGGACGCCGCCGAGCTTTTCGATATAGCGGTGGGCGGCGCGCATATCCTCATTGTTCAACGCCGCCAGAGCGCAGCCGAAACTGTCGAGCAGAAAGCGCCGCGCCTCCTTGCGGGCGGTTTCGGGAATTGCGTCGTACTGAAGATCAAGGGCGAAACGGGCCATCTGTTGCGTGATGCTCATATACAGTTTTCTCCTCTTGGGGTCCGGATTGGTTTGGCAGGGCTAATATAAAAAATCCGCGCGAGAAAGCAAAGGAAAAGAGCACGCCGGCGGATGCGGGACCCGGATTCGCCTCGCGCGGGCTGCTGCACCGGCACGGCTGCTCTCCTGCCGGGTACCGGCTTTTTCCTGGCCGCCCGGCCCGGGCCCCTGTAGCGGCGCGCGCTCCCCGTCCCGTTTGCAGAAATCGCTTTCGAAAGCCGCGCAAAAGTCGTACATTATCTCCCCATAAATAGGAAACAGTTTGTCACCCGGATGAACCGATGAATCTATCGTTTAAAAACAGCGTGCTGGTCGCGGCCTATCTGGTCAGTGTGGTGGCGGCCAATCTCGCCATCGCCGCCTTCGGACCCCGCGCCACGGCCCTGGTCGCCTTTCTGCTCATCGGCCTCGATCTGACCAGCCGGGACGCCCTGCATGAGGCCTGGCGCAGCCGTTCTCTTCTGCCCAAGATGGCCCTGCTCATTCTCGCCGGCAGTCTCATCTCCTGGCTGATCAACCGGGATGCCGCCGCCGTCGCTTTTGCCTCTTTCGCCGCCTTCGCCGCGGCCGGCGCCGTCGATGCCCTCAGCTACCATCTCCTGCGCGACCGGCTCTGGCTGGTCAAGGTCAACGGCAGCAACCTCCCCAGCGCTTTGGTCGACAGCCTGTTGTTTCCGACCCTGGCCTTCGGCGCCGTCATGCCCGCCATCATCGCCGGCCAGTTCTTTGCCAAGGTGGCCGGCGGCTTTTTCTGGTCCCTGATCCTCCATCACCTCTTCCAGCGGCCGGAAACGGCCCCGGGCCGGTGAAACGGGCGGATGCTTTTCCGGTAAAAAAAAGCCGGTGCAGAAGAATTCTGCACCGGCTTTTTGTTTGTCCGGATGCGCCATGCCGGCCGCCTCCGCGCTACTTTTTCGCCGTCACCACCAGATTCTGCGATTTCGCCGCCGTATACTCCCCCCAACGCATGTCGCCATAAATTTCGACAGCGCCAAATCCGGCTGCCTCAACCGCCCGCTCCACGCCGGCGCGGCGCCAGGGGTGGAGCGGCGTGCCCTGGAGGCGGTGTTGAGGCGGCTGCTGCGACCAGTCGATCTCGAGAATGTTGAAGCGCAGCAGCGGCGCGCCGAAATCGTAAAAGCGGATGAACTCGCGCTCGCCGTCGCGGTTGACGGCGAGAATCCGGCGCTGCCAGGCCAGGACCAGGTCATAGTTGACGAGCTGCAGCAGCAGCAGACCGCCGGGGGCGAGCAGCGCATGAAAACCCGTCAGCGCGGCCGCCAGCGCCGCCTCGTCGAGGAGATGGGGCAGCGAGTTGCCCAGGCAAAAAAGGGCGTCGAATGGTCCCTTGACCCGGGCGGTCAGCTGCTCCATGGCGGCCTCCACCCACTGCACCTCGACCCCCTCGGCCGCGGCATGGGCGCGCGCTTCGGCGAGCATCTCCGGCGAGAGGTCGGCGCCGGTGACCTCGACGCCCAGCTGCGCCAGAGCGATCGCATGCACTCCGGTCCCGCAGGCCGCATCGAGGAGCCGGTTGAAACCGTGGCGCTCCCGCCATTCGGCCAGCAGCGCCCGCTCCCCCGGCAGCCGCTCGGCGAAACGGGTCATCCCGTCGTAGCTTGCGGCCAGGCCGCGGTAAAACGCCGCCGCCTCATCTTTATCGGCATGCATGCTTATCCTCCCTCTCCTACTCCTTGCAGAAATAGCTGCGGTAAAGGTCCGCCTCCTCCTGCACGCTCCAGGCGGCAAAACCCTTCTTCTTAACCGCATCGATCAGCGGCGCGGGCAGAAAGGGGGTGGTGAGTTCGTAGATTTCGCCTGGCTGCAGCTGCTGGCTCTCGCTCACCACCTGCGCCAGGGGATGCTCTCCAGCCGCCAGCAGCGGACGGGCGTCCAGACGCCGGGTGATCTTGTCCGCTGCGAACCAGGCGGGCCGATCGTCAGATCCGGCGGGCCCGCCATAATTGCCGCACATCTGGCCGACCGCCGCGCGCAGGGTGTTGATCACTTCGGCCAGAGGCAGACCGCCGACCTCCGCCACCTGGCGCAGGGTGGCGATTTTGGCGATGGTGGCGCGCAGGACCGGATTGCGCAGCTTGGCGAACTGGGGCGACATCGAAAGCAGCTTCTCTTCGAGCTGGGGATAGGCCTCGAGCAGGGCGCTCAGCCTGGTCTCGGGGGTGATGGTCAACTCCATGATTTTCTCCTTTTTTAAAAAGGGGCGGCAGAACGGCCGCCCTCTCATCGGTCGAATCCGGCGGACCGGCATGCACCGGCCCGCGCTCTGTCAGCTGTAGGAAAGCAGCCGCTGATTGCCGCTCAGCTTTTTCTTTTCGGTGAGATCCTGCGTCACCTCGAGGGTGCCGAGGTATTCACCCGCGGCGCTGCGCAGCGCGAAATACTCGATGTGGATGAATTTGTCACCCATCGTGATCCAGAAGGGCGCACGGTTCTGCCGGCCGGCGCGAAAGTCGTCGAGAATCTTCTGGACGATATGCATGGAGGAGGGGGGATGGCAGAGCTGCACCTTGCGGCCGATGACGGCGAGGTTGCGCTCAAAGATGCGCTCGCTGCCGGCGGAGTAATAGCGCACGGTGTCCTCCGCGTCGACGAAGGTGATATCGAAAGGAAGATTATCGAGCACCGCGGTGAGCTCCTCGACGCTGAAGCTGCCGGTCGGGAGCGTGATTCTGCCGGTGAGGCCGGCCGCCTCGGGCTCCACCTCAGCGGGGGCGGCCTCTTCCGAGGGAGTCCAGACCGCGGTCGGGGCGTAGAGGCAGTAGCCGATATCACGGGAGCCGGCCAGGATACCCGCCCACTCCCCGTCGCTGAGCGCGTCCAGGCACATGGGGAAGAGGATCTCCTCCTCCTTGTAGATCATCTCCTCGATGGCGTCGGCGGCGGGATGCAGCAGCAGGTCGATGGCGCCGGTGAGGGAGGCCTGGTCGGCCCCGGTCAGGGTGTGCAGGGCCTCGAGGGCGGCCTTGAGCATCCCGCGCGCCTCGTCGTGCTTGCCCCACATCACCGTCGGCGGACCGGTGATCCCCTTCTTCTCCAGAAGCGGAAAGAGGAGGTACTCCTTGCGGCGGTAGTGCTTGTCCACATCCATCAGGGCGTTGAAATGGCCGGTGATCTCATAGACCAGCTCGCTGCTGAAGCCGGTGCGGGCTTTGGCGAAGAGCGCCTCGAGGGCCGCAATCTCGAGCTGCAGAGCGCGGTTCTCCTGGATGAAGGTGTGCACGGGATGGCCGTCCGGAGCGGTGCGGGCGTTGCTGTGGTCGATCTTGCCCTTGAGCACGGCGCCGTGGATGTCACAAAGCTTGAGCACCTCCTCGGTCGGCAGCCCCTCCGAGATCAACTCCTGCTCCACCGCCACCACATCTTCATAGGGCACCTGGCCCATCAGCTCGGCCAGCTGTTTGCGCACCGCCTCGGGAGCGGTGCCCTTGTGCAGCTGCAGGATCATATGTTTGAGCAGATCCTTGCGCTTGCGGTCATTGTCGATCAGTTCACTCATGGTTTACTCCTTTATTATTATTGTTCATTTATTGTCAGCGGGTTGAGAGGCCGGTCCGGAATCCGGTCCGGTCTGGCGGACGGCCGGCGGCGGAGTGCGGCCGCGGAAGTGGTTGTACACGGGACTCTCGATATTGCGGATATGATGGCGGTACTCCGCCGGGGTGATGCTGCTGTGCCAGCGGTCGAAGAGCCGTCCGGCGCCGATACCAACGGCGAAGAGCAGGATCAGAAAGAGCGGATAGAGCCGCCGCGGCAGTACGCCCCGGGTCGGGGTGACTGAAAAACTCAGGGTATCCTTGACCGGACAGGCGTCGACGCAGCGCAGGCAGGCGTTGCATTCGTCCGAGCGCACGCTGACAGCCTTGTCGACCTTGATGTCGGCCGGACAGACCCGGGTGCACTTGCCGCAGTCGATGCAGCTCTCCGCATTGCGGCGCACCTTGAGGGGGCTCAGCCAGCCGAGAATGCCGAGCAGCGCTCCGTAGGGGCAGAGGTAGCGGCACCAGAAATAGCGCACCAGCACCGAGAGCAGCACCAGCGCGGCGAGTACCTTGATGGTGAAGGCCGAGGCGTTGGCGAAAAAGAGGTACATCTTGACGTCGGCGACCTTGTTGTAGGGGGTGTTGATAAAGGCCTCAAGTTCGCGTACCCCCATCTCCCAAAAGATGGCGTAGGCGAAAAAGCCGAGCAGCAGGTATTTCAGGCTGCGCAGAGGATAATCGAGCCAGCGGGGCAGACGCCGCGGCCGGCCGAAGATCCAGGTGTGAATTTTGGCCAGATACTCGGAGAGCAGCCCGAAGGGGCAGACCCAGCCGCAAAAACCCTTTTTGAGCAGCAGGGCGGTGGCGATGATCACCAGCAGCAGCACCAGACTCGCCGGGTGGATGGTGTTGAAGATCCCGGTGAAGAGCCAGTACTTAAGGCTGATCAGGGCGCTGATCGGCAGAAAGGCCTCCACGCCGGGGGGGCGGGTGAGAGTGATCTCGCCCTCGCCCCCGGCCTGATGGACAAAGAGGATGAATTTGATGCCGATCCAGATCGTCAGCAGGGCGAACCCCCACTGGACCATGCGCCGGACCGCCTGCGGGTCCGCCAGCTCTTTTCTCAACCGCTCAACTCTATTTTTCATGCTCATGCCTCTTAATCACCGCCTCTGCTTTGCCCCCTTTTCTTGTTCTGCTGTTTTCGTTTAATGCCGCCCGGACTGCAGCTCCGGCAGCACGTCGGTCAGCCTGAGACCCTCGGCGCGCACCCGTCCTGCGAGCTGCGCGATCGAGGTCCGGCTGAAAAGCGCTTCCAGATCGGTGCGGACGATGCTCCACTGCCCGTGCAGCGGGCAGGGATGGTCGTCGTCGCAGTGGTCGAGCCCGATCATGCAGTCCCGGAAGAGCCCCTCGCCATCGATGGCCACGACGATCTCCTTGATGGTGATCTCTTCCGCCGGCCGCACCAGGGCGATCCCGCCGTTGGGCCCCTTGAAGGAGGTCATGATGTTCTTCTGCGTCAGCACCTGGAGGATCTTGGTGAGAAAGTGAAACGAAATTCCCAGCTCCGCAGCGATCTCCCTGATCGGCACGTAACTCCGGCTGGAATGCAGGGCGACGTAAAGGGTGGCGCGGATGGCGTGGTCGCAGCTTTTGGAGAGGATCATGGGCGGACTCGCCAATTGAGTTAAAAGACTCTTATGTCTTAAATATAGGGATATTTTATCAGGAATGCAAGTTTTTTTTCTGGCGGAAACCCGCCCGCACCCCTCACGCGCCGGCGAAATCGATCACCGACTGGCGGTAGGCGGCCGGATTGCCGATGTCGAAGCGGCGCCCCTTGACCACATAGCCGACGAACCCCTCCTCCTTGCGCAGCCGGTCGAGGCAGGAGGTGAGCTGGAACTCGCCGCGCTCGCGCAGGTTGAGGCGGATGTTCTCCTCGAGATAGGCAAAGATCCTGGGATCGAGCACGTACTGGCCGAAGACGGTGAGGAACTCATCCTCGCCCATCCCCTCCATGTGCAGGTGCTGCCGGGCGTACTCGGGTGTCGGCTTTTCGGCGAACTCGGTGATCGAGAGGGAGGAGTGGGGCTCCTTCCAGACACCGGTCATGCAGCCGAAATGGCCCACTTCGCTGCCGGCGTTGATCTTGGCCCCGACCACGCTGACCCCGACCCGCTCGTAGAGATCGAGCAGCTGGCGCGAGCAGGATTTCTCCCCCTCC
>Ga0116149_1003419_pt1 | contig 16455 bp, 12 predicted proteins | sample AD_UKC057_MetaG_FD_89787 | JGI IMG/M metagenome (GOLD analysis project Ga0116149, IMG submission 89787) | Active sludge microbial communities of municipal wastewater-treating anaerobic digesters from USA - AD_UKC057_MetaG | ecosystem: Engineered > Bioreactor > Anaerobic > Digestate | place: USA... | reverse complement strand
CCTCCCAGACCACAAAATTCAGAAACACGCGCACCGTGTTGAAGCCGAGCGCGCGCGCCCAACTCAGTTCCCGATCGATGGTCTTCGCGTCGAACGTTTCGTCCCGCCACATTTCGACATCGTTCACGGCGGTGCTGGGCAGGTAATTGCAGCCGACCAGCCACGGCTGGGAGTTGTACCATTCCCAGGCGCGGTGAGCCGACCAGCGCTCAGGCGCCGCCGCGGTGCCGGCGTGGGCGGTCGCGGCCGCCAAGGGCAGCAGCAGGTGGAAGATCACGCGGAACAGGGAGGCGCGCTGGAGAGGGTTCATAGGATGGTTCGTGCGTGTTGGTGTTTCGTATTACAGGTCCCGGTGCAAGTCGAAAAGCGGTGTGCGCCCTGCTCACCGTGGGTCTCCTTGCGTGCAGGCGGGAATCGACCGTCGCATGGTCAAAGCCTTTCTAAGCCCATCCCACGGCGGCTTTCGTCACCTGGGGTCGGGCTGATCTTCCCGTCGCCGATCGACGGTCCACGTGACTTCGTTGTGAGGCTCGTTGTCGTTGTTCCACCGCGGGCGCCAGAGGTGGTTGATCGCCGGGTTGACCAGGTCTTTGCGCCGCGGCGCCTCCGCATGCCCATCCCCAAACATCAGGGCGGTCCGTTTCGCGTGCCGGTTGGCGGGCCACTGGCCACTGGTCTTCGTCCATGTTGGCTTCCCCGGTCGGGTCCTGCTGCATCCCGCGGCCCTCTCCCACCGCAATCATGTTCGCGGGCGCCACGACCGTGGTATCCTTCACCAGCCCTTCGTTAGTCGGTCACGTACATGGCCATCCCGATTCCAAGTTGCCGGAGATTGCCCACACACTGCGTCTGCTTGGCCTTTTCCTTGGCTTTGCCCAGCGCGGGCAGCAGCATGCCGGCGAGAATCGCGATAATCGCGATGACCACCAACAATTCAATCAGCGTAAAACCCGCCGGCCCTCGGCGGCGGATCCTGAAGGTTTCGGTGCCGGATCGCCCTCCTTCCCCAACACTCGCGCGCGCAACCGGGGTGACAGCTTCCGGTCTCATCGCGTTGGCAAAACCGCGCCCAGCAAGGGATCCAGGAGCATCCTGCCGGTCCTCAAGGCGTTTTGCCATGGGAACAGTGCGTTGCAGTTCTCCGTCTCTCTAACCTGGCGCGGTTTTGCCACAGCCCCGATTTCCGCTACACCTTTCCATTGGTGAGAAATCCGGGCATAGACCCGGAAATCTCACCCGCGGACCGTCAGGAAGGCCGCGACCGCCCCACCGGTGAGATTTCCGGGTTAGCAGCATTGGGATGGGCGCATTCTCGTTCTGCATCAAGCTGACAGACCTGTGTTGTGAAGGTGATGCCCCTGCTGTAGGCCTCAACCCGTTCCGCCCCTCCTGCCCAGCGACGGTCTATTACCTCCCGGGGACTGCAGGCTGGGGACCGACCTTTGGTTGTCGGCCGACAGCGCACTGGATGCAGCCGCAGCCGACGATCTTAGCCTTTGGCGAGCGCTTTGGAGTGCGGGCCAACCAGTTCGGGTTCACCATCTCCTGGGCGACGAACGCCACCGTCCTCGTCGAGGCCTGCACGGACCTTACGAAGCCGACCTGGTCGGCGGTGGGAACGAACACCCTTAGCGACGGCTTTGCCTGCTTCAGCGACGCTGACTGGGCGAACCACTCGGCTCGGTTCTACCGCGTGCGGTCAGAGTGACGCCCCCCACGCCTCCAGCACCTCCCACACACCTCCGCCGGCGTAGCGCTTGATGTGGCCGGGGGGCACGTTCCAACTCGCGGAACACGGCTGCTTTGCTGACGTCGTTCAATCGGCTGGGGGCGATGGTGCTCATGTCTTCCGGAGGTCGATCTCGCTGGACCGGAGTTGCCCTTCACGTCAGCTCCCGTGCCGAACGTCATAGCAGCGGAATCCGATCCCGCCCAACCCCCCGCCCGGTTACCGCCCTCTGTTAGTTTACGCCTTTACTTCCCAGTGCCGCAGGGCTGGAATCCGGCTCATGAACACTGATCCTGATTCATCGCTCGGGATTTCTACCTCATTCTGCGCCTCCCCGCCCCAGAATATTAGCTTGAACCGCCGGGCGTTTCTGCTCCGTTCGGCGACCGCGTTGGGCGGCTGCGCCTATTGCCTTGGCTGTTCCCCCGTGTGGGCGGCCCGCGCCGAGCCCAAAGGTTCCCCGTTGCTCAGCCCTGGTTGCCGGCGTTCAAGAGTGAAGGTCGCCCGCGTTTACCTGGGCAAACCGGACGCGCATTGGCCGACGCCCAAGCTCGATCTCAACGCCGAGCGTCGAAGCTACGAGGCCGACTTCGCAAAGATGCACGACGCCTTCGCCGATATCGGGTTTACGGTCGACGAGTTGGTCACCGACAAGAAGCAGGTCGAAGGGTTAGCGGAACGGCTGAAATCGGCGGATGGCATCCTGCTGATCCATCTTTCGATGGGAATGCAGGAAACCATCGAAGCGATCCTGGCCTGCGGACGGCCCACCGCCTTGTTCGCGGCGCCGTATTCGGGCCATGAGTGGTCGCAGCTCGGTGCGATTCGACAGAAGCCTGTCGGCAAGCGCCTCGAGTGCTTTCTCACGAGTGACCGATCACAACTCGCGGCGGCGGTCCGGCCTTTCCGGGCGATCCACCACCTTCGCGAGGCGAAGATTCTGAATGTGACTGAACGGGCGCGAGATGAGGCGAAGACGCAGGCCTGGCAGGCTAAGTACGGGACGGAATTCAAGACCCTGGACCGACAACGGATGCTGGCGGCCTATGAAGCGGTGAGCTGGGAGGACGCTGCGACCGAAGCGCGCCGCTGGGTTCACCAAGCCGCGAAGGTCGTTGAACCGTCGCGTGAAGAGATCATTCGTTCGTGCCGACTGGCGCTCGCGTTCGAGAACTTGTTAGCCGAGGAGAACGCGACGGTCATCACGGTGGATTGCTACGGCACCATGTACCGAAAGCTCCCGGCGTTTCCGTGCGTGGGGTTTGTTCGGTTGAACGACCTGGGCTTGGGCGGCATCTGCGAATCGGATCTCACCAGCGCAATGACCTACATCATTCTGCAAGGGCTCAGCGGACGGCCGGGGTTTATCAGCGACCCGACTGTGGACGAAGCCACCAACAGCTTGATTCTGGCGCATTGCCTCGGCACGCGTAGGATGGACGGACCCAGAGGCAAGGCGGCGCCCTATCGGCTGCGCACCATCATGGAGCGTCAGGAAGGCTGCGTGCCGCAGGTCTTCATGCGGCGCGGGCAACGGGTGACCCAGGCCTGGTTGGCCACGGCCGAGACACTGTCGTATTTTACCGGCGAGATTATTGCCGTCCCGGACTCGGACCGGGGCTGTCGCACCCAGATCAAGGTGCGGGTGGATGGCAACGTCACAAAGGTCTGGCAGAATTGGGCGCACGGGCTGCATCGGTTGACCTGTTACGGCGATCTCACTGGAGATCTTGAGCGGTTCTGTCGGTACACGGATCTCGCGTTCGTGAATGAGGCGTAAACCACCGATTGACGCAGGCCAAAGCGGCGCCGATCCGCTTCATGCAGGAGTCGGTTCCTGACTCTGAGACCGTCGGCTGCCAGCGCGGGCACAGGGGTGCCGCCATACCCTCCGCTTGATCATGCCCAACTCGAACGGCGCGCTCGATCTCCTCGGAGCGGCGTCATCGCCGCGACCAGGACGACGACCAAGCCTGCATACACCCAGCGTCCCAGAAAGCGCACCGAAGGCGGGGTATTTCGTCGCCGGCAGCCTTCCTTGCCGCAACACAAACTGAAACGCACCTGCCACCGGGGGCCACCCCGGGGCTTGCGTTCATAATCGCTCCGGTACAGCTTGCCCTCACAATGGCGGCAGTCTTACTGACGCGCCTCCTCGACTAGATCGCCATCGTGGCGGGGGCATCAGTGAACCGTGAAGTTCACATCATCCCCGTTGAACAGCCCAGCACTTGAAGTGTCAAACCTGCCAACTGTGCAACGGCTGAACTCTGATGAAGACAACCAAGGTTATTGTCCCCTGGCGCGAGGGACTGCATGCGAGGCCGGCGGCAGGACTGGTGCGTCGGATTCAGAACCTGCGGTCGCGAATTCTGCTTCGCGTCGGTCAGCGCGTCGCGGATGGTAGGAGCATCCTCGCGGTGTTGACGCTTTGTGCGGTGTGCAACACAGCGATTGAAATCCAGGCTTCGGGCGAAGACGAAGACCTCGCCATCAAGGTCGTAGAGAGCATGTTCGTAGAGGTGGCATGTGATGATCAGCAGGCCGCTGAAGGAGAGGGACCGGCTGAGACAGGGGCCTTGCCTGAATCCAATTGAGTCGAGCCTTTGGCAGGGCAGAACCTTCATGGGGGCGTCTGGCACCCTCCTGCAAGCCGTTCGTGACGTCGCAGGCCGACGCGCCAGTCTGAGTGGCGTGCCTACACCTCCGGAATTTTCCACACGTACGCGCCGGCGTGGCGCTTGGTGTGGCTGGTGGTGACGTTCAGGATGAAGTAGCCGGTCGGGATCGTGCCTGATGACGTGTCCGCGGTGACCGCCGCGGGCCTGATCTGCATCCACGTCGCTGGCGGCCTTGTTCCCGCCCTCCAGCAAGATGAAAAGGGAGCAATGGGGTCGCATCTAAATAGACACCGGCTCTGAGCAGCGGGCGCGTCGCCGGCCTGCATGCGGACCGCGCGGGCTCGCTCTGCGTGGTCACCGAAGGCGGCGGCGTGGCTCGATACCAGCAGGGCGTCTTCCGGAAGCTGCTGCCTGAAACCACTCCCGCCAGGACTGAAGAAGTCCGCCCGGCCTTCTACGAGTCTCGTTGCGGTCAGCTTTGGATCTCGCTGAAGTACGGCTGCGTCCACCGCTGGGATGGCCACACCCTGGACGCCCTCGAGGCGCCCCCGGAATGCGCGGAGTCTGTCCTCGTCCCGGTCGGCCTTTCCTGAGCATTTCGCCAGGGCAAGGGCAATCAGCTTCCCGGTGTGCGAGTCCGCACATCGCGCGATTTGCTCCGGGGGCCCTCAGGCACGATCCGGCCTCCGTCCTCAATGACGGACAGGACGGGATAAGCAGCGTTGTAATGCTTGTGCAGGAAGAGCGGGTTGCGCTCGCGGTAGAGTCGCCGGCCAACTCGGTCGGCGATCGGCAACAGCATCTGCTCGTATCGACAGAGGACGGCGGGAACCTCGTTGAGATTGATCCCGAGGAACAGGCCAACAGCGCTACCCAGGGCGGGAATCCTGGTCCAATTGGACGGGATGTGGTTCAGCAAGAGCGAGGGATCAGAGAGGACCTGAAGCCGCGTGGGATACCCCGGGCGACGGCCCTGTCGAACCGGTTCGGGTTTCACGCCCAAAGCGTAAAACGTCTCGATGTTCTCGTCAAGGTGAGGGAGGAACGGTGTCGAGACTCACGCACGGCTCCGGCTGCCAGATCATCGATTTCGACGCTTCATGAAGCCGGGCGATTCCCTCGTCTCGGGCATCGGGCAAATGAAGATAGTCTCGAGACGGCCCGGATGGTAGTCTTCACGGCATGAAACACTTCTCCTCGTTCAGCCGGCGCCAGTTCCTGGGAATCACCGCCGCCGCAGCCGGCGCGGCACCGTTCCTGACCCGGGCCGCGGAATCCTCTCGAGGCCAGCCGGGCACGATCCAGCTCAGCAGCGTAAGCTGGAACTTCCATGGCCTGGGCCCGGGCGCCGACCCTGAAGCGGCCATCGACACCATCGGCGGACTGGGCTTCGACGGGATCGAACTGATCGCCAACTCGGGCGGCGACTTCAAGACCTTCTGGACGGACGACCGGGTGGACCGGCTCAGGCGGAAACTGGAGCAGAACAAGCTGCGGGTGCCCCAGTTCGCCATGTTCCAACCGGTCGTCGAGAACCTTTCGAGTTCACGGCGCGATGAGCGCGAGCAGGCGCTGGACCATTTCGAGTCCGGCTGTCGCCTCGCCTCCAGGTTCAACGCGCCGATCGTGAACATCGTCGCGCCCTGGGCTCGGGAACTCGAAGGGCCAACATCCTACCTGCCGCGGTACTACGAAGTCGCCAGCGGCGCCCCGCAAACCAAGTTCCACATCGACATCGCCGATGGATTCGATTGGGACCTGGTCTGGAACGGCTTCGTGGAGACGGTCAAGGCGTGCGTGGCCCGGGCCAAGGCCCACGGCTTGAAGTTCACGATCGAAAACCACACCCACACCCTCCTGCCCGACACCGGCTCGATGTTGCGTCTCTGGGACGCGATTCGCGATCCCGCGCTCGGCTTCAACCTCGATGCGGGCTGGATTCAGTTGAACCGCGAGTACGCGCCTCTGGCGATCCACAAACTCAAGGGCCATCTCCTGCATCTGCATCTGCGTGACATCGACGGCCTGATGCGCAGTTTCTCGCCCATCGGCCTGGGTGTCATGGATTTCCCGGCGATCGCTCAGGCCCTTCGGCAGACGGGTTACCAAGGCTTTGCCTCCCTCGAGCAGGATGGGCACCCCGGCGACCCCGACATGAGGGACACCTGCCGCAGGTACCTCGAGACGCTGAGGGCGTGCCTCGAAGCCGCAGGTTAGGTTCTGTGCAAGAATGAACTCCGTTTTTGCTGGAGGGGATTTGGCTCGCTGGCGAGGACTTCGGCGAGCTCAGCCGAGCCGCGCGACGAGAGAGCATACCCGAAGCGGTCTCTGGCCGAGGAACAAGGATGCCAGACAGCTCTGCCCCTCAGCCTAGAGCGTATCGAAGGCGAAGGAGGATTCTCCTGAACCGCTCACGCCAGTGAAGACGACGAGGCGGTTCTTGGGGAACGAGAGGTCGTCGACCTTCAGGTTGTGCTGCCGCGCCCCGACGGGTTCTTATCTCCGAAACCTCGCGCATGTCTCACCAGCAAGAATGTGCATTGTCGACGTGGCCCGAGTGAGAAGTCCGCGGCGAGTCCAGGCGGAGTTCATGGCTTGGCCAATTCGTTAAGAATGTCCACGGCTTCGTCCACCAGACGTTCGCCCGTGCCGGGCTCGGCGTAACTGTGATAACCGGTCCAAACCTGATAGCCGCCCAGCTTGTGCGCCGTTTGGTCGGGCAGATAACCGATCCAGTCGTTGGCCAACTCGGCGACAATCGTGTGGCGAAACGGCGAGCGGTTCTTGATGTCCAGGCCCAATTGCGTGAAGCATTCCGCCGGCACGCCCACCAGGGCCACATCCCCAATGCGCATCCCCTGCAGCCACGTTTCCCGTTCCTGGCCGCGTTGCGGCGCCAGCTTCGCGCGCATGTCGCGGAAGACGTCGATGACCGACTGCCCGTACGCGCCCACATAGCGCTGGCAATACTGCGTCACCGCGGCGTCTTCTTGCGCTTCGTCGAACTGACGCACGCGATAGCGGAAGGGGCGCTTCACCGCGCCCAGACGATCCACGGACCGCGGTTTGGCCTGTTGCAGCGCGTCGCGCACCGCCTGGGAGATTCGTCGGGCGCATTCGGCGCCGGACAACGTCAAGTTATGCGTCGAACCGGAGGCGCCTTCCAGAAAGCACACCGGACCGTCGAGTTCGGCTTCCAGATCCTGGGCGGCCAATCCATAGAATCCCGGCGAGCGTTGGCCCGGCGCGCGGCTGCCGATGGTGTGTGTCGAGTGATTGAAGATCAGGGCCCGCAGCCTGGCGGACGTGTCGCGGAATGCCAGCACCGGCAGCTCGGGATCGAACGGGCCAGTGGGCCGCACGAACTGGTCGTGGGGTCCCACCCAGTAAATCGAGCCATCGGCAAGTCGAATCCGGCTGTTCTGCCCCACGGTCTTCTCTTCGCCCAGATGGAACAGCAACTGGCAGTCTTCCGCGGAGAGATTGGCATGGGCGGCCTGCACGGCCTGCACGAGGCCGCGCTGCACGCGTCGGGTGAAGACTTCGTCCGCGCCATACCCGTGCACCCTCATGGTGCTGGGGGCATGATGGGTGTGCGTGCAATTGATCAGGATGTTCGCCGCGGGAATGCCCGTGCTCTGCTCGATCTCCCGCACCACGGGATCGAGGTGCTCACGGGTGATCATGAGAATGTCGCAGGCGGCAATGGCCAGCTTGCCGAACGGTTTCTGCTCCAGCACCACCGCGACCGCGCGCAGTTTCCCTTCTTGCCCGCTGGCAGTCCCAGCCGTGATTCCACCGGCGATGACCATCGAGTCGTCCGCAGCCAACTCGATCGCCGCCGCGCCGACCCGCAGGCCGGCGGTCTCGGATTGGGCGGCCTTCGCCGTGGCCAACGGACTCGAGAGGCACCCGCCGCAGAGAACCCCATACACGCTCGTCCAAAACCATCGATTCCGTAGCGTCTTCATACTTCGGCGCATGGTAGGCGCAGGCCACAGCCAAGAAAAGAACAGAGGCGGACGTCTTTGGACGCGGAGCAACGCCCGTGAACTGGGGTCTTGCCGCTGTGTCAACCCGGTATTACCTCTTCCTCAACCGCAACGACCGGTAGCATGACTGGTCTGCTCCGCTCGAACACCCGCTCTCGCTGGCTCCTGCTCGGGCTGTGTCTCGCCCTGGGCCGGGGCGCCCTGCACGTTTCCCTCGCGGCCCCATCCGGCATCGGCGCGGTCGTGGTCGACGGCTCCGCCCCGTCCCTGCAACACCTGGCTGCCCGGGAAATCCGCCGCTATGTTTACCTGCGCACCGGCGAACGCTGGGAGTTGACCGACAAACCACCCACCGACGGGCCAGGACCCCGGCTCGCCCGCGGCCAAACAGGCCGTCTACGAAGGCACGTTCCGCCGGATCATGGCCAGTCATCCGCTGGATTATTATTGGATCTGGACCCCGGAAGGCTGGACCTGGGAAGGCAACCAGCCCGCGCAATACTCGAATACGGTGGCGGACATTCAGTTGGCTCTGGATGCCCTGCGGCGCGTGAATGCTCCCTTCCAGCTCGCTACCGCGGGTTGGGTGCTCGGACCGGTGCACGATCGCGCCGCGTTCGACCGCGACCTGCCCAAGCAGGTGCCCCTGAGCGCCATCAACCGCAGCACGGGAGCGACCGAGGTCGACCCCGCCTTCGGACGCATCGCCGGCCGCGAAACCTGGGCGATCCCGTGGCTCGAGAGCGACAATCGCGAGGGACTGGCCGCCGTCCAACTCGAGGCGGGCCGCATGCGCCGTGACGCCGTTGACGCCCTGGCCTACGGCTGCACCGGCCTGATGGGCCTGCACTGGCGCACGGACATGCTCTCGCCCAACGTGGCCGCCCTCGCCCAGGCCGCCTGGGACCAAGCCTGGAAGCAGCCCGCGCCGGCTCGCCGGTGGACCGTGCCGGGCCAGGTTGCCCAGTATGCGGACGCCGCCATCGCGGGCACGGCCGACGCGCCACTCTACCGCACTTGCCGTTATGATCTGGGCACGATCCGGTTGACGGCGCCCAATGGCTCCTACCGCGTCACTCCCAAGTTCTGCGAACCGCACTTCAAATCGCCCGGCGAACGCGTCTGCGATGTGCGCGTGCAAGAGGCCACTGTCCTGACCAACCTCGACATTTTCGCCCGGGTCGGCGCGTTCGCGGCCCTCGATTTCACGTGGCTGGACGTCACGGTCACCAACGGCACGCTCACGATTGAACTGGTCCCCCGCAAATCCCTGCCCTGCCTCTCGGCCGTGGCCGTTGAAAATCCCGATTTCACCGCCAAAATCAACTGCGGCGGCCCGGCCTATCGCGACTGGGAGGCCGACACGGGGCCCGCGCGCGGGCTGCCCTGCGATGATTTCTACGCCGATTGGGCCGAGGCCAATTTCGGCCTGGCGGAGGCCGGCCGGGTGTTCACCGCGCTCGACGGCCGCGTGCCGCAAGTCACCGATGGCGGCTGCCCCTCCGGCAGCCTGACCCCGGTCAAAACGCCCTGGAACGAGGTGGCGCCGCAGTTCGCGTTCGTGGACGAGTTCGAGCAATTGAGGCCGCGCGTCCGCGGCGCAAGCAACATCGAGCGTTTTGATTACTGGCTGAGCGCGTTCAAGTATCTTCGGTCGCTGGCGCAACTGCGTTGCGCACTGGCCCAGCCCGAGCCCGACGAACTCACGCGGCTCTTCGCCGAGGTTTACCGTCATTTGTTGGCCACCGTGAACACGCCGGGCGGCCTGGCGATGGTCGTAAACTTCGAGAACCATCCCGGCTGGGGCCTGGCTGTGGCCGCCCAGGCCAGAACCCCGTGGCCCAAGACCTACGCGGGCGAGCCGCGCCTCATCGTGCCCACGGTGCGCAGTATGGTGAACCTGGGTGAGTCCCTGACGCTGAAGATCATCGCGCTCGACCGGCAACCGGTTCCATCGGTCAGTGTGAAGCTGCGTCCGCTGGGTCGCGGCACATGGCGGACCGTGCCGGCCGCGCACCTTGTCCGCGGCGTTTGGCAGGCGAAATTGCCGGTCGCGACGGACGACTTCGAATACCACATCGAGGCGCCGACCGCCGGCGCACAAACCCTCCGCTGGCCCGTCACCGCCCCCGCCATGAATCAAACCGTGGTGGTGCGTTGAGTGGGCTTGGGGTCGGGTCTCTTGATTACATGCGACCCCATTGCGCCCCATCGGTCCGCGGCGGAGCCTCGCTAATCGTCCGGCGGCTTGGGGCGGCGTTCGAGGTAGGTCTTCCAGCAGTCGAACGCGACGTAGAGTTCAAAAAAGACGCGGGGGCGATGCTCGAACAGCCCGATCATGAGCCACTTCTTTTCGGACCGTTCGTCCAGCTCAGCCTCGAAGCTGGAACTGACGACCATCAGCGTCCCGTAGGGATCCTCGGGCACCCGCGGATACCACCCGACGTTGGCATGCTGCCGCAAGTACCACGGGAGCGGCCAGTAATCGCCGCCCGGCGCCATCACCTTGATGACCTCCGCGTCCCCCCGCGGGGCGTACCGCGTGATGTCCCGGATGGTGGCGACCAGACGCAGCAGATCGCGGGATGTATGCGCGTAGACGTGCGGGTTGCGTCGATCCGTCGCATAAGGAAACGCGCCCCGCCACGCCTGCGCGGCAAGCTGTCCCGCCGCCAGGGCAAGTACGGCAAAGACCGCCAGGCGCACCCCTCTCCATGTCCGCGGAAGATCCCACAGGATTGGCAGGGCGGCCCCGGCGAGGAGGATGTAGCCGTGGTGAAAGCCGACCAGGCACCACGGTGTCTTGTAAGGAATGACGGTGTAAACCGCCGTCAGCCCGAATGCATAGAAACCCGCAAAACGCAGGAATCGCACGCAGCCGTCCGCGGGTTTTCGACCCCACAAGGCCGCGATCCAGCCCGCGACGGCCAGCAGGAAGATGAGCGCCTCGGTCCAGACCGGTCCTTTGGGGAAATGAAACCAGAGAAGCCGTTCGAAGTAGAAGGTCCAGGGATGGATGTGGGGCGATTCCCCGCCGGCGCGTCCGAACCAAGGCAGATACGTGCGCACCGAATCGATCGGGCCGTTCCAGTTCGTGAAGAACGAGGTGAACAGGACGATCGAGACCGTGAGTGCCGCGGCCACCGCCGCCAGACTGGGCTGCCATCGGAGGCGAAGCCGCGCCCGGTCTCGCCATTCGCGGGAGACGAACCGACGGCCTTCACCGCCAGGCGCGCGAAGCGCGCCAGGTGACGGGACCCATCGTTCCCACAGGACGGTGGCCGCGGCGGCTCCGGCCAATGCGAAGAGCGCAAAGACGAAGGTTTCCTTGGTGGCGTGCATCGCTCCAAGGGCGGCGCCGGAGAGAATGGCCCACGCAATGGTCCCGGACTTCCAGTACCGCCACGCGGCGGCAAGAAAGAGCAGCGTGAAGAAGACGAGCAGCAGCTCGTGGATGTAGTAGCGGGAATAGAAGACGAAGGCTGGCGAGAGGGCGGTGAAGAGCCCGGCGCCGAGCACACCGCCGCGGCCGAGAGCGTCGCGCAGGAGCGGGAGCAGGAGGATCAGGCCCAGACCGAAGGCGAGGGGAACCAACCGCAATGTCCCTTCGCGCAGGCGGGAAGCCTGGGGCTGGTCGTGGCCGTCGGGCGCCTGGGAAACGAACGTGCTCAGCCAGGCGAAGGGGAGGCTGGCGTAATAAAGAGTGGGGCCGTGGTACTCGTCGGGGTCATAGCGGTAACCCCGGCCTTCCCACAGCCCCAGGAACTTGATGGCGTGAACCGATTCGTCGGCGTGCAGCGGGCGCTCGTCCAGCCTGGGCAGCCGCAAACCCAGCGCGATCGCGGCGATCAGGAGCAGGCCGAGCGTCGCGGCGCGGGTCATTGCGCCGGCAGGGCCCAGACCTCGACCTCGGTGTACCGGTTGAGCGCGCTGTAGGTGCTGCCTTTGCTGTACAGGCGCACGTAGCGGCCCTCGACGCCTTTGGCGTTCATCAGACGGCCTTCGTAATTCTCGAAGTACTCCTTGTCGGTGCCGATGCCCAGGCCGGAGCTGTTGTCCTGGTCGTTGTTGTAAACGACCTGCACGCCCTGGGTGAAGTCCGGGTCATCCGAGACCTGCACGATCACGTCGTGATAGACCTGATAGGTGTTGTGGGCGTGCCAGACGATGATGGCGTAGATCTTGTGTTTCTTCTCGAGATCGATCTGGACCCACTGGGTCTTGCGATGAAGTTCCACGAAGCTGTTGTCGTTGGCCTCCTTGTCGCCGTCGGTCACCAGCTCGAGCGTGCCGGTGATGGGCGACTTATCGCTGCTGGTCACCTTCTTCTTGAACGCGACGTTCTCGACCCCTTTCGGGGCCATGAAGGGCGCGCGCGGTTTCTCCGAGGGCTTCTCGACCAGATTCTCGTCCAGCGGCATGTCGGTCGGTGTGCCCATGAACGCGGGGATGGGCAGTTTCAGGGGCAGGGGAGCCATCTCGACGTCGGCGCTCGATGCCGTGGTGAGTGTCAGGGCGGCGCCCGCCGCGAGGAGCACGGTGCAATGTCTAGCGAAGTCAGACCAGGATTTCATGTTCGTCATTTCGTGTTTTAACCGTTTAGATTGGAAAAGCGTCGCCGTATTCATCTCAAAAGGCAAATCCAAAGGGTCAAGGATTCTAGCGACGACGCCGCGATGGACCGCAGAAATAGCCGCGTCCGATCCGCGCGCCGCGGGCGCGGCGCTCATGCAGGGCGGGGCGCCCCCCCTGGCCCTCGTCGAACAGGGCGGTATACTGGTAGTTGAAGTTCTCGAGCTTGGTTCGAGGGATTTTCCGGCTGATGAAACGCTCGATGGCATGGACGTGGGTGGCGTCCTCGGCGGTCGTGATGGTGATCGCGTCGCCGAGGGCCTGGGCCCGCCCGGTGCGGCCAATGCGGTGGACGTAATCCTCGGGGTGCTGGGGGACGTCGTAGTTGATGACATGGCTCACGCTCAAAATGTCCAACCCGCGCGCCGCGATGTCCGTGGCCACCAGGACGTCATAGCGCCCGTCGCGGAATCCGCGGAGGGCCTGTTCGCGCTCGCTTTGGGTGCGATTGGAATGCAGGACGGCGACCGAATGCCGGGCGTTCTTGAGGGTGTGGGCGGCGCGATCGGCGCCATGTTTGGTGCGGCAGAACACGATCACCGAATCCCAATCGAGCCGGCGCAGCAACTCGAGCAGCAGTTCGGACTTCTGGTTCGCGGCGACGGGGTAGATGGCATGGCGGATGGTCTCGGCGGGGGAGCGGCGGGTGCCGATCTGCACGACCTGCGGGTCCTTCATCGCCCATTGGATGAGGGTCTCGATTTCCGGCGGAATGGTGGCGGAGAAGAGGGAGGTGTGGCGCTGCGTCGGACACTGCTTGAGGATCCGGCGCACATCGGGGAGGAACCCCATGTCGAGCATCCGGTCCGCCTCGTCGAGCACGAGGTACCGCACACCGTTCAGACGGCAGTTGCCCCGCCCGAGATGATCGAGCAATCGTCCCGGAGTGGCCACCAGGACATCCACGCCGCCGCGCAACGCCGAGGTCTGAGCGGCGTATCCCACTCCGCCGAACACCACGGTGATGCGCAAATCGGTGAACCGCGCGAAATCGCGGAACGCGGTCTCGACCTGTGCGGCGAGCTCGCGGGTCGGTTCGAGCACAAGGACGCGCGGGCCCGGGGCATGGCTCTCGAGGCGCGTGAGGATGGGCAGGGCGAAGGCCGCGGTCTTGCCTGTGCCGGTTTGGGCGCTGCCGATGAGATCCCGGCCGTCGAGGATGAGTGGAATGGCCCGCAATTGAATGGGCGTCGGCTCCGTGTAACCCACGGCCCGCACACCTTCGACGATCTGTTTTGAGAGCCCCAGTTTCGTGAATGGCATGGGGGGATGCTAGCAGGTGCGGAGCCTGACTTCACTTGTTTTCTGGCTCGAAGCGCGGGCGCGAAACACGAAAAGCCGGCAAAAGCGGGCTTGACACACCTTGACTTTGCCCATACCAACCTCGCCACATTGCGCGGATTGGAGCATCGACCCGAAGGTCCGGTCGCGCACACGGGAGCAGAGAAAGGACTGTGCATCGCGCCAGAAGCGCGATGGACGCCAAACCGGGAAACAACTGGGAATGCTTGGAAGAGCGTAGTTAATTGATTATGAACGAAACGACAATACGGAACGTATGCAGGATCGTCCTCGGCGCGAGTGCGCTGGCTGGCGGATGTTACCTCACCTCGGCGGCCGATCCGCTGGCGGATCCCACGGCGTGGAAATCCTCCGCTGCCATCAGTGCCGCACTGACGCGGGGCAACAGCGAGACCTTGATGGTCAACGGCAACGTCCTGAGCGAGAAGAAATGGGGCCGCAACGAACTCTCGCTCGGCGCCGGCGTGACCTACGGCGAAGATGAAGATTCGGTCAACGCTTCGGCGGTCAACGGGTTCGCCCAGTACAACCGCCTGTTCTCCGACCGCTTCTACGGCTATGGCCGCGTCGATGCGCTGCACGACGACGTCGCCGATGTTGACTACCGCGTCGCCCTCAGCCCTGGTGTCGGCTACTACTTCATCAAGAATGAGAAGATCACCCTGAGCGGGGAAGCCGGCCCGGGCATCGTGTTCGAGAGGCTCCACAACATGGACGACGAGGCCTACTGGACAGCCCGCTTCGGTGAGAAGTTCACGTGGCAGATCAACGATCGCTCTCGTTTGTGGCAGACGCTCGATTACGTCCCCCGCGTGGATGCTTGGGACGAAGACTATGTGCTGACCGCCGAAGTCGGCATCGAGACCGACATCACCAACCACCTGTCGCTGCGCGTCGTGGCCCAGGATGTCTACCGCAGCCTTCCCCCCGAGGATCGCAAGGAAAACGACTTCCGTCTGATGGCGGGCGTGGCCTACAAGTTCTAGAGCGGCCCGTTTCCACGCATCACCTTTGCCCAGGGGCGGACTTCGGTCCGCCCCTTTTCGCTGCCCGATCGGGAGCTTCGCGGGGTGAGTCCCGACGCCCATTTCAGGGCGTCACGCGCCCGAGGATTCGTCCAAACCCGGGATCGCGTCGAAGGGGGCTGACGAGCGCGAGACTGAGGCGTTCGGGGCGGAAAAAGGCGCGGGCTGCCGTGCGAAGATCGGCGGGTTGGACCCTGGCAACGCGCCGCTTGACGGTCCGCGGCGAGACCGGCCTGCCGTAACCAAGGACTTGCTCGCCGACGTTCAACATCTGGTTCTCCGTGTTCTCGAGGCCGAGGTCGATCTGGCCCAGGGCGTAGTCCCGGGCCCTCTGAAACTCGGCGCGCCCCGGCATCTCCACCGCCAGCCGCCTCAACTCCGCCACGATGAGGCGCAGCACGCGATCGAGATGCTCGGTGTCGAGCCCGGCCGAGATGACCAGATCCCCTGTATCGGCGAAGAAGCTGACGCTGCTGTAGATCGAGTAAGCCAGGCCGGCATCCTCACGGATTCGCTGAAACAGGCGCGAACTCATGTTCTCACCCAGGATGACATTCAGCAGGCGCAGGGCAAACCGGCGCTCGTCATGGCGAGAGCAAGTCCGGATCCCCAACGCCAAATGCGCCTGTTCGACCCGCCGGGTGGCCAGTCGCACCGCCGGTCCGTGGTTGCGGGTGGTGACCGGCGGGAAGGCATCCGGCGCACCGGTTGGCCAGCCGCGCGTCAGTCGTCCAATTGTCCGAAGGGTTGGCTGTGGATCGAAATGCCCGGCGACCGCAATGACGGTCGTGGCCCCGACATAATGCTGGCGGTGGTAGGCTTGGAGTTGCTTGCGCGTCAGGGCGCCGACCGTGCGCTTCGTCCCCGTCAACGGGCGCCCGAGGGGATGCCTGGGCCAGGAGACGGCATTCAAGAGCTCCTGGACGTGCTGCTGCGGTTGGTCGAGGTACATCGCGATCTCGTCCCGGATCACATCGCGCTCGGTCTCGATGTCGTCGGGGGCGAATCGCGAATGGAGGAGCATGTCCGCCAGGACATCGAGCAATTCCGGGAAACGGTCGTGCCGCGCCTTCGAGTAGAAGCAGGTGTGTTCCTCGCTGGTGAAGGCGTTGAGATACCCGCCGATGCCCTCGACCGCCTCGGAGATCTGGCGG
>Ga0116149_1003415_pt1 | contig 16473 bp, 11 predicted proteins | sample AD_UKC057_MetaG_FD_89787 | JGI IMG/M metagenome (GOLD analysis project Ga0116149, IMG submission 89787) | Active sludge microbial communities of municipal wastewater-treating anaerobic digesters from USA - AD_UKC057_MetaG | ecosystem: Engineered > Bioreactor > Anaerobic > Digestate | place: USA... | reverse complement strand
GGCGGCGGCATCGGCCAATCCCGCCTCTGCATGTATTTTCTACGCAAGGCGCACGTTGGCGAAACCCAGGCCAGCCTCTGGCCGGAGGAGATGATCGCGGCCTGTCGCAAACACAACATCCGGCTGCTTTAGGCCGGACATTTGCCAGCCCGCATAGCAGACATCATGCGAAATCTAATCGCCCTGCGCACCGCCAGGGTGTGAACCATGCGGGCTAGTCATCCTCGACCATCTTGACCGCCCATTCGGGATAGGGTGTGTCGGGGCCTTTCATGGCGCGCCAGAGGATGCGGTTGAGAACGTCCTCCGGGCAGCGGTCCACTTCGTCCAGAGGCAACTGGCTCGAAACGATGGCGTCCTGTCGCAGGATCGGATGGGAGACCTGGTTCGGATCCGGGTTCATCTCATCGAGCGGGACCCGGTTGGGCACGGCGGTGTAGGGGGTCAGGTCGGGCACGGCGATGAAGCAGTCCGTCATGGGCGTGGCGGTGGCGTCCAGTTGGTTCATGGGCGGCAAGCCGAGGATCAGCTCGATTGTGCGAATGAGGCTGGCCTGGTTGTACTGGGTGCTGACGGTCTGCCGGCGTTTGGTGTAGGGGCTGGCGACATAGCAGGTGGTGCGGTAGCCGCTCACATGATCCCAACCGGCTTGGGGATCGTCCTCGATCGCAAAAAGGCAGGTCTCCGGCCAAAACCGGCTGTGGCTCAGCGCCTCGACCAGTCGGCCCAGGGCAAGATCGTTGTCGGCGACCATCGCTCCCGGCTTCGGATACCTGGCGCTCGTTCCGGCGGTGTGGTCATTCGGCAGGAAAAGAACCATCAGGTCCGGAAACCCGCCATTGGTCTCGAAGCGGCGGAGTTCCCGGATGAAGAAGTCGGCGCGCATCTGGTCCGGCACCTTGGCATCATAGCCGACGGTGTTGGTGGGGCTGTGCGGACGCAGGGATTCGATCACCGGACGGCAGCGGAGTTCCAGTTCGCCCACGCTGGTCTGGTGCTCGCGCCAGAAGTCGCTCCACGTGACGCTTCCCTTGCGTTTTCGGTCTTTCCAGCCCGACTCCGAGTGCATCCATTCGCCGTAATTGCGGAGTGTCTTTCCGTGCGCCAGCGCGTTGTCCCACAGGAAGCCGGACGAAGCCCATGAGAGCGCGTCTCCGCTGTCATCGCTCTTGCCGCCCGAGTAGCTGCGGGGCGTGCCTGAGGTGGCCTGGCGTTCCGTGTATTCGTTGGCCATGGCGCTCCCGACCCATTGATGGCCGTCGGAACTCTGAATGCCCGAGCAGTACGCGTTGTCCAGCAGGACAAACTCGCGGGCGATCTTGTGCTGATTGGGCGTGTATTGCTCGCCGAAGGTGCAGAGCGTCGGATCCCCATTGCCCTCGGGCATGTCGCCCAGGACCTGGTCGTAACTGCGGTTCTCCTTGATGACGTAAATCACATGTTTGAAGACGCTCGGCTCGCCCACTCTCTCGGGCACGGGACGGGCGGGCTGGCGCGGGCGCGCCGGGCGCGCCGCCTGGGCCAGCCTGGGGTAATGCATGTTGTCGAGCGCGCTGCGGGTGAGCGCGGCCAGCCTGTCCGGCGTCGGCACGGGCACCAGCGACACCATGCCAAAGAAGCTCTTGCTGCTGAGTTTGATCGGTTCATCCGGTTTGAACACCTTCAGAGCCCCAAGCCCTTTCATGTTCGCCACGCAGAGCGTGTCGCGTGTGGCGTCGTACTGGATCGCCCCCGGAAACCAGCCGACGGGAATGAGCCCGATGACCTTGGATGCGTTCTTCTCGGGCTCAAACTCGATGACGGCTACGGCGTTCTGGGTGCCATTACAGACGTACAGACGCCGCCCGGTCGGATCGAAAGCCATCGCATTCGGCTGCGCGCCGAACAAGTCGGCCGGCGTCTGGCGCGCCCAGATCTTCTCGATGACGCGATCTGTCCGGGTATCAATGACGCTGAGTGTGTCACTGCCCGTGTTGGCGACCACCACACAGGCGCCATCGGGAGAAACCGCCAGAGCCGACGCATGAAGCCCAACGACGATCTCCCTTCTCACCTTGCCTTCCGCCAGGTCGATGACCGTCACGGAACCCTCGCTGGCAATGTGCCGCACCGGGTCCACCCGCACCGCGGTGCCTTTGCCCGCGGGCGCGGTGAGATCATCGTCGCCAGGACGGCGGCCGCCCCGGTTGCTGACGTAGGCCTTGCCGCCGGCCAGCACCACGTCCTGCGGGGCCACGCCGGTGTCCCACGAACGCAGGACTTTTCCCGACGCGGAATCCATTTCGTGGAGCCGATCCCCCAGATTGCCCACAACATAGAGCCGCCGACCATCAGCCGACACGGCCAGTCCGGTGGGGATCTCGTGCGCTTGCTTGGGAGCTTTGGCGTCCGGCACGTCCAAAACCACCGGCGCCCCGGCCTGGCCTTGCTCATCCATGGGGAACGCCCAGACACTCCCGCCGGTGTTTGAAAGGTAGATCCGGCGTCCGTCGGGCGCGAAAACAAGCCCCGTGAAACTCAACTGGCCGGAGAGGGTGTTCGTGCTGGTCCGTGTGACCCTGCGGGCCGAAAGCTGGACCGTTTGCAGCACCCGGCCCGTGGTCGGATCAATCAGGACAAGCGTGTGATTCCTGCCGGCCGTGGCGAGTCGCGTGCCGTCGGGACTCAACGCGAGCGCCTGGGGACGCATCTCCGGCAGCTCGACCTGCCTGCCCGCGGGGGTCAGCACCTGGCCGCTCGGGGTCTGGTAGCGGTTCTGCGCCACGCGCCCGACACTCGAGGGCGCTGACAGTGGCGGTCCCGACCACGGGGTCGTGTGTCGGACGCATCCCGAGACCAGGACGGCAACTCCCACGCCCACGGCGCAGGTCAGCCAAGAAAAAAGAAACGGCCGCATCCGAGGATTCTACAGGGACTGCGAGCGGACGTCTACCTGAGTTGCTTCCGACCCCGCAGTGCGGCGCGTGCGCCCGCATTGCCGATGAACGGTCAGGCGGATCGATCCGTGCGCGTCACCGCCTCCGTCCAGGATTGTGATCGGGCCGATTGCGGCTGCGCAGAAAGCGCTCGTCGACGGTGTTGGCAACCGATACCTTGGGCCGAAGCGTGCGCGGCGCACGGAGGGTGTCCTGGTGCCGGCCGCCGCCAACGATGCGGTGTCATCAAGCAGCGCGAGGCCTCGATCCCAAGAGCGTCGATCTCCCAGAGCGCGGTCTCCTTGAGCAGGAAAGCGGGTCAAGAGGTGCGGGCCCCCCCGTGGATCGGGCCCGCATCGCCCTGATTGTTGCTGCCTTGTCCGCCTTGGGCCCGTTTTCGGTGGACACGTATTTCCCATCCTTTCCGGCGCTGGCGGCCCATTTCGGCGTGAGCGAGATCGAGGTGCAGTCCACACTCAGCTTCTACCTGGCGGCCTTGGCCGGCATGAACCTCTTTCATGGGGCGTTGTCGGATTCATTCGGTCGTCGGCGCGTTATTCTCGTTTCACTCGGCGTCTATGCCGCGACCGCGGTGACATGCGTGCTGGCGCCCGACTTTCGCTGGCTGTTGGGCTTGCGTGTGGTCCAGGGTCTGGCCGGAGGGGCGGGGATGATCGTGAGCCGCGCCGTAATCCGCGACTGTTTCGAGGGAGCGGAGGCGCAGAAGTTCATGGCCCAGGTTGCGATGGTGAGCGCGTTGGGTCCCGTGTTGGCGCCGATCATCGGCGGCTGGCTGCATGTCTGGTTCGGATGGCGAGGGCCGTTTTTGTTTCTGGCATTGCTGGGCGCGGCACTGTGGCTCGCCTGTTGGTTGGCATTGCCCGAGAGTCTGCCCCTCCACTTGCGTCAGGTGTTTCATCCGGGCCGGTTGCTGAGGTCTTACACGGTCGCCCTCGGTCATCCCACGTTTGTTCTTCTCTGCCTCGCTCTGGGCTTCGGCGGCGGGGGATTCCTGCTCTACGTCGCAACGGCGCCGGATGTCGCCATCAATATCCTCGGGCTCACGGAGACGCAATTCGGGTGGCTTTTCGGGCCGATCGTGCTCGGACTGATTGTCGGTTCGGCGTTGAGCGGGCGGCTCGCGGGGCGCATCCCGCCGGTCCGGCTCGTCCGGTGGGGTTTCACACTGATGGCCGCGGGCGCAGGCCTCAACGCCATCAGCAACCTCCTGCTGCCGCATCGAGTCTGGTGGGCACTCCCGCCGCTGTGCACCTACACCTTGGGATTCGCCCTGATGGCGCCCGTGGTCACGATCCAGAGTCTTGACCTGTTTCCTCGCAACAGGGGGTTGGCCTCCTCGTTGCAGGGGTTTGTGCAGACGTTGATCTTCGCCCTGATCTCGGGTCTGGCCGCGCCGGTTGTCTATCGATCCGGAATTCGGCACGCGGCGGGATTGCTTGTCATGATGGCGCTGAGCTGGTTGGCCTACAGGAGCAGTCGACGCCTGGTTGGGGCCGCGGTATCGAGGCCGACCCGGTCGGAATAGAACTCCAGGCACCCATCGCACCAGACCCATACAGATTCCATGTCGCGATCGCGACACGAAATCGGTCATTGGGGCATTCTCCGCCCGAGTGTGCGCAGGAGCGGAGCGGAGCCCAGCGTGTGAGGCCGTAGCTTATTGCCCGGCGGACGGCGCTGCCGCAGCGCTGGCATCGGCTGCCGGTTTGGCGGCGTCGGCAGGGGGCGCTGACTGGGTGGTTGTGGGCTTCTTCTCGATCCCGATCCGGCCTTGGGTCCATTGGTGCACGTAGCCGAGGTGGTTGAGCACGGTGTAGGCAACGTACAGGATCAGGCCGAGGACAATCAGTTTGGGCCAGCAACTCTTCTTTTCGGCGAACGGATCGCGCAGATCCCGGGAGGAACCCGGAGGGAGCTTGGCGATGCCGGTCAGAGACTGGCCAAAGGGCACGTTCATTTTGGCCTTCGCGTTGAGCGCCCAGCCGTTGGCATCCAGAATGGGGCCCAGGTTGCGTTTGCGCAGCTTGAGGTAGGCCATGATCATCGAGGGAGCCGAGATCAACAGGATCACTCCGATGATGGCGCCGACAATCGCAAGCGGGCCCAGTTTGATGATGCCCGCGGCGTAGCCCATCAAGGCGGCGCAGAAGGTGCCGATCGCGCCGAAGGCGACGCCCAAGGCCGCAACGGTGCCTACATCGATCTTCTTGGGGGCAGCCGGTTTGGTCTTGTCCACCTCGGCGGCGGCGGTGGCGGCCTGTGCGAGCTTGGCATCCGCCGCGGCATCGGCCGCGGCGGCGCGTTTGGCCACCATCTCCTCGATCATGCGAACAAACTTCTTGTACGGCGCCCAGAAGGCCTGACGAAGGCTGATGGGATTGTCGATGATCTTGGTAATGGTCGCATCCCAGTCGCGCCCTTGGCGGTCATAGAAAATGCCGTTCCGGCCAACCATGAGGTTGTCGGAGTCGCCGTCGGTAAAGGCGGCGACAATCTGGCGCTTCTCGCCGGTGCCTTTGCGCACGCAATCGCAGTAGGCGAGGTAGGCGCCCGCCATGCCGGCCATCGTCGCGTGCTTCGCCGCGTCCTCGACCGGCAGGGTCAGTTCGCAGCTTCTTTGATCCAGGAAGAGCGTGCCGGCCTGGAAAATGGCCGGTTCGCCCCGGTTGTAGAAATCGGCGAAGTTGACGAAATTCGTGCAGAGGAGGTGCAAGTCGCGCCGATAGCGAATGAGCTTCTCGACCGAGGCGATGGCGGCGGCATTGCTCTCCTCGGCTTTGTCCTTGGCCAGAAGCGCCGTGAGCTCGTCCTTGGCCCGAGTCCCCAGAATCTGGCGGATGCGCGTGACGCCGAGCTTCTCGACGCTCGTCCCGGCTTTGGCTGCCTGCCAGCCCTCGAATGGCGCCAGTTTCGCAAGCAGAACGTTCCAGTCCGCCTCCGTCAGCACGGTCTTGTCACCGAGCAGCGGCTTGACCGCGGCCGTCCGCAGGGAATCGATGGCGCCGGTCCAGGCGGGGTTGACACCCTCGGTGAGCGGCAGCGGTTTGGCTGTCTCGACCCGCGCCAGCGGGAACGCGGCAAGATCGGCGCAATCGGGCGTAAGATCCTTGCTTCCGAGAGCGACGTATTCCTTCTCCTCGCGGTTCAGGGCGTTGACCGCGCGGGGATCGAAGCCGGCCAGCCGGCAGCGGGTGAAGTAATCGTTCACCTTGGCCCGCACCGCCTTCACGGCCTGGGCCGCCTCTCCAGTAGCCTCGCCCAGCGGCAGCAGGGCTTTGTCCGTTTCGCCCTGCTTCCACCAGTCAGAATAGGCGGCCGCGTCGGCAAAGAACTGGTCCGCCTTGGCCTGGCTGATGCCCGGTTTGCCGCTGCGGTCGGTCTCGGCGCCGAGGCAGTCGATGACGTCCTTGATGACGGCCTTGAGGGCGCTGCTGGTGGCGGATTCCTCGACGATGATGCCGTCCCCGTTGAAGGCTGTCTGGGCGAAGATCTTGGCGGTGTCCGCCACGTCGGCGAGCGTGATCTCCTGGGCGTCCTTCTTGCCCAGATTGACCAGAATGGCCTTGGCGGAGTTGGCGATCGCATGGCCCTCTTCGGTCGCGTCGTTGATCGAGGTCAACGGCAACACATCGCCTCCTTTGACCAGGTCGTTCGGGTTCTTGAGCAGGCCCCCCGCCCACTTCACGGCGCTGATCAGTTCGCGCGCCCGCACCCGACCGTCCTTGTCGGTGTCGATCAGCTCGAGGGTCCGGGCATCGAAGTGCAGGGAGGTGGTTGGACAGGCCAGGGCCACCCAGAGCTTCTGATCCAGTTGATCCAATGCCAGGAGATCGGCGCCCGTTTCGAGTTTGACTTGGTCGAAACCACCGGCACGGAAGAAACGCCACGCATACGCGGCTGAGGTTGGATTAGCCATAATTCAATAGTCGTTTTTTTCCAAAAATCCAGTGTAATGGGTCGCCCCGGTTTGGCAACAGCCTTCTCACACGGTGTCTCACACGGCAATCGCAGGCGATTCCAGCCTCGCGAGGCGCATGGTCGAGCGGCGTCGTGATCACGATGATTCCCGCAACATTCCCGCAACATCCGCTTGCCAGTGAGCGTCCTTCCCTTTAACAACGCGTGGTGCGCATCCCTCCGCTCAGGGCCTTTTCGGATCCAATCCGCGGACGCTGGGTCGGAACGGAGGCGAGCGGATTCAAGTGGGTTTGCGAGCGGATCTTTCATTTCAAGAACCGAAGAGCCGAGCTAGCGAAAGGACCGAGCCATGTCTGAGACACCCGGTATGGAAAACACCTTGACACGCCGTGAGTTTCTGAAGCTCTCCGCACCGGCCGTCGGCGCGCTTGGTGGCGCAGGCGCCGCGGCGGCGACGGCTGCAACGCCCGAGCCGACTCCACCTGCCAGGAGAAGGTCCAAATACGATGCCGAGTACGCCCGCGAGCGGCTCAACCGCATCGCGTTCCCTCTCGGCGGCCTGGGCGCCGGCATGATCTGCCTCGAAGGTACAGGGGCTCTGTCGCACGTGTCGCTGCGGCATCGTCCGGAAGTCTTCCACGAGCCGATGACATTCGCTGCCATCTGTGTGAAAGGCTCGCCCAACGTGGCGCGCGTGCTCGAAGGCCCCGTGCCGGCCTGGAAGCTGTTCGGCGCCCCCGGCACCGGCAACGGGGCCGCGGGTTCCTCGTTCGGACTTCCGCGTTTTCGTCAGGCCGCGTTTCGAGCGCGCTTCCCGTTCGCGACCGTTCGTCTGTCGGATCCGGATGTCCCGCTGCGCGTCGAAGTCACGGGCTGGAGTCCTTTCGAGCCCGGGGCCGCCGATGACTCGAGCCTGCCGGTCGCCGCGATCGAGTACCGCTTCCACAATCCCACCCGCGCGCCGATCGAGGCTGTCTTCTCCTTCAACGCCAGGAATTTCATGGCCGTGGGAAGCAATCCCCACGCCGTCAAGGCCACCCCAGGCGGGTTCATCCTCTGGAGCGCCGCGGCTCAGGACAAGGCCTGGGAGGAAGGCGCCTTCTCCGCCACGGTCACTGAGCCCGACGCGAAGGTCAATCACGCTTGGTTTCGCGGCGGATGGTGGGATGCGCTGACAATGGCGTGGAATGACGTCCGAAACGGCGTGTGCCAGGAACGACCGCCTGTGACCGAAGGCGGCGCTTCGCCCGGCGGAACGGTGTTCGTGCCGATCCGGCTTGCCCCCCGCACCGCGCACACGGTGACACTGCGACTGGCCTGGCATGTGGCCAGGACGAATCTGCGCTTCGGCAAGGATCCGGACGGCACCGCCCCGCCAACCGATGCGCATCAGCCCTGGTATTCGCAACGTTTTGCCGATATCCATGACATCACGCGCCATTGGCGGGACCATTACGACGATCTGCGACTCCGGACCCGGCGCTTCAGCGACTGCTTCTACGATTCAACCCTGCCCCCCGAGGTGACCGAGGCGGTGGCCGCCAACCTGACCATCCTGAAATCGCCGACGGTGCTCCGGCAGTCGGACGGTCGGCTCTGGTGTTGGGAAGGGTGCAGCGACAACTCCGGATGTTGTGCCGGCTCCTGCACCCATGTCTGGAACTACGCTCAGGCGATTCCCCACCTCTTCCCCGCCCTCGAACGGACTCTGCGCGAGACCGAGTTCGGACCTTCCCAGGATGACCGCGGTCACCAGCAGTTCCGTTCAGCCCTGCCGATCCGGCCCTTGACCCATGACTTCCATGCAGCCGCCGACGGTCAGCTCGGCGGCATTATGAAAGTGCACCGCGATTGGCGCATCAGCGGCGATACCGAGTGGCTGCGCGGACTTTGGCCCATGATCAAACGGAGCCTCGACTACTGCATCGCCACCTGGGATCCGGACCACAAGGGCTGGCTCGAGGAACCCCATCACAACACTTACGACATCGAGTTCTGGGGGCCGGACGGCATGTGCACCAGTTTCTACCTCGGCGCGCTCCAGTCCGCCGTGCGCATGGGCCGTGCGCTGGGCGACGAGGTCCCCCTCTATGCCGAGCTGCTCGCCCGCGGGACTCAGCGGGCCGACACCGAGCTGTTCGACGGCGAATACTATATCCAGAAAATCGAATGGAAGAGCCTCAAGGCCAAGAACCCGCTCGAAGTCCAGAGCTTCCACAGCGGCTATTCGCCCGAGGCGCGCCTGCTCCTCGAACGCGAAGGACCCAAGTACCAGTATGGACAAGGCTGCCTGTCCGACGGCGTCTTGGGTTCCTGGCTCGCCGCGGTCTGCGGCGCGGGCCAAGTCCTCGACCCGGACAAGGTGCGCAGCCATTTGCGCGCCGTCCACCGCTACAACCTCAAACATGACCTCAGCGCCCATGCCAATCCGCAGCGGCCCAGCTTCGCCTGCGGCGCCGAGGGCGGCCTGCTGTTGTGCACCTGGCCCAAGGGCGGCGAGTTGTCGCTGCCGTTCGTCTACTCGAACGAGGTTTGGACCGGCATCGAGTACCAGGTCGCATCCCACCTGATGCTCATGGGCCTGGTCGACGAAGGTCTCGAGATCGTGCGTGTCTGCCGCGACCGCTACGATGGACGCATTCGCAACCCCTTCAACGAGTATGAGTGCGGCCATTGGTATGCGCGGGCGATGGCGTCCTACGGGCTCCTCCAGGGCCTCTGCGGGGCCCGCTATGACGCAGTCGACAAAACGCTCTACATCGAGCCCTCGATCAAGGGGGATTTCCGTTGTTTCCTCGCCACCGCAACCGGCTACGGCACCGTCGGCGTCAAGAGAGGCAAACCCTTCATCGAGGTCAAGGCCGGCGCCATCGACATCCAGGGAGGAATCCGGTTCAAAGCCCGCGCATGAGTCGTTCCCGGCCCTGAGCCCGATCATGGGGCCCGCCCTGCAACAGCTCGACCGCGTGTTTGTTCGCTACCGGGGACGCATCCTCGTCTACTTTGGCGGATGCGATTATTTCCGCCTGGCCTCCCACCCGGACGTCTTATCCGCAGCCCGCGATGCCGCCGCTCGCTATGGTCTGAATGTGGCCGCCTCGCGGGCCACCACGGGCAACCATTCTCTCTACCTCGAACTCGAGAACGCGTTGGCCCGCTTTTTTGGGGTCGACCGCGCGCTGCTGACACCCAGCGGCTATGCCACCAACCTCGTCGCCGCCCAGGGCCTGGCCAGCCATGTCACCCATGCCCTCATCGACGAACAGGCCCATGCCAGCCTCGCCGACGCCGCGGAGCTCTTGGGCTGTCAAGTCCACCGCTTCCGCCATCTCAGCCCCTCGGGCCTCGCCGGGCGCTTGCGTCGGCTCCCCGACACAGCCCGTCCGTTGGTGCTCACCGATGGACTCTTCGCTCGCGAAGGAACGATTGCCCCATTGGCCGACTATCTGCTGCTCCTGCCGCGGAATGGCCTCTTGCTTGTGGACGACGCCCACGGCGCCGGGGTTTTGGGATCGAGCGGGCGCGGGACTCCTGAGATCCGCGGGGTGCGCCGCGAAAGCCGCCTCATTCAAACCTGCACGCTCAGTAAGGCCTTCGGGACCTACGGTGGCGCGATCCTCGGGAGCGCCCCCCTCATTGGGCGCATCGTCCGGCATAGCCGCCAGTTTGCGGGGAGCACTCCTCTGCCGCCCCCGCTGGCCGCCGCGGCGCTCAAAGCCGTGCGGATCGCGCGATCCGATCCAGGCCTCCGTTCCAGATTGTTGGATCGGGTGCGCCTGGTCAAAGACGCGCTGTGCAAGACGGCCCTGGCCCAACCCCAGACACCCAGCCCCGTCATTGCTGTCCAGGCCCGCACCCTGCCCGCGGCGGCCCGTCTGCGAAAAGAACTGCTCCGCCGTGGGATCTACCCCAGCCTCATTCGGTATCCGGGTGGCCCGCCGGGCGGCTACTTCCGCTTCGCACTGTCCAGCGAACACACCCGCAAACAACTGGACGCGCTGACCGCCAGCCTGCTTTCGGTGTCCGGACTCGCGGCGCTGCGAGAAAACAATACGACCCGGCAGAGGATCTGACACGGCCGCGCGGTGATCGGGACTTGGTGAACCATGTGGTTTGGACGGCTTGGGACGCGGAGACTCGCCCTCCAACCAACAGCCGTGCTTCCGGCAAACTGAGGCGGTGTGGCTGCCGATCGAGGGAGATCAAGGGTAATCGGGCAGGACAACGCTGGGCGTGTTTGTCGCGGGGACTTCGAAGTGGATGACTGTCTCCCCGGGTTTCGCCAGACCGAGCTGTTCGCGCGCCAGCCGTTCGATCGCCTTGGGATCGGTGCGCAGCGATTCGATGGCGGCGCGCTTCTGCTGTGCTTTCGCCTCCTCCCGCTGCACCTCGGCTTCGAGGCGAAGCAACTGCTCGCGCATCGCCTTGTTCTCGTCGATCAACGGCAGATACCACAATCCCACCAGCATCGCTGAGGCCGCCAACACCAGAAAAAAGACCATCCGTGTCAGGCGGCTCCAAATGGTCTCCACGGTCATGAGACAGTCTTCTACCTTGCGGAGTGCAAAAGCGGAAGCGCAAAACCACGGCGCGGCTCAGGCCACAACCAGAACGCCGGAACGCTCCTGCGCGTCGGGCGCCAGCCAACGCGTTCGCCGCCGCGCCGCGCTGGCGCTGCTGCGCAACGCCGGCGGGAATCGTTCCTGCTCCGCCCCCGAGCCGCTGAGAAGCCCGTGTCGATTCACGACTTGATGTCGCGGATGTGGAAGGACGCCATGCCGATGGCCAGGAAGGTGGCATTGAAGCCGACCAGAAGGCTCAGCGATTGGCCGATCCGCCACCAAGGAATCTTGTCGGCAAACATGAACTGCCAGAGATGCAGGTGATAGGTGAAGAACCAGTTCTGGTAATCCCTGAAGTAGGGAATGTGCTCCATGATGAAACTGACGAAAATCAACGAGAGCGCCAGGATGGTCGCGGCCGCCGGTTTCACGTTGAAGCAGGAAAACAGAAGGGCCAGGCACATGATCGATGCGGCCTCCGTCACCAGCATCAGATGGCCCGCCACATACCGAACCAGCCCCGTCTGTGCCTCGAAAACGCTGAAAATGCCGTGCTCCGGCAGCCAGACGAACATGCCGCCCCACGGGAAATAGAGCCGCGAAAAGGCCAGTCCGAACACGCCCAGCGCCAGCACCAGAAGCAGTGAAAAAATGCAGCCTGCCACCCACTTCACCACCAATAAACGAAAACGCGACACCGGGCGCGAGAGAATCATCCGCAACGTGCCGTCCTCCGCCTCCTTGGCCACGAGATCTCCGCCCACCAGGGCCACATAGAGAGGCAGCAGAAACGCCGCGGCCGGCACCAGCATGATCGTGGCAATGGTCAGCACCGAGATGAACGGCTCGGCCAGATGCCCGCTCATCTCGAGCATCCTCTGCATCGGCCTCGAGGCCTGTGTGAACCGAAACACCAGCGCGATCACGTTCTGGGCGAAAAGGAACATGAAGAACCCGATGTAGGTCCGCTTCTTGCCGAACAGCTTCCAAAGTTCGTTGCGCAGTTGCAGGTAAAACATGGGCGGGATCCCAATCACTGTCTCATCAGAGAAAGGTAGAAGTCCTCGAGGGTCTGTTCATCGCGCGCCACTTCGGATACTCGAAAGCCGCCTTCAACCAGCCGGCGGATGATCGCGTCCGAGCTGATCCCCTCGCTCATTGCGACGCAGCGCCCGTCGCGACTCTCGTCAATGAGTCCCTCCTGCCGCAGAAACCGATCGGCGGCGGCGAAGTCGGGCACCGTGATGCGCAGCCAGTTCCGGCTCTGAAGCGCGTGGGCCGTCGGCCCCTCGAACACCTTGCGCCCCTTTCGGATCACTCCGATCTGGGTGCAGAGCTGCTCGACCTCGTTCAGCAAATGCGACGAAAGCAGAATCGTCAGCCCCAGCTCACGATGCAGCCTCAAAATCGTCTCGCGCATCTCGTGGATCCCCTCCGGATCCAGACCGTCCCCCGGCTCGTCCAGAATCAGCAGCGTGGGCTGTGGCAACAACGCCTGCGCGAGCGCCAGACGCGCCCGCATCCCGTGCGAGTAGGTGCGAACGGTCGAGCGCTCCCGCCCCGTCAACCCAACCCAGTCGATGACTTCCTGCAGCCGCTGCCGCGATGTCGGAGCCGTGTAGTGACTCAGGATCTCGAGATTCCTCCAGCCGCTCAGGTAATCGTAAAACGCCGGCGACTCGAAAATCGCCCCCACCTGCCGCAATGCCTGCGTCCGCCGCAGCATGACGTCGTGGCCGCACACACGCACCTCCCCCCGCGTCGGCCACACCTGTCCCAACATCATGCCGATGGCCGTGCTCTTCCCCGCCCCGTTGTGTCCCAGCAGCCCGTAGATCTCCCCGGCCGGCACTTCGAGAGTGAGGTCGTCGACCGCAAGACGCCCACGGAATCTCTTCGTCACCCCGCGCAGCTCGATGAGTCGATTCGATTTCGGAGACGCGCCCTCCGCAACGGCGGATCCGGACGGCCCAGTGACTCTCATTGTGTTCCTTCGATCGCCAGGAGGTTCTTGATGTGCCCGTCGGCGTACAGGTAGTTCACGCCGCGCTTCGGGCCGCGCGCCGCGTGAAAAGCCTCCTTGTCGAAGACCACCGGGATGCGGTGCGGATCAAAGTCGATCCCAAGCACACGCAGGTGCTCCGCATCCTGTCCGTTGAGCAGGCTGTTCCACGAGTAACTCGACCGGGTCTGCTCGTACACCCGCCTGAAATCGGAGGGACACTTGAGGACCTGCGACGCCCCCAGATGGTTGGTCAGGACCACGTCAATCGTCGCCGGGCTGTCACCCGACGACACGGCATTGGTTCCGAACAGTCGGTCGCGCATTTCAGGAAGACGGTTGTTGTTGTCCTGCGTGTAGAGTTGCAGCGCGATGCCGATCTGACGCAGGTTGCCCAGGCAGGCGGTCGAACGCCCCGCCTCTTGCGCCTTGCCCAACGTCGGCAGCAACAGGCCCGCCAAGACCCCGATGATGGCAATCACCACCAGCAGCTCGATCAGGGTAAAGGCAGCCCTGTGCAATCGGGCTTTCATCTGCCCCCCCGAAGAAAACCACCGCCCTCCATCATGTGCTGCAGCTCTTCGAGCAACGGCGCCGCCTCGGCCTTGGTCTGTGCCGAACTCTCCGAATAAAACGACTTGAGGCCAGTGGTGATCAGCTTCTGGCGCACCTCCTCGCTCAACACCGGCGGCGCATTCGTTTCCCACTCGGGCATCGGCACGTCGCCGGACGCCAGCTCTTCGCGCGCCTGCTTGAGCCGCTTGACCGCCTCGTCCACGGTTCGGCGGCGGCGGTCGACAGGCAACTGCTCGAACGCCCCAAGCATCTGCTTGAATCCCGTCGGGAGCGTGGCCTCGATGAATTCCGACTTTTCAGCCTCGGTCATCGCGAGTAACCACCGCGCCCACTCCTGATCCAGTCGCGCCCTCTGACGCTCCTCGTACGACAATCCGTTCAGCTTCGACGCGAGCTCGCGCAGCGCCTTCGCCCGCGCTTCGCCGGTCAGCGCGCTCAGATCAACTGTTCGCATGAAGGCCTGCACCCGTTCGGCTGTGACCCGGCGGCTCTTCGCCACGGTATACCCGCCCCAGGCCAGCAGCCACGCCAGCGTCAATGCCACCACCCCGTACACCAAAGGCTTGTGGCGTGGATTTAACATGGCCCCACTCTAGCGCACTTCCGCGGAGATGAAACACTTAAAGCGATCCGCACCCCCAGCCACAGTCGCTGACAAAGGCGTTGACACAGAGACGTCCGGCTCTTGAAACTCCCCACCAGCAGAACCAGCATTCGGACCAAGGCGCGCTGAACAGACGCAAGCGCCCGGAATGGCTGTGAGCCGTACCCAAACCAAAGGAACCCCGTGAACGCAACGCTCAAGTGCAGTCTGATCCTGGCGGTCGCCAGCAGCATGACCGGCTCGGCCGCCGATAATCCGAACCGCATTCAACCCGCGTCAACAAACCCATGGTACTGGCAATTCAAAGGCCGGCCCGTCCTCTTGGTCGGCGGGTCCAAGGACGACAACCTGTTCCAGATTCCGGATCTCAAGGAACACCTCGACGCGATCCGTGCCGCGGGCGGCAACTACATCCGGAACACAATGAGCGATCGCAACGACAAGGGCTTCGAAGTCTATCCGTTTATGCGGCTCCCGGACGGTCGCTATGACCTCGAACGGTGGAACGGCGAGTACTGGGGCCGCTTCGAAAACATGCTTGGATGGACTGCCGAACGCGACATCATCGTGCAGATCGAGGTTTGGGATCGCTTCGATTACTCGACGCGCAATTGGGAGCCTCACCCGTACAACCCAAAGAACAACGTCAATTACACCTGCGAGCAGTCGGGTTTCGCCGGGCAGTACCCCGATCACCCCGGTCAGAACAAACAGCCGTTCTTCTTCACCACGCCGCGGCAACGCAACAACACGGTTGTTCTCAAGTACCAGCAGCGGTTTGTGGAGAAACTGCTCTCCTCCACCCTTCGCCACGACCACATCCTCTATTGCATGGACAATGAAACCTCCGCCCAGGAAGCCTGGGGGGCATATTGGGCGGGCTTCATTCGTGAGCGGGCACGCCAGGCCGGCAAGCGGGTGTGCCTGACCGAGATGTGGGATGCCTGGGACCTGAAGGCGGCCGAACATGGACGAACCTTCGATCATCCCGAGCGCTACGATTTCTGCGACGTTTCCCAAAACAATCAGAAGAAAGGGCAGGAGCACTGGGACAACTTCCAGTGGGTGCGGACCCGTCTCGCATCGCAGCCGCGTCCGCTCAACACAGTCAAGACTTACGGCGCCGATGGCGGCCGGTTCGGCAACAATCGCGACGGCCTCGAGCGGTTCTGGCGGCATGTGATCGGCGGCGCCGCCTCCGGGCGGTTTCATCGCCCCGACTCCGGCCTGGGATTGTCCGAGCCGGCCGGGGCCGCTCTGCGCGCCGCGCGCAAGCTTGAATCGCGCATCAAGCCGTGGGAGGTCGAGCCGGCGAACGCGTTGTTGAGCGAGCGTTCGGACAATGAGGCTTACCTCGCCGCCCGTCCTGGCCAAGCGTATGCGCTTTACTTCACCGACGGCGGATCCGTGGGGCTGAACTTGGAGGCCGCGCCTGGCAGTTACGATGTCCGCTGGATCTCGATCGCCTCTGGAGAATGGGGGAAGCAAGAGCAAGTCCGCGGAGGCGCTGTGGTGACAGTGAGCGCGCCCGCTCCGGGCCACTGGGTCGCGGCTATCTGCAGACAACCGGAGTGACTCCCGAAGATCCCGGGTCTGAGCCGACAGCCAGCACATGATCCCCTCGCAGCACATTGCATATGAACTAATAATATAGTGACAGGTTCTTTATTATTGACATGCCCTTGGTGTTGGCGTACCTGTGTGTGCGGCAAGGGTGGAGGTGATGGAGTGAGTGTCATGAGTGTAATGGAGTGAGTTGAAAGAGAGGGTATTGTATGCGGATGGCACGGATCAAGATCAGGGGGCGTGGAGCGGTGTATCACTGCATCTCGCGCGTGGTGGGCGGGCAGAGGCTGTTGGGGTCCTTGGAGAAGG
>Ga0116149_1003413_pt1 | contig 16482 bp, 7 predicted proteins | sample AD_UKC057_MetaG_FD_89787 | JGI IMG/M metagenome (GOLD analysis project Ga0116149, IMG submission 89787) | Active sludge microbial communities of municipal wastewater-treating anaerobic digesters from USA - AD_UKC057_MetaG | ecosystem: Engineered > Bioreactor > Anaerobic > Digestate | place: USA... | reverse complement strand
AGCAGTTGTGATCTGATTATTTATCCCACTTATATGGATGCGAGTGGAGACAGTTTTGGTTGGAGAACTGCAACAGGAGACTTCAACAATGATGGTATCACAGATATTGCAGTCGGCACTCCCTGTCTGCAAGATAACAGAGAAGGATATGTCTTTGTCTATGCAGGCAATACCAATATATTAGAGACAACAGTGTCTGTAGATGAGAGCACTCCGCCTGTCTCCGGATTAAGCTTCAAGGCTTATCCCAATCCCTTTAATCCTAATATATACTTTGAACTCAAAAACGCAGGGAAAGAGAAGAGTCTGAAAATTGACATTTACAATCTTAAAGGTCAAAAAGTCGATAGTATCAAACTCAATGGTGGTCAGATAAAAAAAGGCAAAGTACTTTGGCAGGCAAACAATATGCCATCAGGCATCTATCTATGCCAGTTAAAGGCTAATGATCAGATTATCGCCAGCAGGAAGATAACACTGTTAAAGTAATGAGATAAATGTACGGTAAGAGACCAGAAGGAGCGAAGTGCTGTTCGTCAGAAATTATACTGCGAGTTTCCAGCATGCAGAAAGTAAGGATCAGACAAAAAAGACCAATGGAAAGTAAATATAGGTAATATTACGAAGTAACAAAATAGGTACGATATTTATTCCTTACCTTCTCAAATTTCTCATTTATTTCTGCACACTTTTTGAAAATCCGTCATTTTTAAAACCAATTGCACTTTATTTTAAGATTTTTCAAAATAATTCAGGCAAAAAGACAATAATCAGCTTTTCTGTCCGGGTAATATATATAGAGGCTTGTAGTTGGGTAAAAGTTGAATGACCATCCTGATCGTTATCTAAAAACGGATTATCTTTTTACCAAAGTCTGTCAGAAAAAAAAGGCAGACTAAAGATAGCCTGCCTGAAGGGAGGAATTTATGAATCAGTTGTGGAAAACAAAAGCTTGATTCTGATAGTCAATATGGATGGTCTGGTTTGGCAGGAGATTTCCGGAGAGGATCTCCATCGCCAGCGCATTTTCAATCTCTTTCTGAATCACTCTTTTTAGCGGTCTGGCTCCAAATTGAGGATCAAAGCCTTCACGGGCAATCGCCTGAATCGTTTGTTCAGAAAAGAAAATATTGATTCGTTTATCTTTGAGTCTGTCGCTAAGTTTTTGTAGCTGAATTTTAACGATTTCTTCTATCTGGTGCTGATTCAATCTATGAAAGAGGATAATTTCATCCAGTCTGTTCAAAAACTCAGGTCTGAAGTATGATTGCAATGTTTTCATCAGATCGTCTTTCAGGTCTTCAAGATCATCATGACTGTGCTCGAAGATCATCTGCGCACCTATGTTAGAGGTCATGATGATGATGCTGTTTCTAAAATCAACGGTTCTGCCCTGACCATCTGTCAGTCTGCCATCATCCAAAATCTGAAGTAAGATATTGAAAACATCCGGATGTGCCTTTTCTATCTCATCAAAGAGGATTACGGCATAAGGCTTTCTTCGTACGCTTTCGGTTAGATAACCGCCTTCGTCATAGCCGACATAGCCCGGAGGTGCACCAATCAATCTGGAAACAGAGTGCTTTTCCATAAACTCTGACATATCGATGCGCACAATCGCCTTTTCTGAATCAAACAGAAACTCAGCAAGCGTCTTGGCTAGTTCGGTCTTACCTACACCTGTAGGACCTAAGAACATGAATGAACCGATCGGCTTATTTTGGTCAGATAAACCACTTCTGGAACGTCTGATGGCGTTAGACAATGCAGAGATACCATCTCTTTGTCCGATTACCCGTTTGGATAAAACATCTTCCATTTTAACCAGTTTTTGCATTTCACTTTCCAGCAGTTTTGACAATGGAATACCTGTCCACTTAGCTACCACTTCGGCAATCATCTCTTCATCCACATTTTCTTTTAAAATGCGTTGCTCATTGGGTATCAATTGTAACTGTGCTTTGGCTTCTTCGAGTTCTTTCTGCTTGGATAAGAGTTTACCATACTTCAGTTCTGCTACACGTCCCAGATCTCCCTGTCTTTCTGCATTTTCAGCTTCTACCTTGATCTGGTCAATCTGCTCAGAAATCAAACTGATTTTTTTCATCAGGTCTTTTTCATTCTGCCATTTCATTCTCATAAGTGACTGTGAATCATTCAGGTTTTTAATATCATCATCAATTTTTGCCAGTCTTTCTTTGGATAACTCATCCTTTTCTTTCTTCAATGAGAGTTTTTCAATTTCCAATTGCTTGATTTTTCTCTGAACCTCATCCAGCTCAACCGGCATGGAATCAATTTCCATCTTGAGTTTGGAGCAGGCTTCATCTACCAGATCGATGGCTTTATCCGGCAAAAAACGATCAGAGATATAACGGTTTGATAAATAGGCTGCTGCTACCAGGGCTGTATCGGTAATCTGAACACCATGATGCACTTCATATTTTTCTTTAATGCCTCTTAGAATAGAGATAGTATCATCCATAGCAGGTTCTTTGACTAAGACAGGTTGAAAACGTCTTTCCAATGCAGGATCTTTTTCAATATGCTTTCTGTATTCATCCAGTGTGGTTGCACCAATACAGTGCAGAGAACCACGTGCTAGTGCCGGTTTAAGCATGTTGGACGCATCTACTGAACCTTCAGCAGCCCCTGCACCGACAACTGTATGGAGTTCATCTATAAAAAGGACCATTTTCCCTTCATTGGCTTCCACTTCTTTCAAAACGGCTTTTAATCTGTCTTCAAATTCACCTCTGAATTTTGCCCCGGCTACCAGTGCCGCCATATCCAGTTCGATGATTTCTTTGTTTTTTAGATTTTCAGGCACATCTTTATCAATGATTCTTCTGGCAAGCCCTTCAACAATTGCCGTTTTACCTACTCCGGGTTCACCAATCAGTACGGGATTGTTTTTTCTTCTTCTTGATAATATCTGAATGACCCTGCGAATCTCATCATCTCTACCGATCACAGGATCAAGCTTTCCCTGACGAGCCAGTTTACTCAGGTTTCTGGCATATTTTTCCAATGCCTGATATTTCGCTTCAGGATTCTCATCGGTAACACGCTGGTTTCCCCTGATATCTTTTAATGACATCAGTACTTTATCGTAATCAATTGCATATTTTTTGAATAAAAAAGCTGATTTTTGAGCTTTCAATAAAAGCGCCAGGAAAATATGCTCTACACTGACATAATCGTCCTGTAGTTTCTTTGCCTGTTTTTCAGATTCCATCAGTATCTGATTCACTTCCTGAGACAAATACATCTGTGAATAACCGCTTACTCTAGGGATTTTTTTTAGTTCAGCCTCTGCATCAGTTGCCAGAGCAGGAATATTTGCCTGTAGTTTTTGCAGGAGAGGTATCACAATACTGTCTTCTGTTTTTAATAAACTGCTTATTAAATGGAATTCTCCAATTTCCTGATGACCGTATTCATTGGCCATCACCTGAAGATTGTCAATGATTTCACGAGATTTTATGGTGTATTGATTTAAATTCATGTTTTCTCCTTTCCTGTTTTGATAAACACGCTATCTTAAGACAAAATAATCAGATTCAATATTTTGACAAGTAATTTTTAGCAGTCTTGCAAAGAGATTGCTAAAAATTGATTTTTGAAACCATTTTTCATGCTTGTTTTAGCTTGACGGATAAGATAAATCAGTTACTCTGGTTCATATAAAGTGAATTGATCAATAAAATATAAGCTATGATATACTGTAATTACAAAGTTATAGTATTGATCAGCTTGAAGGAGATAGATATGAATGCTGAAATCTTCCAAAAGAGAAGAAATTGTCTAGTTAATAATCTGGAAAAGGATGAAATCGTTATTATTTTTGCAAATGACCCGATAAGCGGTTCAGGTACAGGTGCATTTCGTTTTCTGCAAAACAGCAATTTTTACTATTTTACAGGATTGGACACGCCTGAGGCAGTATTAGTGATGGGAAAAAACGGAGATACTTTTTTTGACACGGTTTTTGTTGAAAAAAACATACCAGAAAGAATTGTATGGGATGGCGAAAAAATGTATCCTGAAGAAGTTACACAGATTTCAGGGATTAAAAATGTGCAATTTCTCGAAGGATTTGATTCATACATTAGCTATCAGTTATTTAGATGTGAAAAAGCCTATATCAATATTGGACTGCAAGACTGGAAAAAACCCTTAAGCAAACAAGCCTTGTTTGCAGAAAGAATGAAGAAAATCATCCCTTCTCTGACAGTAAAAGATGTCGATTTGCTCATCAAACCCCTCAGAAATATAAAAGATGAAACTGAGATAGAAGCGATTACAGAAGCAATCAGAGTTACCTGGGCAGGTATTGAAGGCATCTGGGAAATCGCTCAGCCAGGGATGATGGAATATGAACTTGAAGCGAAATTACGTTATGAAATGGAAAGAAGAGCCTGCACATATGGTTTTCTCCCCATTATAGGCGCTGGCAAAAATGCAGCTACTCTTCATTATATCAATAACAACTCCAAAGTGGGCGAAAATGAACTGGTATTGCTGGATGTAGGCGCATCCTACAAGCATTACAGCGCTGATATTGCTCGAACCTTCCCTGTTAGTGGAAAGTTTACTGACAGGCAACGTGAAGTGTATGCAGAAGTATTGTTTATTCAAAAAGAAGTGATCTCCATGATGAAACCAGGCGTTGCCATGAATGATGTTTTTAAGAAGACCCGCGAACTGATGTTTGAATCTCTGAAAAAGCTCAATCTCATTCAGGAAGAAAGTGAAGTCAATCAATACTTTATGCATGGTATCGGGCATCATCTGGGGCTGGATGTGCATGATTTAGGCGATCGTGATTTCATTCTTCAGGAAGGTATGGTTACAACGATTGAGCCTGGTATCTATATTCCGGAAGAATCTATTGGTGTCAGAATTGAAGATGATATCCTGATTACTTCTGACGGTCATAGAATTTTATCAGATTTTATACCAAAGGAAATAGAAGATATTGAGAGAATTCTCGCTGAGAAAAAAAGAAAATAGCATTATCAAACGAAAAAAGGCGTGGATAACCACGCCTTTTTTTGAAATTTACTATGTTATCTTTTCCAGCCGTCTTCAAGACTTGAAGAAGAGGAACCGGATGAAGTATCAGATTCATCCACCAGACTATCATCCCAGTCTTTTTCAAAGAAAGTTCGCCAGTTTGGATCTGTTTTTTCATTCAGGTCATTTTTAGAATAAATCAGACGATATCTGCCTGAGTTAAACATATCCATAAACATATAAATTCTGGAACCATAGTTGTACTTCCAGATTTGATAGTCTTTTTTAGAATACTTAGCACCCAGTCCGGTTGTTTTTTCTATTTTTTCGTCTGGCTCACCATTTTTGATATAGATACGTCCTAAATCAGTTGTCCAGCCTTTATCAAAATGAGAGTATTTCCAGTTGGTATAATCCATTCTTTTTTTGATTTCGTTGATGAATTCGTTCTGATTATCGTTAGGAGTCGGATCTTTTGACTTCCAGAAACGATCAATAAAGTTTTTACGCCCGTTTTCATTGAGTTTTTTCCACTGTTTCTTTTCTTTTGTACTTAAGAAATAGCTAATTAAAGCAAATTCGCTTTCATCATCATCAAATATTCGGGTAATATTGACATGGGGTTTTTTCATTGAGAAATGAGTAGTTGAACTGCTTTTAGTTTGAGTTTTCAGATCGCTAATTGTCAGATTCAGTTGATAATAACCTTCTTCCAGATTTTTTATAGGTATGGTTTTAAAAGTCTGAAATGGCAACTCTCTTACATTAATAGAATTATCATATTGATAAAAAACAGAATCAGCCTTTGATATACTGATTTCTTCTGAGAAATAATGTGTTGAATCTGCGCTTTCTGAAATATTATAAATTTCATAATAGAGATAGAGACTATCCTGGATATTAGTAAAAATTGGCACAGGATCAACATAGAACAACAAATCACCTCTGTGGAATTTTTCCAGTGTATTAGACTTATCAGACTTAATATTCTGTGAAACTTCCAGATCACTTACCATTGCTTTTTTATCTAAGGTCTTTAATTCAAACGTTTTCTTACTGCTTTGTTTCGTATTTCTATCTGAAATGACCAGCTCTGCCACGAGATCATCACGTGTTAGAGTCAGACTGATTTTATCAATGGTATAGAAAGTGGAAGAAGCTGCAGACGCATCTGTTTTTGCTCCAATATAATTTGGAAAATCCTTATTCAAAACAACTTTTCCGTCTTTGAGTAAATTGAAACTGACATCCAGGCTGGCTACATAGCCCTGCTCAGTCTTAATAAATTTTAACTGGTCATTAAAAATCTTGTAATTAATTTCGAAAACAGTTTCATTCTTCTCATTTAAAAAACGATTTAATGAGGCATTAAAATTAACGGCATAACATGAAAATATGAGGGTCAGGGCAAAAAAGACTAACACATATTTCTTAAAAGTCTGTGTGGTTTCTGAGTTCATAATAACCAAATCCTTTCTTGTCATCAAAGTAAAATACTCTGTCTAATGAACGATAAGTCCAGATAACGACCGGATATTTACCTACCGGAAAGTTTTCTTTCTGTATTTCATCAGGGTCTCCATATTTTATATATATCATACCAAAATCTGTTTTCCAGCCAGGCTTAAAACCGCGAATGGAGTAACGGTTATCTGCTTCAATAATTCGGCTGTAAACAAGCTCCTGGTATTCATTTTCAGGGGTGTCTGGTGTCGGATCTTTACTCTCCCAGTACTGTTTTATCGCATCTTCAAGAGATTTCTTAGGGACTTTCCGCATGTATTCATATTCATTTTGAGTCAGGATATAACGTAACTGTAAGAGCTGATCATCCAAATCGTATTTACTGAAAATTATTTTTTTAGCTGAATAAAGCTCAAAGCGTTTATTCACTTGTTTATTCTTAAAAATACATTCTACATACGCATTATTGAAATTCTTGTGAAGCATCGAGTCTGGAAGAGGAAATGCGATATAGTCTGAAGGGGGAATACTGATTTTCTGTTTATTTTGCAAAACAAGCGTGACTTGTTCAGGTTTGCTATCTGTATAAAAATATAACATTAGTGATTCTGCATAATTTTGCCATTTGCTATTAGAAGGGATAAAGAGATTTTTATTATTCAGATATGTCAGATAGGCATTACTGGTAAATGCTTTTTCCTTAGGGATGTTAATAGAAAATTTTTCTTCCATTTTACTGCCTAAGGTACGATTATTTAAACGAATGGTTAAATCATACATGCCTGGTTCTGCTTCGTTGAAATATTGATACAGAAAGTTTTGATGATCATGTTTGAGCGGATAAACTCTTATCAGATCGATATGACGATGAATCAGTTTGTTATTTCTGCTTAATATTGCCTGGATTGTCATTTCATGTTCTATGTTTTTATTATGAAGCAATTCATCTGATGAAACAACGATAGATAAGAGATTTCTTTCACCAATTCGTTCTACAAATATCTGCTGTGCATTGAGTAATGAAGCGGTCACTGAGCAGAAAAGAAGTAAAAATAAGAGCTTGTACCGTACTGCAAGCATCCTGCTTGCAGAAAAAAATTGCTCCATACTGTCAGCATTCTGCTTGTAGTACGGGTTTTGATGCTTGCGGTACGAATGGCTGTTTTTTTTCTTAACTGCCATTTGCAACTTCCATTCTTACCTGAATATTGCTGTCAGTCTGATGTTTAAAGTGTTTGTAAAAATGATGATTAGGGAATATTTTTAAACTTTGTGGTTTTAGACAGAGGGTGTTAAAACGTTCTGTTTTTACTTTAATGATCAGTTCGAATTGCCCCGGTGATTCTTTGGCAAATGTGTTTAAGAACTCTGCCTGAACCGGATCAGCATATTTTTCCTCAATATTTAGCACGATTTCTCCCATTAGTTTTTCTTTGAGTTGATCTAATGTGAAAATCATTGAAGGTCTAATTCTTAGCATTTCATCATTTCCGTTGCTATTGTACATGTTTTGAGAACCTACAATATATAATTTTGCGCCTTCACTGATCAAAGGCATAAGCTTAGCATAATCGCCTGAGAATAAAGATATTTCGAATTTTCCATACAAATCTTCCAGAACAACAATGGCAAAAGGATTTCCCTTTTTATCTTTCTTCTGTATAATATTAGCAACAATACCTATAATCTGAATTTGACCAACGATTTCTTGCTCCGGATCAGCCACTGTTTTGGAATTTACATTAGTAAATAAATCAATCAGATACTTGTCTTCAGAAAGCGGATGGCCTGATAGAAAGAATCCAAGCACACTTTTTTCAAACTCCAGTTTTTGAATATGAGACCAATCTGTTGCCTGAACCAGTTCAGCATTACAACTCAATTTCTCTTCCGGTTCGAAGAAATCAAAGAGTGTAATTTGTCCTTTTTTCTTATTGTTTTGCACTTCCGTTGCACAATTCATTGCTTTTTCAATAGAGGCTATTTTCTGTTCACGACTGCCTTCCAGTTCATCCATAGCTCCGGCATAAATCAGGCTTTCTAGTACTGCTTTATTAACAGATTGAGAATCAACTCTTTCAGTCAGTTCAAAGATATTTTTATACAGTCCGTTTTCATTTCTTTCTCTGATTATTGATGACACTGCAGCAGAACCTACATTCTTGATTGCCTGTAAACCAAACATGATCTTATTTTCATGGATGGTAAATTCTGCTTCGGAGTAATTGACTGAAGGGGGCAACACATCAATTCCCATCTTCTTTGCCACATGAATAAACTGGGGAATTTTATCCGGATTCTCTTCCAGAGAAAGCAGGGCTGTCATGTATTCAACCGGATAGTGTGCTTTTAAATAGGCAGTCTGATACGCAACGAAAGCATAGCAGGCAGCATGACTTTTATTAAATGCATAGCTGGCAAAATTGACCCAGCCTGCCCATATACTTTCTATAACATCTTCAGAAATACCTTTACTCTTGGCTCCTTCCATGAATTTGCCTTTTTGCTTCTCCATCATGTCCAGTTTTTTCTTACCAATTGCTTTACGCAGACCATCTGCTTCACCACCGGTAAAACCGCCCAGCTCACGTGACAACTGCATCACCTGTTCCTGATAGACTGTAACGCCGTAAGTTTCTTTCAGCGTGTTTTCCATCAGCGGATGCTCATAAGAAACAGCTTCCACTCCGTGTTTTCTGCGAATATAGTTGGGGATAAACTGCATTGGACCAGGTCGGTAAAGTGCTACCATTGCGATTAGATCTTCAAACTGATTGGGTTTCAATTCAATCAGATATTTCTTCATACCATCGGATTCAAACTGGAAAATACCATCAGTTAAACCATTGGCCAGCAGTTCATAGGCTTTTTGATCATGCAGGTCAACATTTTCAATATCTATGTCAATTTTCTTATATTTCTTAATTAAGGCGAGCGTATGTTTAATAATTGTCAGTGTTTTCAGACCTAAAAAGTCCATTTTCAAGAGTTTAAGATCATCTAGCCATTTGCCTTCATACTGTACCAATACTACCGGATCGCCATCTTTCTGATTACTGATTGCCAATGGAATATAATCACTCAGATCACCTGGCCCTATCACAACACCTGCAGCATGAATACCGATTTGACGGATCAGACCTTCTATCACCATACTGTAATCGAGAATCGAAGCATATAATTCATTTGATTCCATCATTTTCTTAAATTCAGGAGACTCATCCAAACATTTTTTCAGCGTAATACCAGGTGTTGATGGCATGACTTTAGTGATTTTATTAGAATCTGCAGGCAATACTTCCATTACTCTTGCCACGTCTTTGATTACAGATTTGGCTCCTAGTGTTCCGTATGTAATAATTTGAGTTACAGATTCTCGCCCATACTTTTCAATGACATAATCAATGACCTTGCTACGACCTTCTGCACAAAAGTCAATATCAATATCGGGCATACTGACACGATCTGGATTGAGGAAACGTTCAAAAAATAGATTGTATTTCAAAGGATCAAGCTGTGTGATCCCCAAAAGATAGGCGATAATACTGCCTGCTGCTGAACCACGACCCGGACCGACCGGTACATCACGTCTGCGTGCTGCATCAATAAAGTCTTTTACTACTAAAAAGTAACCGTCAAAGCCCATTTTGCCAATGACTGACAACTCATAATCTATTCGGTCACGAATCACCTGAGTAACTTCCGGATAACGCACCGGAGCTGCTGAATAACATAAATCTCTCAGATATTCAGATTGATTATTGAATTTGTCTGGAATATCAATCTTGGGCAAGAGAAATTTATCATAATTGAGTTTGAAATCAATTTTATCATTAATTTCCATTGTATTGTCAAAAGCCTGCTGATGATTTGGAAAAATTGCCCGCATTTCTTCTTCTGTTTTAAAGTAGAGATGAGGGGAATACTTCATCCGGTTAGGGTCAGCCAGGGTTTTGTTCATCTGAATACAGAGTAAAACATCATGTGCTTTGGAGTGTTCTCTGAGCAGATAATGACAGTCGTTGGTCGCTACCATTGGCGTATTGGTGCTTTCAGCCAGTTGAATCAGTTTTGGCATGACGATTTTTTCATCTTCGATCTCATGATCCTGGATTTCAATATAAAAATCCTCTCTGAATAAATCTTTATAAAACTCCAGTGCCTTTGCCGCTTCTTCATTTCTGTTTTTTAGCAAAAGCCAGGGAATCTCGCCGTGAATGCAGGCTGATAAACAGATCAACCCTTCTGAATATTGACGTAATATATTTTTTGAAACACGCGGTTTATAGTAAAAACCCTGAGTATAGCTGTACGTAGAAAGCTTCATCAGGTTCTTGTATCCAATTTCATTTTTAACCAGTAAGACCAGATGATACTTTTCATCTTTTTTAGATTCAGGATGGTCATAATCATGATTAACAACGTATGCTTCCATCCCAAAAATCGGTTTGATTCCATATTTTTTTGCAGCATTGGAAAAATCAACTGTTCCGAACATATTTCCGTGATCAGTCATTGCAACTGCCGGCATACCATATTTTGAAGCCAGCTCAAGCATTTTGGAAGTCTGACAAGCGCCATCTAACACACTGTACTGTGTGTGATTATGAAGGTGAATAAAAGCCATTAGCATAACCTTCTGTTATTTTTTTAACATTTTGATTTTTCTTGTAAAAATGTCAAAGTATTTCTTTGAAAAATTTTCGATTTGTAACGATTCTATTATAAATTTATAAAACAGCTCTCTGTAGGTTGATTGTATTTTTTTTCTGAGCTTGTGTAGAATGTAAATCCAATACGTACTGTAAACTATTTAACAATGCTTTTTAAAAAGCACGTAGTTCACAGTACGTAATAGTTGATTTATTACATATTCTTCATAAAATCTAGTCCAGAAAAAGCATCCCTTCCAAACACCACTTTACCCTTATAGACGCTTTGCAGTTCTTTTTTTACAAACTCTTCATTAAGCGCAGCGCCTCCACAGATAACCGGAATATCAATACCAGCCTGCTGAAGATATTCAAGTGTTTCTTTCATATAGTAAGTGGATTTGATTAAAAGCGCACTCAAACCCAAAGACTGAGGTTTATGTTCTTCAATCGCCTGTTTAATCTGCTGGGGACTTTGTTTTACACCAATATCAATAATACGGTAACCATTGTTTTCCAAAATAATCTGAACCAGATTTTTACCAATGTCATGCACATCCCCTTTAACCGTAGCAAGAAGCATTGATTTATTTTCTTTTCCACTATTTTCTGGCATATATGGTTTGAGCATCTCAACAGATTTTTTCATTACTTCGGCTGATTTAAGCACAAAAGGCAATTGCAGTTTACCACTTTCAAAGAGAACGCCTACTTTTTGCATGGAAGGAATTAATATACAATTAATGATCGCCAGAGCATCCATTTCTTCTAGCAGATTTTGAATAATCACATCCAGTTCGGTCAGACTCCCTTTTATCACTTTATTTTCCATTTGAACAGCAAAAGGCAGCGTATTTTCAGCAATGTTGTTCTCTTTGTTTTCGACACTGCATTCTGCCAGTAAAATTAAAGGATCTCTGTCATCATTTCTACGATTATAAATCAGATCCAGGCAATAAGTTAAAATGTTCTGATCAATGTCATGAACCGGTAAAATTTTGGATGCATCAACAATCGCAGCATCCAGCCCGTGTTTTACACATTCAGCCAGAAATACTGAGTTTAAATACTTTCTGACTTTTGGTTTTAAACCAAAGGACACGTTACTAACACCCATCAGTGAATTGACCAAAGGCTCATTTTTTTCTATATATTCAATCATTCGGATAGATTCAATACCGGCATCACGATAACTTTCCTCGCCGGTTGCCAGAGAAAAGGTCAGGCAGTCAAAAAAAAGATTTTGCTTTGGTACGCCAATCTTTTCAGCTAATGCCATAAAACGGTTTAGTATAGCCTTCTTATGCTCAAAATCCTTCGCCATACCGCTTTCATCAATTGCCAGACAGATTAGAGTTGCATTAAGTCTTTTGGCAATTTCCAGATACTCTGTGACTTTATCATCACCTTCTTCAAAATTACAGGAATTGATAATCGGTTTACCCGCAATATATTTCAAAGCTGTTTCTACAGTTTTAACAGAAGTACTGTCAATCATCAAGGGTATCTGTACGGAATTGTTCAGCATAGGGTAAAAAGTCTGTACGTCTTTTATCTCATTACGATTTAGATGGGTCAAACAGATATCCAGAACATGAGCTCCTTCTTCCTGCTGTGAACGGCAAATTTCAAGCATTTCTTCCCATTTTTCCTCTTCAAGTAGAGTCTTAAACTTTTTACTACCGTTTGTATTAGCTCTCTCACCTATAATCAGCGGTTTGGGTTGTACATTGATCGTCTGAGCAGAAAATAGAGAAGTCAGGTGGTTTTCGTAGGAAGTATTTTTATCAGATAACTCAATTTTTACAATTTCATCAGCTAAGGCTTTAATAAAATCCGGATTAGTACCACAGCATCCGCCCACCATTCTGATATTGTATTTTTTAACCAAACTGGCAGTAATCTGAGCAAACTCCTGAGCAGTCAGATCATAAGTTAATTCCCCGTCTTTAACTATAGGAAGACCAGCATTTGGTAACAAAGAAATCATTTTATTACTATTTTCAGAAAGGGTTTTGATATAAGATTCCATGTAATGAGGCCCCGTTCCGCAATTAATGCCAATGACATCTACCGGCATAGTGGAAAAGGTATGCAGATAGGCTAAAACATCTGTCCCTACAAGCATCTGACCATTATCCTGAATAGTTGCCTGAACAATAATGGGTAGTTTACATTTTAACTCATCAAAAACCTTGTAGCAGGTATATAAAACTGCTTTAATATGAAGAGGATCCTGATTGGTTTCAATCTGAAGAATATCGACACCTTCTTCTGCTAAAGTTAAAATCTGCAGATAATAACTATCCACGATCTCATCAAAATGATTATGACCCAGTGAAGGTAGTTTAGTACCAGGTCCAACAGAACCTGATATAAAACAAGGTCTTTCTGTCGTAGAAAATTCTTTAATCACTTCTTTCGCCAGTCTGACTGCTGATCTGTTAATCTCAATAAGTTTATCTTCCAGTTTATATTCTTTTAAAGAAGCCAATGAAGAGTTAAATGTATTGGTTTCTATAATCTGTGCGCCTACCTGAAGATACTGTCGATGTATATCTTTTATAATTTCCGGCTTTACAACACTCAGATAATCATTACATTCAAAACCTTGAAAATCTTCTCTTGATAATTTATATCTCTGAATCATGGTACCCATAGCCCCATCAAAGACAAGTATATGATCTTTTAAATACGTCAGTATAGATGACATTCTATCTCCTTTATGTTTAGATGTAACGCAAGCATCCTGTTTGTGCATATCATACTGTGAGCATCCTGCTTGCAGAAAAAGTTACTCTTCCTTGTTATACTGTTTGAACTACTCATAATTCACTATTTATCATTCACAATTATTCAGCGTATTCTTCACAATAAGCCAGTTCCCAACCGTGGAATACAATAATCACTTTTTTGAGTTTGATATTGCCGTAAGGAGGCAATGCCAGCATCTTGCAGGCAAACTCATCATTGGCATACTGACTCAGCTGTTTTTGTGCATCTGCAATCTTTGTAGCGACTTCTTTTTCGAGTGCTTTATCTTTAACACTGCGGGGTATATACTTAAATTCAATCAGCCAGGCATATTCCATATCCGGATAACGTGCAACAAAAGGTTTGAGGATCATATCGGCATAGCCTTTATTCATTTCCTCTTCTGAAGCTGCAATGTAGTAATCATAGATATTCATATATGCCAGATAAAAAGCTTTGACAACTTTTTCATTGTCCATATAATCTCTGAGTTTGGTCTGCGCCTTGATGAGTGATTCGATAAAATAGAAGACTGGTTTGAATTCCCCTGTATAAGCCATATCTGCCAGATTATCCTTGAGTTTCAATATATCAAATGAGAAATGATAGGCATAATAGACAGACTCTCTGATATATTCAAAAATCATCCGACGAATACTCTCATTGGGGATTACCAGCCAGGGTCTGCCTTTGATGGTTCTGCCGGAATGGGTCAGTAAACCAAAATAGTAGAGCAAAGAGATAAAATTATCCGGATCAGTAATACGGTCAAATGGGAAACTGCTCACAATATCAGAAGCAATCCCGCCATCATCGGCAATTTTGGATAAGCTTTCAAAGTTGCCATTGAGTTTTTTATCCATGATGATCAGATACCTGAGTTTACCATAATCCATACGAAGATTGTCATCAATGAGATTTCTTGGAATTTTTTGTGAATCTGTAGCTTCTTTAATAAAATATAATACAGCATCAGAGTTGTAAACAGAATTATCACTATCAAATGAAAAAATATAATGATCATACCATTTCTTCATAACTTCCAGAGCTTTTGTCTTATCAATTTTAAGTTCTCCAACTGAAATATAGTAGTCCAGTATATCATTGACATCCTTTTCTGTAAAACCAAGTATTGAATTAAAGGTAACAGAATTAGTAATATTATCCCCAATATTAAAACCACTGGTTACATCATCCATGGTAACAGGAGAGACACCGGTAATAAAAAGCCTTGCCAGTCCGGAGCCTATCCCTGAGGTCAGCATTTTCAGATTGGTAAAAAACTGTTTGAAATAACCCGCCTGCCTCGTGATTTTTTTGTATTCCTGTTCACCAAAATCAGTTAACAGTGTATTGGTAAAATTGTCGTATTCATCAATGAGAAGGTAGATTTTGTAATCTGTTTCGCGTAGCTTACTGGCTAAAATATGAAGTTTTTCATGAGCAAGAAAAGATTTATCCAGTTCAATCAATACTTCTTCAGGGATATAATCTTTATATTTTTTTACAAAAGTGTCTAATTCAAGTAAACAATACCGGTTAAAATCTTCCTGAATCTTCTCTTTTTCTTTCAAGATAGCCGAGAAATTGAAATAGAGCACCATATACTTTCCTCTTTCTTCGGTCGGATGCTCAAGTATCCAGGTATCGTGAAATAATTCATTAAAACGGTTTTTGTATTTAATATCATAATACGCATGAAGTGTAGTCAGGAATAATGATTTACCAAATCGGCGCGGACGAATCAGAAAAATATAAGGTGTTTTTTCCACGTCAGGAATAAACATGCTTTTATCAACATAGTAATCGTTATGATAATTTACATATTCAAAGTCTGATTTTCCATAAGGGATTCTCTTTATCTTAGCCATCATCCACTCCTTTTTTTCATATTTTGCATAATGCAGTGACTTTGTCAAGCAGGAAAGTAACCATATAGAATAAAGAGCTTTGCTTTGTATGGATAAAGAACTGCTTATTCAAACTTTTTTACAATAATTAACCTCATAGAAATCCATCACCATGTTCTTGAAGGTGTTCACTCTTTTATGAAATTCTTCAAAGTCCTCATTATTCCCTTTTTGCCATGCTTGCTCTGCGATAGCAAGTAATCTGGGATACAGCATATACTCAAGCTCTTTTTCATTATGAATGTATTCAGTCCAGACATTTGCCTGGATACCCATAATCAGTTCTTCCAGCTGTTCTGAGATAATATCAGTTTTTTGTAAAAGCATTTTCAAGGGTTTGTAATCAAAGACCCGTTTAAGGCTGGTAACACCAAAAGCACCTTGTTCATCAGCCAAAATAGTTTGTTTCCAGTCAAAGTAATATGAAGTGTTCGGCGTAAAAATGACCGGTCTGTTCTGTTTCATTGCAAATAATGCACCATCAATAGCATCTCCACGCCATGACATGACGATGGCATTATCAGGAAGTTCTCCTTCAATAATTTCATCCCAGCCGATCAGCTGTTTACTATGTTTTTTTAGGATCTTGCCGAGAAAATGAGTAAAGTGGTGCTGTAAAGATCTGAATCTGTCTAATCCCAACTCTTCTATTTTCTTCTGGCAATGAGGACATTTTATCCATT
>Ga0116149_1003403_pt1 | contig 16503 bp, 9 predicted proteins | sample AD_UKC057_MetaG_FD_89787 | JGI IMG/M metagenome (GOLD analysis project Ga0116149, IMG submission 89787) | Active sludge microbial communities of municipal wastewater-treating anaerobic digesters from USA - AD_UKC057_MetaG | ecosystem: Engineered > Bioreactor > Anaerobic > Digestate | place: USA... | reverse complement strand
GCGGATAACCGGCAGCCGGTCACGACGGCTCAAGACGAAGAAGTGTTTACATTCCGCACGACGGCCGGGGTGACCTATGAGATCACGCCTGCCGTGGGCGCGCCGCCGCCGTCCGATGCGCCGGTCATCACTGCGCATCCCGCCTCGACGACCGTCGTGTTCCCCGCGGAAGCCACTTTTACCGTGGCGGCCACTGGCACGGACGTGCGTTACCAGTGGCAGAAGAACCGCGTGAATATCCCTGGGGCGACCTCCCCGAGTTACACCACGCCGCCCACGACCTTGTGGGACCTCGGCAGTGCGTATCGCTGCGTGGTCTCGAACGCTTTCGGCACGACACGAAGCCAGCCTGGGATTCTGAACCCGAACAACCAGAGCCCGAGCCCGCGCAAGGTCTGATTGAAGCAGGGGGCAAACCATAGTCTTGACCCAGCAGGATGAGCCTGGCGGTTCTGGCCCAATGCCACGCAAGCCGCAAATCGAGTTTCCCGGGGGGTGATCGACCATCCGCCTTCGCTCCGGCTACGGCGAGGCAAGCGTCATGAGCCGCGGGGATCGGCGGGAGCACATTGTCCGTGATGACGTCGATCGGCAGGACTCCCTCGAGACGTCAGCCGAGACCTGTCAGAAGGCGTTTTCAGGTGCCTGCCTCTGGCCTGATGGGCAATCGCTCTCATCTGGCGGTGGAAACGCCGGAGGCAAACTCGGTGGCGGGAATGCGCTGGCTCCTGAGCCCCGTACACCATCCGGCGCAATCACCGGCACGGTGTGATCCCTGTCTCCACCCGCGCCTGAGGCGGAACTACTACCGCGGGATGTCAGCGGCGCAGTGTCACTCGCCGGGTTCGGGATACTGTTCCGGTGCTGTGCCCGCCGATTCAAGCACCGCTGGCTGCTTCAGCCGGCAAGGACCAGCCTCGACGGCCTCGAGGCGAACCACGAATTGCCAATAATCTCCGTAGTCAAACGTGAAGCGCATCTCACCTTTGACCGCCAGGTCGGTCTCGGCCACGGCAATCTCCGGCGTGTACGGGCCTTCGTCGGTGTACGGATGGTTATAGACTCGGTTCTTGCCGCGCTGGTCGCGGTAGCGGAAGTCGTGCAAGTGGTCGTCATCCAAGTTGAACGCTTTGAGGATCGCTCCTGCCAGTCCATCCAGCGAGGTGTCGGGCGGCACGGCGAGCCGGCGCCAGATGCTACCGCCTCCTCCACGCCATCCGGCGAGGGTGACCTTGAAGAGGTGCGTTCCCGATCTGACCTCGCGATTCGGGCGCGTGTACACAGTGCGCCACTCGGGGAAGTAGGGCTGGAAGACACGCTGAAGGACCCCGAACGGTGCCTCCGCGCCATTGGCACGCGACGATTCGTCCGGCTCCTCTTCGGGCTCGTCTTCCGCTTCATCCACTCGCTCAACTTCCTCTTTCCAGAACTCGAGCAACGCCCAGGTGACCGCCGTTCCCCAGGGGGTGAGCCGGGCGCCGCCAACGAGCCAGCCGCGCCCCCCCCAATCCCTCCGTTCCTTTGCCAGAACCGGCCGCGGACGGATCTCAATCAGACCCAACTGCTGTTGGACGAACAGAGTCCACGGCGGAAGCAGACCCTGAGGGCCAAAAGTGTAGGCGGACTCGTAATGGTCGAAACTACGCCAGCGGTCGCTCAAGTGGCCCAGGAATGCTGCGATCGTTTCGAAAGGCTCCGCCTCCTCGCGCGTGCGGTGGCCCCCGATCACGGAGGACTGAGCCTCGAAGAGCAGAGCCTCGAGCAAGGCAAAGTACTGCTCCGTGGAGTTCAGCCCGCGCCACGCATTCCAGGCCGCCGGACACACCATCAAACGATTCCCTTTGACCTGGAGCAGTTCCATCACGCGCAGCAGAATGAAGACCCCGGCCAGGTTCGGGTAGTCCCGGAGCAGGGCCCGTTTCAACGCCAATTGAATGGGATAGCTTGCCTGCCGGTTCAGTTCCGGGAGTCGTTCGACCGGCAAGCTGGCGTTCCGGCTCTTGACGGCAATGCCCTCAGGGCCGACGAACTCGATGAGACTCGCGACATCCTTTAGAATGGTGCCGGGCTGAGCTGGTGCAACCTGCTGCTCGGTCAGGACCCGTTGGCACTGATCGGCCATCGCGTTCCATTTCCTCCAGGCTCTGCCGTCGGAGTGGTAGAGTGACAACATGCGCTTTCCCTTTCATCGAGTCCCTTCGATCGTATTCCCAGGAAGCAGGCAAGGAAATGAGAAAGATCCGGTCACGCAAATGTGGCTCTCAGTGGCTCACGGAGCCGCCGCTCCGCCACCGGTCGAACACCGCGCGGATTCGGGCCAGTTGGATGGCGACGTGCTTCCCCTTCCTCATCGCGGCAATCGCAATGGTGGCGTGGAGATGATCCGGCGTCATGACCTCGACCGCATCCAGGTCCTTCTCCCCCTCGAGCAACTGACGGAAGTCGGCATACGCGGCACAGCCCTTGAACTGTCCCGAAGGCCGCCGCTGGGCGTAGCCCGCCTCGACAATGGCCTGGCCATTGTCCCGCAGCCGATGAGGCAGATGTTGAACTTCTCGCTTGGAGCGACATGCCCCGCCCCGCGCAGCACGTGCCGCGGCACCATGGTGAAGGCGGCCGCCGACGCAGCCGCGCCACTGAGGAATGTGCGTCGGTTCATTTGTGTTTTCATGGTTGCAAACGATCTACACGTTCCTGGCATCAGGCACCTGGAATCCAGGGCGATTGGCGTCCTTCAGCAGTTCGTTGGCTTCAGTCGCGAATTCACCCGTATGTCGTTCGGTTTGAGGATCGAAGGCCAGCCACGGGCCCACCATATACTGATTTCCGTCTTCCGGAACGCCGACACCCTTGCTCATGACCTCGTGGAGCTTCATGAAATGCTCGTAGGCGTCTTTGTTGTCGCCAAACCGGCCGGCCTTGGCATTGAAAGGGACGCCTTTGCCCAGGCGATACGAGTTGTTCATGAGATGGCCCAGGACACAACTGTGGTGGGCATCGACGGCATTGCCGTTGGCCATTTGGGGGTCGCCGGCTCGACAGGCTGCGATGAAGCTGCCGAACTGTCCGCCCGGGGTGACCTGCCCGTTCGGGACCTCGATCTTCTCCCCCTGGTCGCTGCCCTTGGGATAGTACTGTCCGCCGATGATCCTGCCGCCATCCTCGAAGTAGTACTCGTTCTCGACCTGGCGCCGGTAGCCGTCATAGTTGACGTTGCGAACGTTGAAGAACACGTACTGTCCGTTGGGATACTCCGCTATGCCCAACATCGTGTTCGGGGTTTCCCCCTGATCGTTCCAGAGAAAGCGTCCGCCGATCGCCATGGCGCGGATCGGGTTGGTCAATCCCTTGTCCAGGGCCCAGTAGGCCATGTCGAGTTGGTGGGTCCCCTGGTTGTTGAGGTCACCGTTGCCGGTCTCCCAGAACCAGTGCCAGTTGTAGTGAACGTAGTTGGCGTGGTAGGCGTCGATCCTCGCTGGGCCGCGCCACAGGTTCCAGTCCAGATGAGCCGGGGGAGCGGAGGGGCTCTTGAAGCCGATGGTGTCGCGCGGTTTGCAGCAGTAGCCGTATGAGATCTTCAGCTTGCCGAACTTGCCGGACCGGATGAGTTCGTGCAGGCCGGCGTTCTTCGCACTGCTGCGGCTTTGCGTGCCGTGCTGGATGACCACGCCGTGCTTCTTCTGCGCCTCGACCACGACGCGCCCCTCCTGGACATCGTGGCTCATGGGCTTTTCCACATACACGTGCTTGCCGGCCTGGGCCGCCCAGATCGTCATCAGCGAATGCCAGTGGTTCGGCGCGGCAATCGAAATGGCGTCCAGGCTCTTGTCTTCCAGCGCTTTCCGCACATCCGCCACCCCCTTGCAGGCAAACCTGTCCCCGGTCTTCTCCTTCACGTACGCCAGCCGCTGTGCCAGCACCTGCTCGTCCGGATCGATCAGGCAGGCGAGTTCCACGTTCTTCTGGCCCAGCCAGGCATTAACGTGACCGCCGCCTTGGCCATGCACGCCGGCGACCGCGATGCGCAGACGGTCATTGGCGCCCAAGACCTTCGCGGTGGATCCGGTGCCGCAGACGATGAATGTCGTTCCGGCGGCCAGTGAATGTTTCAGGAATGTGCGTCGATTGATGTGGTGCATATGCGTCATATGAAAACAGTGGGTTGAGCGTTTGACCGAAAGTGTGTATTCGCGAAATTCGTTGTCGAGCCGTCATTTCGCGAGAGCAAACGCATGGGCGCATCTCAGTCCATTTCAATCGTCAGGGGCGGATGCGAGAGGAGCGCGGAATTCATTCCGCTCAAACACGGCAACGGCACGGTGCTGCGGATTCAAGTCCGCGCTCCGAGGTAGGTTCATGGGGAGAGGGGAGTTGTCCTGCGGGACATGCCCAGGGCAGGTTCATGGAGAGGAGCACGGTGACTTGTTCGCGTGGCTCGAACTGAACCGCGAAATACCCGAAACACGCGAACCCGGCGCCGTAATGGAAAAGCACTCCTCCTTCCTTATCGCGTGTTTGGCGTGGTTGGCGGGCACCTTTGAGGAACCTGAACCTGGTCACAACCGAATTCCTGACTCGCCCCCGGCAAACGGATCTGGCATCAAGAGCCATGCGCAACATCCGGGTCAGACGTCGAGCCAGCGGTCTGCTCTTCGCCATCCTCAGTGCGGGGCGCCTCATGGCGACGGCGATGGCCGCCCCGGACGCCGACGATTTCTCCTGGGTGCGCGGGGCGAATTTTGTGCCGTCCTATGCCCGGAACGACGTGCAGATTTGGATGGATTACGATCCCGCTGTCGTGGACCGCGAACTGGGCTACGCGGCGAAGCTCGATCTCAATTGCGTCCGCGCTTTCCTCCAGGTGGCCGTCTATGAACGTGACCCGCGGCGGTTCCTCGACAACTTTGAGAGCTTCCTGAGTCTCTGCGCCAAACACCGCCTCCAGATGATGCCGGTGCTGTTCGATTCCTGCTTCGGCGAGTTCCCCGATCTCGAGACGTATCGCGACAAAGACTGGATGGCCTGTCCCGGACAGAATCGACTCGGCCCCGAGCATTGGCCCGCAATGCAGAAGTATGTCGCGGACGTGGTTGGCGGCCACAGGGCGGACCCGCGCATCGTGATGTGGGACGTGATGAACGAGCCGACGTGCACCTCGTTTTACAAGAAGCCCGAAGACAAGGAAGCCATCCACACGTTTCTGAAGCAGGCGCTGGCCTGGGTTAAAGCGCAGCAACCGAGCCAGCCCCGCACGGTCGGCCTGATGCACAGCCAGGAACTCGAGCTGGTGCAGGACGACGTCGAGGTGCTCGGGTTCCACAATTACCGCGGGGACCTGCGCGAAGACATCCGCCGCGTCCAGGAACTGGGGCGAAAGCTGGGCAAGCCGGTCCTCATCAACGAAGTGGTCATGCGCCCGCGGCAGCCGTTCGACTTCGCCATGCCGATCCTGCGCGAGGAGAAGATCGGCTGGGTGTTCTGGGAACTGATGTTCGGCAAGACGCAGTTCACGCGCGACGCCAATTCGATCCAGGGCCTGCTCTATCCCGACGGCACCTGCCGCGACGCGCGCGAAGTCGCCGCCGTGATGAATCTCAGCATCGAGGAAGCGGTCCGGCTCTTCCCGCAACCGCGTCCGGCCCCGCCGCCGCTGCCCGGCGAAGTCATGCCCGCGCCGCGCATGTTGTTCGGCGACGATACCCGGCATGGCCGCCCCTTTGCCAAAGACCCGTGCGTCCTCCGTCTCGGGGATCGTTACCTGATGTATTACTCGATGGCGCCGTCCACCAACAGAGCCGCGCCCAAAGGCTGGGCCATCGGCATCGCCGAGAGCCGCGACCTGGTGCAGTGGAAGAAGGCCGGCGAGATCCTCCCCGAACAAGCCTGCGAACAGAATGGCCTGGTGAACGGCAAAGCCCTGCTGCTTGGCGGCAAGGTTCACCTGTTCTACAACTCCTACGGGAACGGGAAGAACGATGCCCTCTGCCACGTTGCTTCCGACGATGGGCTGAAGTTCACGCGCAATCCCGGCAATCCCATCCTGCGTCCCACAGGCGACTGGAACTCCGGGCGCGCGATCGACTGCGACGCCTTCGCGTTTAACGGCAAGCTCTGGCTCATCTACGCCACGCGCGATCCCTCGATGCAGACGCAGATGCTCGTCGCTGCGACGGCCGACCTGAAGAGCGACTTTGGCCGCGATGCGTGGACCCCCGTAGGTGACGGCCCCATTCTCAAGCCGGAATTGCCTTGGGAGACCCGCTGCATCGAAGCCCCCTCTGTGATCCAGCGTGGGAATACGCTCTATCTCTTCTATGGCGGCGGCTACAACAACGACCCGCAGCAAATTGGCTGCGCCACCAGCACCGATGGTCTGCACTGGACGCGGCTGTATCGCGAACCCCTCATTCCCAACGGCCAACCCGGAGATTGGAACTCGAGCGAGACGGGTCACCCCGGCATCTTCACCGACACCGACGGCCGGACGTACCTCTTTGTGCAAGGCAACAACGACAAAGGCCGCACCTGGTTCCTTTCCGCCTACGAAATCGACTGGCGCCAAGGCCGCCCCGCCGTCGTATGGGACTCGGGCAAGTTTCCGATGAAACGTCCCGGCCCGGCGGCGCACAGCGAAGGCGGCATCGCCTTCTCGCCCGGTTGGACCTGCTGGCGCGGCGAAGGTCCAGGCGGTGGCGGACTGCATTACGCAAACACCGCCGGCGCGACTGCGACGTGGGAGACGACAGGAGGCGATGTGACGCTCATCCACAAAGTCGGCCCCGATTGCGGCCTCGCCCGGGTGCTGATTGACGGCCAGCCCGCAACTCAGGCCGAATTCGACACCTACGCGCCAATCGTCGAGTGGAATCACCGCCGCGTGCTGGCCACCAACCTTCCGCCGCGCCGGCACGTGGTCACCGTCGTCACGTTGGGCCAGAAGAACGAGAGGTCTTCCGACCGGTATGTGCAGATTGTGGGATTCGAATGAGCGGGTCCGTCACTCTGCGTTGGTACGCCATGCTGTCTTCCGCTACAGTCTGGCGACATGAAATCGCCGCCCTTTATACGTTTGATCCCCTTGGTTCACGCCTTGGCCGCCCCGTGGCTGCTCTGCGGCACTTGGCAAGCGGATGCGGACACCGCGTTCGATGCCCCCGGCAACTTCAATCCCATCGTGCCCGGCTACTTCGCCGACCCGACGATCAAGAAGTTCGGCGACACCTTCTACCTTTACGCCACCACTGACGGCAACGGCGGGGGGCGCGGGCCGGCGACGGTCTGGGTTTCCTCGAACTTCGCGGACTGGGTGCTGGTGCCGATGAACTGGCCCACCACGCCGCACTACTGGGCGCCCGACGTGGTCAAGCGCCCCGATGGCCGCTACTACCTCTTCTACAACCAACCCTGCAACACTTTCGCCGGAGCCTCCGACATGCCCATCGGCCCCTGGACGCCGCTCACGCCGGGCGACGGGCTCGTCATCGAGGATCGTTTGGTCAAGGACGTCATCACGCTCGACACCCAGTTCTTCGAGGACAAGGACGGCACGCTCTACGGTCACTGGGGCACATGGGGCATCTTCCCGAATAGCGGCTGCGGCTGGGGCGTGTTCAACGCGGACATGAAATCCTTCGCGCGGCTCGGCATGATTCCGAACACGCAGGCCAAGGACTTCTTCGAAGCGCCGTTCATGATCGAGCGCAACGGCGTTTACTACTTCACCTATTCCTCCGGCTCGTGCCACGACGCCAGCTATCGCGTGCAATACGCCGTCAGCGACAAGCCCGACGGCGAATTCAAGATGGGGCCCAACAATCCCATCCTCGCCACGAGCGCCGACGGCAAGGTCCACGGTCCCGGGCATCACTCGATTCTCCAGCAGGGCGACGAGTACTTCATCGTCTATCACCGGCACGACATTCCGGTGACGCCGAACGGCATGCACCGGCAGATTTGCGCCGACCGCCTGGTCTTCGAGCGCGATGGGGTGATCAAGAAGATCGAGTCGACGCACCAGGGCATCGGCGCGCTCGGCCCCAAGTCGCCGCGTTTGAACCTCGCGTTGACGAAGAAGGTCACCGCCTCGTCGTGTTACCAGGACACGCTCCGCCATCACGAATACAGGCCCGAATACGCCGTGGACGACAATAACGCCACGCTCTGGCGGCCGGGGAACAACCGCGCGGGAAACTGGCTGACGGTCGATCTCGGTTCCGCCCAGCGCGTGCGCCGCACGACCACGCAGTTCGAATACGGCACCTGGTTCTACCAGTATCTCATCGAGTCCTCGCTTGATGGCCGGACGTGGAAGACCTTCGCCGATCGCCGGCAAAACACCCGCTGGGGCAGTCCGATGGTCGACGACGGCGACGCCGAGGCGCGCTACCTGCGCCTGACGGTGACCGGCACCGAGTTGCCGGGCTTGTTCGGCGCGGTATGGAATTTCAAAGCGTACACCGACGCGCCCGCTGATCCGCTGCTCGCCATGGCGGACAAGGCGTTTGCCGAATTCATCGCCTCCAAACCTCCTAGCAGCCGAGGCAACGAGGCTCAAACCTCATCGGCGCAGAGCCAGAGCCTTCCAACGTCGGCTGCTACTCAGCCTCTCATCCACCTCGATGTCGCCGGACTCCAACTCGGCACACCCATTACGGCTTGGACTAATCAGGGCACGCTTGGCGGGGACTTCCGCGGCCGCGAGACCAAGCCCGTCGTGGACATGGCCGGCGGACGCAAAGCCGTCCGGTTCTCCGGCAAGCAGATGCTCACCGCCTCATTCCGGGCGCCCCGATCGCTCGCGGGTAACAGCAGTTTCACCGTGGCGGCGTGGGTGAACAATCCGGAGATTGGTGAAAGCGAATGCCTCATCAGTTGGGCTGGACGCGGCGGGCCGGATGCCACCACGGCGCAATTCGGCTACGGTACGCATCCTGAATTTGGCGCGGTCGGTCACTGGGGATTTGCGGACATGGGCTTTCGCGGCGCGCCAGCCGAAGCCGGGCAATGGCACCATCTGGCGGTGGTCTTCGACGGCGTCATCGAGCGTGTCTATGTGGACGGGCAACTCAACAACTCCGAGGCCAAGATGCTGCTCATGCACGAAGGGCGGCCTGTCTATGTGGGTGCGTCCGAGCCCGGCTCCGAATACTTCGATGGTTCCCTCGCCGCGTTGCGCGTTTACGACGGCGCATTGAGCGAGTCCGAGGTGAAGAACCTGGCCGCCGATGAACCATCCGCCGACGTGCTCGTTCACGTGGACTCGGCCAAGCTTGACTACGGCCCGCTCCAGTCGTGGGCCAACAACGGCTCGCTCGGTGGAGCCTTCATCGGCGAGAAAGCGCCGGTCGTGGCGGATGTAAACAGCCGCATTGCGCCACGCTTTGCATCGAGCCAATCGCTCGAACTCGCAGCCGAAAGTGCCGTGACCCTTGGAGATTTCACCCTGCTCGCCGGGATCATCAATCCTTCACTGGAAGAGCCGGAATCGGCCGTGGAGTTCATTGATGGCGAGGCCAAACATCACGCGCTCCTGCCGACACCGCCCGCGGGAGGCTGGCACCAACTGGCGTTGGTTTACTCTGGCGGCCGTGGCGCCTTCTTCATCAATGGCGGTCCGACGCGAACGAGTCTGCCGCCGCCGCCCAAGACGCTGAAGGCCGTCCGACTCGGTGGACAGCCGCCGTTTAGCGGGGCTTTCACGCGCGTGCAACTGTTTCGGCGAGCGCTCTCGGCCGAAGAGGTTTCCCAACTGCACGCGCTCTGGAAGCAGGAGTGGCGGACGCCCGCGCCGAATCCCGCCGCCTTTGCGCAAAAGCCCGCCGCGCTGTGGCCGACGGCGGTGGCCATGACCGCCGAGCGCGGGCGATCGGATCTTGGCAGCGTCGAGTATCTCTTCACCGAAACCACCCGCCACGCGGGCGCGAGCAGCAGCGGTTGGACTCCCAATGCGTTCTTCCTCGACGACGGACTGCAACCCAACACTCGCTATGCATATACCGTGGCCATGCGCGATCCATTGGGCAACGTCACCGTCGCCTCGGCGCCACTCGAAGGGGTCACTGACACTGCGCAATTCCAGGCGCTCGCCGATTCCTTCAAGACCGATCGCGATTATCTGGCGCAGGGCGCCGAGGGCACAATCTGGGACGGTTCCCTGAGCCAAGACGACGCCAGCATGCCGGAAGTCATCGCGGCGAAGGACAGCGTGTTGCGGCTGCAATCCAAGGGCACCGTCTGGGACGGCGGCAAGCCGCTCGGCGCCTTTCTCTACAAGCGCGTTCCCGGCGACTTTGTGGCCGAGGCGACGGTGGCCGATTACGCCGGCCTCAGCACCCGGAAAGTGCCTGGGAACAACGACGGCGGCCTGATGGTGCGGGTGCCGAAGGTGGCGGATGCCGGTCCAGGCGAGGACCTGGTCCAGCTCAATTTTTTCCCGATCTGGAACCAGGGGAACATGGTGACCAGCCTCGACGGCGGACGCTCGCAAAAGGGCAACATGCTGGCCTGGGACGCGCATCGCCATCTCCAGATCATCCGCCAGGGAACCCTGTTTCACTTCCGCACCAGCGCGGACGGGGAGGACTGGCAAGACATGCCCGGCTCGCCCGTAGAGCGCAAGGATCTGGCCGGTCTGCCGCTCCAGGTTGGCCTCTACCACGCCAGTTACGGCGGCGACAGCAGCTTCGTCGCATTCAGCAACTTCCGGTTGATCATCCGGAAATGACGAGGAGATCTCCATGATATCTGACCTCCTTGAGTCGCGTCTTGGCGCCATGCCAGAGTGGCATTGGTGCACGCTTCGACCGCTCTTGCAGGATCAAATCGTGCAACGCCGTTGCCTGGCTCCAGGTCTCGGCTCCAAGGAAGCTTGGTCGTCCGTCTCGAGCCGGTGTCGCAAAAGCTGCGACATGACACGCGCGGCTGGAAAGGGAATGATCGCGTCCGACAACCATATGAGACTCACGAACGACCGTGACCGGAATGCTGCTGCGCTGAAGAGAGCGAAGCGGGGCCTTGCGCTTTCAACCCTGCTGCTGCTCGTCCTCCTCGGGCGCGCAGCGGGTCCGGCCACAGTCTTCGCCGCGGAACCGAAGCGCACGGTTCCCACCGATCGTCCGGTCAGTTATGAGGCGTTCGGTGCGGTCGGGGACGGCGTGGCCGACGACCTGCCAGCCATCGTCGAGGCGCATGCGTTTGCCAATGCCCACGGTCTGGCGGTGCAGGCCAAGCCCGGTGCCACCTACCACCTCGGTCGCCGGGCGCTCACCGCCGTCATCGCCACCGACATCGACTGGGGCACGGCGCGGTTCATCATCGACGACACCGAAGTCGAAAACCACCGCGCGTCGCTCTTCGCCGTCCGCTCGCTGCTCGAGCCCGTGACGCTGTCGATCCCGCGGTTGAGCCGCGACCAGCGGCATCTCGACGAGGTGCCGCCCCGCGACTGCTGGGTGCGCGTGGAGAACAGCCGCCAGCGGCGCTACATCCGCCGCGGCCTCAACCAGAACCATGGGTCGACCCAGCGCGATTGCTTCGTCCTGCGCCGTGACGGCACCATCGAGGGGGCCATCGACTGGGACTACGACACGATTACGCGCGTCGAAGCCCGCCCGATCGACGAGCGGCCGCTGGTCCTCAAGGGCGGGGTCTTCACCACCATCGCCAACCGGATGGAGCAGGCCAAGGGTTACAACTACTGGGCGCGGAACATCGCCATCCACCGCTCGAACACCTCCGTCGTGGGCCTGACCCATTACGTCGTGGGCGAGACGGACACCGGCCATCCCTACGGCGGATTCCTCGCGGTGAGCAGTTGCGCCAACGTGACGCTGCGCGACTGCTTCGTCACCGGCCACAAGACCTACAGAACCATCGGCGCCGCCGGCAAACCGGTGAGCATGGGCACCTACGACCTGAGCGCGAACGAAGTGGTCAACTTCACCATGATCGGTTGCCGTATGGAGAACATCTGCGACGCCACGCGCTGGGGCGTCATCGGGGCCAACTTCTGCAAGAACATCCTCCTGGAGAACTGCACGCTGTCCCGCATGGACACCCACCAGGGCGTTTCCGGCGCCTACACGATCCGCGGCTGCACGTTGGGCCTCGCCGGGCTCAACGCCATTGGCCGGGGCACGCTGACGGTCGAAGACTCCACGCTGAACGGCCGCTCGCTGATCACCCTGCGCGGCGACTACGGCAGCACCTGGGAAGGCAGCATCGTGATCCGCAACAGCCGCTGGATCCCCGCATGCGGCGCACCGGTCCAGCCCTACCTCCTCAGCGCGAGCAACGACGGGCAGCACGACTTCGGCTATCCCTGCTTCATGCCGCGGGAAATCAGCATCGACAGCCTCACGATCGACGACCGCCAGCACCCCAAGGATTACTCTGGCCCCTACCTTTTCACCGACCCCGACGGCGCGATGTCGTCCACGGGCGCCCGCCCATTTCCATACCGGCTGACCGAGCGGGTGTCCCTCCGCAACCTGACCACGACCAGCGGCCAGAAGCCCCGCCTGTCGCCGGACCCCGCGTTCGCCGCCAGCCTGCAGGTGATCGAGCTGAACTGAGCTGAGACGAAAGGAAAACCACGACGAAGGGACGGCAGCTCCATCACCATGAAACGCCTGTTGACCCTCATATCGCCCACCTCAAGAACGGGCTGGACCTGGCCCGCGAGACCGGCATGCCGCTCTTCATCTGGTTGGATGGCGAGTATTGGTGGCAGCACCGCCCGGATCTGTGGAACTGGTGGGATCCCACGAAGCCCGGCTACGACCCGAGGAACAAGGAGAATGTCGAATGGTTCTCGTGGAACTCCGACGACGCGCTCAAGATCTCATGGCTCAACTGGGGCCGGCAGATCCGCATGCTCCCGCCGCCAAACCTGATGAGCCCGCGCTATCGGGCGGCCTGTCATGAGAAGATGCGGCTCCTGGTGCCGATCATCCTGGATTGGTGGAAGGCGCTGCCGGCTGACCAGAGGCACCTGCTGGCGGGGGTGAAGGTCGGCTGGGAATCTTCCATTGGCGTGAACAACTTCTACTATCCCAATGGCAACGATTTGCTCGACAAACCGGCCGACGAAGACCCCAGGCACGGCATCAAGGCCACCGAGGTGCCCGCGCGAGGGTTGGTGCAACTCGGCTATGCCGCGGTGAAGACCGCCGGGATTCGCACCGAAGGACAAATCACCGAGGCGGACCTGGCCGAGGTGGCGCGGCGTCACATGGAGGATCTGGCGCGGCTGGCGTCCGAGTTGGGTGTGCCGCGCGATCGCCTGTACACCCACGGCGCGGGATGGAAGGAGAAAGAACTGCTTTACGGCGCGGCGGTGAACCCGTTCAGTTGCCCCGGGTGGAGCTTCTATCGCCACGCTGGCGACCCGTCGAAGGACGCGGGAGTGCAGGAGGCGCTGGCGCGCAGCGACGCGCCGCACTGGGGGGCCGTCGAGTGGCTTTATCAGGGCCCGCGGACGGTGGACGCCTGGCGCGACGCGTTGGAGAAGACGCTGGCTGACCCGCGCTGCCGGCTGATCTGCATCGTCAACTGGTCGAGCATCAAGGATGATGCCGCCGCCCATGAGGCGCTGGCCGCGCTGAACGCCGCCGATGCGCCAGTGGAGAAGCCCAACATCATCGTCATCCTCGCCGACGACCTTGGCTATGGGGACGTGCAGTGCTACAACCCGCAGTGTGGCAAGATTCCCACACCCAGTATCGACACGCTTGCGTCCCAGGGAATGCGTTTCACTGACGGGCATTCGTCTTCGGGGGTGTGTTCGCCGTCACGTTACGCCCTGCTCACCGGGCGGTATCACTGGCGCACACGCTTGCAGAACGGGATCGTGGGTGTCTTTGCGCGGCTGCAAGGCAGACGCCCGGGAGGGCGGACATCGCGTGCCGTTCATCGTGCGCTGGCCCGGCACCGTCAAGCCTGCCAGCGTGTGCCACCAACTTGCTCATCAAGCCGACTTGCTCCGGACCTTCGCCGACATCCTGGGGACGAAACTGCCTGACAACGCGGGCGAGGATAGCTTCAGCCTCCTTCCCTTGCTGCGCGGCGAGGACAAGCCGATTCGCGCGAATGCCGTCAGCGCGTCCAGTGGAGGAACGCCCGCCGTACGGCTGGGGAATTGGAAATACATCCCCGCGCCCGGCTCCGGCGGCTGGGGCACCGGCGGCGACCAAGCACAGCCCGTGCAACTCTACAACCTCGCGGACGACCTCGGCGAAACCAACAACCTCGCCGCCGCCGAGCCGGGGAAAGTCGCGGAGATGAAGACATTGCTGGAAATGCTCATCACCGCCGGCCGCAGTTCGCCCGGTGCAGCACAAACGAACGACGTGAAGGTCGTGCGCTACCCGCGCGCGGCCGGGCGGAATAACACAGCGAAGACAGCCAAATGACCCGACGTCCTCGGGATTTCGCTTCAAAGAATGATGAAAATGCTCAGCCCTGTCCTGATTGTTCTTGGTCTGCACGCCGTGGTTCGCTCCGCGGTGGCGGGTGATCCCGGAACAACCCGGGGCATCATTGAAATCGGCAAGCCGGAGCGACCGGCGGATGCGGTCACGCTGGTCGGGCCGGACGGCTCCAACCTCATCCCTGAGGGCAAGGCCCCCACCAAGTGGGTTTTCGCTGACGGGATTCTCACCGCCTCACCGGCTTGGGACAGTGTCCTCACCAAGGAAAGTTACCGGGACTTCCGCATGCACGTGGAATTCAACGTGAACGAGGTGAAGGACGCCAAGGACCCCGAGGCGGACGGTAACTCCGGCATCTACATCCAGAATCGCTACGAGATCCAGATACACAACTCATTCGGCGTGTCGGAGGCGGACTACACAGCCAGCGACTGCGGGAGCATTTACCGTCGGAGGAAGCCGGATCGGCTCGTCTCCAAGAAGGCGGGAGAGTGGCAGAGCTTTGACATCGTCTTGCGGGCAGCCCGCTTCGACGGTGGTGGGAAAAAGACCGAGAACGCCCGCATCACCGTTTATCAGAACGGTGCATTGATCCACGACGACTATTCCATCCCCGGCAAGACCGGGGCCGGGGAGAAGGAGGGGCCGGAGCCGCGGCCTATCAAGCTGCAGGGACACCACAACCCGGTGCGCTTCCGCAACGTGTGGATCCAGACACTGTCACTCGATTCGCGCGATGGCAAGGAACTGGCTCTCCTGACGCCGAGTGGGCATTCCACACCTGCTGGCACCTGTTCCGCGCCCTGATCGAAGGCGCACTCGATGGTTTGATCCGCGAGTTGGGACGCAAGACCGTCAAGAGAGTCCTAGCCGCGATTGACCAGACTGTCGAAGGGTTTCTCAATGACGCCTTGCAGATCAGCCCCGAACAAGTAGCCGTTCAATTGAAGGCTGAGAATCTGGGCTATCTCTGACCTCTGCGCATCCCAATTTACCGCCAAAATGTCAGTTGTTTATTCGTAACTGGTGCGAACCAAGTAACCAGTGTGCGACGGACATTGCCATCCGCCACGGCCCTTGTGTGGGCGCAACGTGAAATCCGCTTTGCTTCGCTTGAATTCTTTCCCGCAACTCGTGCATTTGATGACGTAAACCACCTTTGGACCACGGAAGGTTGAGACCGCACGAAACGGTCTTGCAGGCGTTGTCCTCGCCAACTGCGGGACGGAGAGATGGCCTCTGCCCGTAATCTCCACACGGAATGCTGGTCGAAACGGTTGGTTCGTGACTTTGATGGACTGGATGCGATCCAACCGATACGTCCGTGATTCCCGCGTCTGGATTGTGACAGCGCACAGCAAGACCTTGCCAGCTTTCGTTCGACGGAAAGCGTATGGCTCAATCCGCCGGACGGAATTGCCGTAGCCCAAGTCCACACAAAGATGGTTGGCGGCTGCGAAGCGAAGCGACTCGACTGGCACGCCTTCGCCCCACGTCCAGACTGTTGCAGGCGGCGTCCAAGAATCATCGGTTTCTTCACCCTGCTGTGGCGCAGATGCCAGTTCCTCACGCACCAAACGCCCTTCAAGCCAGTCAAACTTCTTCAAGCTCGTGCCGCCCTTGAAAGCCCACGATGTCGAAAGCGCCTCATCCGCGCCGATGCCCCACAGCACCCAGCCGATGACGTAGTCTTTCTCAACGACGTCTTCGCGCAGTCCCCACTCACGCACGCGCTCCTCGATGTCCAGCCGTGTAATCATGGTATGTCAGCAACAAGTGTCACGTTCACGCGCAAGCCCCAGCGTTTAACAATTGCACCGGTTGGTTTTGCGCTCGGATCGAGCAGACTGATTCCAGTGCTCATCTCCTTGGTGCAAAGTTCGACGAGCTTCGGCGAAGCGATACCTAGCGTTTCGAGCAGATAGCCCAGCCGCTTGAACACTGCGCCGCTGCCTAGCCCTAAAACAAGCGTGTTTAGGTCAGCTTCTGCACCGCCCCGGGTGATTTTGGAGAATGTCAGTCGTGATTCCTACAGATTGTGGTGTGACCGCGCCAAAGTATCTTGCTTGCATGC
>Ga0116149_1003399_pt1 | contig 16506 bp, 14 predicted proteins | sample AD_UKC057_MetaG_FD_89787 | JGI IMG/M metagenome (GOLD analysis project Ga0116149, IMG submission 89787) | Active sludge microbial communities of municipal wastewater-treating anaerobic digesters from USA - AD_UKC057_MetaG | ecosystem: Engineered > Bioreactor > Anaerobic > Digestate | place: USA... | reverse complement strand
GGCCGGGGCCCAACTGATTATCGGCGATTACTCAGAGCCGGAGCGTTTACTCAATTTAATTTTGACAGGCAGAGAAGATGTTTGACTCTGATTTTACATACCCGGAACTGGATACGGCCGACGTGAGGGTGTTCCCGCTGGCCAAACGCAAAAGTATGACCCGTCTGGAGCAGGTGTTGATACCGCCCTCCCGTTCGCCGGTGCCGGCTCCTGAGGCGCTTGAGCCAAAACTGGAGAGCTGCGTGGCGGCGGTTCGGAAGGCTCGCGAGAAGAATGCGTCCGTAATACTGATGTACGGGGCGCATCTCATCAAAAACGGCGGCTCGGCGCTCCTTATTGAGCTGATGCGCCGGGGCTGGGTGACACATCTGGCGACCAACGGTGCCGGGGTCATCCACGACTGGGAGTTCGCCTATTGCGGAGTTTCGACGGAGAATGTGCGGGAAAATGTGGCGCACGGGGTTTTCGGTGCCTGGAATGAAACGGGCAAAAGCATCAATTTGGCACTCATGATCGGCGGTCTCTATGGCCGGGGGTTCGGGGAATCGATCGGCTGCTGGGTGATGGAGAATGGAGGAGTGGTGCCCGAGGCGCACGAGTTGATGGAGAAGATTTGCCAGTACCCGAGCGATGCGACGACGGCAGCGCGTGCTGACCTCTTTTCGGCCGTGAATGCCGGGCTGGCAACGGGTCGGCACAGAATGCGGCATCAGTACAAACAAATTTCAGTTTCAGGGAATGCGTGGAAACTCAGAGTTCCGCTGACGGTGCATCCGGGGATAGGGTACGATATTTTCACAGTGCATCCGCTCTATAACGGAGCGGTCGTGGGACGAGCCGGAGGAATCGACTTCAAAAGATTCAATGCCTCGGTGGAGAACTTGACCGATGGGGTGGTGTTGAGCGTGGGTTCGGCGATTATGGCGCCCCAGGTTTTCGAGAAGAGCCTGAGCGTGGTGCATAATCTTCGCTTCCAGAAGAAGCGGCCGGCGATCAGCGGGCATTCTTTTTACGTGGTGGATTTGCACGAGGGGAGCAACTGGGATTGGAGCAAGGGAGAGCCACCGAAGACGAGCCCGGAGTATTACCTGCGTTTTTGCAAGAGCTTTTCGAGGATGGGCGGAGAGATGAATTATCTCTGCTGCGACAATACGGTTTTCATTCATCAATTGCTGAATCGTCTGGGGCCGGGGCCGGCAAAGGCGGAAGGGACGCAGAACCGGGAGGCGGAGGAGCCGAGCAGTTTCATGTACGATGACGGAGGCGGAGGGGAATTCCAGGCTTTATGAGGGGTCCTGAAGCGGTCCGGCAAAATATTTATTCCTTCTTCAGAGATTTATCGTGAAAAAAAATGGGTTTCCGGAAGGGCAATTCATTTTGACTTTCGGGCCGGATGTCGGTATCCTCTTCTCACGTATAAGGAATTTGTCATTATGAAAAAAATTCACGCGGATCAGAGAAGAAGTGAGAAAGGTATTTCTCCGTTTCAATTTTCAAAGGGATTTTTTCCGGGGCTCCTGTTCATCGTCGCGGCATTTTTGGGCGCGGGGATGGTGCATTCTGCGGAATTGATCAATCCAGACGAGACTTTGTGGTATCGGGAGCCGGTGACGGTAAAAATAGAAAACAGCAACATGTGGCAGACCTCGGCCGATTGGTCGCGGGCTTTGCCGGTGGGCAACGGACGGCTGGGAGCGATGGTCTACGGGGGAATCCCGACAGAGAGACTACAGCTCAATGAGGATACGCTTTGGTCGGGCGGAGTATCTGACCCCGATAACCCGGCGGCTCTGGAGCATCAGGATGAGATACGGCAACTGCTTCTGGAGGGGAAATATGCGGAGGCGAATAACCTGACGCAGAAATATCTGGTTTGCAAGAATGACGGGTCGGGCCACGGCAACGGCGCACGCGCCAAGTATGGCTGCTATCAGACTCTGGGGGATTTGACGATCTACTTCCCGGGGCATGAAGCTTACAGCGATTACAGGCGGGAGCTTAATCTGGCTAACGGAGTTGCACGGACGACTTATCGGGTAGGCGGAACGAGTTTCAGCCGAGAGGTGTTTTCGAGCTATCCCGATGACGTCCTGGTGATTTATGTGAGCGCGGACCGGCCCGGAGCCGTAACCTGCGACGTCAATCTCTCACGTTACGAGAATGCCGTCGTGCGTGCTGAGGGTGGAGCAAAGGCTCAGATCGTGATGGAGGGGCAATTGCCGAGCGGCAATGATCCGGACGGGATGAAATTCATGGCCCGGGTGGGAGTGAAAGCCGTTCACGGAGCCGTTTCGATGGATGGAGCGACTCTCAGGATCAGCCATGCGGACAGTGCAATGCTGATTCTCACGGCAGCGACCGATTACATCAAGCCGGATACGGAGGTTCTGAAAAAAGGGAACCGTTGGAAGAATGTGGGCCAGCCGCTTAAAGATGGACAGCCGCTCTACGTGGGCAATCCCTATGAGAAGATTTGCAAAGAGACTTTGCGGAAAGCGCTGCGGCGCTCTTATGGGAAGTTGAAGAGCCGGCACATAGAGGATTTCTCGAGTCTCTTTTCGCGCTGCACGCTGAATTTGGGAGAGACCCCACAAGCCTGGGCCCCTACGGATGAGCGGTTGGAGAATTTCAGGAAAGAGCGGAATGATCCATCGCTCGTGGCACTTTATTTTCAGATGGGGCGCTATCTGCTCATCAGCTCCTCGCGATACGGAACGATGCCTGCGAACCTGCAGGGCATCTGGGCCGACGGGATTCAGACGCCCTGGAATGCGGATTACCACCATAATATCAATGACCAGATGAATTACTGGCCTGCGGAGGTGACGGGGTTATCGGAGTGCCACACGCCGTTTCTGGCCTATATCGCCTCGCTGCAGATACCGGGCAGCAAGACCGCGCAGGTTCACTACGGAGCCAAGGGCTGGGTGACGCACGTCCTGGGGAACCTCTGGGGCTATACGGCACCGGGAGAGGGCGCCGGCTGGGGATTATTCCCTTCGGCAAGCGGATGGCTCTGCCAGCATCTCTGGGAGCATTACGCGTTTACGGGAGACCGTCAGTATTTGAAATGGGCTTACCCGGTGATGAAAGCATCGGCGGAGTTTTATCTGGATTATCTTTTTGAGCATCCGGAGACGGGCTGGCTGGTGAGCGGTCCGGCCAATTCTCCGGAGAACACCTTTATCACCAAGGATGGGGTCCGGGGGAGTATCTGCCTGGCGCCTACGATGGATATGGAGATCATTTACGATCTTTTCAGCAACTGCATCGAGGCGGCATCCGTGCTCAGGGAGGATGCGGAGTTTGCGGAACAACTGCGGCAGGCGCGCTCAAGGCTGGTGCCCCTGCAAATTGGCAAGCACGGACAAGTGCAGGAATGGATGGAGGATTTTGACGAGGCAGAGCCGGGGCATCGGCATGTTTCCCATCTCTTTGCGCTGCATCCGGGCAAGCAGATCACCGTCAGCGGGACTCCGGCGCTTGCAAGGGCAGCACGGGTGACGCTGGAGCGGCGGTTATCCCAAGGCGGCGGACATACAGGCTGGAGCCGCGCCTGGATTATCAATTTTTATGCGCGGCTGCAAGATGGGCAGGCGGCGCTGGAGCACATCCAGGAGCTGCTCTCCAAATCGACGTTGCCGAATCTGTTTGATACGCATCCGCCTTTCCAGATTGACGGTAATTTCGGCGGGACGGCCGGCATCGCGGAGATGCTCCTGCAGAGCCATGAAGGCCGGCTCAATTTACTGCCGGCGTTACCCGCGGCATGGAAGAAGGGGAGCGTGGAAGGTTTGCGCGGACGCAACGGGTTTACCGTTGACCTGGAGTGGAGTGGCGGAAGGCTTATCCGAGGCAAGGTTACTTCGGTCCTGGGCAATTCCTGCGTGATTTACTCCGGGCGGCCGGTTACGGTTTATCATAAGGGCTTCCCGTTGGCGGGTGCCATCTATGACGGAAAATGGGTGAGCTTCCCGACCCGCAAGGGAGAGACTTATGACTTGCTGGGGAGATAAGGGCATCCGGAAGGCCGGCAGAGAGGACGAATAGCGGGATAGAATTATGGCAGAGGTTTCCAATCATGAGGATCAGACGGATCGCCGTCTGATGGAGAGAGCTCTTGAACTGGCGGCAAGAGGTCAGGGAAAGACTTCGCCCAACCCGATGGTGGGTGCCGTTCTGGTTCAGGGAGAGAATCGGGTGATTGGCGAAGGGTGGCACCAAAAGGCCGGGGAGCCTCATGCGGAGATTCTTGCCATGGAGGATGCTCGGAATCAGGGGTATTCTCTCGGCGGCAGTACGCTCTATGTCACGCTGGAACCGTGCTCGACCCAAGGACGGACGGGCCCGTGTGTGGAGGCGATTCTGAGGGCAGGGATCGCCCGGGTGGTCTGTGCGGCAACGGACCCCAACCCGGCGCATCAGGGCAGAGGGCTGGAGCTTCTGAGGCAAGGCGGCGTAGAGGTACGGAGCGGGATATTGGAGGAGGCTTCACGGAATCTCAACCGGGCTTTCAACCACTGGATTGTGAACAGGACGCCGTTAGTGACGCTCAAAAGCGCGATGTCGCTCGACGGGAAGATCGCGACGGCTTCCGGGGAATCGCGATGGATTACCGGCACGGAGGCGCGGGCGCACGCAATGCAGTTTCGCTCGCAGGTGGATGCGATTGTCACGGGAGTCAATACGGTGATCGCCGATAACTGCTTTTTGACGGTTCGTTCGCTATGCGGTTTCAATATCACGCATAAGGACGAAGATCAATCACGGTTGCGGAGGATCGTCCTGGATACCGAAGGGCGGACGCCGCTCAATTCAAATATCGTTTCGGACGCGTGGAGGCATCTGACCACGGTTGTTGTCGGGAACGATGCGCCGGCGGAACGGGTGGAGGCTCTGAGCCGGCAGGTTCAGGTCTGGCGGATAGCGCGTGACGGACAGGGACGGCTGAAGTTAGCGGCGGTGCTCAAAAAACTGGGAGAGGAATCGGTGACGCATCTCCTGATCGAGGCCGGCGGGACGTTGAGCGAATCCTTCCTGCACCAGAAATTGGTCCATCGGATTCATTTTTATTATGCGCCCAAAATTATCGGGGGAAAGGGCGCGCCCAGCGGCGTCGGAGGAGAAGGTGTGAAGCATCTGGCGGAGGCGGTGAAGGCGGCTGGTGCCGAATGGAGGAGGCTGGGGGATGACTTTCTGCTGGAGGCCGATGTCTGCTATCCCGAGCGCTGAGAATGGGGGATATCTTCAATAAAGGGGATTCGCACGTTTGCGTGAAGAAATGCGCGGCGGTGCTGGAGGCGCTGGGTGCCGGTGCAGGCCCGGAGGGAGTCTCTCTGGCAGCGGTTTCGGGCGGGGCTGATTCGGTGGCGCTGCTTCATATTTTGCGGAGGCTCTATCCGGAGATTTCGCTTCATATTCTTCATTTCAATCATCAACTTCGGGGTGAGGAAAGCGAGAGGGACGAGGAATTTGTCCGCAGACTGGCGCAGGAGATGGGGCTGACTCTGGCGGTGGGCAGAGGGGATGTGATTGGCGAGGCGGCTAAATCCAAAACGTCGCTTGAGATGGCGGCGCGGGAATGCCGTTATCGGTTTTTTGCCGAAAAGGCGCGTGAACTCCAAGCGCGGTTTCTCTTTATGGGGCATCACGCCGGGGATCAAACGGAGCTTTTTTTCCTGCGGCTCCTGCGGGGTGCATCCAGCCAGGGGCTTAAAGGGATGCGGTCGGTATCGGATTTTCCAGGAGCGGGAGTCGGCGCTCTCAAGGTGGTGCGTCCGCTTTTGGAGTGCAGCCGGGAGGAGATTATCGACTACCTGAAAGGAGGCGGATTCACCTGGGTGGAAGACTCCACCAACAGCTCCAGGGATTTTCTCCGGAACAAAATCCGCAATGAACTTCTGCCGCTCCTGGAGCAGAGTTACAGCCCGAGTCTGGGGCGTGCCCTCCTGCGGACGATGGAGATTCTGGGGCAGGAATCCGATTATCTTTCTGAGGAGTTCAAGCGCTTAAAACGGGAGGAAGTCCCTTTCGAGAGCTGGCACAGGGCACTTCAGAGGCGGGCGGTCGCAGAGGCGCTTATTGAGCGGGGAGCTCAGCCGACACTGGAAGCGGTTGATTATTTTATTCGGAATCCGGGCAAAGCGCATAGCTGCCGGGGTGAGCTGTATTATCGGCAAGAGGGGAGCTGGCGATTGAGCGAGGTGGAGAAAGCCGGTTTCGGGAGTTCGGAGGAGATCAGAGTTTCTCCGGGCGAGGAGCCTCAGGAGATTTCCCTGCCGGGAGAAGGGGCTCTGCGGATGAGGTTTGAAGTTTTGGGACCGGGTGAAGCGGCGGATTGGAGGGATAAGCCCGAGGGGGTCGAATATTTCGACCTGGACCGAGTGGGAGATTTTTTCACGTTACGGCATTGGCGGGAAGGGGACCGCTTTCAGCCGATCGGGATGCAGGAAGGGACCCGGAAATTGCAGGATATTTTCACGGACCGGAAGATTGCCGAGGTGCGGCGGCATCAGCTCTGGCTCGGGGAGACTGCGCAGGGAGTGATCTTCTGGGTGGAGGGTTTGCGGATCGGAGAGGCCTGCAAGGTCACAGAATCGACGAAAAAAATCCTTAAGATGATATCATCATCCTAGGGGATGGAAGCTTCCTGCCTGGGGCGGGTTCGACGCTTCGCATCTTCGCCATCATCAGGCTTCTTTTTGGGCAAGAGGTCAACGATTTCTCTTCTCCATCAACGCCCTGATCGCAGCGGGATCACGCAATGGTTTCTTTTCCACCACAGTGGGCTCTCTGGAGGGTTGTTTCGATACAGCATCCAGAGCCTCAACAAACCTTTTAGCATTGCGTTTGTCATTGATCATAAAGTTATGGAATATACTCGATGTTGCCATAACATAAATTCCCTTTCCAAAAATTCTCACCGTGGTGACTGCGTCGCTACACGGTCGTACTGTAATCTACAACTCACTCGGATGTTAACCGCATCGCCTTGAATTTGAGGCTATGCGGTAAGAGATCGGGTATTGCACAAAGGGGTGATTGATTGTAATATGGCGCGGGGTGGTAGAGACAGCCGGAAGAGTACCTTCTCCTACCTCTGTCTCACACAGTTCATATGTGGAATGTATCAGGAATGAAGAAGAATACTGAGAAAAACAAAGGGTGTAATGTAGCCGAACAAGAAGAGGACGCCAATGCGCAGACGGCCGAAGAGGTCTCTGCGGATACTGAGGGCACGGCGGAAACGAAGCAGCAAGCCGAGGCGCAAGCGACAGAAATCGTAGTGGAAAAGGTGGAGGAGCCTCCGAGCGCCGAGGAACTCAAAGAACTTAAGGAAAAGGCCTCCAAAGCGGAGGAGTATTGGAACAAGCTGCTGCACCTGGTTGCGGATTTCGATAATTTCAAGAAGAGGGCCGAGCGGAAGCGGCAGGATGATATTCTTTCGGCAAAGGTAGCTATCGTGGAGACTTTTTTGCCGGTTCTGGATAATTTTGAGATCGCTTTTTCGGCGGCAAAAGACATTCAGGAGCCGACGGTAAAATCGCTGCAAGATGGAATCGAGATGGTGCTTTCGCAATTCCGCAACGTGTTGAAAGAGTGCGGGGTGGACACGATCGAGCCGCAAGGTGAAGAATTTGATCACTCCTACCATGAAGCGGTTTCGGAGCAGGAGACCGATGAGGTCGCCGAGGGTCACGTGGTGCAGGTTTTGCGCAAGGGCTACATAATGGGGCCGCGTCTGATTCGTGCTGCACGGGTGATCGTGGCGCGCAAGGCAAGTAAATAGGGCAAGTAAGAACGCAAATCTATGGCCAAGGCTGATTATTACGCAGTTTTAGGGGTAAACAAGAGTGCGACCGATGAGGAGCTGAAGAAAGCGTATCGGAAGCTTGCGGTAAAATACCATCCTGACAAGAATCCCGGAGATAAGACGGCGGAAGAAAAATTCAAGGAGCTGGGTGAGGCTTATGAAGTCCTGAGCGATCCGCAGAAGCGGGCTGCCTATGATCAGTATGGGCATGATGCCTTTGATGCCCGCAAACAGGGGTTTGGCGGCGGAGGCGGCGGATTCCACGATCCGTTCGATATTTTCAGCCAGGTATTCGGCGGGTCCGGCGGCGGTATTTTCGAGGAGATATTCGGCAATGTGCGCGGCGGAAGCCGGCGGAGTTCCAATGGGGCTCAACGCGGCAACGATATGCGCTATGACCTGGAGATCAGCTTTGAAGAGGCGGCTCTGGGTTGCGAAAAGGAGCTGAGCATCCGCAAGGAGGCGACCTGCTCTCAATGCAACGGCACCGGACTGGCGCAGGGTTCTTCGATGAAGAACTGCGGAGATTGCGGCGGACGCGGCCAGATCAAGGTGGGCAGCGGCTGGATCAGCATGGTTCAGACCTGCCCGAAATGCGACGGGACCGGGAAGGTTCCGGAGCGGCCGTGTGCAAGCTGTCGCGGAAGCGGGCGTGTGATGCAGACCGTTTCGGTCAAGATCAAGATACCGGCCGGAGTGGATACGGGAACGCGGCTGCGCTCCTCGGGAAACGGAGAAAGCGGAGTCAGAGGCGGGCCCCCGGGGGATCTCTACGTCTTTCTGCACGTCAAGCCGCATGAAATTTTCGAGCGCGACGGCGACAATCTTATTTGCGAAATTCCGATTCCTTTCGTGACGGCGGCCCTGGGAGGAGAGCTGCAGGCGCCTACGCTACAGGGAAACAAACGGATCGTGATCCCGGAAGGGACGCAATCCGGGACAGTTTTCCGGCTGCGGGGTATGGGTGTGAAGAATGTACACGGACGCGGGACGGGCGATATGCACGTGCGGGTGATCGTGGAAGTTCCCCGGCGGCTGGATTCGATTCAGAAGGAGAAACTCAAGGAATTTGCGTCAGTCTGCAAGCAGGATGTGAACCCGATGAGCCAGGGATTTTTTGAGCGAATCAAGAACTGGATGAACGGGAAAGAGTAGCGGGACTGATTGAGGCGGCGCTATTCATAAGTTTTTCTAATTATTTAAGTTAATATTCCATCACTTCAGACTTGAGGTTTACTCTTGGATAGGGTAAAAGATGGACCCGCGGTATGCAATATCGAATATCTAAAAGGGCGGCCAGTGTAAATCCCTCCCTGACGTTGGCGATTGATGCCAAAGCAAAACAGTTAAAATCAGAAGGCCAGGATGTCGTCGGTTTCGGAGCCGGCGAACCGGATTTCCCTACACCCCAACACATTCAGGACGCAGCGATCGAAGCGATGCGTGCGGGAATGACCAAGTACACCCCCAGCAGCGGGCTCCCGGCCCTGAGGCAGGCGGTCGCTGACAAGTTTCTGAAGGATCAGGGGCTTACCTATAAGCCGAGCCAGATCATCATATCCTGCGGAGGCAAGCACTCCTGCTACAACACGATTATCGCTTTGTGCCAGGAGGGGGACGAGGTGATTATCCCGGCGCCCTACTGGGTCAGCTACCCGGAGATGGTAACCATGGCCGGAGCGACACCGGTTTTCGTGAGAGCGACGGATGCGACGGAATTCAGGATTACGCCTGAGCAGTTGCGACAGGCCATTACGCCCCGGACGCGGCTCCTTATTCTGAACTCTCCCAGCAACCCGACGGGGAGCGTTTATACGAAGGAAGAGCTCAAGGCGCTTGCAGATATCTGCGTTGAGAAGGGTGTTCTCATCATGAGCGATGAGATTTACGAGAAGCTGGTCTATAACGGTACCGAGCCTGTCAGTGTCGCGAGCCTTTCGCCTGAAATTTTTGAGCATACAATTATTGTGCACGGTCTCTCCAAAGCCTACTCAATGACGGGTTGGCGGATAGGAGTAACGGCGGCACCGGCACCGATTGCCCATGCGATTGAAGCGGTGCAGAGCCACAGCACGAGCAACCCGGTTTCCTTCGCGCAGTCGGGAGCGATCGCGGCGCTGAAGGGGCCGCAAGATCATTTGCCTGTCTGGTTGGCTGAGTACAAGAAACGGCGCGATTATGCCTGGAAGCGATTGAATGCGATGCCGGGGATTTCCTGTGTTCTGGCGCAGGGGGCGTTTTATCTTTTCCCGAATATCTCCGCAACGGGTTTGAAATCGGTGGATTTTGCGGACAGGCTCCTGGAAGAGGAGAAGGTGGCCGTGGTGCCGGGGATAGCTTTCGGCTCGGATGATCATATGCGGATCAGCTACGCCATATCGCTGGCGCAGATAGAGAAAGGTCTGGAAAGAATGGAGCGTTTTTGCGAACGCCTTGCCACTCATAAGAAATAAGAGATGACAGAGACATACATACAGGGATTATTCGCGGACCGTATTGGCGGTTCGAATTACGGCAAAGACACCGCCATTTATAAATTTGAGAAGATCAAGCGTGCCAAGCGCGCTGCGGTCAAAGCCAACCCGGGAATCAAACTGATCGACATGGGCGTGGGAGAGCCCGACGCCATGGCGCCGACGCAGTTGGTGCAGGCCCTTTACCGTGAGGCCCGCAAGCCCGAGAACCGGGGATATGCGGATAACGGGGATATGGTCCTCAAGAAAGCCGCGGTGCGATATATGGAGGAGGTCTGCGGGGTGCCGGGGATCGACGCCGATACGCAAGTGATCCACAGTATTGGCAGCAAGGCGGCGCTCTCCATATTGCCGGCGGTCTTGATCAATCCGGGAGACTACGTTCTGATGACGACTCCGGGATATCCTGTTTTCGGGACACATGCGAAGTATTACGGCGGAAAGGTCCACCAGATGCCGTTAGTGGAAAGAAAACGCTTTTTGCCCGACCTGGATGTGGTGCCGGCGAAGGTGTTCGAACGTGCCAAGGTGATGGTCCTGAACTATCCCAATAACCCGACGGGAGCCAGTGCGACACCGGAATTTTTCGCGAAGGTGGTGGAGTTCGCCAAGGCGCATCGTCTGGTGGTGATCCATGACGCGGCCTATGCGGCCCTGATATTCAAGGGCAAACCTCTGAGCTTTTTGTCGGCTCCCGGCGCCATGGATGTGGGTCTGGAGCTGCACTCGGCCAGCAAGATGTTCAATATGACCGGCTGGCGCTGCGGCTTCGTCGTGGGCAATCCGCTTCTGGTCAAGGCGTACGGGGACGTGAAAGATAACACGGACTCGGGGCAGTTCCTGGCGATTCAACATGCGGTGGCTCAGGGGCTGGAGAATCCCTCTTTTACGAAGAAGATCGTCTCGAAATATTCGCGGCGGATGACGGGTCTGGTAAAAGTCCTCAAGGGGCTGGGTTTCAAGGCTCGTAAACCGGGCGGCTCGTTCTTCCTCTACACGGCCTCGCCGAAAGCGGCGGTTACGGCCGGAGGCAAGCGGATAGAATTCCCGACGGCTGAGGCGGCATCACAGTGGCTGATCACCGAGAAGCTGATCTCGACGGTTCCCTGGGATGACGCGGGAGCTTATCTTCGTTTTAGCGTGACTTTTGCGGCGGCGACGGTTGCTGAAGAGCAGGAAGTTCTGGCGGAGATAGAACGCCGATTGAGCGACGTGAAGTTCGAGTTTTAGATTTCAAAGTTCTTTTCCCGGGGCACTTTTGATGGAAGTACGTTCCGGGGATTAGCAGCGTCGAAGCGTTGTAGTGGGGAGTTTCTGCCCGGGGAATGGATAACCCTCCGGCGGGCTCCCCAAAAAAATCGAGGCCCGAGAAAAATGGAGCAAAAAGAGCAAAGGGGTGCGTTTTTCAGGCAGAGCGGCTGGATGGTCGTGGCCACGACTCTTGGCGGGCTCCTGATGTGGGCGGTGCACAAGGTGGCCACGGGATGCCTGAGCGAAGCCGACTACGGAACGCTGGGGATGTTCCTGAGGGCACTGAACCTCATGATGATCCCGGCCTGCGGGCTCCAGGCGGTTTTCGCACAGCAGACGGCCATTGCGCTGGACCCCGAATCGCGTTCACGGCTGAGCACGCTCGTGCGGGAATCGGTCTTGTGGACTTTTCTCTTGTGGGGAGCGGTGGCTCTGGGCGTCTGGTTTTTCCATGCTCAAATAGAGGAGCTTTTTAAAATCTCGGGGACTTTTCTGGCGCTGGCGGTTCTGGTGGGGTTGCTGGTTCTCTTGCGTCCGATCGGAGTGGGAATCCTCCAGGGAGAGCAGAATTTTTGCTGGGTCGGCTGGAGCCAAATTCTCGACGGTGCAGGACGGCTGGGGGTAATTGCGCTTGTTCTCTATTTATTCAAGGGAGGGGCCTCAGGGGCGCTCGTGGGCGTGTTATCGGGGCTTCTGCTCTGCATCGCTGTCTGTATCTGGAAGACGCATCCGGTGTGGCGGGCGAAGGGGGCCAGGGTGGATTTCCGGGACTGGGTGGTCCGGCTGGCACCGTTGACATTTGGGGCCGGGATACCGCTCTTTATGGTGAGCGCGGATACGCTGGTGGTGAAGGCGACTTTTGATGCGGAGGAGGTCAACCTCTACGCGGCGGCGGGTATCGTGACGCAGGCGATGATATTTTTTACGCTGCCGGTGTCGACGGTGATGTTCCCAAAGGTTGCGAGAAGCTCGGCGCAATCCGAGGAGTCGTCGGTGCTACTGAAGGCGCTGGGGACGACGGGGCTGCTGGCGGCAGCGGTGGTGGCGGGGACTTTTCTCCTGCCGGAGCTTCCGCTGCGGGTGATGTTTTCTGCGGATTATCTGGCGGCAGCGAATCTTCTGCCGTGGTTTGCGCTGGCGATGTTCCCACTGACGATGAGCACGGTCCTGATCAACAATCTTCTGGCGCGGGGACTCTATGCAGCGGTGCCATGGCTCTGGTGCGTAGCGACTCTCTACCTGGGCTCCTTAGTGATGAAGCATGAGAGCTTCGAGCAGGTGATCCTGGTGATAGGCATTTACAATGTCCTGCTGCTGGGGGTAACGATTTTTTTCAGCTTCAGGCGTTCACAGCGCCCGCAGCGGGTGCAAGTTTAGAGCCACTCCCGGTTATGATAGAGCCAGAGGGCGGTTCCGAGGAGTGCGGCCAGGAATAAGCCTGTCAGAATGGCTCTTCTTCGGACTTTGCGGCGGCGCTTTTTGGCGCCTCTACCCTGACCGGGCAAAATATAAAAGCGCCGAGCTTCTCTTTCTTTTCTTCTGCGTTCTTCTCGTGACAGCGCCATGTGTTGAACAAAAACTGAATCTGTTTTTCCTAATTTAGAGGGCGATCAACTAATATTTTTTATGGAATTTTTTCCGGGAATCATCGGGGGGTTCAGGTCCGTCGGAGAGTTTGGGTGAATCCGGAGTGGTTGTGAGACGAGGTTCGGATTCGGATGCCAAGGGAGCTGCAGACGAGGTGACAATGCCGACGGGCGGCGTATAGAGTCCGGACTCAGTCAGGGAGCCTTTTTCAGACTGTGCTTTTTCTACGGTACGGACGGTGTGTTCAAAGACATCACGGAGCTGATTGATGCTTTTGGTGATCAATTTATCTTCCTGAATAGAGAGGTTGCCCCGTGTTTTTTCTTTGAGCATTTCCAGAGTGGCAATGAGCATTTGGGCGCCTTCCAGGTCCAGGATGCGCTGCCCGGTTTCCGGGTCGGCGATCTGGCCCATTGAAAAAAGGGCGGTCTGAGTCTGCTGGATGACGAGGTTGGAGAACATGGCTTCAAGCACTTGCTCCTGGGTTACCTCTTCAGTTTGTTCATGCTCAGGATTAGGGATATCATCGTTAGGATTCATAATAGAGCGGACGGTAGTTTAGGTTATCAGGTTTTATCGGTCAAGGTTCATCATTCATTCGGCCAGGCCGTAGGTTCTGCGGAAGATATTAATCGCAGTCCGCAGGCGATCGCTTACGGCACAGGTGTTGAGCAGGGTTTGGCGATCTTTACCGGGGATAATCAGGGTGCTGGCGACCAAGTCTGCCAGGACGCCGGGCTGATCCACGCTTTTCAGATAGGAAAGAAAATCTTCCAGGGGATTGACGAATTTTTCTTTGAACTGATGCGATGGCGAAACTTTGGCCACGATACCAAAGGTTTTGACGTCCATGTTTTTGACGACATGAGCGACTTTTTCTTTGAGCTGATCTGCGAGGTTCTGGACCACTTTCCGATTGCCGGAAGATTCGACCAGAGGCGAAATCAGGTAAGTATCATAGGGGTAAGCAGAGACACGTTTCTCGAGATACACTCTGGTGAGGCCCTGCAGAATCATGTGGTAAGACTCCTTTATTTTGATGGCGGCGCGGATCATCCCCAGGCCGGAAATAGGGCAGGGGACGTTCCTGGTGGAGCCTTCATTTGCGAGCACAAAGAAGCGATCCCCTTCCAAAGCGTCTTTAACCAATTTGACATGAGGCGCTTTTGAAACTTTCAAAGGATAGGTAGCTCCGGGGAACAGAGTCGCCTCCGGAAGCACCATCACAGGAATGTGGTTCGGTAACTGCACCAGTGAGAGAGTATGGGGTAAAATAAACTTGAATGCAAGTTGAAGTTCGGTGTTGCAAAAGAACGGGAGATCATTAAAATTGCACTGCGATGAAGGTTAAATTTGTTTTGGCTTTGTTGTTGATTGCTTGTCTGGTTTTAGCTGGTGGGTTTTATTCTTATAAGAGTAAAACAGACGTTGAAATTAAGAATCTGAGCAATGAGAGGACAGAGTTGAACGGCAAGCTCAAAGATTACACCGAGCAGAATATGGCCCTCAACACGAGGTTGCAGAAGCTGCAGGGTGACCTGGAGGCGGTTCAGACTCTAAACGAGGGACTTTCCAATGAATTGGCGCAGACTACTGCCCGGCTGAAGAAGACGGAGGCCGATGCGGTGGTGGCTGCCAAGGATGCTGAAGATGAGATAGCCAAAAGGAATCAGCAGATTGAGGGTTTAAATACCGAACGTGCTGACCTGATGGGCCGTTTGACTTCGCTGGATGAAGCCATCCGCAAGTTGGAAAGCGAATTGAGCGACACCAGCGGCAAGCTGGATATATCTGAGAAAAATCGCGAATTCCTGATCAAAGAGCTCAAGCGCCTCCAGACGGAGAAAGCGGAGCTGGAGCGGCAGTTGAACAGCATCGACTTCCTGACGGAACAGGTGCGCCGACTCAAACAGGAGACCAGCGTTTCCGGGCGCCTGGATATCGTGCGCAAGGGTATTTATGGGTTCCGGAAGGGTGGAGAGCGGATGGTGTTCAGCAATGACCGTGCGATTCGCAGTCTATCCAGGACGAACTACAATTTGAATGTAGAGATACATCAGGATGGCCAGACCAATGTAACCTCCCCTGCGGAATAGAGAGGTTTGTTCATCGGACATCAAGACAAGCTTTGAGAAATGGGAGTCTCCCGTGGGGGGGCTCCCATGCTTATTTATCGCAGTTTCCCGGTATTTATGGATTGGCTGGTAGTTGTCATTTTAGGGATTATAGAGGGCATAACGGAGTTCTTGCCTATTTCTTCCACGGGGCATCTATTGATGGCGCAGGCCTTTTTACCTTCATTGAATTTCACCGCCACTCAGTTGGAGATGTTCAACGTGGTGATTCAGAGCGGAGCGGTGTTGGCGGTGATCGTGGTGTTTTATGATCGCTGCCGGGAGCTTCTCATGGAATGGAGGAAGCCGGAGGTGCGGGATTATCTCCTGAAGCTCGTGGTGGCTTTCGTCATTACCGGAGTGGGCGGAATCGCGCTCAAGAAGCTGGGGATGCGTTTGCCTGACGAGGCGGCACCGGTGGCCTGGGCAACCTTTATCGGAGGTTTCGTAATCCTGGGGGTTGAATACGGAGTCAGGAATAAAAAGCTCAAAGACACTTTGTCCTGGTACGTCGTGATTGCATTCGGCGTGGCACAGTTGATCGCGGCGGCTTTCCCGGGAGCATCCCGGAGCGGAACGACGATTTTGCTGGCGCTGGCGATGGGTTGCAGCCGGAAGACGGCGGTTGAATTTTCATTCATCCTGGGGATACCGACACTGGTTTCGGCCGGCGGGCTGGAATTTGTCGGGTGTTTGATGGAGGGCGGCATGGATCAACCCTGGGGGTTGCTGACGGTGGGATTAGTGGTTTCGGCGCTGACGGCGTTTGCGGCGGTCAAGTGGCTGCTGAAGTTTGTGCAGTCGCATAATTTCATCGGATTTGGCTGGTACAGGATTTTTATCGGCGGGCTGATTTTGGGGTGTGTCTGGGGAGGATTGATCAAATAAAGTGCCCTGACGGAGGAAGATAGGAAGAGAAGAGTGCAGAATTTTTTGGGAAAGATTTGTTTTATCTGTCTGTTTTGTTGACAAGTATGCGCAGGAGGGTTAGACTGAGACCCGGTATTGTTTTTGGGACATGTATTTAAGAATAGCATTGGTAATCGCCCTGGTGGCCGGCCTAGCGTCGGTGGGCGTGAATTATACACAGGTTAAGGAAAAGATAGAAACCCTGCAGAGTGATTTGAGCAGCACGAAGGACACTTTGAGCACGACTCAGCGCGATTTGAGCAGCACGAGAAACACTTTGAGGGAGACACAGGATAACTTGAAGGAAACCACTGCCAGTTTGGTGGATACACGTGCCCAACTGGATGAGACGGCGAAT
>Ga0116149_1003392_pt1 | contig 16522 bp, 14 predicted proteins | sample AD_UKC057_MetaG_FD_89787 | JGI IMG/M metagenome (GOLD analysis project Ga0116149, IMG submission 89787) | Active sludge microbial communities of municipal wastewater-treating anaerobic digesters from USA - AD_UKC057_MetaG | ecosystem: Engineered > Bioreactor > Anaerobic > Digestate | place: USA... | reverse complement strand
GTGGATGCAAGTGCGTTTATTTTGTGGATGCAAGTGCGTTTATTTTGTGGATGCAAGTGCGTTTATTTTGTGGATGCAAGTGCGTTTATTTTGTGGATGCAAGTGCGTTTATTTTGTGGATGCCTTTTTGCTTTTGGTATGTTCTTGATGTTAAGATTTAGCAACTTTCAAAAACACAAGCAAGCAAAAACAAAGTACGGGTTTTTTGAAAGTGCTTGTTTTGGTGTAGTGTTTTGTTGGTGCTTTGGTTTTGGTGGTTGTTTTGTAGAATAAAAACGAGATAAGGGGGGGTATGATTTCGTTTTGCGAATTGTGGTGGGGGGGGAGTATACGGGTCTCCCCGCATATCACTCACGATTTTTCACTTACAATTTTTAATTTTTCTAATCATCCCTAAAAAAACACCTAAACACTCAAAAAATCTCTCGCAATTTCAAAGATTTTCACACACAAAGCACAATCCATAAAAACTAAATAGATAAATCAAAACAAAGACACGAAGCAATACGAGTGAAATTGCCCTTAAATCGCATTTTGAGTATTTTATGTAGGGTAATAGGGTAAGTGTTAAAAAAACGCTTAAAAGCGAAAATTAAAGGGTTGGGGAAAAGAGGGGGTAAGAGAGAAGCATTTTAGGGGGTTTAACAAAAAAGAAAACATTTTCAAGATAAAGTATTGACAAAAAGTTTTTAATTGTTTATACTGGGGGTATTAAGGGGGAATAGCGAGGGTTATGGATATATTCAAGGATAGGATAGACGAAGTATATGAGGCAAACATCAAGCCGATGTTGAGGCAGATTGTTGAGATGAAGCAAAAAGGGTTAGAGGATAGGCATATAGCAAAAGCGTTAGGGATAACGGTGAAGGAGTTTAGTGGGGCGTTGAATAGGTATAAGGACTTTGCGATGGTGTATAACGATGCGACATTGCTTTTGATAAGCAAACTGACTAATGTTGTGGTGGCAAGAGCACTTGGGGAAGATGGAAGGGTGGACAAGGATGGGAACTTGATACCTGCTGATGAGAAGTTGGCGTTTGAGGTGTTGAAGAAGATTGACCCGAGGTTCAAAGAGCGCAGTGAAAAGCAGATTACCTTTACGATAGAGACGGTGATAAAAGAGATTGAAAGGGAAAGGAAGAAAGCCCTTGAAGAAGCACTTGAAGAAGAAGATGATTATATAGAGGTGGAGATAGATGAGTAAGGATAAAGGGAAAGAAAGGATGTCGCTTCTAAAAGATGTGATAGCAAGTCCGAGGAAGTTCATAGAAAACTACTTATATATCACAACGAAGGAAGGGACATTTATCAAGTTGAAGTTAAACAAAGCACAGAGTGAACTGATGGACTATGTAGAGGAGTGTTTGGCGAAAAATAAGCCGATAAGGATGAGGGTGTTGAAGTCAAGGCAGTTAGGGGTATCAACCTTTGCGATGGCGTTGGCGTTCTATTGGGCGACGATGAATAGTTATCAGAATTGTGGCTTGGTTGCTCATAACAAAGATAGTTCACAAAGCATCTTTGACAAAGCGAGGATATACTATGAAAACTTGCCAAAATGGTTGCAACCTGTGACAAATAGGTTTAGTAGCGAGGCGATAAGTTATGACTATCCTGATGTTAATAGTGATGGGGGAGGACTTAAAAGTGGTATTTTCTTTGGAACGGCGGGGGGAAGTGATTTATTCCGTGGTAAGACGATACATTTCTTACACAAGTCGGAGAAAGCGTTTTGGGAAAATCCTGACCTATTAAATAAGAGTTTAAACGCAACGGTGCCACTTTTACCGAGAACATTTATCATAGATGAGACAACTGCTAATGGGTATAACTTCTTCAAAGACGAGTGGGATGCGAGTAAAAGAGGGGAAAACGAGTATAAACCGTTCTTCTTTGGGTGGGATTACGATGAAAAAGCGGTGATGCCTGTGGAAGATGGCTTTGAGTTTTTGCCTTGTGAGATAGAGTATATGCTAATGAACGACTTAACAAAAGAGCAAATGCGTTGGCGTAGGTATAAGATAGTCAATGACTTTGGGTATAGTCTGGCAGATATAGAGAACGATGATATAGACGACTTTAAACAAGAGTATCCGCTTACAGATACAGAATGTTTTGTAGCAAGTGGAAGGAGTGTATTTAGTCAAAAAGTAATCCAAAAAGGGTTGGAATATAGCAAAAATGTTATACCTAAAAGGTATGAGATAAAATCTTATCCTTGCGAGACAGACTTGATGGTGTATGAAGAACCAGAGGTAAAAGAAAAGGTTATCTATGACCAAAGGGTAGAGTTTAACTTTGAGAAAAAAGAGTATGAGTATGTAGATACGGACTTTGTTGCAGGGAAGAAGTATTACTATGCTAATTATGTAATGGGAATAGATACAAGTGGGCTTGGTGCTGATAACAATGTAATAAGCGTATGGCATACAAATACTAAACGCAAAGTAGCAAGGTGGATGATAAAGGATATAAGCGAAGAAAACTTGGCGAAAGTGGCGGTAGAGATAGCAAAATTATATAATAATGCTTTAATCGCACCAGAGATAAACTTTTCGCATAGTTTAGTTGATTTTATATTAAATCTTGGGTATGAGAACTTGTATATTAGGGAAAACACTAAAAGGATAGACAAGAAAAATCAAGCATTGGAGTATGGATTTCAAACAACAACGATAACTAAACCGGTGATTATAAGTTATATGAAGAAAGCGTTAAACGAAGATTACACGGTTAATCCAGATATAGAGTTTTGGAGAGAAGCGGAGTATTTCGTTCAAGATAAAACAAGGGCTGGAAATGATATATATGGTGCATCAAGCGGGCATCACGATGATATAATAATGGCAGATATGATAGCAAGATATGTTTGCGATAGTATGATGGTAGAACAAGGATACACGATAAGAGACGAGTTAGTTGATAACGGCAAAGGCGAAATTGGAGGGATATTCTTGGAAAAGAAAACTTGGTTAAGTGGATTAGGTAAAAATAAAAAACAAAATAGTTTCGTAAAGGAGGCGTTTAGAAACAATGCGTAAATGGATTAGCAAGAGGGTTTTAAGGAAGTTGTATGATGAGTTAGTTATTGACCACAGCAACTTGCTTAATGACTATGAACACTCAAAAGAAGCGTATGCTTTGGTTGTGAAAAGTTTAGAAGATATGGCAAGCGAAAAAGAAAAGTTAAAGTTAGAGGTAGAAGCGTTAAAAAGTGAAAATGACTTTTTAAGGAAGCAACAAGATGCGAAAGTTGTTAATAAGTTTCAAAAAATAAAGAAAGCAAGGGCGGGTTTCCATGGCGAATAAGTATGAAAAATTAGGAATAGCGTATGATAGTGAAGCGATTAAAACTTATGACCTTTTTGAAAATGCGAGAGGTTTTAAGAATAGTTTAGGCGAAGTTGGGCTTGAAAAAGAGATACAAAGATGTGTTAATTTTGTAGAGGGAAAGCAGTGGCTTGTAGATAAAGAAAACGATGATTATCCGTATATTGTTCTAAACATTATGAAACAGATAACGAAAGTAAGACAAGCAGGGATAATGCAAAATGACTATGCGTTTTTGGTTAATACTTTGAAGTTTGATGATGCGAGGAAAATACAGTATTTCTTAAAGTATTTGTATAATAGACTTGATATAAAAAAGAAGAACATTAGAGTAATAGCAGATAACTTTAAGAAAGGGACAAGTGGGCTTTACTTTTACTGGGATAAAGATAGAAGAAGTGTTTTGAGTAATGAAGCAGGTGAGTTAAAGTGCGAAGTATTTGATATAAGATATATGGCAGTTGCTGACCCAGAGATTACAGATATTCAAGACCAAGAGTGGATTATTTATCAGACAAGAGAAAAGGTAGGTGCGTTAAAAGAGCAATACCCAGATAAAGAGATTTACAGTGATGGCTATTTAGCAACAGCACTTACACAAAAAGAACAAGTAGGGCTTGACGAAGACGAAAATTTTGTAACTGTTTATACAAGATTTTATCGTAATGAAGTAGGTGAGGTATGCTATACAATCTCAACGCCGACGATTGTTTTAGAAAAAGCACAAGCAATGAACCCAAATTATGTAGGTAGTTTAGAAGAAATGCCAAATACACTATCTATAAACGATATAAAGACTTACGAAAAGTATGCTGGTGTAGTTTTTGGACTTTATCCTTTTGCTGTTTATGTAATGGATGCAAGAGATAATTGCTTTTACGGTTTACCTGGTGCTTATGAGTATATTGAAGCACAAAAGAGTATCAATGCTCACTTTTCTAACTATGATTATGCGATTAGCAATAATGTATTAGGTGGATTTATTTATAGAAAAGGTGCGTTAGGCGACCAAAAGATAACAACAGATAATGCCCAGATGATAGAGATTGACTTAAAGCCAGGGGAAAAGGTAAGTGATATTATTGGAAGAATACCAGTAAATAACTTGCCAGCAGAAAGTCTTAACTTTGGGGGAACGCTAACAAGTATGGTTAAGATGGTAGCAGGAGCAACTAATGTTCAAATGGGGCAGGCGGACTATGCTAATCAAACAGCAAAAGCAACAGAGATGCTAATCCAAAGGGCGAAAGAAAACACAAGCGATTATGCGATACTTTTTGAAGAATATATGAAAGACATAGCAGAAGTTATGTTTATGTTTGCGAAGTTCTACTATGATAAAAAAGAGTTTAACATCATAGAACACGGGGTAGAAAGCGACACTAACTTTGAGTTTGTGGGTGAAAAAGCGTTTAGTGGTGGTGATTATGTATCTGATGATGTAGATTTTGATATTAGAGTTAGTCCAAGCAATGCGTTAAACGAACAAATGCTACAAGAATTAGCAATGTTAAGCGTTCAAACTGGAAACTTAAAGATGTTAAGTGCGATGAAGTTATTGCCATATAATTCTTATGCAAGTTATGAAGAACTAAAAAGGGCGTTAGAACAAGAAGATAGAACAATGGAAATTATGAAAGCCCAAGAAGAAAAGATAAAAGAGCAAAACGAAATGATGCAAATGATGGCAGAAGAATATAAGAGGATGACGGAAGTCGCAAAAACAATGGATACGGTAGTTGCTGAGAATTTGAGGTTAAAAGAGCAAATAGCAGAAGTATATGCTAAAAGTGTAGAAAATGCTAATCAGTCACGAAGGGAAATGCAAGAAGCGTTAAGACAAGTGCAAAATATGGTAGATGCACAAAGAAGAAGTAAAGAGGTGAAGAAATGAAAGTAGTTAAAAAAGTAGTTTTATTATCTTTAATGTTTTTAGTGGTAGTTTTCGTGGTAGGTTGCAAACAAGAACAAGTGCCAATAGAAAATACGCAGAAATTGCGTTATAGCGAAGAATATGTTGAAAGTTTAGAAGATAGAGTAGCAAAACTTGAAACTGAATGCCATTATTTAAGATTAGCAGTTAATGGTTTTGATAAAGTTGATAGTTATTATTTAGATGATTATAATGAGTTTAAGGAAGATTATCAAAGTGATAACGAAAAACTAATAGAAGAATTAAGAGAGTTTTATGCCGAGTATGAGGTGTTAAAATTAGAAGTAGAGCAGTTAAGAATAGAACTTGCTAATATGAAAAAATAATTAAAAAATATGCTTGACTTATGCTTAAAATAAGTTATAATATAGACAGAAAGCGTGTTCCACAAGCGTTAATGTGGTAATTTCGTGTGCTACAAGCGTTAATGTAGTGTTCGCACTTTCAAGCGTTAGAGAAAGGAAATGAAAATGGAAGAAAAAAACAAGGAAATCACTACTCCTAATAACAAGGATGAGAAAGATTTATCAGATGATGAGTTCTTGAAGAAATTGGAAGAAATGGATAATTCATCAGACAATGAAGATGAAGAAACCGAAGAAGAAAAGCAAAAGCGTTTAGAAGAAGAACAAAGAGAGTTCAATAAGAAAAAAGAAGAAGAACGCAAAGCAAAAGAAGCAGAAGAAAAAGCCAAGAAAGAGCAAGAACAAAAAGAAGCGGAACTTGCGAAGCAAAAAGAAGAAGAAGCCAAGAAAAAGGCAGAAGAAGAAAAAGCGAAGCAAGAAAAACAAGATGATAATAGGCAAAATGCGACAAAAGATGTAAGAGCATTTAGGGAAAAATACCCAGATGTAGATGTAAACGAACTTGCGAAAGATAAAGATTTTATGCGATTAGCAAGGCGTGAGTGGGGACCAGATGGTTCTACTCTAATTGAAGTTTACGAGTATTATACAGATTTTGTTTCAAGGGTAAGTGGAAAAGGAAAAGAAGATGTAGGAAAAACTTTTACTAAAAAATCCACACCAAGTCCTAAATCTGGTGGTGGCGCATCAGGAGGCAAAGGCGATATTTACTCAGAAGATGATGTAAAAAGAATTGCCAAAAAGATGCCAACGATGACACAAAAAGAGTATGATGCTGTCATAGATAAGTATTTAAGGAGTGTGGCATTTTACTCAAAAAAATAATTTAATTTAAGAGGGAGAGATAAATAAAATGGCGAACACATTATTACAGCAATTACCAGTTTTATCGCAAAAAGTGTATAAAGAGTGGTTTGCTGAAACTAAATTAGTTAAGAGTTGTTCAACTGAGTTTGAGGGCGAGTTTGACACTGACAAGTTAGAAATTGATATTCCAGTATTTGGGCATATTTCAATCCATACATCAAGTCTAAAAGAGTTAGATGTAAAACCAGCACCTATTGAATTCACAAGAGGTTCAACTATTAGAGTGATTGTTGATAAAGTTAGATATAATCACTGGGGAAGAAAAGAGTTTGATAAGTTAATCAATTCTTTAACACAAGAAGATAGCGAATATCGTAAGAAAATCGCAAAAGACTGGGCATTACACGCTGATGAGGAATTAGCAGTAGCGATTGGTAAATTACCAGCATCAAGGCATATTGCCATTACTGGTACGAGTTACTTAAACGCAGTAGTGTCAAAGGCTAATATCTTACAAATGTTTGATATTTTGAAAGCACAAGTAAAAGCAAATCATCAAGATTATACAGAGTTTGAGTTCTTTTGTAGTGAAAGAATTGGCTCTATCATTAGAGATGCACAAATTGATATAAAATCAACACCAGCAAAAGAAGCATTACATAGTGGATATGTAGGCAAAATCAATGGTATTGAAGTTATTGAACACGATATTGAAGCTCTTGTTATTAGAGACGCCAATACAAAGTTAGTAAGTACAGAACACGCAATTTGGAAAACTCGTGATGGTATTCAATATGTAACTCCATATAAGACAACTGATACTTATGAACTTCAAAAAGATGAAGTATTAGGTGGTGGTCAAGGTTTTCAAATGATTGAGATGTATGATTTCTTTAATCTATATCCTACAAGACTATATGTAGTTGATTTGAAATATGCAGCAACAACTGATGCTTGTCCAGTATACACAGGAGCAAGTGCTACTGCTAACTTGCGTTTTGGCGACAAAACAAGAGGAGCAACATTTGGAACTGCTAAATAGGGGCAAGAAAGGATAATATAGGAGGAATATAAAATGGCAGATGTAAATGCGAAAATTACAATTAAATCACCAACAAAAGCATATCAAAGTATTACTTTTCAAAGTTTAAGTGCTGATGATATTTTCGTTATCCCATATAGATTTCCATATGGCGATATTGTAAACGCTACTGCACTAAAAGCTGATGGAAAATTGAGAAACAATAGCACAACAGTTGGCAAATATGGTGGTGGTTATCAATTACCACAAACTGAAAAACTAATTTTATTAGCAAAGTTAGGAACAACAGATGCAACAACATTGACTTTTACTGGCAATAATTTTAAGGGTATTCCAAATAAAACAGTAGCAATCGCAAAAGGTTCAATTGGCGATTTGCTTGAAATTGATTTATATGATTTGGGTTTACTTTTAACAGAAGAAGGCGAAGTAAAAATCAAAACTGATAAGGCGTTAAGCGTTTCCTTAATCGCAAGACATTAAGATAACGAAAAGTAAGAGCATAGTATAAATGAGTTATATTATGCTCTTTTTACAATTATAAAAGGGGGTTGCTTATTTATGAAAAAATATATGATGATAGTGAAATCTAATGCTTTACTTTTGGAAGAAAAAGAGGCATTACTAATACCAATGCAATTTAACGAAAACGATATTGCTGGTAAAGATAAAAAAGAAATACATAAAGCGATGATACGAGATGCAATGAAGTTATACCCACAATATGCTGATAGAAAATTAAAGCCAACATTTACAATACACGATTTATCAGATGAAGAATATGAAATATGGGTAAAAACTGGGATATATGAGCAACTATCAATGTTAAAGGAGTAGAAATATGAAGTTATGGGAAATTAAAGCACAAGCGTTAAGACTTATGTTTGCTGATAGTGAGATTACTTTTAGTTATGAAGATTTTAAGCAAGGAGTAATAGAGGATAACGCAAATACAAGAGAAAAGTTAATTCGTATGGACGATAGCATCAAAAGAGCAATAGATATGTATTATTCTTATTGTGGCAACATCAATAAAAAAGTAAAAGTAAAGTATAAGGAAAATACTTATCTTTTAGATATTGATGATATAGAGGATTTTGGTTATCCTACGAGAGTTGATTTAGTTAGAAAAAGTAGAGTAATAGGTCAAGAAAAGTTAGATTATCATTATGATAGTTTGGTAAAAGAAATAGAAGTAGTTTTTGATAACATAGAACATTTAACAGATTTAGAAAAGCAAGATTTAGATTTTTTACTTTATTACGAAATGAAAAGATATAATTTACCAGATAATTTTGACAAGATAGAGTATGATTTAGATGATATTTTTATTCCACAAGATATACAAAGACAAATACCTAAATATATCAAAGGCGAGTTATATGAAGAAGATGAACCAAGTATGGCAATGATAAGCAAAAATGAGTATTTAGGTTATTTAGTAAATAGACAAAAAGATTTTAGTGTGGCTCAAAATAAAGTAAAAAGCAAGTTTAGGAGAGGTTAAAGATTTATGAAGATTAAAGAAAGGAAAGTCTTTTCTATTGATAAGTTTAGAGGTTTAGATACCGAAAACAAGCCATTAAAAACAGCACCATATAGAGCAAGTAGTGGCGAAAACTTTATGCTTGATAGTGATGCGTTAAAGACAAGACCGGGTTTTAAGTATTATACAAAGCCATTTTTAGATGATGATATTATAATTATAGACTTTTATTTCTTTGATGGGGTAGTTCTTTATATCACGAATAAAGGTTTTAAGGTCAAAAGAGATGGCGTTATTTTAAGTGGTATTTCAATAGAGTATAATGGATTAGAAAATATCCAGTTTAATGATTTAAGTAAGAATAAGCCAATTTTTCAAGAAGAAAAAGATGTATTGTTTATTTTTGGGTTAGAAAATGGTATTTATGTATTTGGCAATATCTACGATGGTAGTGTAAAGAGTTTTATTTACGAACTTAATAATAAGCCAAAAAAGGAAGAATATAAAGATTTTCCAGAGCCGTTTATACCAACGCTTTTTATAGGAAATGATAGATTATATGATGTAAACTTGTTATCAAACAAACAAAAATATGAAATCTTTGCCAGAGGTAATGATAGCGTTTATTACTTACCAACTGTTTATAACGAAGCAAAGCATCAAGGATATAAATATAAAATAAAAGTTTTTGATGATGCGTATGATATGGTTGTATTGCCAGAGTTTTTAGGCAAGCAAGATGAAAACTTTGAGGGAACTTTAACAAATATCAAAAATAGTGATGCTCCATTTTTGGTTGAAGATGTTTATAGTCCTTTACAAGATTTTGAATATAGAGTAATTGAAGTTGCAGGCGAGCAACAAATAACACCTATAAAAGAGATTTTAGGTTTAACTGCTGATAAGTTTTTTGCTCTTAAAATGAAAAATGAAAACATTACAACTTATGAGTATGCTTTAAGATATATCAAAGAAAACTTAACACAAATAACAAGTAATTGGATATTGGTTTTTTCTTTGCCTTATACTGCTACTTGTAAATATATTGATGAAAACGACAAACTTATTAGCGTTGAGCGAAAAAAGAAAAGTGTGCTTATCTATGTTAAAATAAACAAACAAAAAGCAACTGGGAATATCTTATGTGATAGCACTATTTATAGTAGTGGAATAGAAACAGCGACAACAGATGAAATCATTTATAGTTATCCAGAAGTTTTAGATTTAGTAGATAGAGATGTTTATGATTTGGGGGTAGTTGAAAGTGGTTTATTAGAGCCAGAGTTATTTGAAAACTTTTTAGATAAATACTTGTCACAAAACAAAGAAGCGTTTAGGGATAAAATTGTAGTTCAAGTAGAGGGTGAGCCAGCGATATATAAAGGTGCTTATAAGCGTGCATATCAAAAGCCAGCAGAATTAACTTTTGATGATTTTACTATTGCTTTTGGTGATGGCAGTTATGAAAGCGAAGAAAAAAGAATATATGGCAGTTTAACAAATCAAAATAATTATACAAGTTTCCCAACTTCTTATAGCGACTATTACAATTTAGGTATAGTGCTTACAAACGATAATCGTGATTATGTATTAGTTGATAACAATAATATCTCTTGGCATCATACAGCAGAAAAAGAAGTTCAAGCAGGAGTTGGACTACCAGATTTTGAATATGCTAATGTAGATTATGGCGATAGAGATGTTATAACATTAGAGCCATACAATACTGGGTCTACTGGTTTTAGCGCGCGATTTTTAGATGATTATGTTTATAATGGTATAACATCAAGAAAATATGAACTTGTAATTGGCAAAGAATATGCGATTAGAGGTGCGATATATTATTATGATAGTTTTACGAATAAATTTGTTTATAAAACTCTTGTTATCTTTTTCGTGCTTACAACTAATACGCATCTAATATCACTTGCTGATAAAAACTTGATTAAAAATAGGATTTTATTACATATAAATAAAAACACTAATAATTTAAGAAACACAATAAATGCTAATGCTACTGCTATTACGATAGATGGTGTTGTTAGATATAAATATACACTTAATTATAAAATCAATTTAGGTGTAAAATATAACATTTATTATGATGAGCCAAGAGGCGAAGAATTTGAGTATAATACTGGGATTTCTATTTGTAGTAGTGTTGAACTAATTTTTGATAAAACTATTAAGTATCAATCACATATAGCGACTTTTGATTTAACATTAACAGATATTGCTAATTATACTTTTAACGATTTATATAAGTTTAGTTATAATGATGAGAGAAAAGCGTTTGAATTAAAGATGCCATATTTGTTTAATTATCAAAACTTGCCAAGTGTAAAAATAGTAATATCGTTTATTGAAAATCCAGATTATGATATTATTGTAAATTCAAAAATAGGTGTAAACTTTGGTAGTGAAAATAGATTATTTTTAGCAGGCAATAAAGATTATCCTAACATAGATAGATTTAACGCAAGTAATGATTTATTAGGCGATAATGAAAAAAGTCAGAGTTATGAACTGACCTATTTTCCAAGTAAAAACTATCGTGTTTTAGGTGGCAAAGGTGCTATCAATGGCTATGTATTAGCAAGTGATAATCAAATGTATATCACAAAAGAAGAATATCCAAACGATAGTAAGTTTTTTGTTAGAACAAGAACTATGGACGATAATGGCATTGTTGGTTATAACGAGCATAAAACGAACATTGATTTAACGCCAATAAACGAAAATAGCATTGTAAGGTTTAGTAATGATATTGTTATTTTAGACAAAAGTGGTTTATATGGCGTTGATGTAGCAAGAAATGTTTTAACTAACGAAAGACACAAACAAAATAGAAGCAGTTTTGTTAATAGTGATTTAGTAAAAGACATAGAAAAAGGCAAAGATGTATTTATTTTTGAAGATAACTTTTATATGTTTATTTATGTAAATGGTATTTTCTATGTAGCAGATAGTAGATATTTGGCAGAAAATCCTTATGGCGAGAAAGATAATTTTGCTTATGAACTTGTAAAATGGACTTCACCTATAAGTTTTAGTTTAGTTAAAAGAATAGATAAAGATTATTACTTTTTAGATAGACGAAGAAAATATATCTATAAACTTGATTTTGAAAGTGGAATAGATGAGGTTAGCAAAACTTATGTAAATACTTTTAATTTATTTGATGGCGTTGGTGCTTATAGTATATCGTTTACAAAATTCGTATTTAGCGATAGCGAAAATATAGATTTCATAGATACCCATTTTGTTTTTGACGGCTTATACGAAAGAATTGGAATAGAAAGTGTAGATTATTTAGTAGAAGAAAACCCAAATAGAATAAAAGTGCTTCGTCGTGGTAAGTTTATTGGGTTAGATGATGAGTTTACATTTTATACTTTTGATAGCAACAATAATATAGAATATGAGTATAAAGGTAAGTTTAGCGAAAATAGGGAATATATAACTGCTGATAAAGTTATAGGCAAAAAAAATATATACATCAATGTTAGTGGTAAAAAACTATATGTTAAAGATTTTGCGATTACTGCAAATCAAAGATATTTTACTTTTGCGAGATTTAAGCCAGATTATGTAAAACAATATAGTCAAGATAGCGGTGTAGAAGATGCTAATTTCTTTATTTATATAGGTAATAATCCAATAACTAATGTAGTAGGAATAAAAGAATATCCAATAGAGTTTAGTTGGTTTAGTAGTGTATTTGATTTTGGAAATGATTTACAAGAAAAAACGATGTTTAGATTTAATCTTTATGCTACTAAACAAAAAGAAAGCAATTATTTATATTTAGGTTATAGAACGATGCGTAGGTATGAAACATTTAGTCGTGGTGTATCAAGCAGATTTGATTTGCCTAAAACTAATAATTTTGATAATTTTTCTTTTACAACTTATGCTTTAAGTTCGTTTAGCGAAAGTGGTATATCAATACCAATGAAAGAAAATAATTTTTTATACATACAGTTTTTGATTAAAGGCAAAGGTAATGCTATGATAAATGGTATAAAAATTATTTATAAATATAATAGGATGTTAAAATCATTTGGTTAGGAGGCAAAATATGGCAAAAGATTATAAAACAATCATCAAAATAACAGATGAAGAAAAAAATAAAATTATTGATAACAGCCCCAAAAATCTACCACTTAATCCATCGGCACAAGGGTATAGCGGGGCAGAGATAAGAAAAAGACTTTATCAATCAACAGTAGGCGAAGATGGTAGTTTACTTGCTTTGTTAGAACGATTAGTAGATGTATTAACTACCGAACTTAATGCTATTGAAACTGATAAAGCGGATGTAAGTTATGCTGATAGCGGGCTATCATTAAAGGCAGATAAAACTTATGTTGATAGTAAATTGGGGTTGAAAACAGATAAAACTTATGTTGACACAGAGTTAGATAAAAAAGTAGATAAAACTGTTTATGAACTTGCTATTAACGATTTAGAAAACAATAAATTAAGCGTTATAACTTTTAATAGCGAAAAAAATACAATGACAGTTTATGTAGATACGAAAGCAAATACTGCTAAAAGTGAAGCCCAGTCTTATGCTGATACAAAAGATGCGAGCGTGTTATTAGAAGCAAAAGCATATACTGATACTAAAATAGCAGATGTTGAAGTTGGTATTGATGCCCAAGATAGCACTACACTTAATCAAGCCAAGTCTTATACTGATGGTAAGATAGATAGTTTAATTGCCAACGCACCAGCAACTTATGACACATTAAAAGAAATAGCAGATTATATCGCATCAGACCAAACATTTAGTCAAAGTATTTTGCTTGAAATTGCTGGATTAAAAACCGATAAAGTTGCAGTTAGTGTTTATAATTCTAAAATAGCAAGTATAGAAAGTAATATAAGCAATCTACAAAGTGGAAAGGTAAATGTAGCAACTTATGATACTGATAAAGCAACATTAGAAAACGCTATAAAAGGCACAATGAAGAAAGAGCCAGCAAATTGGTCAAGCGATAATACTTATAAACAAGGTGCTGTTGTTTGGCATAATGGCAGTTATTATCACGCTAAACAAGATGTAGCAAGTGGCGTTTTATTAACTAACTCTACATACTGGGAAAACTTAAATCTTTATGCTAATAGAGCAGGACACGTAGATACAATAGAAATGGAACCGCAATATGAAAGAGCCAATTTAGGTGGAACAATAACAACTGGTGGCGAGTATCGTAAAATGACTTTTGTTCAAGATGTATATTTTGGAAGGGTAAATGATACAACAAGCCCAGATTATGGCAAGTCTTTTATCTATGATGGTAGAGGCAAATTAGCATCAGAGCAAGAGGTAAATAGTGCTTTTGCTGAACTTGCTGAATTATTAAGTGAAAGTAGTGGTAGTGGTAGTGGAAGTGGTTATAATGTAACTATCAATACTTTAATGGTGGAAGGATTTTATGATAACTTTTATTATAAAGTCAATGATGATGCTACATACACAACTATTTCTGCACCAACTAATGATTTAGTAATACCTAATGTTTCAAAAATAGCGTTTTATTATGATAATGCTTATAGTCATGAAAGTCCAGCGTATGTTTTAATTACAGGCGATTATACAATTACTGATGGATATTATCATTTAGAAAGTCCAATTACTATTAACTTTTATAGTTCTTATGAGTGTTTTGTAGAAGGAACAAAAATCACACTTGCTGATAAAACTTATAAAAATGTTGAAGATATTACTTACGAAGATGAATTACTTGTTTGGGATTTTGATAAAGGCGAGTTTACAACAGCAAAACCTATTTGGATAATGAAACAAAAAACAGCACTTGATTATAATAAATTAGTATTTAGTGATGGTAGCGTGTTAAAAACAGTAGGACAACATCGTATTCTAAATAAAGAACAAGGTAAGTTTACTTATCCTATGACTAATGATACACCACTTGGAACAACTACTTTTAACGATAAAGGTGAGTTTATTAGTTTAGTTTCAAAAGAAGTAGTAAAAGGAAAAGTAAATTACTATAACATTATTACAGATTATCACTTAAACTTATTTGCTTCAACAATTTTAACTTCTTGTCGTTTATCTAATTTATATCCTATTGAAAGTATGAAGTATCAAAAAGATAATAGAGAATTACATAAACCAGAGATATTTAATGAAATAAATCCTAAATGGATTAGTAGACTTCGTTTATTAGAACAACCGCTTGACATCAATAGAGATGGAGCAGTTAAGCACGATAATACATTAGTTGATTATGTTAAGCGTTTAGAAAATACTAAAATATAAGGGGGAAAAAATGATTTATATTATTGAGGGAAACACTGGGGCTGATAAGACAACTTTTATCAATACTTTATCTGGCTTTGAGATAAGAAAACTTGGGCTTTCATCTTTACAAGAAATACAAGATACTTTGTCTAATGTAAATGGTGATGTTGTATTTGATAGATTATTTGGCTTATCGTGGCTTAATAAAACAGATGATGAGATTTTAGAGTTAAACGAATACTTAAAGACTGTTCCTAATTTAGTTTGTTATAAGTTTATGGTAGATGAGGCAACAAGTTTAGAAAGATATATTGACAAGAAAAAAACTATTTTAGGTAGAGAAATATGCGAGCAAGAAAAAGTTATATTTAGCCAAACAGTTCATAGGCAATATATAGGTTTTAATAGGTTGTTTTCTTTAATGGATGTCTTTATAGAAAAGGAATAATATGAAGTTTATTATTGGTTTAGTTGGTAGTGGCAAGACAACTTGGTATAAAAGTCTAAATGAAACAGAGCAATTAAAAGCAGTAGAAATTGAACTACCACAATCTTGTCTAAAAGATGAAAAAATAAAAGATGAGTTATTTAATTTGTATTATTCTAATCCTAATATAAATTGCATCATAGCACATCCTTATTATTTACCTAATGATTTTTGGGAAAGGGTTAATCCAAAAGATGAGTTTATGTTTCTTGATGTTCCTATTAAAGAAAGAACAAAAAGGATAAAAAAACGAAGCAAGAAGTTAAGGATAAAAACAACGATATTCCCAAAAGAGTTTTTAGAAAAGGAAGAAGAAGATTTTATCAAGTTCAAAGAACAAGGAGGTATTTTATATGGCAATAGATACAACAAAAGTTAAAGCACAGATTTTAAGATGGAAAAATAACATTGCAAGTGCTTATACAGAGGCAGCAGCAAAAGGTGCTACAATGCCAACGGTTAGAAATAGCGATAATTTACCAGCAACGATAGCGAGCATCACAGGTGGCGGTGCAGAAATAACTGGAGCTGATGAAATTGATGTAATCGCACAAGCCAACATAAATAAAGGCGACACTGTCAGAGTTACTGCCGGAACACCATATACAAAATTATCAAATTCTACAACACTTCCTGCAAGCACCGGTCGTGGTTGTGCATTTAATCATAACAGAACAAGACTTGCAGTTGCACATGACTCATCACCATATATAACAATATATGACACAACTACAACACCATATACAAAATTATCAAATCCTACAACACTTCCTGCAAGCACCGGTTATGGTTGTG
>Ga0116149_1003379_pt1 | contig 16558 bp, 3 predicted proteins | sample AD_UKC057_MetaG_FD_89787 | JGI IMG/M metagenome (GOLD analysis project Ga0116149, IMG submission 89787) | Active sludge microbial communities of municipal wastewater-treating anaerobic digesters from USA - AD_UKC057_MetaG | ecosystem: Engineered > Bioreactor > Anaerobic > Digestate | place: USA... | reverse complement strand
GCAATCGCAAGACGTACGCACGGCTAATAACTCACGGTTTCAACTCCCGTGTTCTTCACTTCAAAGCTGTGCGAAACGCCTTGATTGCTTGCGGGCAGGACGTTGAAATCGAAGCAGGGCTCCGCGCATGCAAGCAGCGGCCGCCGCGTGTCCTCGCACCGGCTGCCTACGGCCGTCAGCACACACAATGTGAATACAGCGGCCCATCTGGAACGTTGTCGGGGCATGTCGCGTTTTCACCGTTCGGCTTTGATCCGGAAAAAGAGGGTGGGTTTTCCTTCAACCTGAATGGCGCAGGTGCCGACAGTCTCGGTGGGCGGCAGATTGGTGGTGACCGGACGCCATGCGCCGACAGCCAGGTCGCCCTCCAGCATTTCGACGATCTGCTTGGCTTCGCGTCCGCCGCGCCACGTCAGGTTGACGGCCATCCCGTTTTTCGATAACGCCGTGATCCGGAGGTCGGAGGCGCGATTGGTGGGGGATGTGTCCGCAAGCCACTCTTGCAAATTGTTCATGCCGTCGTGGTCAGGGTCGGCATTGACGTCGCGAGCACCGCCGACCAGTCCGGCTTGCGTAAGCCACCACTCGGGCATGCCCTGCCCGCCGGGCACGAGGACCGGTTGAAAGGCAGCGACCAGTTCTCCGGGCGAAGATACCGTAAAGGCGGTCACAGGGTCCGGTCCTGACGCAATGCCGGACCAACCTGCAAACGTCCATTCAACATTTGGCGTTACCCTCGCGGCGAGTGAAGCCCCCGCGCGATACCAGCCCGGCGTCAGGTCGACGGAACCGTGTTCCGCGACAACATCCAGCCAGTAGTTGGTCCGCCAGTTCCACATGATTTCCGAATCGGCAGAGAGCGCGAAGGTGAACGAGGTCGTCCTCCCGCTGACCGGCACTGAGCCGCTGCCGCTCCAGCCGTAGGCGACAAGTTGGGTGTCCACCTGCGTGACGGTGGCCTGGGTGACACGGCAGGTGATCGCGCTCCCGTCGAAGAAGAAATTTTCTCCGGGTGCCGGTTCAGTGACGCTTTGCACGGCCGACGCGATCATGAGCCGAAGCAGCGGCGCCACCTCTGTGCTCAGCACTGCGACAGAGGCTTCCTGCGCCGCAGGCGACGTGTAGGTCATGGCGCGCTGCGTCGCGGGTACGCCGCTCTTGCCGTAGAGGCGGAAGGTGATAGGGGTGCCGTCGACCGGCGTGAACGGTGCCCCCGTCATATCGGCGAGGTCGGCATAGTTGAAAAAAAAGCAGGTGTTGGTCGGCGTGCCGTCGCCGCAGACAGCCAACAAAGGCGCATAAGCGCCCGGCACGGTCAATACGCCCACCCAGCCGTCGCCGGGCCGGTGGACGTCGATCATCGCCTGATGCGTGGTGGACCGCCACGCGCCGGCGGGCAGCGTGCGCACCTCTTGGAGGCCTGCGGCCGGCCAGGTGCCCTCATCGGCCACAACGCGCACATGGAAGGCGGTGTCGGGGGGGGCGTTGCCCACCCGGAACAGCGTGTTGCCGCACGCGGTCATGGCGCTGCGGGTCAACCGGTCCGCGCAACGGCGCGCATAGTCGTCGCCGCTCGTCGCGCCGGTGAAGAGAGCCTGCCGCTCGATCGTTACAGCAGTCTCAGGTTGCGTGCCGGCAGCATCGCGGTAAACGTCCAGTCGGCAGGAGGTCGGCGGCGCGGCGGTACGCAGGAAGACATCGAAGCCGCGCGAAGCGATATTCGCGACTACGCCCTCCGCGGAGGCGGTACAGAGTCCGCGCGCGGCACACACCAACAGTGAAAGGATCAGGCGTTTCATGGCTTTTCCTCCTGCTGAATAACGGTGGCAAATCCTGCGTTTCCGGCAGGCGCGTCATCCGCCAACCCGACTCCGGGGCCGCGTCGCAAGAGGCCCGGCTCGCCTTTGCGCCGGATGATGGTCTCGCCGCCGGCGAGAATGGCCACGCGCGAGATGCCGGCTGCTTTCAATGCCTGCGCGGTGCGTTCTGCCGCGCCGTCGCCTGCGTCAATCAACACGTAGAGCGGCGAGACGGTCTGCGCCTCACCCGCTGCATGGGCCGAACGTGTCCCGCGCTGCGGCTCAGTTCCGGGAATCGTGCGCGTCACGCTGTAACCGGGCAATTCAGACGCCAGGTCAAGGCGCGGTTGAGCTGTCGCGGCGGGAACCATGCCGGTTTCTTCGGCTGCGGCAGCGGCGGCCGGCGCGCGCGGCGCCTCGGGCCGCAGATCGACGAGCACAATGTCGGAAGCGTCTTCGGTCATCGTGCCGGTCACATCGTGATAACTGACATATCGCGCCAAGGAGGGGCGAAGCCCCTTGCTTTCGCTGGTCTGGCCGCCCGCGTCACACCATGCGGCATAACCCCCTGTCAAGACGTCGGCGTTCACCTTACCGTTCGCTTCCGCAAGTTGTGCGGCGGCGCGGCGTGCGAGATTGGGGCCGGTGCCGTCATCAAAGAAGATGACTTGCCCGGCGAGCGGTTTTTGCATCGCCTCGCGCGCCGTCATGCGAAGCGCATTCGGCAAGGTGCCGGCTTCATAGGCGTCACGGGGTCTGAGATCGATCAAGGTAACGCGTTCACCCCGGGCGAGCCGAGCGCTCAGTTCGGCCGGCGTGACGGCGGCACAGGCCGTGCCGGCGGCACCCAGCGCGACGAGCAAGCTGATAAGCGTATGGCTGTTCATGGTTTCACCTCGTTGGGTTCGCTGTGTCTGAGTGTCATTGCGGCGTCCATCCGTTGACCGCACTCGTCATGTCAATCAGGATCACCGCGATGCGCGGGATCGGGAAGTCGTTGCCGACCAGTTGCCCCGCTTCGGCCTGCACGGTCTGCCAACGGCCGGAGGCCGGATCATGCAGACGCAGCGCATGGACATTTTGCAGGCCGATCTGGCGCATCATGCGGAAAGCGGTGTAGCCGATCGGGAAACCGCTGTACGTCAAAACGCTGGCGCCTTGCGGCAGGTCGAGCGGGCCGCTTTCAGATGGGCCAAAGTCGATGAGTTGGGCACGGTCGAAGCCCAGCCAGACAAACATGCCGACCGTCAGCGGGAAGTCATCGCCTTGCAGCGCGCCGCCGCCGTCACGCCATGCGCGGCGCATCACGACCTCCGGCCAGAGTTGTTCGTAGGTCGCGACCTCGATGACATTCGCGTCCGCGCGCCAACGTTCAAGCAGTTGAAACGCGGTGGAGGCTGTGTCGAGCATCTGCGCGGTGACCGGGACCGCATTGCGCTCGGCATAGACACCCCGCAACGAGGGCAGCGCTCCGGCCACCACGCGCGTTCCGCCCGAGGTGACATCCAGCCAGGCGGTGTGGCGCGTCAGCAACGCTGGATACTGTTTCTGAGTTTCACTGCGTGTCATCGGAGCGTGACGCAACGAGGCCAAGTGCAGGAGGCGCAGGTTCTCGAGGCCGGCGCCGAGCGCATTCTCCGCGAAGAACACCCAGTCACCGTGTACCGCAGGCGACGTCTCGTCATACGGCGTATCGGTCAGGCGCGTCTCGCGTCCGTCCCTCAAATCAAACGCGTAGAGTTCCTGCTGCCCGTTACGGTTATCCTGCCAGACGATGACGGAGCCATCCATCGCAGGCCTGTATTGGCCGGCGGTGTTGGTCGTGATGCGGCGTTCCTCTCCGGTTTCCAGATCCTGGAAATAGATCTCACCGGGACCGACATCGCGCCAGTCCTGCCAGACCACGCGGTCGTTGTTGACGTTAGGATCCAACTGATCCTGCGTGGTGGGCGATACGGCGCGTTGGATACCTGTCACAAGGTTCTTGGCATACAGTTGCGCCGGGGCCGAGGCGATACGCACATCGCGCGCCTGCCAAACCGCCCATGGCCAGTAGATCGTGGGATTGGTTTCATCGATGTCCGGCAGCGCAGAGAGCACGCGGACCGTTACGTTGGTATCGGCGAGATCCGTCCAGTAAACCGCCCATGTGCTGTCTTCTTGGCGGCCCTGCCACACCACATACCGTCCGTCGGTGAAGGGATCGTCTTGCGTGTTTTCCGACGAGGTCAGCGCGAACGGCGCACCGTTGGTCGCAACGTTGCGCGCCCAGATTTGCCACTGTTCGCCTGAGCGGTCAGTCCAGACCACCCAGTCGCCGCGCCCATGCATGCGTTGCACGCCGCGGCTTGCGGCGGCGACTTCACTGTCGCTTCCACCCAGTTCCTCGACAGCCACGTATGCTTTTGCCCAAATAACCTGGCCCAGCGCATTGCTGGCACTGACCCGCACGGTGTACCATCCCGGGAAGACCTGTACCCCGGCATCGTTGCAGCCGTCCCAGACGAAGTTGGTGCCTTCGCCGAGCGGCATCGTCGGGGCGGACCGGACGCGCGTGAGTCCGGTGCAGTCATATCCGTACGCCAACTGATTAGTCCAGAAGAAAGCGGCGTATCCCTCTTCGGAGTGCACACCGTTAGGCAGGTTCGGGAAGACGCGCACTTCATAAGCGCCGTCGGTCAGGTTTGAAACGGCAAACGGCTGGTCCACGGTCGCGCTGGGACGAATGTAATTCGCGTTCAGCGACCAGCGGTAGGTGGCGATGTCCGTGCCGCTGACGCGGAACGGCGCGGTTATTGCTGTATGCGGATGCGTGGGTGCTTCAAGCAGCACGACGGCGGTCGCATCGGCTGCGACGGTCCAAGAGGCATGGACGGCATCGGAGTCCGGCGGATACTCGCCGTGTTCGTTGCGCGCGATCACGTCCAGCGTATAGCCGCCTGCGGCCGCGCAATCCAACGCGATCAGTTCGCTGGACGGCGCCTCAGCCGACCACGCGCCACCGTTCAGCCGCCAACGATAGCGGTCAACCGCTTCACCTGAAACGCTGATCGAGAGCAGGCCGGGCCGCATCGGGGTGGCGGGCAGTCCGCCGAGCTGCGGCCAGGCGCGGATGCCGCGAAACACTTCAACGCCCGCGTGCAGCGGGATGGGGCCGGGCGGCGCCGAGAAATCAAAGCGCACGTCGCCGGGACGCGTACTGGCAAGTTCGGCGAGCAGCGAGAGTCCCGTGCGGTTGGCCGCCAACGTCAGAGTCGTACCGTCCCCGGCAGGGTCGAGTACGACGATCTGCGCAGTCTGCGCTTCTTCCGCGTTCATCGCGGCATCGGTGGCACGATAGGTGATAGCGTGGGCCCCTACGGGCAGAGAGAAAGGATAAGCCGGCTGCCAAGCCGCCTCCGGAGCCGACTTGTACTCGATGGCCACCGCGCTGGTATCTTGTGAGAGGAAATACACCTGTGTCGCCGGCGCGATGTAATTCGTTCCTTGATAAAACAGGTGCTTGCCGGAGAATTCGATCGAAGTGACCGGCGGCGTAGTGTCGACCGCATCGGCGGCATACGTCACCGTGTATGACAGGCCACCGGCGGGGACGATGTCGAACAGATGCAACTCGTCGAGCCGCGTGTTGCCGATTTTCAAATATCGGGTCGTGGTCCAGACATTGTTGCTGTTGACGGCCGTGCCGTCAGGGCGCAGGACCTGCGCGATGCGGCGCTTGTTCTGTCCGGGGTCGGCCACGCGCAGATAGACCGGCCCTTCTGTCAGCGTTGTGCCGGTGAGGGTGAAGGTCGATGCATTGACCGGGGCGATCGCGCTGTTCAGCGCCAGGTTAACCGGCAAAACGTTACCTTCGCTTTCATAGAGGGCGTCAGGCAGTTGCTCCGGATCGCGATCGGTGTCAGCTAAAAAATCGCGCACGGCATCTCGCCCCACAGTGTCGTTCAACACCTCATGAAGAATGAAATGGGCGGTCATCGAACGGATCAGCGACGTTTCCTCGCCGCCGAATTCAGGGGCATGAGTGTAGGTGGCTTTGAATTCTGTGAACGTTCCGGAGAGCGAGGTGATCATGTCCCACGCGGCCACACGCGCCCGGCCCGGCTCGATGTCGCCGATGTTGACCGTGAGCGAGGTCCGGTCGAGTGGCGCGTCCATGACGCGGCAGCCGATGAGCTGCGCGATCAGCAGCAGCAACTGCTTATTCTCGACAATCCGCGGTTGTTCCGAGCGGATCACGACATTGCGCGCGCTGCCGTAGCCGACATTCTTGACAAGCACCCCCAGCGTGAAGGGAACCGGCGCCTCGACCTGCTCGGTGAAGGGATCGTCGCCCTGCACATCACGCGGTTGGAAGTAGATGATGTCCAACTCGGGCTCAGGTTTGACGGTGATCATGTCGGGAATGGCGAACATGACGTTTTCAGGGATCGTCTCTCCGCGCATGCTTCCCGCGAGATCGCAGTGCACGTAGTAGCGGACACCGCTGGGTGATTGGCCGCCGGCGCCGGGCTTGGGCACGATGAACCATTTGACCGTGGCCTTTGCGCCCGGCGCGATGTTGCCTTCGCCGTCGATGCCGTTGATGTTGATGAGTTCCGGTTGGCGAACCCAGAACAGAGCGGTGGCATCTTCTTGAACGCCACCACTCTGAGGCTGCGTGAACCGCAGCCCCGCCGTGAAGCCGGTAATGGGATCCACCGCGTCGTTGTTGGTCACCTCCAGCGTGGCCAGAAAACCGATCCGCTCCAGTGTCAGCTCTTGCAGAATCTCAATTTTTACAGCCGCGCAGAACCCTTGGTATTGCTGTTGGGCTTGTGCAGCGAGACTCAACATGATTGCCAGCCCGGCGGCGCAAGCCAGCGGCGTGGCGGGGCGGCTCAGGGTACAGATGGTCGCGAACAGGCGCTTCATTGGGCACCTCCCTTCGTCCGGCCCGGTGTTCCATGCGTGGGCGTCATGCTCGGGAACTGCATACCGCACAGGTGCCGGACCAGCACGCCGTGCGCGTAGTACGCGATGTCCTCACGCAGTTCAAAGGTGTAAACGGTGGCAGATTGCGAGGTGGGCACCGATGCCGTCACGGTGGCGGTCACATCGTTCGTGCACACGACACGGTCGCCGGCTCGGATGTCTTTGGCGAGCGTCCAGCCGCGCGCGTCCGTCCAGATTCGGTGCTCAGCCGTTGTGCGCAGCGTGGTGCCGCTGTCCAGCGTGATCTGGTGAATGGTCACGTCCGGCCGTTTGTACGTCTCGGTGACGCGCGCCACATCCTCTTGGCGCGGTCCGGTACGGACGACATCGCCGGGCTTGACCTTCTCAATGGCGCGAGAACTTCCGTCAGCCATGAGTACGGGCGTTCCTGCTTCAAAGCAACCGCCGCCCGCGCCGCCGTAGCCGCCTCCACCGCCGCCGCCGCCTCCGCCGCCGCCGCCGCCTCCGCCGCCTGACGAGGTGGCGCCCAGCATGTCGGCGATACAGAAGATGGTCTGGTAAATCTTCATCATGTCGCCGATGCCGATCGGGACATAATCGCTGTCAGCCACCTCCCACGCCAGGTTGATCGCCGCTTTCGCCTGCTCCAGTGAGGATCCTGACATCGAACCGTACATGCCGTTCAGGTGGGACATCAGCTTTTCGACCGCTTCCATGAAATCATCGGTGCAAGGATTGTATTGTGGCGCGTCGCTCAGCGTTCCGGCGCCGCGCGTCAGGCTGGCTGCACTGCGTGGCGCGGCCAGAGGCGCCATCACCGGCGCGGTCATCGTCTGGGGAGCGACCGGCGCACCTTGGTCGCCCCAATAACTCACCGTGTACGGAATCTCAATCTGCTCCATGGGCGCCAAGACCGGCAGGTAGCTGATCGCCGGCGTCATTGAGGCCGTCGCGGTCTGCGATCCCCGCACGGTGAATTCCGTCATCTTGATCAGGCCGTAGTTTTTGGCGGTTGCCGTGAAGGTGCGCTCGAAGGGCCCCGTTACCGTGCCGAAATCACGGTACACGGGATCAACGACCAGCACGGGCGCCGGCACATACGTGGAGAAGGTCTGTTCGATCTTGATTTCATAGCGGTCGGTGAACGGCACCGGAACGACCGTGAAGGTCACCGTCACTAATTCGCGCGTCAGGATCGGCTCGACCGAAGTCACCAGATCGGCTTCGACCTGCGCGGTGCCGGCCTGCGTGGCGTGTCCGGAAGCGGAGACCTGCCAGTGCCAACGGCCTTCCATGAGATCGCTGATCACCGCGTCGCCGTTGGCGTCGGTCTTGAATCCGGTACGTTCGGTGCCGTCCAGTGCGCTGCGCACACGGACCGAAGCATCCGGCACCACCTGGCCGAGACTGTTCGCGACGTGGAAAGCCAAGCTGCCGCGGAGCTCCGAGGTGACCTTGGCATACAGGTTCAGCGTTTTCGTCGTGACCGAGTTGGTCCCTGTGATCGCGAGCGCATCACTGTAATACTTCATCTCCACGTCCTCTCCGGGGGCGTAGAGCACCTGGAATGTGAAGCTCTGGCCCGGTGCCAGATCGGGCAGCGCGAACGTGCCGTCCGGCTGCGGGGTCAACGCGACCTGCATCCACGGGATCGTGGGCGCGGTCATCTTGACCCCGAGCAGCGCCTTAAAGCCGTCATTCCGCAGCTCGACGTCCGACGAACGGGTCTTGCCGCGGTCGAGACTCATGTCCACATAGCCGTTGGCCGGCGCGGCTACAGTGATGAGCGGCAGCGGTGCCGTCACGGACACGCGCGCGTCAAACGGGATCCGCAGCCCTTCCGGCGTGACCAGTTCATACTGGCAGTTGAAGGCCGGCAGAGCCTCTTCGGTTGCAAAGAGCTTCAGCGTGACCGGCACAAGCTGCTTGGGCGGCAATCCGAGCCCTTCGACGTTTTCCACGACCCCGCTCACCACGCTCATCGGCAGCAGGTTGGTGACCCCTTCCGTGATCTGCCAAGCGGTGAATGCAGCGGTCAGGTTCGTGAACGTGAAGCTGCCCGGGTTATACGCATTCAAACGAAGGGTCAGAATGTCGTTGGCGGCCATCCGCACGGTGCCCTCGGCCGGTCGGAAATACGCCTGGTAGATGGCGGTCTGGCCATGGTTCAGGCGATCGCGCACGTCGGGGTGCGCCGCCCAGATTTGGCAGAGGCCTGAGATGCCGGGAACGATCGGCCATTCGGCTCGGAAGCAGCCGTTCGAATCGCTGACGGCATCCACGTACCATGCGAACCCGTCGAGCCCGATACCGGCACTCACAGGGGCATTCGTCATCGGCATGCCCGTGGCGCGCTCAAAAGCGTAGCCTGTGATCACCAGCGTTTCGCCCGCGCGATACGCAAGCTGTTCGGGCAGGCCGAAGGCCGTATACGGCGTCGGCCGCGGCGTGATCGACAGGCGCGCCTGCAGTGGCCCGGACAGCTCTTCACCCGCTGTGCCGCACGCCGTATAGACATAGGCAGCGGCGACTTCGATAAACGCCTGGGCTTGTTCGCCCAGTGCCTCGGGCACGATGATTTCGGGCAAGACCATCAAGGTCGAGCTGTTGGCTGGGATTCGCACAAAGCCGCGCTGCCCGTCCGGCGTGGCGATCAGCGAAGCCTTGGGCATCATGACATCGACACGGTTGACCTCTGTTTCGTTGGCGTCCAACACACGGATTGCGACGTCGCCGGGCTGGCCGCCACGCCACATCACGAGATCGATCGGAATTTGGCTGCGGTTGTGGAAGCGCGCCTGCGGCACGCATGCCGCACCGGCGACGGGCTGCTGATCGACCGTGATTTCAATCTGCACTTGCGCGAGGCTCGGCGTGCCGCCGGTAAGGGCCAGCTCATAACGCACGGACGCGCTCGCGTCGTCCAGTGCCTGAAGCAGCACACCCGAATAGGTTTGCTGTCCGGCTTCGGTCGCGCACGGATATGTGACAGCCAGTTGCACGTTTCCACCCGACACAGCAGACTGCGCGGACGCGACGGTGCGGGTCATGCTGGAACCGCCCGTTACCGCACGGGTGAGTTCAAGCTGCGCCACATCGAGCGTTGCGTCGCCGGTCAGGTTGCTGACGGTGACCACACACTGATCAAAGTAGCGCAGGAGCGCATGGCCGCCTGCCTCTGGATTGACGTTCAGCGCGAAACCGGCGTGGTAGACCGGGAGTTGGCGCGCGGCGCTCTCGGCGCCTTCACTGTTAACGCCGCGCACCTCGTAACGTGTCAAGGCGCTGCCGGAAAGACCGGAGTCGGTGAAGCTCGTGCCCGTCAGCGGCGTCGCGTTCAGTTTGACGTTGTTGCGGTAGAGGTTGACCCCGACATGTTCGGCGCGCGTTTGCCAGGTGATTCGCGGAATCCGATCAGTGCCGACAATCACATCGGTGCGCACTACGCCGGGCAGCGTCAAATCAATCGAGGCCTCGTTGGAGAGCGCCTCGTTGAGGTTGATATCCGCTGCGGAGACGGTGTAGGTCCAGGTCCCTTTGGCCGGGTTGTCGAGAATGTAGCGCGTGCTGGCAGAGAGCCGGTCACGCAGCAGGGTTCCGTTGCGGTAGACGCGGAAACGTGCGGGTTGCTCGCCGGAGGTGGAATACTCCCATTCGACGCGTACGCCGGAACTGGAGAGCGATGCCGTGAGATTCTGCGGTGTCGGCGGCGGCGTGCGGTCGGAGATGCCTAGCGCGATGGGGCTGGGATCGGCCATAGAGCCGCGGCGTACCGAACACACCGCATACCGGAAGAAACCGTCTTCCGGCGGCAGATCTTCATAGGTGGCAGCAGTGATTCCACCGGCAATCAGCGTGTCCGGCATCGTGCCGGCCGCACCCGCCTGCCGGTAGAGAGAATAGCTTTCAGCGTCCGGTACCGCAAGCCACGCCAACTTGATGACGCCGCCCTTTTGATCGGTCGAGGCGCGCAGGTCGGTGACCGACGGAGGAGGCTCCGGCAAGGCGGTGTTATAGAGCTCCGCCTGTGCCGCTCCGCCGAGTTGCGTGCCGGCGTTGCCAAGCATGTCGCTGACGGTGAGCGTGAACCCGGCGATGCCGCTGCCCATGGAGGGCAACAGCTCAATCGTCCCGGTCCAATTTGTGCCGCCACCTGTCAATGTGATCGGCAGGGTCGCGCCCTCGGGCGGCACAAAACGCAATAGCGGGGTGCCGGACGGCGTCTCGTCCAGCATCAGCGAGATCTGCATCAGGACAGGATTGGTGACCTGAATGAGTCCCGCAGGCACGGTCGTGAGCAAACCGGCCGGCGCGCGCGTGTCGAGAACCATGACCGGCCCTGCGGGCGTCACGCCTGTCGCACGGTTGCCGGCAAAGTCCGTACCTGTGACCTTGACCGCGAGCGGCCCCGAACCCGCAACGGCCTGCACGTTGTACACGCTGGTGTAGCGGTTGGGCGCGGTGTTGCTGACGGTCAGCATGGTGGGGCCGCTGGCAGCGGGCGGCTGCACCGTGATGATGGGCAGACCCGACAACGGTTCGGACGATTCGATTTCGATCTGCAGCGGGCCGGTGCCGCACGGACTCGGTTTGTCGAAGGCGTTCGTAAAGACGGGCGGCGTGCCGTCGAAATCGTTGGTGATCAGATTAGAGATCTGCGAAACATTGTGCGCGGCATCACGTCCGATCGCGGCAAAGTACCAGCGCCCGTCGGACGGCGGCGTGTGGACCAGCGGATTGGCGGTGGTCCACGCGCCTTGCCAGGTAGCGCCGTTGGTGGCGGCGAACGGCGCTGCGGCCCGCAACAGGGCAATGCTGGCGGGCTGCTCGCCCTCCGGCGCGAAGAGCCAGTCAAACTGCAGCCCCGTGCCTTGTTTGTAGCCGGGTGTGCCCAATGTCACCGGCGCGGGTGCGCCGGAGTCACGCGTGACACGACGCTCATTGGAACGTCCGGAGCCGAACTCGTCGGTAACCCAGGCGGCGATGATGTTTTCGCCTTCGACCAGTGTGACAGTGGCGGAGAAGGCGCCGTTCTGTGCGGCGGAGACCTGATGCACGACAGCGCCGTTGCGACGCAGCGTCACGGTTGCGAACGGCTCCGCCGTGCCGCTGGCGGCGATGGCGGCGTCTGTGGTCAGCAAACCGTCCTGCGGCGCGGTCAACACCGGGTTCGGCGGCGGCTGGATGTTCACCGTCACGTTGAACGAGCGCGTGCCCAGATTGCCGCGGGTGTCGAGCGCTTCAAGCCGAACCCGGTGTGTGCCGGGGGCGAGTGTCCGAACATCCCAACGTGCGTTGAGGCTGGCGGCATTGGTTTCGGCAACGACCGTTTCATCCACAAGAGCGCGCAGCGAGGCGACGCCTAAACCGGATGAGGCGGTGGCGGTCAGGAGGAAGGGCCGCGTCAGAACCGCGCCCTCCGCGATGTTGCAGGCCGTGATCTGAGGGCCGCCGGTGATGTAGGTGACCGGCAGCGTGACCGTGTCGCTGACCTGCCCCGCAGCATTGCGGAACCGGATGTAAAGGGTCTTAAGCCCTCCCCCGGCCGAGAGCGCCACGCTCTTGGGCGTGGTGAAAGGATCAAAGAAACTGCCGGTGAAGAGCGAGTCTTCGCTGATCTGCACCGCTTCAGCCACGCGAGCGGCCAAGGCCAGCGTGATACTCGCCACGCCGACCGTGCGGTTGCCGTCATGCGCGTCGGCGGCCGGCGTCAGGACGGGTTCGGCGGTCAGTAACGGCTCGCAAACGACATTCCCCACATGGTTGGACTGCACGGTGGCCAGATCGGCTGCGCCCCACCAGACGTTGGTGGCGGTCACGAGCGCGCCTGCGGTTGCCAGCGCGTTGGTCTGGTTGTTACGCACGATCGAGCGCGAGACTTCCATTGTGGCGTCGGCCTCTACGAACAGCGCCACGGCATTATAGAGCAGCAACGCATCCGCCGTGCGCAGCGTGGCGCCCGCGCGGGCACGCAGCGCCGCCGGCGCATTGTACTGCGCCGAGCAGGCGTCGATGACCGGGGCGCAGCCTTCTACCGTCAGGCCGCTTCCGTACTCAATCCAGACGTGACGCAGCAGGGACGCGCCGGCGCCCGCAGCGAGCGTGATGCCGGACCAGTCGCCGGCCTGAAGCACGCGGCCCTCGGGATTGGCCGCCGTGAAGCGGATGGGCGCGAGCGCGGTCCCGTTGGCAACCAGAGCGCCGTTCTCGACCACGATGCCCGTCCCTTGACGGAACGCCAGTGTGGCACCCGCCGGAATGGTCAATGTGGCGCCGCTGCGCACCGTCAGCGTGCCCAAGATCTCGGTGGCGCCGCCCGGCGTGCCCAGCGTCAGGTTCTGCGTGATCTCACCCTGATACGGATCGATCCAGGCTCGCGCGGTCACCTCGGGAATGACTTCGTCGCGCAGGTTATAGCCGACGACGGCGAACCAGTGCGTCAGCGTGCGGTCAAGCCCACTCGTCGTATAGGTGCGGACCGCTTTGCCGAGCGTCGCGATCGGAGTCATCCCCTCGATGCTGGCAAAGGGCGCGGTGGCGCTGTAGACGCGGAAGCCCGCGAAGCCGAATGAGTTGCCTGCGTAGCCGGCCCAGTTCAGCAGCGCGGTGTCGGCGCCCGGCGCGGTGACGGTCAGCGTCACGGGGGGCGGCACGGCGCGCGGCAGGCGCAGAACGATGGGGGCGACCGCAGTCTCCATGTTGCCGGCGCGATCGGTCGGCACCACCGCCACCCAGTAGTTGGTGTCGAGCGCCATGGCGGAAACCGTATAGGCGCGCGCCCCCGCACTGATGAAGGTGCGCGGGGAGACATCCGCCAGGTTGGTGAACGCAACCGTGCTGACGTAAACACGGAAACCGTTCAGGTCTTCCGGCGCCGCGTACTCCTGCCAACCCACGGTGCAGGAGGTCTCATTCGAAGCCGTCACGCGCAGCACGGGCAGCGCAGGCGGCGTGGCGTCGACCGTGAAGATCCAGGCGTTGGTCGGCGTCATGACCGAGCCGAACGGGTCGCGGGCTGCCGCGACCGACAACACGTAGATTCCGTCTTCGCCGCGCGCGAACGAGGCGGGCGGGCAGCGGTAACTGTCGGCCGCCGTACTGACGCGCTGCCAGATTCCGCCCGCCAGCGGCAGGGTGCGGGTGACCGTGCCGGCGAGGTTGGAGTAGGTGACCTCCGGCACAACAGCCGGATCCATCGTGCGGTCAAAGACCAGCGTGGCCACCAGGTTCGTGGTGATGGGCACCGGTGAGTCCAGCGTACGCCGCACGTCGACGACACGCGGATTTAATGCATACGCAACATATTCTGCGCGCACGGTCGCGTTCACAGGATCCGCGCGGGTCAGCGTCCAGTTCCAGACGTTGGTGGCTGCGGCATAGCTGCCGTTACGCGTGTAACGCTGGAACAGGTAGCGGTTCTCGCCCGCTACGACCATGTGGGGCGCCACAAACTGCGCGGTTTGTCCGTTGTTCCAGGCGCCGGCCCCGCTGACAACGGCCAGGCCGGGTGGGACGGTTTCCGTCGTGATCGTGTGGCTGCTGTTGACCTCCGCAAAGATCGCCACCAGCGCGCGGTTGTCAGTAATCGCGAATGCATAGCTGGGCGACGTGGAAACGACCTCGTAGCTGACCTGGTCGCGCCACTCCACAAAGGCGCAGCCGGCGGCGGGCGTAGCGGTCAAGGTGTTGGTGACGCCGTAATTCCACCAGCCCGCGCCGCTGACGCTGCCGAACCCGACCGGCGAGACAGTGGCGCTGACCGTAAAGCGCTTCAGATCGAAGACCGCGGTCAGCGTGCCGGTGTTTTGAGCCGCGAAGGTGTAGGGATTGGCATAACTGACGGTTGAGCCGTTGAACAGCCAGCGTCCGAATACATAGCGCTCGGTGTCTGTCACCGTCGCGGTTGCCGTGAAAGACGTGCCGCGCCGCAGCGTCGCGCCGTCTGACACGCTGCCGGCCCCGGCCGCAGGGGATGTGGCGGCGGTGATCGTCACATAGACCACCTCTGCAACCGTGACCTGCGCGGTGGCCCACTCTGACCAGAGACCGTCAGAATCTTGAACCCGCAGCCGGATCGTCTTGGTGCCGGGCGTGTCAAAGGTCCATTGCGCGTCGGGTGTCGCGGCGCTGACATCCGCGACCGTGTCGCCATTGAAATCCCATGCGTACAGGACGAGGGTCTGCCCCGGATCAGGATCGCTGGAGGCCGCGCCCGTGAAACTGATCGGCGTGTCCTCTTCGCCCGCATACGGCCCGCCCGGCCCGGCGACCGGCGGACGGTTCGCCACAATCGTCACGCTCGCCTCGGCCCATTCCGAGGTCAGGCTCACGCCGCCGTTGAAGAGACCGTCGTCGAGCACGCGCAAGCGGATGGCGTATGCGCCGGGGGTCGCCCACGACCATGTGGCCGTGGGGGTGGCGGAAGCGACGTCCACGGTGCCGTCTAAGGTGAAGTCCCACTGATACAGGGTGATCCCGCTATGCATGTTGGGCTGGTTGTCGAGGTCGTAGGACCCGCTGCCGTCAACCGTCACGGCGAGGTTGGTCAGCCCAAGATAAGGCCCGCCCGCCACGGCGAACGGCGCGAACGGGGAGTCGCCGATTTGAATCACGACTGAGGCCGTGGCCTGTTTGGGAGATGCGGCGTCATCCGTGACGCGCAGGGTGACTGTGATGTTGGTGGCCGGATCAGACACGCCGGGGGTAGGATCGGGCAGGGTGAACACCGCATTCGTGTCCGCCGGATCAGCACTCTCGAAGTCAAACGTGCCGTCGCCGTCGAAGTCCCATTCATAACGCACGATGTCGCGTGACGGGTCGGCATGGCGCGAGAGATCCGCGGCGAGGGTCAACGGCAAGCCGTACGACCAGTAACGCGGCGCGGTGATCACGGGTTGCGGCAAGAGGGCGACGGGTGCGCCTGATAACATATCCACGGCCAGGGCGGTGGACAGCGCGTAATTCAGGTAACCGCTGTTGCCGGGGTTGTGGTAACCGTACCAACGGCCGCTGGCTTCTTGTTCGGCCAGCAACTTCTGACGGAGCCCCGTCGTGGGATCGTTGAACCAGTCGCGTCCGGAGTGCCACAGCGTCGTGATCGGCTGCGGCGCCGCTTCGCGCAGGACAGCGCTCAAGCCCCAGAGCATCATGTAGGATTTGTCGTTATTGCTAAGCGGCCAAGGCTGGTCGTCGAGCCAACGTTCAGCCTCGCGCCAGAAGGGCTGCGTGCGATCAAAGGCGTGGAGACGGGCAAAATGCAAGCCGCCGACCGTCGCGGACCAGAAGTCGTAACTGTCCTGCGGATAGGGATACGCATTGCCGAATGATCCGTTGGGCCGCACCTGACGGTTCAGCCAGATCAGGTTTTCGGTTTTGAGGCTGTCCGGTGTCATCACACCCAATTCACGCTGCGCCGAACGCAACGCAAGGGCGAGATGCATGCCGACCGCCATGTCGCCGTAACTGGTGGTCCAACGGTTCCAAGAGCCGCGGTAGGCGGTATCCGTGCGCTGACGCGCGACCAGGGTGTCGGCCAGGTCGGCCGCAAGGTCGGCGAAATGGCGGTGTTTGACTCCGGGCACACCCGTGCCCGCCATTGCGAAATGGCGCTGTGCACGGGACAGCGTGTCGATGATGCGCGACACCGTGACGTCCGGGTATTCGCCGTCCGGCGTCTTGAGCCCGATACCGTTGTTGTTGCTGTCCGCTGGCCCTGAAACGGCGACCGTCGCCAGTTTGGCGAAGAGCCAGTCGTAACCGAGCCGAACGGTCTCGACATACGGGTTGTCCGCCGCGTTTCCGTCCAGCCGGTGTCCGTTTTTCTG
>Ga0116149_1003378_pt1 | contig 16564 bp, 19 predicted proteins | sample AD_UKC057_MetaG_FD_89787 | JGI IMG/M metagenome (GOLD analysis project Ga0116149, IMG submission 89787) | Active sludge microbial communities of municipal wastewater-treating anaerobic digesters from USA - AD_UKC057_MetaG | ecosystem: Engineered > Bioreactor > Anaerobic > Digestate | place: USA... | reverse complement strand
CCGGCAATCTGATTGCTCATCTGATAGGCAAACCAAGGCATTTCGGGTCCCGATATCAGGGCTTCGATAATAAACTGTCTTACATAGGCTTCGGTAGCCCGGCCTTCGTAAACCCCTTTGATGATGTTCAGGGCTTCGCCGTGTGTTTCTTTGCGTTTTGGGTCAGTATTTACCCAGGCCGTAAAATCTTTTTCAATCTGAAGCTTGTTGTCCATGGTCTTCAGTTTTTTGAGGGCAATGTTTTGTTCGTGGCTGTATTTCCAGTAATTCGAGCTGCGGTTGTGTTTGGCAGCATACTGAATACGTACTTTTGGGTCGGCTTTCATGTCTTCGCGCAGTATGTCGAGTTTCACGGTACGGATGTTATAGCGCCATGTGTTGGTAATATCCATGGTTTCTTTCAGTCCGAACGAGGTCAGATATCTTTCGGTGGTACCCGGAAAACCGAGAACCATGGCAAAATCACCTTCTTTTACACCACCCACGCTCACCGGTAAACTGTGACGGGGTTTCAGGGGAACATTTTCTTTGGCGTAGGGTGCCGGTTTTCCGCCCGGAGCGGTATAAATCCTGAACATCGAGAAATCGGCCGTATGGCGGGGCCACATCCAGTTGTCGGTGTCGCCGCCGAATTTACCCATCGCTGACGGAGGAGCACCCACCAGACGTACATCTTCGTAAATTTCGTACACCAGCATGAAAAACTGGTTATTGTCGAACATATCGGTTACCTGTACTTTGTAGCTTGTGCCGGCTTCGGCATTTTTTATCAGTTCGTCAGAAACGTTTTTAATGGCTGCTTTGCGTTCTTCCTCGGTCATTCCGGGTTTCAGGCTGTTCAGTATGGTAGTGCTCACATCTTCGATACGCACCAGTATTTCGGCACAAAGTCCATCGTTGGTAAGTTCCTGATCGTAGCTGTAGGCCCAAAATCCGTCTTTCAGATAGTCGTGCTCAAGGCTGCTGTGTTGCTGGATATACCCGAAACCGCAGTGGTGGTTCGTAAGCACCAGCCCTTTGTCCGAAATAATTTCGCCGCTGCAGAAATGCCAGAACGGACGTCCTTTGTTGCTGAAGCCCACAATGGCATCTTTAATGCAAGCCTGATTGATACTGTAGATATCTTCGGGTGTAAGCTTAAACCCTTTGGCTTTCATGTCGTCGTAGTTTTTGCCGATGAGCGACAAGAGCCACATACCTTCGTCGGCACGAACATATCCTGCCGAAAGAACTGCAAAAGCCATGAATAGTAAAAACAATTTCTTCATAACAAATCGGTTTTTAATTAATTTGTTTCAAATGTAATGGCTTATTGCCACAAAACCATAGTTTCGAATGAAAAAAATACCTAATGAAAACTTAAAGGAATTAGGCCTGTAAATCAGTGGTGTAAATTACAGGGCTTTGCGACTTCTCGGCTTTGCATGAAATGTTCTCGCCAGGACGCCAAGGCGCTTTGCCGGATCTGGTATCAGTGAGTCAAAATTCTTGATTTTATAGTGCTGTAATGATATCTTTCGGATAACACAACACATACTTGGTAACTGTTTTACTCAGCACCGAATGGTTGAACATATCGCTCGCCCGGGTGATATCAACTATTCTTCCCTGCATAAGAATGTTAATCTGATCGTCGGCGAAACTGTAGGCGTTATTCGAAACAATATCGGTAAAAACCAGATATTCAGCCTCTGCTGTACTAATTCCCAACTCGCGCGAAGTTATGCTGCGAATGCGTTCCACTTCGGCCGGCACAAACGGTTTATTGTCGGTAATTACCTTGAACAGCCGGCGGTGCACCAGGCCTGAAGATAAATAGTGCAGTACAAAATCTTTACTTCCGCTCCATTGTTTCAGTGCAACCAGAATGTCGGAGTCGTCAATCAGGGCAAAACTTTCGATAAGTTCGTTCTCGTTGTCAAAGCCATCGCGCTGCAAAAAATACCTTAGGTTTTCGGGGACAGAAATAGTGTTTGTCTCCGAAATCAGGTGTCGTACTCTTTTCATTGCCTGGACCAGCATCAATTCGGCCGCGAGCACCGTTTTATGCAAATACACCTGCCAGTACATCAGCCTGCGGGCAATCAGAAACTTTTCGATACTGTATATTCCCTTGGCTTCAACCACCAACTCCCCGTTTACAATCTCCAGCATTTTAATAATCCGGTCGTAACTTACCACACCCTCCGACACACCGGTGAAAAAACTGTCGCGGTTCAGGTAGTCGAGGCGGTCCATGTCTAACTGACTCGATACCAGTTGGTGCAGGTATTTTTTTGGATATTGCTGACTGAAAAGCCTGATGGCAAGTTCGAGTTTTCCGTCAAAGTCGCGGTTCATCTGTTCCATCATCATCACCGACAGTTTTTCGTGCGATACACCGGGAACAATGCTGAATTCCAGCGCATGCGAAAAAGGCCCGTGACCGATGTCGTGCAACAGAATGGCAACCAATGCCGCTTCGGCTTCGGCATCGCTGATGCTGTGCCCTTTGTGGCGCAACACGTCGATGGCCAGCCCCATCAGGTGCATGGCACCCAGGGCATGCTGAAAGCGTGTGTGTACTGCTCCGGGATAAACCAGTCCGGTAAGCCCCAGTTGCCTGATATAGCGCAATCTTTGAAAATAGCGGTGCTCGATCAGGTCGTAAACGATGCCATGCGGAATATTGATAAACCCGTACACCGGGTCGTTGACAATTTTATTTTTTGCGTGTGAGTCCAATGCAGCTTCAGGCTTTAATTATTCTCCCAATATTTTCAGTAAATCTCCTTCGAGGCTTTCGTTGGGAGTTTCAATTATTCGGCCCTGTTCTTCGCCCGTAGATACCGAGACCATAATAAACGTGGGCACATATTCGATGTTGTACGAGGCAACATCAACTCCTTCGAGCTTTTTTTCGCGGTCGAGGCAATACAACGTAAAATTGTCGGGGCACCATTTGGCCATATCCACAATTTTAAAAAACCGGGGTACTTCGCGTCGCGAATCGCTGCACCAGGTGGCTAAAAAAATAATTCCCGATGGCGGCAACGAATTTTTCAGCTTTGCAATAATTTCGGGGTTGGGATGGTAGTTTTCGTACTCTTCATAAAACCACGAACTGCATAATTCGTTGTCGAAATCAGCTTTTTTGACCTCTCCCAGCATATACTTGTTGCCGGTTGAAGAATCGGTTACAATTGTATAATCAGATTGCGCAAACAAACCGGTGGCTGAAACCAGCAGAACCATCGATAGAATCAGTTTTTTCATAAATCAGTTTTTTCGTAAAATCAATCCGTTTAGCACTTTATTACAAAGTTCAGTGTTTATTGAATGTCCAAATATAGGGAATTTGATAATTGCAAACACCATACCATGCACATTCGGTTCGGTTTTTGTCATAAGCAAACACTTTTTTAACCAGAGAACCAAAACCTCGCTTATCTTTGCGCCATTATGAACCGAAAGCATCAGTTGTTTGTAATTTACCCGCTGCTCACCATTTCGATGATCTTGTGGGCGTATTCTTATATTTGGGCAAAGGTGGCGCTGGCCTATTATGGTCCCCTGACGGTGATATTTTTCAGAACAGCCATCTCGGCAGCATTTATGTTGCTGGTTTTGCTTGCCACAAAAAAGCAAATCAAAGTTGAATTAAAGCATTTGCCGGCATTTTTCCTGCTGGCATTTTTTGAACCCTTCCTGTATTTTATCGGCGAAACCAGCGGACTTGATAAGGTTGACGCTTCCACAGCGGCTGTTATAATTTCGACTATTCCTCTGTTTACGCCTTTTGCAGCGTATTATTTTCTGCGCGAAAAGGTGAGTCTGTTCAATATTTTGGGAATTGTACTTTCGATGCTGGGTATTGGCTATATTGTCTTCAACAACCAGTTTGAGCTGCAAATTTCTGTCGAGGGGTTGTTGTTTCTTTCATTAGCGGTGCTTGCAGCCTTGGGTTATAGTGTGATGATAAAGCGACTTCCCGGGAATTATTCGGTTTTCACGGTTATTTTCTGGCAAAGTCTTATGGGGGCCGTTATGTTTCTCCCCCTGGTACTTATTTTCGATTACCAGCAGATATTAACGGCAGGATGGGTGAGTAAAGCCGTATTCCCAATTGTAAAACTTGGCATTTTTGCTTCTACCATTGCTTTCATGTTCTACATGTATGCCCTTAAGTTTATGAAGATTACCAAGGTGAATATTTTCACCAATATGATACCCGTGTTTACTATCATCATTTCGTGGTGGGTACTCGACGAAAGTGTCGATGCCCGTCGCATTGTAGGAATGCTGGTTGTGGTTGCCGGGGTTTTTATTTCGCAAATTGGAATCAACCGCAACGGAAATTCATGATTTCGCCAGCCGAACTACGGGGAATGATGGTAAAACGCGAAGCAGGTTATCGGCGTTTAGCGGTGAAGCTTAAAAAGTTCAATAAACGCACACTCGACGATAAGGTACACGGCCTCCACGATGCCTTTTTCGCTAAATACGATTGTTTAAGCTGCGGTAATTGCTGCCGGAGTTTGGGCCCGCGCATTACGACTACCGATATCGAAAGGCTGGCGCGTCGCCTGAAACTGAAAGCCGGCAGTTTTACCGAACAATACCTGCGTATTGACGAAGATGGTGACTTTGTTTTTAAAACCATGCCATGCCCCTTTCTGGGCAGCGATAACTATTGCTCGGTGTATGATGCCCGGCCAAGGGCATGTCGTGAATACCCGCATACCGACCGGGTTAATTTTTATCAGATTATTGACCTCAGCCTGAAAAATGCCGGTGTTTGTCCGGTAGTGTACGAAATATTCTCAACCCTTCAGCAAACCGAATCATGACAGTCAAGCAGCAACAGCACGTAACAACAGTCGAACGTAAGGTGAAACAACTGTTTGCAGCCGACACCAGCGGCCACGACTGGTACCACATCGAAAGGGTGAAAATCATGTCGCTGCATCTGGCCTCTTGCCAGGGAGCCGATTCATATATCTGTACGCTCGCTGCCTTGCTCCATGAACACGACGATGATAAACTGCTGCACCTTACCGGAGGTAAAGAAGCCGCCCTGAGTTTGTTGCAGCAAACCGGAGTACCAGCCGAGGCCATTGCCCACATTGATGCCATTGTTTCGACCTTGTCGTTTAAGGGTTCGCAAATCCATACCCCCATGCACAGCCCCGAAGGTATGTGTGTGCAGGATGCCGACCGGCTCGATGCCCTGGGTGCCATAGGTATTGCCCGCACTTTCAGCTACAGCGGAGCAAAAAATCGCATGATGTTCAATCCTGAGACTAGCCCTAAAATCTATGCGTCTGCCGAAGAATATCGCAACACCGACAGCTCGGCAATTCATCATTTCTACGAAAAACTTCTCTTACTGAAAGACCGTATGAACACCGACGAAGGGCGCAGAATTGCGGCACAACGCCACGATTTCATGCTGATTTATCTGGAACAATTTTATAAGGAATGGGGATGTAAATTCTGATACCTTTTGTTGCACATACAATAATACGGCAACCGGTGCGTTTGAATATTTAATTTATATTTGTGAATTAAAATTAACCTTGTGTCTCGATTCTTTACACATCTTATTGCTTCGCTTGCTTTTACAGGCGTTTGCTTGTCGGGAATGGCCCAGACAGGAGGCAATAATACCTACGAATTTCTGAATATTCCACCTACAGCCCGTTTGGCTTCATTGGGTGGCAACAATATTTCGCTTTTCGACAACGATCCGTCAGTGGTGTTTGCCAACCCCGCATTAATGCACGAGTCGATGGACAATATGCTGAATATCAGCTATAACAACTACATTTCCGATATTAATTTTGCCTATGCGGGTTATGTGAAACATTTCGACAAATACGGAACTTTTGGCGGGAGTATCTATTATCTGAATTATGGTAATTTTATTCATGCGGATGAGAATGGGATAATTTCGGGTAATTTCAAGGCTTCCGATTATGTTTTCAATCTGAGTTACAACCGTCCGCTTTACGAACGCCTGTATGCCGGTGCATCACTTAAGTTTATCTATTCTTCGATGTACACCTATTTCTCCTCGGGCCTGGCGGTTGATCTGGGATTGCACTATTTTTCGAAAGATTCGTTGTTCACGGCCGGTCTGGCAGTAAAAAACATGGGGGCACAGCTGAAACCATACTATCCCGGCAACTACGAAAACCTGCCCTACGACCTGCAATTAGGCGTATCGCAACGCTTGCGGCATGCCCCGTTCCGTTTTTCGCTTACTTTTCAGGACCTCCTGAACTGGAGTTTGCGTTACAACAGCCCACTCGACAACAACAATCAATTTACTGATATTGATGCTGCTGAACCCGACAGTATCAGTTTTACCGAAAAAGTGAATAACTTTTTCAATGCCGCCGGCAGGGTGGGTGATGAATTTCTACGTCACGCCATTGTGGGTATCGAAATAGTGCCTTCCAGTAATTTTTACATTTCCCTTGGGTTTAATTACAGGCGCAGGGCAGAGCTTGCCATTTCGACCCGACCGGGTTTAATCGGGTTTTCGGTAGGGGCCGGAATTAAAATTTCGAAGTTCAATATTGCCTATGGTTTTGCCAACTACCACCTGGCCGGGAAATCGCACCTCATCAGCATATCAACCAATTTGAACTCATTTTACCGGAAAAGCAGCCTGTAAGGTTTTGACAGGAGAACCGCAACATATCGCAGGAATAATTATAGCCATCGACGGACACTCGTCGTGCGGAAAAAGTACCCTTGCCCGTAAACTGGCCGAAAAGCTGGGTTACACCTATATCGACAGCGGTGCCATGTATCGGGCCGTCACCCTCTATGCTCACAGTAATAATCTGGTTGGAAGCGATTTTATTTATCCCGAAAAACTTATTTCGGCCCTGCCGGAGATTGAAGTGGGCTTCAGGCAGGGAGACGACTACCGGCCACGGACTATCCTGAATGGTGTTGATGTGGAAGAGAAAATCAGGAGTCTTGAAGTTTCTCAACTGGTTAGCCGTGTAAGTACGATCTGCGAAGTGCGTCGTCATCTGGTGAAATTGCAGCGTAAGCTGGCCGAGCATGGCGGGATTGTCATGGACGGGCGCGATATTGGAACCGTGGTTTTTCCTGATGCACAACTCAAGATATTTCTCACTGCAACTGCCGAAATCAGGGCGCAGCGCCGGTTTAAGGAACTAAGCCACAATGGTGAACAGGTTTCCTTCGATGAGGTGTTACAAAATGTAATTACCCGCGACGAAATCGATTCAACCCGCAGCGAAAGCCCTTTGCGGCAGGCCGATGATGCCGTATTGCTCGACAACAGCCTGCTGAACGCCGAAGAAACCCTGAGCAGGGCATTGCAACTGGCTCAGGAAGTGCTGAAATCACTTAAAACACCGGGTAATGATAGTTGAGATTGACCCAAATTCGGGATTTTGTCCGGGGGTGACCCATGCCATTGAGAAGGCCGAAATAATTCTATCGGAGCAAAAACAGTTGTATTGTCTTGGCGATATTGTGCACAATAGTGTCGAAGTCGAAAGGCTCACGCGCATGGGGCTCGAAATTATCGACCATGCAATTCTTTCTCAACTGCGCAATGTAACCGTATTAATCAGGGCGCACGGCGAACCCCCCGAAACCTACGAAACTGCACGAAAAAACAATATTCAGCTGATTGATGCATCGTGTCCGGTAGTGCTGCGGCTTCAAAAACGAATACGCGATGCAGCAAAAGCTGGTCCTTCCAATATTCAGATTGTTATTTTTGGTAAAAAAAATCATGCCGAGGTAAACGGACTGGTTGGGCAGGTTCCCGGACAAGCCATTGTGGTGAGCGATATTCCCGATTTGGATCAGGTTGATGCAGCAAAACCCGTTTTTATTTTTTCGCAAACTACCCAAAGCCCTGAAAAATTTAAGCTTATTGTTGACCGGATAAGCGAAAAAGCCATTCAGCTTACCGGCAGTAATTCGCACATAAAATCACTGAACAGCATTTGTCCGCTTATGTCGAAACGCGAGCCGCTGATTGCTGAATTTGCTGCCCGTTATTCTGTAATACTATTTGTGAGCGACCGCAAAAGTTCGAATGGTAAAATGCTGTTCGATATCTGCAAAAGCATCAACCCGCGCAGCTATTTTATTGCCCGCCCCGACGAAATTGTTCCGCAGTGGTTTCGCCCTGACGATACTGTGGGTGTTTGTGGTGCTACCAGTACTCCCTTACGTCTGATGAAGGAAGTTGCCGAAAGTGTTGAAAAAATGTAATCGGAAATCCTGCTAACGTTTACCCATGCACGATAAGTCGCAGTAAAACACCGTGACTGATGGATTTTCCTTCGGCTGTTTGCCCGATTATTTCGTCGCAGGTTTCGATGTGTGCATCAGCAAACAACGATGTTGCCAACGCTGTAATGTATGGTATTCCGGCAAATCCTGCATACAGACTCATTATCAGAAAACCATCGGGCAACAGCAGCGTTTTAATATCAGCAAGCAAGGGTGCGAGGTCTTTTTCGAGTTTCCAGAAACGACCTTTGCTCCCTTTTCCGGCTGCCGGTGGGTCTAATATTACACCACGATAACGGTTTCCCCGTTTCATTTCGCGGCGAACAAAGTCGCGGGCATCGTCAACAATCCAGCGGATTCCGTCCAAATTATTGCGATGCATCATTTCTTTTCCCCGTTCAACTACCTGTTTCAGCGAATCGACATGGGTAACCGAAAACCCGCCTGCTGCAGCAAACAACGAAGCAATTCCTGTGTACCCGAACAGATTCAGCAGTTTGTTTTCGTCATTGTTACCGGGTTTCTGGCTTAGTAGGTATTCCCAGTTAACGGCCTGTTCGGGAAATATTCCAACATGCTTGAAAGAACTGAGCTGTAAACGCACCGCCAGTTTTTTTTCATGAATCGGGAGCATGGTCTCCCATTCGGTAAATCTATCACCGAAATACTCCCATTTTCCCTGATTATTTCCCGTTTCGGTAAACCGCGCATGGGCCATTTCTTCCCATTCATGCAGGCTAAGGGTTTGGATGCCGGTTGCGCTGAGTTCCGGACGGATGAGAATTTTATCGCCAAATCTTTCGAGCTTATTGCCGTTGCCACAGTCGATAAGTGCGTAGGAGGGAAGTATGGAATTTATGTTAAGAATCATTTCGGTGCCAGTGTAATTTTTTGCCAAACCCCAGGCGGTTATCAGTCATTTTCATACTTTCGATTTCGAGAATCCAGAAGCAGGTTTTCATTATTACAGCGTATGGAAATCTTCGTAAGTACAGGTTCCGGCAATGCGATTCCTCGGTACCTGATGCAAGACGTACATTCCCGGTAATCTGTATACCCCTGATTTTGCCCACCAGCTTAGTTTCGAGATGAATATTTGCCGAAACACGATTATTAAGTAACATATCTGTTGCATGCTTTGTGTGTTGGTCTGAAGTGAAAATCAGACTGATATTTTCACCGTCGAAGGCATAAAAGCAGGAAGCGGTATGGGGAGTTCCATCCCTACAGGTTCCCAGGGCAAAAACATGGTGTTTCCTGAGAAAAGTAATAAAGCGTTTTTCGGGTAACTGCATACTAATCGAAAGGTTTGCAAGTTACTATTTAATAATGTTGTATGCAAGGTCGAAAAATTTCACAGGCAGTTTTGGGCATGCTCGGTTTAAATATCTATTTTTAACAAAAATTTGACCCGATTGTTTGGAATAAACCCATACCGGAATAAAAGCGACATTGAGCTGATAGCACAGTATCAGACCGGGCTGAAGCCCGATCCGGTAGGAGAATTGTTCAAACGGTATTCGGCAATGATATATTCTATCTGCTATAAATATTTCAGAGACAGCGATTTGAGCAAAGATGCTTCGATGGATATTTTCGAAGTGTTGCTCGAAAAGTTGAAAACACATCAGGTGAGCAATTTTAAATCGTGGCTTCACACTTTGGTGCGAAACCATTGCCTGATGCAGCTCAGGGCTTCGAAAACAGAGTATGAATTCGATGACCGGTTGAAAAATGATACAGGAGTTTTTATGGAAGATGATTCGGGCTCGCATCAAGAGATTGTCGAAAAAGAAAACAAACTGGTTGCGCTCGAATTGTGTATTACGCGGCTGAACGATGAACAAAGGGTATGTGTTGAATTGTTTTATCTGGAGCAGAAATCATACACCGAAATCAGTTCTGTTACCGGCTTCGACCTTAAAAAAGTAAAGAGCTATATTCAAAATGGTAAACGAAACTTAAAAATTATGATGGACAACTACCATGACTGAGAGTAAAAACAATATATGGCAACCCGGTGAGTGCTGTTCTTTCGAAGAACTACGGAAATATGTCGATGGCACACTTAAGCCCGAAGAAATCCGTCGTGTCGAAGAGCATCTTGCCGACTGTGAGCTATGCTCCGACATTGTCGATGGTTTAATGGCCATGCCTGCCGACCTTAACCTCGACGCTGAATTGGCCGCTTTACACAATGACATCGACAAACAAGTCGAAAAAAAAAGAAAAACATTAGTCTTTCTTAGCCCCGAAAAACTGCGCTTTGCAGCTGCCGCCGTGTTGGTAACGCTCGTAATCAGCACTGTTATAATGATTAACTTTAAAACCCGATCACCCTTATACGCTCCCGACCAATTCAGCAGGCATGAGAAGGCGGCTGAAACGGCATCAAAAGAAAATTCTCAGCAAAAGACCGATATGACGGGGAAGGATGCGATTGCCGATAATATTACATTACATGAACCAGAGCCTGTAACCGGTGGCACTATGTCTGATGCCGGTAAGCCAATCAGTCCGGATGGAGTTTTTTTCGATGCAATCGGCATGGCTGATGATGCCGGTTTTGCTGCTGTTGAAGAGACTTCGGTGACCGACAGTGATGAGGCTGATTACGAAAGACAATCGCCGGGAACCACTGCAGAGTTAATACCCAAAGAAAATAGTAAAAGCGAAACACTGGCCACCGGCGGTGCTTCGGCACCCGCTCGCACCGAAAGTAAATCCCGTGAAAGCCGTCAGGAGAAAAGAGATGCCAATAAGAAAGTTGAAAACAGCGGGAATCTTGAAAGTCCGTCGGCTGTCGAAGATATAAGAACAGTGGATAGCGATGTGGATTATATGATTGTTGAAGAGAAGGAAGAAGCAATAGTGGATGAATGCATCGAGCCGATTGCATTTACTGTTGTTGAAGAGAAACCGGAATTTCCGGGCGGAGATTCTGCCTTACTGCGCTTTATTGCCGACAATGTGCAGTATCCTGTGAGTGCTATGAATTCTTCAATCGAAGGAACGGTGTATGTTCAGTTTATAATAAACGCACGTGGTAAAGTCACCAAAGTCGAGGTAGTAAGGGGTGTTTGTCAAAGCCTCGACGATGAAGCGGTCAGGGTAATAAAAATGTTGCCCGACTGGAAGCCCGGCAAGCAACGCGGAAAACCGGTAAACGTGAATTTTGTTATTCCCATCCGATTTAAGCTTTATTAATCGAATTCTTGAGAATATTAAAAAAAAAGAATCCTGAATAAGGATTCTTTTTTTGAGGTAACTGGCGGATTCGAACCGCCGTACCCGGTTTTGCAGACCGATGCCTAGCCACTCGGCCAAGTTACCTTTTGGGTGATGCAAAAATACAAATAATTATTATTTATGCAAATCATTCTCATTTTCGGTACCGCATAAGGATTGTAAACATTTTGGGCAGAGACAGGATTTATACGTTTTTCGAACTTCTGCCAGTTTTTCAGGATTGGTTTTGGTATTCATGCAGTTGCATTTATAATCGCCGGTGCATTGAAAGCGGCGCTGGCAACGTGGGCAGGTTTTTAGCATTGATAGGCAATTTTATTGGCTTCGAGTGCAATAATTTTCATGTTCTGATCGGTCATACACCGGAAATGTTTTTTCGGACAACGCTTATAACCCAACTTTGAGCATGGCCGGCAAGCCAGGTTTTCGACCTCAAATATCTGTGAGCGCTCGTCGGCCATGTAGGGACTCATCCCAAACCGGGGAACTGTATTCCCCCATACCGAAAATATCACTTTACGAAATGCCGCGGCAATATGCATCATTCCTGTATCGTGAGTAATAACCACTGCAGCATGTTTTATTAATGTTGCCGATTCGTCAACGCCTATCATCCCGCAAAGGTTTATAACGGGGGCACCTTCGGTGTTTTCAATTATTTCAGCGGCTGTTTCTGCATCATCAACGCCCCCGATAAGCACGGTCTGATAACGAAGCAGGCGGCACAGTTCGGCAATTTGGTATGCGGGTAGCTTTTTCGTATTGTGCTGGCCTCCAATAGCAATCACAAAATACACCGGTTCTAATGTTTCGAGTAAAGGGTGAATCGCATCGGGTGTTTTTTCGTTTTGCAGAAAATAATCGAGACCCCGGTTGTCGTTGTCGACATCGAAAAGTCTGACGGTTTCGAAATAGCGATCGACAATGTGAATATCGGGCATTCGGTCGATTTTAAACCGGGTCAGTAACAATTTTTCGATATTCAGTTTTGGAAACGAGAAGTCAAGAATCTTCAGCCGTCGTTTAAAACGCAGGCTGCGCAGGTTATTGTGCAGGTCGATGATGTAGTCGAAGCCTTCGTTGCGCAGTCCTTCGAGTGTGGCTGCAAAATTTCCCAGCCGGTGTATGCAATCGATATAGGGATTGTGCTCAAGTAAAAAGCTGTATTGCGGCTTGGTGAGAAAATGCACCTCAGCTCCTTCGACCTGTTGTTTAAGGCAGCGGATCAGCGGACTGGTCAGCACTATATCGCCTATACTGCTGAAACGAATGATGAGAAACTTAATGGTATTAGACTCGTTCATAACAAGCCTCATTCCTTTTTCATAGAATCATGATAATAAAGATCGAGTAAATAGAATGCATCGTAAACCATTACATTTTCGACAGGAATACCCATCAACTTTGCTTTTTCCTGAAGCTGAGCGTACCAGGATGGGGTATTTCTCATTTTCTTGAAGGATTCGTTGAGTATTTCCTTGAATTTGAATTTGTAAATTGCAGCATTCCCTTTTTCGCTTAATCCAATTAAAGAATAGTATTTTTCAATAAAATATCTATTAGGTGATTTATCGCGTTTAAACATTGAATGACCCCAGACAACTACATAATCAATTATCTGTATTTGGTGTAGGCTATCGGATGTGACCCAGTGTCGGTTCAAATCATATTTCGATTTATTTCCCAATAGAATACATGGCAAGTCTTTTTTATTCCAAATAACAGGAAAGTGCCCTTCGCATTGTGGGTTTAATACATAAGCAGCGGCAACATCGGCACCTGCATAACACCCAAAATGAATATGGCTCCAATATTCAGAATAATTCAGTGAGTAATAAATACTATTGGGTTCCATAAGTTTTCCGACCGAAACAATTTCTTTTACATCGGAATTAAGAAACTCTAGGTTGCGGCTTATTATTTTACTACGCTCAACCGAGGTGAAATATAAGACAAACAACAAAAGAAGACCCACTGGCCAATGTATTTTTTGCAGACAAAACCAAATGGCAAACATAAAGTAGAACCAAACTAAAATTCTGACACTAATTGCACCCGTCCCAAAAGTATTCGGCATGAAGAAATAAATGGCAAGTATTATTGAGGCTATGATAAACCAAACAAGCTTATTGCCTGTGTAACTTATCTCCGGATACTTCTTTCGCTGTAATATTTTAACAACATAAAGTACCAGCAAATAAGCCAATACTGTAACCAAACTAAAAAAGATAATTCTTCCGATAGGGCTTTCGAAAATCAGGTCAAATGCGATTAAATTTCTTAAGGTAACAAGGTTAACTAAGAGTGTACCGGTAGGTAAATCGGTATTAGCCATTTCTCCATTAATTTTAAAAACATGAGCGGCATAGATAACCGTTAACACTAAAGATGGTACCGAAACACCAATTAATTTGAGTGTATTAAAAACCTGTTTTTGCGCTTCTTTCTTGTTGTGTTTTATTAATGATTCAACGAAATGGAAAATAATGTAAATAAACAGGCAAACTAGTGCAAATGCAAAAACAACTAAGTGCGACAAATACAAAAGTAAAAACAATAGCCCCATCCAAAACAGGCTCCACCCACGTAGATTGTCGCGATGCCTGATGTAATATCCTAACCCTATAAAAAAGAAAATCCAAGCAACCGAAAAAGTGTAATATCCCATGAGCAAATAAGTCTGCATCGTGAAAGGAATTATTAACAAAATGAGATAATTAGTCTCTTTGCGAATGGAATATATGAGATATCTGAATGAATAAGCAACTCCGGCAAGACAAACAAAAATTAAAAGCTTCATAGCTACATTAGCCGCGAAAAAATAGTTAAATAAGCTGAGAAGGAAAGGCCCCGTCCAGTAACCGACAATTACCGGATTAATGCTGAAAAACTGGCTCATAAAATTATTTCCTGTTGCCAGTTCTGCAATTACCATACTGTTGTAGATGTGTTGCGCTCCGTCTAATGAATGAATATAGGAGTATTCAAGTAAGAAAGAAGCATTGAACAGAACGAAAAATGTGAAAATCACAAATTCGGTAGCTTTTAATTGTAAAAGCCCTTTCAGGATATCATATATTTTTCTCATGTCTTATTAATTTGGCAATGAGAACTGTAACAACATGAGTCGCCCTGTCCGGCATTACTTGGTGGGTGCCTGCCCTTGGCCCTGACCCTGATTTTGTCCCTGATTGGCCGGAAGTTCCGACGTGGTGTTCTGTTGGGTTCCGGCTTTGTTCGGATTTGTAATGGTCATGCTGGCTACGAGGCAAATTACCAATAGCGATACTGCAAGTACCCAGGTTGCTTTTTCAAGGAAATCGGCGGTTTTCTTAACGCCCATAATCTGGTTACCCTGTCCGAAATTCGAAGCCAGACCACCACCTTTGGAGTTCTGTACCAACACAATGAGTACCAGCAACACCGAAACAATAATTATTAATACCGAAAGAAATGTGTACATGTTTATGCGTTTTTATCGATAAGTTCTTTTACTAATTTTATTTGAGCTGCAAAATAAATGCTTTTTTCCGGATATTTCAAAGATAATTTTTCATAAGTGTGCAAAGCCTTTGCGAAATGCCCCTGCTTGATATAAATTCCGGCCAATGTTTCGGTGATAAAATCGTCTTGCTCTTCTTTTTCGTAATCAGCAATCTCGCTGCTGATAGCCATTTCGGTTTCTTTTGGGATGATTTTCGGCTTATCCGAAATAAACTTGTCGAGAAGGTCAATATTTTTCTTGCGTACCCCCGAAAACGAATCAGATTGAGTGTGTTTAAATGTGTTTTCAGGTAATAAAACATCCGAAGCTGGGGTAGGCATCATCAATGTTTCGAATGCAAATTCCAGTAGGTCGTTGTCAATATTTGAAACAACTGCGGGTTCTATATATGTTGTGTCGGCTGTGGCCACGATTTCTGCCTGTGCATTTTCTTGTATTTCAGGTTTATTTACCCCGGCCTGTGCTGTGCTGTGGTTAATCAGCCGATATAGTATGTGCCTGTCGGGACAATGCAATGCGGCCTGCTTTATTTTGCTTTTAAACCGAAGATCGTCGAGGTCATACAGGTTACGGGCATACAGCATCCATGCCGTCTGAAAATAAGGATATTCAGCCAGCAAAGCCTCCAGATTACTCAGGCTGTTGCGGTCGAGTATGTCCGTATTGTTAATATAGTTATGCAGTGTCTGGCTGTTCATGTTTACCAGTTTACAACGGCTTTGTTGAACACATCTTCGGTGAGCTGCTCCACAATCTCAGTTATTAATTGCCCTTCGACCGATGCCAGATTTGTGGTGCTCTCGAAGTCGGCATACCGCGAAAAACTTGACTCATAGCTTTTCTCAGGTTGTTTGTTGTTGGTAAACCGCACACTAATGTTGATCGTAAGGCGGTTCAGTGCGGCGGTTTCGTTGCCCTGATAGGCCAGCGGCGTAACACGGTAATCGGTAATTTCTCCCTCAAGGGCAAGGTCGCCACCACTGCTAACCAACGAGAGATTGGTCTGCGACAGGAAGCGGTCTTTAAGTCCTTCGGTTAGGGCATTACTCAACGTGGGTTGCACATTGGTAGCCCGGTTCGGGAAAAAAGAAATCTGTATGGTCTTGGTGTCGGGTGAAATGCTTGCCCCGGTGAATGAATACTTCACCGAACACGCTGTAAGTAACAGTGCGACAATAATTACCGATATCAGAGCTGTCCGTGGCATCAGTTTTCGATATTATATTCTTTGAGTTTGCGATAGAGTGTACGCTCCGAAATTCCCAGTTCCTGTGCTGCCATTTTACGTTTACCCAGGTTTTTCTCGAGCGCCTTTACAATCAATTCTTTCTCTTTATCGCTGAGCGAAAGGTTCTCGTCGGTAATTACACTCGTATCTTCGATACCTTTGTTTTGCACTGTAACTCCCGGCTGAGACGTAACGATCCGGGGCTCTATTTTCACGGTTTCTTCTTCATCGAGATAGCTGTCGATGAGGGTTTCGTCGTTGAGGTTTATATGCGGGTTCTGGCTGATGATGTCGTTGACAAGTTTTTT
>Ga0116149_1003373_pt1 | contig 16575 bp, 11 predicted proteins | sample AD_UKC057_MetaG_FD_89787 | JGI IMG/M metagenome (GOLD analysis project Ga0116149, IMG submission 89787) | Active sludge microbial communities of municipal wastewater-treating anaerobic digesters from USA - AD_UKC057_MetaG | ecosystem: Engineered > Bioreactor > Anaerobic > Digestate | place: USA... | reverse complement strand
TCCGCAGGTCTCGCGCACGGTGAAGGCCTGTTCCTTGGATAAAAACGGGGTACTGCCCATCAACTATTTCTCCTGATATGGTTAGAACTTCCGTGATGCCGGGCTTCACACCTTTAAGTTTCCGGCAACCATCGGGCTATAGTGTATACGGTTGCGCCCTGTACATGAAAATTCGGGCTTCTTGAACGCATCGGAAACGCCCATGGCACTGGCAAATAAGAACGGAGCAAAAAAGGACTGATGACGAAACAGCCATCCGTAAAGGAGATTGAACGCCTTTTGCCGCCATGGGCTGTTTCGCTTTCTGTCCCTCGTTGCCCCCAATCACGCAGTCCGGCAGCCAACGCTTTTTTACTTTGCCCTAGGGCGTCTGTTCCTCGCCGAAAAGGGAACGCAATATCCGCCGCACCGCCTCCTCGGTGACCTGCCTCGGGTTGGCCTTGGTGGAGCCGGACGCCAGGACTTCTTCCACGACAGATTCCGGGTCACGTAGTGTCTTGCCGGTAAAGGGGTTCTCCAACTGCATCCTGCCGGAAAGGGACCAGACATACCCGAGAAGGTCCTCTCCCACCACATCGCTCATGTGCGCGTATTTCTCCGGGATGGCGTCCTTGTTGAATTCCAGTACAGGGGGCAGGCACACGGCACAGACCAGGCCATGAGGCATATGGAACCGAGCCCCGAGCGGGTGGGCCAGGCCGTGGACCAGGCCGAGGCGCGCATTCGATAGGGCGATGCCTGCGAGGAAACTGCCGGTCATCAATTCTGTAAACGCGCCGCCATCCCCGTGATAAGCCTTTTCCAAGCTTTTATGGATGTTCCCAAGCGCTTCCAGGGAGAGCATATCGGTCAGCCAGGAAGCGCCGATGCTGCAGTAGGATTCGACTGCCTGAGTCAGCGCGTCCATACCCGAGGCGGCCAGTACATTCGGAGAGCACGTTTCCAGCAGGTCGGGGTCCAGTAGAATTAAGCGTGCCATGAACGAGGGGTGGCGGATGGATTTCTTGACGCCTGTATCGGCATTGGTCAATACGGAGACCATGGTCGCTTCGGAACCCGTGCCTGCGGTAGTGGGAACGGCAATGAAGGCCGTCGGCGAGGGCGGAATGGATTCTCCGTCATGATAGGCGGACACGGGCAGGGGCGCCCCGTGCAGGCCGGCCGCCGCTTTAGCGACATCGAGCACGCTGCCGCCGCCGATGGCGGCCACCCAGTCGGGCTCATGTTGACGGAGCAGCGCCAGCAGGTCTTCCAGATGCGCCAGGGTCGGTTCGTCGCCCGGATGCAGCCAGACTCGCACGTCCGCATTCCCAGAGCCGCCTTTCTGAATCCGGTCCAGGTTGCCGCTGCGTACCTGGGAATGACCGCATACCAGGCAACCCTTGTAGCCAAAAGATTCACACAACGTCAACAACTGAAGTGACACACCCCGCCCCAGCCGGGTATCAGGCGGCAAAATCAGCGTATCAGGAAGCACCAGCTTCATGATTTTTTCTCCGGATAGCAGGCGATAAAGGCCATCAATTCCAAGGGTTCCTCACCGTCATTCAGAATAGCATGCGATTCCCCGTTCCCCGTCAGTATGGCATCGCCGGCGGTCACCCGCGTTTGCGTTGTACCATCGTCCAAAATTCCGGTGCCCCGCAGAATGACGTAAACCTCATCTTCGGTTTCGTGGGTATGGGGGCCAATACCCGCACCCGGCGGGAGTGTTGCTTGGGCGCATAAACGCACAGGGGCCGTAAATTCATCCTGCTGGAAAAGGTGGCGCATGGAAACGGCGCCCGCGCCGCCGCGCATGCGTTCGCGGACTTCACAGGTCATATCGGCGCTTTTTCGAATCATAGGAAAGCCCTCTTGGCGTTTTGTGTTTTCAGGGTAATGGCGTATTTACCACGCTTGTGCACCAAACTGTCGCATCAAAGGACTTAAAGGACACCAAGGACATAAAGGACGCTTGTTGCCGGATATCCCGGTAAAGGAACACGCATGGTGTTCCCCCTGTCCTTTATGTCCTTTACTTCCTTTCAGGCGTATCGCGCTCCTGCCACCCCTGCATTGGAAGCCGGGTTATTCCCGTTTTCCAGCACGGCGCCGCAGCGTTCCGACGCCCGAAGCCACAAGGGCGAGCGCGCCCAGGATGCTCACTGCGGAAAGCGGCAGCGTTCCCGCCGGCAGCACTTCGAGTATGAAAGGCGGACTCGTATAAATCCCTTTGCTTTCATCGGTTACCTGAAGTACATAGGAACCGGCATGGCTTTCTTCCGCCGAGGAAATGATGTATTGCTGGCCCGCCTGTCCGGAAAGCGGCACTTCGTCCTTGAACCACGCATAGGTCACCGTGCCGGTCATATTCTCCACGGCGCCTTTAAGTTCCACACGCGTGCCTATTTCCGCCCGGGGATTCCCAACAATGCGCACCGAGGGCGTGGGCGGTGTAATCTCACGAATGCCAGCTATCGCCTTGATGCAGACGTTGGTGCTTTCATAGTCTTCACCGGAATAGCTAATCTCTTCAAAACTAACGCCCCCCTCACTGAGGTAGCTCTGCCCGAACACCGACGTTGGCGCGGCATATCCCGGCACCGGCATTTCGAGCGGAACGGGATATGCCCAGCCGGGCGTGTAATACCGGACTTTGACTGCAAATTGCTGTCCGTTCAGCACGGATACGTTGACTGGCAGCGGGATAACATAATACCCTGCGTTCACACAGGTCCCCGAAACGGTGGTTACAGGATTTTCAAAACGGTCACCCGCAATACCGCTGTCATATACGGCAATTTCGTAGGCCATATTATTCGCGACTGCATAAGTTCCAACGGCGATGATGGTCTGATTGGCTGCAGCAGTAAAGACGTTTGCCCCATACGCGACATTGCTGGGTGGTGAGCCTGTCATGCCTGTCAAGCCCAGGTCATCATATTGATATATTCGATCGGCAACGGCAGGATCGGTCAGGTCATAGAAACCGGTGGCCTCCTTCACGGCCTTGGAATCATAATAGGAGATATAAAAATACCCGGAATCGCCCCACAATTCACTCCAGCTATTCTTGCATATCCACGCGCCCGGCCCCGACGCACCGGCTACCGCGATGTCGTCATCCCAACCAACCACCGTAATCATATGGTTCGTTGCCGCTGTACCAGCGTAATGGTAGGTATAGGCCGGGCTGCCGGAATAATACCCGTCATAATAGGCCATCGGGGAGGATACCGGTCCGTGCTGCATGATGGCACTCTGGATTTCCGATCGGTCCGCCATCGTAGCCTTATAAACGGGCGCAGCCCACAACCGCTTTCGCGGCTGGTCATTGAGCGGCGGTACCACCGCATCCGGATTGTAAGGATCGTCCGCTTCCGACAGCGGACCGTTCCACCGGGCAAGATAGGCTGTGGCCATACTGTTATTGCCGCCAAAACAATGCCCTACAGAGAAGCCGTGGGTGTTCTTCATGTGGTTTTCGGAAAAGTCCCACGTTTCTCCGCCATGTATCAGCGACCAGGATTCCAACACGCCGCAGGCCGCAAAGGCCCAGCAGGCGCCGCAGTCTTCCTGGTACTTTACGGGAGTTACCAGGGCGCTGTCACGCAGGTCGTAGCGGGACGGCAGGTCAGCCTTCCCGACCTGCACCTCCAGGTGAGACCAATCTACAGGCTCGGGGATATACCCGTAATTTTCCCCCATCGCCGCTTTTCCCTCCTGCAAAGCCGGATTCACCGGCGCAATTTGAAACGTACCCGCGAAAACCACTGCGCAAACGCACATCGTCATAAGGAATGTCATGTGGAACGTTCTCTGGATAAATACCCGTCTGAACATGATACCATCCTCCTTTTCTACCATACTTGAGATTGAGAATTATTACACCTTGTTATTCTAACACATTTTCAATCTTCAGAACATGGAAGATTTTGGTCCCAAATCCCCAAGTATTGACTGGCGAGGTCGTAGACGCGGCATCTTGCCGTTTCTTTCATGACATAGGCCCGCCTGTCCGTCTTGATGCAAAGCGGCAGGATGCCGCTTCTACGGTCTTTATGCTTATTGGCTTCACTCCGACAATTCGGTTTCTTTTCTGTAAATCCAGGTTGGTCGGTACGCCCGGTTCTATAAAAACCAATCTGTGTTCATTGCAGCCACAAACGGAAAACGAATCGAAACACAACTCCTCAGACAAGCGACCCGGGGATTCCTTCGGCGCTATACGTTCATTCCTTGAACGTATAGCCGACCCCGCGTACTGTCTTGATACAGGTGCCCGCATCACCCAGTTTCTTTCGCAGCCCGACAATTTGCACGTCTACCGCGCGCTCCGTGACAACATGATTTTCACCCCGAACGGCATCGACAATGCGGTACCGGGTAAAGGCCCATCCCGGCCGGCGTGCGAGCAAATGAAGAATACAAAATTCCGAGTAGGTCAATTTAACAGGAACTTTTTTATAGAGGACTTCACGCCGCCCGGGATGGATTACCAAGTCGTTGAAGGTAAGCACCTCTTCCCCCTCCGAAAGACCCCGCCGGTAACGCCGCAACAGGGCGCGCACCCGGGCAGCGAGAACACGGGGATTAAAGGGTTTGGTAATATAGTCATCCGCACCGGCTTCCAGTCCGGAAACAATATCTTCCTCGTTGTTCCTGACCGATACTATAATAACAGGTATGGCTGAGATGTTCTCTTCCCGCCTCAACCTGCGGCACACTTTGGGTCCATCTGTAGCCGACGGCATCGTGTCCAGCACAATCAGGTCGGGCGGTTCCGCGGTAGCAAGGTGGACCGCCTCCTCCCCGGTTCCGGCACGAAACACCCGGTACCCCTCTTTGTAAAGACAGTAAAAGAGCGGTTCCACGCCCGCCTCATCATCTGAAACAACCAACACCCTGGTTTTGTACTTACCGCCCATTCGTGTTTTCCCTTGGACCGGCTAAAGGCCCCACTGTTTCGAGTAAGTTGAATGTCTTCCATGGGCAAGTATACCGCTTTTGCGGCTTCCATGGAGACTGCAGCCTTATCCGCGCATGTAACAGGAAACACTCCTTGAGAAATATTCTTCCGCGTGGATTGGCTGTGATACACTTGCCCGGAGGCGCGAGAAAAACGGCCTGGACATTCCGCGCCGCGTTCAAAACGTGGCAAAACAGGTCCTCGTTTTCTTGAATACCCGTTCAGCGGCAGGGTTCGCACCCTGATTTTTACAGGAGAAATATATGGCACGCATCGATTTATCCGCACTGGACTGGCAGTTGACCGGATGGCGTCCCTTTGCCTGGCGGTTGGGAAAAGAGCAGGAAGAATCCACTCCCATCAAAGCGGACATCGGCCCCCTGCCCGCCCGTTTCCCGGCTTCTGTGCAACAACTATTACTGGAGGCAGGACTGCTGCCGGATTGGAACGTGGGAAGAAACTCCCTGGCCTGTGAATGGGTGGAACACCGCCATTGGGAATTCAGCGCCCGGGTTACACTGGAACAGTTCCGGGCCGGGGATTCCGTTGTGCTGGAGGCGCCCGGACTGGATTATTCGGGATGGATTCTCGTGGACTGTGCCGAAAAAGCCCGGTTCGAGGGCACGCTGACGCCTCACCGCCTTGATCTCGGCACCTGCCTGGCCGATGGCAGTCCCCACTTGCTCTCCATCATTTTCGAAGAACCGCCAAGAGAGCAAGGACAATGCGGCTATACATCAAATTCGCACTATTTTAAGCCCCGCTACAACTACGGCTGGGACTGGTGCCCGCGTATCGTGCCAGTAGGCCCCTGGGAGCCCGCCGCCCTGCTGACCGGACAGGACGCCGCATGCACTCTTGTAAATGTAACCACGGAATTGGGAAAAGACTTGAAAACAGGCGACGTCCGCGTCTCGCTCGAATACGGACCGGACACCGACCTGCATAGCATATATCTCAGCCTTTGCGAGGACGGAAGTGAAATCACGGCCTTGACCGCAGCGGTACCCGACGGGGGAAAATGCACCCTGACCCTTTCGGACTGCGCGGTTGAGCCTTGGTTTCCCAACGGCGCCGGATTGCAGAAAAGATATGCCTTGCGTATCACGGGCCATAACAAAAGTGGCCGCATTGTCTGGGGCGCCTCCCGTAAAATCGGTTTCAAGCGGGTGGAGTGGCAGCCCTGCGAAGGCGCGCCAGCCGGGGCGGAACCCTGGCTGTGTGTCGTCAACGGCAGGCCCGTCTTCCTGCAGGGGGTGAACTGGGTGCCTCCGAAAGCAATCTATCACGACGCCACGTTTGAAGATTATGCCCGTTTGCTCGGGCTTTATCGCGACATGGGTGTCAATGTGCTGCGCGTCTGGGGCGGCGGGATCCTCGAAAAATCATCCTTCTATGACCTCTGCGATGAAAACGGCCTCCTCGTCTGGCAGGAACTGCCCCTGTCTTCGTCCGGCATCGAGAATTGTCCGCCCGATACTCCCGAGGCCATTGCCTTACTGAAACAAATCGCAGAGGCCTATATAAAACGCCGTGGATATCATGTTTCGTTACTGCTGTGGAGCGGCGGCAATGAACTGACCTGGGGCGGGCCAGGCGAGAAAATAGGCGTTGTCCCCCTGGATGCGTCCCATCCCTGCCTTGACGCATTAAAAAAGCTGTTTGAAGAAAAGGATCCCGCGCACCGGTTTATCGCCACCTCGCCCACGGGGCCGCGCTTTTACGCGGAAGCGACTGAATACGGGCACGGCCTGCATCACGACATACACGGCCCATGGGGATTAAGTAATTTCACAGGGAACACCTTTGTCGAAAGGCTCGAAGCATGGCGGGCTTATTGGGAAAAGGATGACGCCCTGTTCCGTTCTGAAGTCGGCATGCCCGGCGCGGCTTCGCCGGCCTGCCTGGAACGCTTTGCGGAACCCGGAGCGCTATGGCCGCCCGAGGGCCTGTACTGGAGGCACACAGCCGCCTGGTGGACCCAGTGGGATCTGTATCAATCAGGAGCGTCTCTCCGGGGAGACGCCGAGGCGGACCTGGCGGCTTACATCGCGGAGACTCAGGCGCGGCAGGCCGAAGCCTATGCCATTGCGGCCTCAACCTGTAAAAAACGTTTTCCCCAATGCGGCGGCTTTATTATTTGGATGGGGCACGATTGTTTTCCCTGTCCGGCAAACAATGCCGTCATTGATTTCACCGGGGCCCCGAAACCGGCTTATTACTCCCTGAAGAGGATATTCGCCGACGGATGAACTTCTTTCAGGCAGTATTGCCCCCCCTGTTGGCGACGGCCCTAAACAGGTTGCCCGCCCCGAATGCGCTTTAAATGGAGAAAGGCACTGCGGAATATTCCCCAACGCACATTATCCGGACATCGAATAGCCGCCGACTCCGCCGCCCAACATTAGTAAAGAAAGGGAGTCTCAATGGCTACCGGGTCCATGCCAACGGTATAGCAAAACCAGTTCACCGGCATCAGGATGATTTCAACCGTCATTTTCATAAGCCACATCCACGGGTAGCTCAAAAACCCCCATATTCCTTTTTCTTCGTTGTTCATCGTTCGTTTCTCCCATAGTTCAACAAAAGCCAAAATAATCATACAAATCAGTATAGCATAGATGAAAACGCAGGGGCACAAAGTACGCTGTATGGGTCAGAAAACCTTCCTTTCCCAAAATCAGCCCATGTGTTATACTCCAGTTAATGTTGCGTTAATGTTGTGGTCCTGTGCGCCTGTTTTGCCAGCGTAAATGTTAACGAGGGTTATTGTATTTCATGAGCCTCATGGGTATTGATGTCGGCACCACTGGCTGCAAGGCGGGCCTGTTTTCGGAAACGGGGCGTCTGCTCTCCCTGGCATACCGCGAATATCCCACCCTGCATCGCAGGCCGGGGTGGGCCGAACTGGACAGCGCGGAAGTGGTCCGACTGGTGAAGGCGGCAATTGGCGAGGCCGCCGCCGCCACACCGGGCGACCCGGTGACCGCGCTGTGTGTAAGTGCCATGGGCGAGGCGATGACGCCCGTCTCCGCATCGGGCGACATCCTGGGGCCCGCCATATTGTCTTCGGACGTGCGCGGCGGTGAGTATGCCCGGCAACTGGAAGAGCAGATGGGACAAGCGCCCTTCTATAATATCAACCCGAATATTCTGGCCGCGAATTATTCCCTGCCCAAATTGTTATGGATGAAAGACCATGACACTCAGGTTTTCAATCAGGCATGGAAATTCCTGCTTTGGACGGACCTGATTTCTTATCTTTTCGGCGGCGAGGCGGTGACCAGTTATTCCCACGCCAACCGTACCCTGTTATTTGATTTGCAGCGGGAGGACTGGTCCGGGGCGTTGCTGGATTGGGGGGGAATTCCCCGGGACCGGCTTGCGGCGGTTGCACCGAGTGGCGTAATTACGGGGACCGTGGCGGCGTCCCTTGCCGGTGAACTGGGGTTGTCCCGTAAAACGAAAATTGTACTCGGCGGACATGACCAATGCTGCAATGCCTTGGGCGCAGGCATTATCCGCGGCGGCAAGGCCGTTTGCGGGATTGGCACCATTGAATGCATCACCCCGGTCTTCGATCATATCCCCCCGCTTGACGCCATGCTCAGGGCGCGGCTCAGTATTGAACATCATGTGCTGCCCGGATTATACCTGTCCTTTATTTACAACCAGAGCGGCGTACTGCTGAAGTGGTTCCGCGACGTGTTCGCCACAGCGGACCGGAGGCTGCTCGCCGAGGATGCTGATATTTATGATGTGCTCCTGGCGGAGATGCCGGAAGCGCCGACGGAGCTGCTGGTACTGCCCCATTTCGAGCCGACGGGCGCGCCCGAGTATCTTCAGGATTCGGCGGGGGTTATCGCGGGGCTGCATACGGATACGACACGGGGTACCATCCTGAAAGCCATCATCGAGGGCGCCGCCTTTTATTTTTATGAGAGCCTGGAAGCGCTCCGCCGGCTGAATATTGACACGTCGGCCTTCATCGCCACGGGTGGCGCCGCGAAGTCGGATGTCCTGTTACAAATCAGGGCAGACGTCTTCGGCACGCCTTTTGTACGGTTGAAGAACACGGAATGCGGCGTGGCGGGGGCGGCCATGCTGGCAGGGATTGCTACCGGGGTCTATGCGAACGCGGAGCAGGCGGCGGAACAGTTTGTCGACCGGGACCGTGTTTTTGAACCTGGAGCGGGAAACCATGAACGGTATGTAACACACTTCGAGCGTTACAAGCGGCTGCACCCGAATCTCCGGGAACTGCTTGGCGCCATAAGCCGCGATCGGATTCAAGGCCAGGCGGTGCGACCGGAACAGGAGCGGGAAAATGAAATATAAACCCAATGTTGTACTCGTGTTCGCGGACCAATGGCGCGCGCAAGCAACCGGCTACACCGGCGATGTCAATGTCAAGACGCCACACCTTGACGCGCTTTCAAAGGAGAGTCTGAATTTTACCCACGCTGTATCCAACTGTCCTGTGTGTTCTCCCTTTCGCGGTTCGTTGATGACCGGACAGTATCCCCTGACCCATGGCGTGTTCGTGAATGATGTACAACTCAATACGGAGGCGGCCAGTCTGGGCAAGATATTTTCCGAGGCCGGGTATGATACGGCTTATATCGGCAAATGGCATCTGGACGGGAACGGCCGTTCCTCCTATATCCCCCCGGAACGCCGGCAGGGATTCTCCTATTGGAAAGCGCTGGAATGCACCCATGATTACAATCATTCCGCCTACTACGCGGGCGTCGGCGGTGAACAGCGGCACTGGGAAGAATACGACGCCTTCGCCCAGACGCAGGATGCCTTGCAGTATATCCAGACCTGTGAAACAGACAAGCCCTTTCTGCTGGTGCTGTCCTGGGGCCCTCCCCACAACCCTTATGAGACCGCACCGCAAGTCTACCGTGACCTCTATGTCCCTGAAGATATCGTGCTGCGCCCGAATGTACCCGCCTCCATGGCAGAGGAGGCCCGCCGGTGGTTGGCCGGGTATTACGCCCATTGCACCGCCCTGGACTCTTGTGTCGGACAGATAGGGGACTTGTTGCGGAGCCAGGGATTGGAAAACGACACAATTTTCCTGTTTACCTCCGACCACGGTGATATGCTGGGTTCCCAAGGTGAACAGCGCAAGCAACGCCCCTGGGATGAATCCGTCCGCATCCCTTTTCTGTTGCACTGCCCGGGCGCAAGCGGCCGCGAACCGGGTCCCTGTGAAGCGCCCGTGAGCGCTCCCGACATTATGCCAACGTTACTCGGCCTGTGCGGCATTGCGATTCCCGAAGCGGTGGAGGGACTGGACTTTTCCGGGTATGTACGGGGCGGGCCGGACCCGACCGACGCCGCCGCCCTGCTCCTGTGCCCCCATCCCTTCGGGGAATGGACCACCGCGCGGCACGCGGGCCGCGCCTACCGCGGTCTTCGTACCCGGCGTCATACCTACGTGCGCGACCTTAACGGCCCCTGGCTGCTCTATGACAACAGCGAAGATCCGTTCCAACAGCGCAACCTGGTCCAGGAACCGGGCCAGGCTTCGCTTATCAGGTCGCTCGAGGAGCAACTGCGCCATAAACGGTCTCTGCTTGCGGATGACTTTCTGCCGGGCATGGAATATATACGCCGCTGGGGGTACAACGTGGATGAATCCGGGACGGTCCCCTACAAAAACTGACTCCATGCCCCGGGACACGCACATGGCGCCATCAAAGTTTTATGTGCATCCTTTTTGTCTCCGGGGCAAGGATTTTGATATACTTCATCTTCGTTATTCTGGGTATGAATAGAGAAGTTGGCCCGGCGTATTCGCGGGCCGTTACAGTTGAAACAACGGGTTCGTACAGGGCGTAGCTTCGATCGCGCCCTCAAGTCGGCCCGTCTTGGACATCAGGATGAACATTTCAGGAAGATACTCCAGTAACCCCTCCGGGCAGGTGCTCCGCCAGGAGCTGATGTTTACCCACACCATTGCCCCGGAGACCGGACTGCTCCCTGTCATGTTTAAACCGGCGCGCTTTACTGCCGCAACCGTTTAGGTTGCGGCTTTTTTTTATTTACATTCAACCCTCAGGAGATAGAACGTTTTGCAGGCATTATTAGAACTACAGGAGCTTGACCGTAAGATAGCGGTATGCAAGGCGGAAGAAAAGGAACTGCCGAAACAAAAAGACAAGTATGCCATTCACCGGAAGCGCCTCACCGCGGAACTCAAAGAGAGCGAGGACAAGTGTAAGCAAATACAGCAGAAACAGCGGGAATGCGCAGGCGATATTGAACAACGCCAGGAACAGCTGAAGAAGTATGACACCCAACTTTACAGCATCCGAAAGAATGAGGAATACAAGGCGTTGCTCCATGAAATGGAATTGATGAAGAAACAGATCGCCATCAAGGAGGAGCGCATTATCGCACTTATGCTGGAGTATGACGAGGCAAAAGCGGCGCTGCAAGCGGACAAAGAACGCATCGAAGGTGAAGTAAAAAAAATAGAGCAGGAATGCAAGGTCATTGACGACAAACTGCATGTGCTGATATCGGAGCGCAAGGAACTGGAAAAGTCGCGCGGCCCCATGGCCGCGAAGGTACCTCATGATCTGTTAAGCCGCTACGAGCGCGTTCGAAAAGTTCGGACGCCTGCCGTGGTACCGCTGAATGATGAGACCTGCGGCGGCTGTTTCATGGCGGTGCGGCCTCAAATCGTCAATGAAATCCTGGCAAACGACAAGATTCATGCCTGCCAGCACTGCGGAAGACTGCTCTACCATGTGACCAACCTGGAAACTTCTTCGGCAGGTGCTCCTGGGGAGAACATCCCGTCTTGATATACCACATTGCCCGTTGACCGGTTTCTTAGCCTGATGAAACTGTGTGCGAGATGTCTGGAATCTTGTGAATTCAGACTTCCTGGCAGCGTCGGAAATACGTGTGGCATTGATAAACAAACCCCAAAGACCGAGTAAAAAAGGGACTGACGACGAAGTAGCCGTCATTAACAAAGGTATCGTGCACCTGATGCTGTCAGCTATTTCGTGGTCTGTCCCTTTTTTACGACCTGGATCAGGAATCGCAAATGCCCTGTACTAATAATGAATGGCAACCCAACGATTACTTAGATTCTCTGATTATGCATGGCGTCAAATTGGGACTCCAGAATATCAGCGCCCTGATGGACGCCTGCGAAGACCCGCACCTGTCCTATCCCACCGTACATGTAGCCGGCACCAACGGCAAAGGCAGCTCGCTCGCGTTCCTGGCGGCCATTCTCGAGACCGCCGGTTATCGCGCAGGAAGATTTACAAGCCCTCACCTGCTCCATATCACCGAGCGCTTTCTGACGGGTAACTGCCCCATGACTTTGCAGGACCTGCACGAAAGCGTCGCCTTTTTCCAAAACATCGCCGCGCGCCTGGGAATCACACCCACCTACTTTGAGATGAACACCGCTATGGCCTTTCGCTGGTTCGCCCGGCAGGCGGTGGATATTGCCCTGGTCGAAGTGGGCATGGGCGGGCGCTTCGACTCCACAAATATCGTGAAGCCCGAAGTGTGTGCCATCACCAACATCGATATGGACCATACCCAGTACCTGGGCAACACGCGGGCGGCAATCGCCTTTGAAAAGGCGGGCATCCTGAAGCCGGGCGTGCCCGCTGTGGTCGGCGAAACAGGGGAGGAAGCCTTGCCGGTTATTCGGGAACAGGCAGCACTGAGAAAGGCGCCGCTCCATTGTTTCAACGGGGATTATTCCTTTGAAGCAGGCGGTACGACCTGGCATCCTATCATGGCCTATCGCGGTCTCGGCGTGGAATGGGCGGACCTGGCCCTGGGGCTTGCGGGCGCGCACCAGGCCCACAACGCTGCACTGGCCGTCACCATGGCGCTGTTGCTGCGCGATACGTTTCCGCACATCACCGAACCGGCTATCCGGGAGGGGTTGTCGTCCGCCCGCTGGCCGGGCAGGCTCGAACGCGTCCTGGATTCACCGCCCGTCTTTATGGACGCCGCCCACAATCCGGCCGGGTGCCAGGTTCTTGCGCACGCCCTGGAACGTTGCGTGGTGGTATTTTCCGTGTCCTCGGACAAAGACGCTGCGTCAATGATAGACATCCTGTCGCCCATTGCCGCCCCGCTCATCCTGACGGCCTATCAGGGCGGCCGGTCCATGTCAATCGATTCGCTAAGGCAACAAGCCGGCAGGAACAAAGCGCTCTGCTTTACGCGTATGGAAGAAGCGCTGGACACGGCGATGAAGTTGGCGTCTGAAGAAAGACCCCTTCTAATAACCGGTTCCATCTATGGCGCGGGCGAAGCGCGCCAAATCCTGATGGAACGTCACGGTGCCTCTACCCCTTCTTTCAACGCCGTTCCCGCGTAAACTTCAGCTCTTCCTGTGCCAACAGTTTTCGCCTCGCCTGTTGCGTATATCCGTGCGCTTGTGCTTTAATCGTAAAGACACACCGCCAACGGTACGAGCCGGAATAACTGGCGAAAGGAGGCGCATTATGTTTCGACTCATGATTGGTCTGACGCTTTTATCCAGCTTAGCCGCCTGGGCGGCCCCGGATCCCGTCCTGACGGCGACGTTGGACCAGAACGCGGATGCGGCGGCGGAAGCAATGGCCTTTTGTCAGAAATACGCACAAGGCTGGCTCGCCTATGCCGACCCGGAAACGGGACTGCTCCCGCGCAACCTTGCCGACGACCTTTACTGGAACGCCAAGGACGCCGCAGCGGATAATTATCCGTTTCTGACGCTTACCGCCCAGGTCACAGGCTTGTATTATTTGAAGCAGGCCGCCGTCCATATTCTTGAACAGGAACAGGTGCTGGCGACACGTCCCGGCGGGCTTCCCGATACCTGGGACTTCCGTACCCGTGAATTTCAAACCGGGGAACCCGTGCTCGCCGACCTGGTATTCGGCGCGGCGGAATATGTGAAGGACGGGCTGATGCCCATTGTGGAATGGACCGGCCCGGGTCCGTGGCTGGACCGGATGCAGGCGCTGGTCCGCGCCATCTATGAGCAAACGGAAAACATTCTCCCGGCAAAAACATCACCGTCGGGTAATATTGAAGTATGTGGTGATCTCATGCAAAGTATGAGCCGCCTGTACTGGCAGACAGGCGATGCCTGGTACAAAGAGCGGTGTTATCTTCTGGCCGACCGGTACCTGTTTGAACAGCCGGTAAGCGCCCTTGAACGCATCCGCCTGCGCGACCACGGGTGTGAGGTCATCGGCGGCTTGTCCGAAGTATTTGTTATCGCCGCCCGTGAAGATGCGGAAAGGTGCGAACGGTACCGTCCCGCCCTGTATGCCCTGCTGGACCTGATTCTTGAAAAAGGAATCAACGAAGACGGCATGATGCCGGACTGGGTCAATACAAAAACCGGGGAACAGGACTGGGAGCGCACCAGCGACGGCTGGGGCTATGTCTATGACGCTTTTCTAACCGTCGCCCTGGTAGACAACCATGAACCTTATCGGCAAGCTGCGGTACATGCCCTGGACAACATCCATAAATACCTGGGTACCGACTGGGAACGGGGAAGCGCCGACGGGTATGCCGACAGCATTGAAGGCGCCCTGAATCTATTGAACCGGTTGCCTGTGGCAAATGCTTTCGAGTGGGTGGATCAGTCCATGGGGCACATTTTTGACAAACAAGGGGAAGACGGTATCATCGAAGGCTGGCATGGTGACGGCAATGCGGCGCGAACGGCCCTCATGTATGCGCTATGGAAGACCCAGGGGGTCACAGTCCACCCCTGGCGTGAGGACGTGCGCTTGGGGGCGGCTCTGGATGCGGAAGGCGCACTGCGTATCCAGGTGGAAGCGCAACGGCCATGGAACGGAACGCTCCATGTGGACCGCCCGAGGCATCGCGAGTACCTGCGTCTGCCCCTGGATTACCCGCGCATCAATCAATTCCCGGAGTGGTTTACCGCCCCTGAGGAGGCCGTGTTTACCATGCAGATAGATGACGCGGTGCCGGGCTCCGCTTCCGGGAAACAACTATGGAACCTGCCGTTCTCGATCGAACCCGGACGGAAACGGCACATCATCATCACGCCCGCAAATCCCGCAGCCCCCCCGGCCGGGTGCGGTACACCTGCATTTCGCGCTTCGCGGTATACTCCCGGCGATGCCGGAGCGGCCATGGCATGGCAGCAGGAACTTCGCGTCAAATTGGCCGACCTGTTGCGGGTGAGCCTTCCCGCAGAAACAGGGGGATATCCCCCTCCTATCGCTAAAACCTTGAATACGGCGGCCGCCGAAGCGTATGAACGGCAGGATATCGTGCTGGAGGTTTCAGAAAGCCGCGAGATACCGGCCATTCTGACCCGGCCCCTGGGCAGCAAGGGCGGCGGCCCGTTTCCCGCAGTCGTATGTATTCACGGCCATGGAGCAACCAGAGAAACCGTTTATGATTCGGGTACGCCCTATCATGGATTTGCGGAAATCCTGGCACGGTCCGGGGTAGTCACCCTGGCGGTGGAGGTGGGCCAACACCAGGTACAAGACCCAACGACAACCTTACTGGGAGAGCGTTTGACCGACCTGTTCCGTTGTGTGGATTATCTCGTATCCTTACCTGAAGTGGATACCGCGCGCATCGGATGCGCCGGACTGTCTCTGGGCGGGGAGATGGCTATGTGGCTGGGTGCCCTGGATACGCGCATTGGGGCAACAGTCAGTTCCGGTTTTCTGACGTTTATGAATCAAATGGAACGCAATCACTGCATATGCTGGAAAGAAGAAGGATTACGGGAGTGCGCCGATTTTCCGGATATTTACGCACTGATTGCGCCCCGGGCGCTGCTATGTCAAGTGGGACGGCAGGAACCCCTTAGCCAGTTTAATACCGTCCTTGCCAAGCGCGCATTTGCCCAATTGTCCGCCACTTTTGAGGACTTGGATGCCGGGCATCAAGTGGTATTGGACCTGCATGACGGCGCGCATGAAGTCTGTATTCCCACAATGAAAGCGTTTCTTTTAGGACATACCGCGGCCACTCAGAAGTAATCTGCAGGATTATTCTTGTGTGAGTCATGGTTATACATAAAGATGCGGATTTTAGCGGCGACAACCTCCGGTCGCAACGGATTCTGGAAATCGATAGCGCTATTTTTATGAGTTGCACAATATGAAATATACTTAAATGCCATTCGCTTTTTAAGTATTACAGCGCCCTATGAGGTATTTTTTGTTGCTTATAGAAACAATTTGTGTATACTTATTGTAAGGTAGAAAGATCTTGGAATATTTGTGAGTGAAAAGATGAAACATGTAATGCAACCGGCATCCGAGGCTGATTCCGCGGATACAACAACCATAAGGAACCATAAGCAAATGAATCCAACTTCCATGGCCCGAATCTATTCGGGAAAAAGGGATGCTGTGATGATGGTACTTTTGTTCTTACTTTCACTGTGCAGCCCCTTGTTGACGCCTGTTCAGGCCGATATTCTGGATGTTTACGAGAGTGACGGTATCCTTCTCGACCTCATTGTTCTCGAAGGGGATACGATCGAGATAGATACTGGCAGCACACCGCCGAAGTTCTCGGTGGATGCATCTCCCATGGGCTATACCTATAAGGGGCGTGTGGTGGACGGGGCT
>Ga0116149_1003365_pt1 | contig 16593 bp, 13 predicted proteins | sample AD_UKC057_MetaG_FD_89787 | JGI IMG/M metagenome (GOLD analysis project Ga0116149, IMG submission 89787) | Active sludge microbial communities of municipal wastewater-treating anaerobic digesters from USA - AD_UKC057_MetaG | ecosystem: Engineered > Bioreactor > Anaerobic > Digestate | place: USA... | reverse complement strand
GATCCGCACATAGTCCCCATTCGGGAGGACTTTCCCCTGGCGCCTGCCAACCCCTACGGCAGAACCAAACTTATGGTCGAGCAAATCCTTCAGGATCTTTATAACGCCGATCTCGCCTGGCAGATTGCCCTGCTGCGCTACTTCAACCCCGTCGGAGCTCATCCCAGCGGACTGATAGGCGAAGACCCCGGCGGGCATCCCAACAACCTGATGCCCTATATCAGCCAGGTGGCCGTGGGACGCCGCGAGCGGCTGAGTGTTTTTGGCAGCGACTATCCCACACCAGACGGCACAGGCGTCCGGGATTACATCCACGTGATGGATCTGGCCGAGGGACACGTCGCCGCCTTACGCTACATGGAAAAAGCAGAGCCATCATCTCCTAATAGTATGTCATCCCCCAATAATTCGTCATTCCCGCGAAGGCGTGAATCCATGCCCCTCATCGTCAACCTTGGTACCGGCCGGGGATACAGCGTTTTGGAGATGCTCCATGCCTTTGAGAAAGCGGCGGGAAAAGCCATTCCCTACCAGATAACAGACCGCCGCCCCGGCGACATCGCCGCATGCTATGCCGACCCGACCCTTGCTAAAGAACTGCTTGACTGGACAGCTCGGAGAACCCTGGATGACATGTGCGCCGACACTTTGCGCTGGCAATCCCAAAACCCGGCAGGATATCCATGACTTTATATTTATTAACTATTCGTTTATGACACTATGAGATTGAAACCTTTGATTATAATGTACGATCATGCCATTTTGAGGAGTAGAGCGGATCTTTAGACCAGTTGAGATCAATAGGGCGCTTTCCCTCGCGCCTGGTTCGCACCTTTTTAGCTGGAAAATCCACGAATAGACTTATTCCAGAACTGTTAAAAAGCCCAAACAAGGCCTTGCGGCTAAACACATGAAAATTTCTTCCTTCACAAAACCATCAAACAGTTTTTCCGGCAATGTCTTAAAGCTTATGACGGGGACGGTATTGGCGCAGGCGCTCGGTATTCTGGTCATGCCCGTCGTCACACGGCTTTTTGCGCCAGAAGCTTTCGGTCTTCTTGCCATTTTTACATCCATGACGGGAATTGTGGGCGTGATTGTTTGTCTTCGCTATGAACTTGCCATCATGCTTCCTGAAAGCCATGAAGAAGCATCAAATATCCTTGGCGTAAGCCTTTTATCCGTTATCATCATGACAACGCTTTCCGCTTTGATTGTTTGGCTGGGAAATGAAACAATAATCAGCTTGCTTCATGCCCCACAATTGAAAAATTATCTCTGGCTGGTACCCATAGCTATCTTTGTTCAGGGTGCCTTTTTGGCGCTGAATTATTGGAATTCACGTACAAAACATTTCGGAAGACTTTCGGTTGCTCAAGTCATCTCCTCTTTGACGACACAGACAACCAAACTTGCCGCGGGATTTGCCGGATTTGTCAGTGGCGGTGTTCTTATTGGGACGTCGGTACTAGGTAGTATTGTCTCCACAGGGATGCTGGGGGGGCAGATATGGAGAGACGAAAATAAGTTTTTTTGCAATCATATTCGCTGGAAGGAGATCAAAAAAGGCTATATACGTTATAAAAAATTTCCCCTTATAGATACTTGGGGCGGTTTATTGAATAGCATTTCCTGGCAGTTGCCGGCCTTGATGCTGTCATCTTTTTTTTCCGTATCCACTGTTGGATTTTATGCATTGGGCCTGACACTGATTAAAAAACCTTTAAGCCTAATATCTGGGGCTTTGTCACAGGTGTTTTATCAAAAGGCATGTAAAGAAAAGAATCTTAAGGGCAACAATGGCGAACTTGTCGAAAACCTGATGGACAAATTGATGTTCATCAGCATTCTGCCGACAGCGATTTTGTCAATGGTTGGTGAGGAACTCTTTTTGGTTGTATTTGGTGAAAGATGGGCTGAGGCAGGCCTCTACACCCAAATTTTGGCTCCGTGGGTTTTTTTTTGGTTTATCTCATCGCCACTGAGCACACTTTTTCTAGTTTATGAGAGACAAGGGTCAGCTTTATTTGTTAATTTTATTATTTTTTCTACAAGAATCATCTCTTTATACATCGGTGGAATTTACCAAAACATATATCTTGCATTAGGGTTGTTTTCAGGTACCGGTATTGCTGTATATGCCTTTTATGCTGCCTGGAATATCAGATTGTCCAAAGCAAGCGGAAGAAGAATTTTTTTTAATTTCCTGAACTACAGCATTTATTCTTTGCCCATTATTCTTTGCCTTTTTATAGTTAAATACATATTCCAATTTGGTCCAATGATAATTTTAGCAACAGCTGTATTGGTAGCCACACTTTACTCTTTAGTATTTAGAGGTAAATATAGAGCAATGATATCTACACTCGTGAAATAGAAAAGGTCTCCGAGATTGTTCCCTTAATATTATGTTCACAATTATTTCAATTATCGTATTAATTCTTTCATGGCATCTCTTTAGCAAAGTCGCTGGCTCTATGAAACTGACCCAGCTTAATATGGTGAGTTGGATTTTTTATGTTCAGTTGTTTGCGAGTTGTTTCATTGCATCAATTTTGGTTGTAAATGGCTGGGAGGGCAACCATATCGTATCGGTTGTTAGTGATAATTCGAGGTTTTACGGTTGGTTGGCAATTCAATACACGATGATTGCAATGCCTCTGGGTATGTTATTTATAAATTATTTATATGGATACGAGTCAAATAGGAAGTTGTTCTTGTCTTACATCAATTCGCCAACAATCCCTTCGCTCTCTCAAAAGGATTCTTTTGTTAAATACCCTTTATATGCTTTAAGTTTGATTTCTGTATTTGCTGTTATTTATACATACATGAAGCTCAACACCAATCCCTTTTATGCAATTTACGAAGGAATGGATGCATTTGCACTAGCTGGACTTAGACAAGAAATAGGTGGAGAATTTAAGGGCAGTTTTACCGTAAGAAACTTGTTTGGAATGACCCTAACACCAATTCTGTCATATATTGCGTATGCATACTGGTGCATGACAAAAAAAAGGCAATACTTCATATGGTTTCTGGTCATGTTTGTGTTTACGTTCTTTATCTTGACACACGATCTCAGTAAGTCGCCATTTGCATTTTTTATTTTTGGTTTTTTATTAATTAATGTTTTGATCAATGGTGGCATACAAAAAAAAACATTTTTCTTTTTTGGAGTGGCGGGACTGATTTTAATAGTGACCGCAATTGTTTTCATAACGCGTACAACAGATTTTGCAAAAATAGCGGAGGGCCTAGTTAAAAGAATAATATTATCACAAGCAATTGGTACATTTTTGTCTTTTGAGTATTTTACCGAATCACATGATTTTATTGGGTTCGCTTCTTTTTTGCCGGCTATTCGGACAGCTCTTGGCATGGATGTAAGCGAAAGCGCTTATAGAATTCTTGCGATTTATTTTGATCCAGAGGGTTATAGAGCCGGCGTTGTCGGTGTTGCGAATAGTTTATTTATACAAGAAGCCTGGGCAAATTTTGAATTATTCGGCGTGATTATTGCTCCTTTCTATGTTGGTATGTTCATTCAATTGATTTATATGTATTTTTTGAAATCTAAGAAGACGCCCATCATGCTTGGAATATTAGCCTATATGTCAAGCAAGATGCCTATTACAGGCGGTTTCAATTATTTCATCTTTCCTGATGCGCTACTGAGGATTTTTTTTATTTTTGTGTCGGTGTACGTTGCCGCTTTATTCATAAAGAATTTTCAAAGGCCACACAAGAATGAAATTTCATTATTCAAGAACGATTCGTAGCTAATAATAAAACCTGAAATGAGAATATTAAAGAAACTTCTTTTCGATTATGGAGATCATCATTAATGAAAATTGCTTATGTCATCCCAAGTAATAACGATTCTGAAGATGGTGTTCTGAAAAAAATTGCTGGTCAGATGCGCATTTGGCTTCAAGAGGGACATGAGGCTAAACTTTTTGTTTTATCGAGACGCCAAAAGGTTTGGGACGGCATTGTTGAACTGACCGAGGCGATTATTTTCAGCCCCCGTCAGCGGTATGATGTCTTCAGGTTCGGGAAACTCGTACAGTGTGTCAAGCAATGGCAACCGGATATCGTTTATATAAGGTCCATGATATACCTCCCATTTGTCCATAATCTGCTTTTATCTCTGCCTGTCGTTGTCGAAGTTAATACAAAAGAGGTGAGTGAGATGAAATTACGTTCAAAATTCTGGGCCCTTTATTGGAATATGACGCGAGGCCTGATTCTGCGACGTGCCAGAGGCATCGTTACTGTAACGAATGAAATAGCTCAAGAATTAGAAATATTTAAACGGCCGACTGTCGTAATTGCAAACGGGATTGATATCCAGGCTTGCCCTGAGTTGCCGCCGGCCAATAATCTAAATCCGCGGCTGATTTTTATCGGATCGCCTAATCAATCCTGGCACGGTATTGATAAATTTGTATGGCTCGCTCGTCATTTTACCAAGTGGCATTTCGACATCGTCGGTGGTCATAAATTGGACGTGACCCTTCCAAATTTGACGATCCACCCCATGCTGAAAAAGAATGAGTATATGAAAATCATGGAATCTGCAGATATTGCTTTGGGTACTATGGCACTTCATCGCAACGAAATGGAGGAGGCATCAACGCTTAAGGTTAGGGAATATCTAGCTTGTGGTATTCCCACGATCATCGGATATCGTGACACCGATTTTCCACAACCCGTGCCCTTTATCCTGCAATTGCCGAACACCGCGGACAATCTTCAGGCCCATTTAAACCTTATTGAGAAATTTGTTTTACAGTGGAAGGGGCGACGATGCAGCCGTCAGCAGATCTTACACTTGGATAATAGCCTAAAGGAAAAACAGCGGCTTCATTTTTTTGAAAAAGTGATGGGGCGATAAAGGAACAGTTTAGGCATTGGTAAAGGAGGAAAAGCGCAGTTCCTTCGGTATTTTTACTATGGTAATCATTATAAAGCATTGAAAGTTAAAAGGGTATAACACTTTGAATTTAATTGTTCTGTCTGGCATGTATCCTAGCCAGGGTAACGTAAATGGGGGTATATTTGTTGAAAAACAGGTTATCGCCTTAAAAAAAATTATTGATGGCGAAATATTTGTTGTAGCACCAATACCTTGGTCGCCACGGTTACTTTGGTATAAGAAAAAATGGCAACTCTACGGCAAAGAAAAGAAATTTTTGATTAAAAATAACATAAAGGTATTTCATCCAAGGTATTTTCGTTTTCCGGGCAGACATTTTGGTATCTTTGATCCTTTCGTTATATATTATGGTGTACGTTCCTTGGTGCGGAAATTAATCTCAATCAATAACGGCGATACCATTATTCATGCCCATACAATTCTTCCTGTCGGGTTGGCTGCCATTCTCTTGAAAAAAGAACTGAAAATTCCGGTTATCTGCACAGCTCATGGTGGTGATACTTATATGGCGCCCTTCAGGTCCAGTTTGTACCATCATCAGGCGAAGACTGTCATTAATAATGCGGACACAGTGGTTGCGGTCAGTGAAAGACTAAAGAAAATCATATTGGAGATTTTACCACAAAGCAAAAATGTTCAAGTCGTAACAAATGGGATCGATCACGCCTGGTTGGAGCACAAGGCGTCTGCTGGTTCGTCGCAAAAACCCCTTAAAATTTTATCTGTGGGCAGGCTCTCTATAGAAAAAGGAATCGAGGAACTTTTGAGAGCTTTTTTATTGCTGAGTACCGAAAATGCCGACAGCGAATTGGTGCTTGTGGGAAAAAATATGACTTCTTGGCTGGAAACATTTTTGAATCAGCATGAATTGCAGCATAGGGTAAAGGTGACAGGAGAGATAAACCACTCGGAATTGTCGGCGTTCTACGAAAATGCTTCAGTATTTGTGCTTCCTTCTCACATGGAAGGTATGCCAACAGTGATGTTCGAAGCAATGGGTGTCGGTCTTCCTGTAATAATATCAGATGTCGGAGGTGTGTCTGAAGTTATTCAGAATAACGTTAACGGTTTATTGATAAAAGCTGGTGATTGGAAGGATTTATACTGCAAGCTTAAGCTTTTACTGGATGATGATAAACTCCGGGCACGTTTAGGGGCTGAAGCGCGCAAAACTGTTGAAATGCATTATACATGGGATATCAATGCGGGAAAGATGCAAAAGATTTATAGCATGATAAGGTAATTCAATGACTGATAAAATTTGGTTTCACTTTGGAAATTTCAAACAGCTTTGGCAAAACAGGCCTTGTTTCTCTATGAAAACATCCCTCCATACCCTACGCCTCTATTGCGCCATAACGGCCGTGGCGTTTGTTTCGCTGATTCTCATAAATGAACCGGCAGTGGCAGCCGACGCAAATTTTGCGTGCGGCGGCAGCGTCGAAGCGGAAGTATGGGAAGCCTGGGATGGAAATGTTCGTGATTATCTGCTGCAAAGTCAGTTGGATGCGCGCCTCTTGAAACAAGGCGACGTGTATGCGCTCTATGATATTCAAACCTATACGCACAACATGGCATCCATGGCCAGCCGCTGCAACAGGACAAACAGACTGAGGGAAGTCGCCGGGCTTATTCGCATGGCTTATGGCGCATTAGAACCCGGAACACAATCCTCGCCCGGGCGGCGCTGGGTATGCCGCGGCGGTTCTATCTGCAACGACAAAAACCGTCTGCTCAATCAAGAAGTGATGTTGGATAGCGTCCAGTACCTGGGGCTCGCCGCCAGGGTTGCCAATGCGCTGGTTTCATCAGGCAGGAAACCAGATGAAGAAGAAAAGGCTTTTATCCAGGATACCGGTCAGATTTTGATTGAACACCTGTTGCGGTGGGGCAGTGACAGCGCCGTCAGTTCCATGCGTCAAGCGACCGGCGCGAAACCGGAAGACGTTACAGGCGGATCCTCCAGACTTTTTTTTACAGAAAGAGTGCTATATTGTATGAAATACTCTCGGAAGGAGATTAAAAATGAAGGCATGTCCGCAATGTAAGGGGTCGAAAAAAGTATTTTGTCCTATTTGCAAAGGCAGCGGAAAAGCACAAAATGGTAAAGATAATTGTAAAAGCTGTAATGGTGCAAAATGGATTAGTTGCCCTAAATGCAATGGAACCGGTCAAGAAATTTGAAATTGTTATGCATATGTTCTCCAAAAAGATATCGAAGATAAAGGTTTGTATTCTCACAACAGTTCATTCCCCATTTGATATCAGAGCATTCCAAAAAGAAGCCAGGGCACTTGTAAAGGCGGGATATGAGGTTACTCTCATTGCGCAACATGACAAGGAAGAGACTGTTGACGGGATAAGAATTATTAATTTGCAAAGGCAAAACAATAGAATCAAGAGGATGACAAGCACTGTATGGGAAGCATATCAAAAGGCTCGTGTTGTTGATGCTGATATCTATCATTTTCACGATTCTGAATTGATTCCGGTAGGGCTGAGACTACAGAATTTGAAAAAGAAAGTAATATTCGATATTCATGAGGATACGCGACAATTAATTCTTTCAAAGAACTATATACCTATGCCCTTACGATACCTCGTCTCTCATACATATGCATTCTTCGAGGATTATGCATGTAAACGATTTTCGGCACTTGTGACGCCTCAAGATACAATGACGGAGCATTACAGCAAGCTCAATGATACGGTAACCGTTGAAAATTTTGTTGATTTATCATTATACCCCCACAGAGAGCCCGATTTCAGCAGGCCTGTTTTGCTGCATGCAGGAACGCTCGACACCGATCGAGGAATATTTAATATGGTGGCGGCTGCAAAGAAGATCAAAGGGGACTTTTTATTTTATCTGGCTGGAAAAATTCAGAAGAACATCATGTTAGACTCTTTGAAGCCTTTAATTTTCTTAGGCCAATTAAATCAGAAAGAGATGATTGACGCGTATAGTAAATCCAATATAGGCATTATCCTTTATAATAATGTCGGCCAATATTCTATGGCGGGGGCGCTTAAGTGTTACGAGTATATGGCAAATTCAATGCCGATGATTATGCCAGATTTCGGCGAATGGGTGGACTTTAACAAGAAGTATCAATGCGGTATAAATGTAAATGTCCTTGATGCGGAGAATGTGGCGGCTTCAATAGAGTATCTTGTAAACAATCCGGAAAAGGCGAGGCAAATGGGCGAAAATGGCAGGGAGTGGGTTGAACAGAGCTGTTCATGGCAGGTTGCGTCCAAAAAGCTTCTTTCCTTATATCGAAAAGTACTATGCAAATAGCCATGCAGATATTCGCTTTTTTCATCTTTGTGAACGGTCACATTTAGTGTATGTCTTGACAATAAAAATCAATGGAGTCTTTTATTAATGATGAATAGCTTTTCAAGAATATTGGTTTTGGCGCCGCATACCGATGATGGTGAATTCGGATGCGGCGGAGGTATTGCCCGTTTTGTCGAAGAAGGGAAAGACGTCTATTATGCTGCCTTTTCCACAGCTGAAGAATCCGTGCCCGAACCCTGGCCCAAGGATATATTGAAAACGGAGGTCAGGGAAGCAACAAAGCGATTGGGCATTCCGGAACAGAACTTATTCATCTTTAACTTTAAAGTGCGGGAATTGAGTTACCATCGCCAGGAAATTTTAGAGGAACTGGTCAGGATGAAGAAGGATGTCTGTCCTGATCTGGTTTTTCTGCCGTCGTCCAGTGATGTCCATCAGGATCACTCGACCATATCCATCGAGGGGATTCGGGCTTTTAAAAATACATCTATTCTCGGTTATGAGATTCCCTGGAATAATATAGAGTTTAAAACAGAAGCGTTTGTTTTATTGTCTGAAGAAAATATAAACACAAAGTTGCATTCGCTGGACGCGTATAACTCTCAAAAAGGCCGAAGCTACGCTAATGAGGAATTTATAAGAAGCCTGGCGCGGACAAGGGGTGTGCAGATCGGCAGCAGATACGCGGAAACTTTTGAGGTGATTCGATGGGTGATAAAGTAATTAAACCGCGCCGTCGCTTGACTGCCGCCGACATCGCATCGTTTCTTGCGGCACCCTTAACCGGCCTTGATTGTGAAGTTAATACAGTGGCATCATTAGATAATGTCTGCACTAATTCGCTGACATTTTCAAAGTCCAGGCTTACGGACGCCATTGTTGCCAGAATGCGGAATGTCTGCATCATTACGACAGAACCGACTGATAAAACGGGAGAAAACGCGTTTATACTTGTCGATAATCCGCGCCTGGCTTTTGCAAAAGTTCTGGCGGAATTTTTTGTCGAAAGAAAAAAGCCCGGCATTGGCCAATATACGGTGATTGATCCGACTGCAAAGATCGGAAAGGATGTTGTTATCGGAAACAACTGCACAATTGGACGCAATATCGTCATTGGCGATTACACAGAGATACGCAATAATGTCGTTATTACCGATGGTGTAAAAATAGGGAAATACTGTCGTATCAAATCTAATACGGTAATAGGCGAGAAAGGATTTGGGTTTCCTTTTGAAGAAGATGGTACTCCTGTAGAATTACCTCATGTCGCAAGTGTGGAAATAGGTGATTATGTCGAGATAGGTGCTTTAAATACTGTTGTTGGTGGTGCTTTAAAAAATACAATAGTAAAATCATATGTTAAAACTGATGATCACGTTCATATAGCCCACAATTGTTTTATAGGTGAGAAAACAATAATCACTGCATGTGCTGAAATAAGCGGAAGTGTTACTATAGGTGCACAATGTTGGCTAGCGCCGAATTGTTCAATTATGAATAAAATCAAGATAGGCGATAATTGTTTCATTGGTCTTGGTTCTGTGGTTTTGAAAGACGTCCCTCCGGGCGCCGTTATGGCTGGTAATCCTGCTAAGGTAATTCGAGTTGTGAATTCTGAAATGTGAGAATATGCTTAACTGATTTCGGTTTGCCCCTGTCGCTGATTTACTAGACGGTATGATCCTGATTGAAATCATGATGCATAATTGATCTACTCAAGATTTTTTAAATAGGTTAAATGTCCAAGGGATTTATGTCAATATTGAAAAAATACATATTACTAATCATGTCGATTCTTTGTTTATCAATATTGTTTTCTTTCTTTTCTCTAGTATCTGGTCAATCGGAATTACCCATTTTGGAAAACGCTCTAAAAAGAAGTTCTTTAAAAATTAACCCATTAGAAGCGGCGACTGTATATTTACCACCGCTTGTCAGAAAAGAAGGTAAAATTACAGTCCTCCGGTTCAAAGCCTACATTTCTGCGCCAATTCCCAGTGGTTGCAACTGGAATCTTTCAATGCAAGTAAATGATACAAATATCAGGCAAAAAAACCCTGAAGAAAAGGACAGGATATTGGGACGCAGTCCGATTCTCTTTCTTGCTCAGGGTGATAGAAGTTTCTCGATATTTAACGGAAAATCTATAATGGTTTTCTTTGCACCTAATGCGACGATTGCTGATTTTCTCACAAAAGACAATCAGGCAGCGACTTACTGCTTTGACATAAGCGACCTTGCCCATGGTGTTGATGGTAATTCAATTACTTTTAAAAATCTGCTGAAAGTTAATCCATATAAAGATCATGGACAATTGATAGTTGAGAATATTGAAGTTGGTTATATGACACTTAACGCATTTAAACAGAATAAGGCTATAGAAAAACTCCCGGAAAGAGGAAGTATTGCTTCTGGCATTAAGACGTCAGCTTTTGAACTTGCGCAAAGCAAATCAGGAGGTTTTGTTATACGCCTACCGGGTGGATTGGAATTATTAGTTGAGACAGCCGTAGGATTAGACCCAAAAACAAGTTCAAGGCTCCTTGCTGATGACAGCGCCCCCAAGAATTCAATAATCAAATCGTCTGCAAAAATATTGGGCAAGAATGGATATGCCATACAAGCCGAATGGAAAGGTGTTACGCTAAACAGGACGCTTGAAATTCAAAATAATCTCATCGTCTGGAAAGAATTATGGACAAATACCAGCAATCAAACAATCGCCATTCCATTTCATCACTATGCTTTTTTAAGAAATGAAAACAGTCGATACTATATAGGCGGAACAGATTTAACGCAAAGTTTAGTCAATAGTCCAGGCAATCCAACTATTTTTATACAATCTGATCAGGTAAAAGGCAGGGGTTTTGGTATTACTGCTGAAAGCGATTGGCTCCGCCTATTGATGAGTCTTGCCATAAATAAAGGCATTGGTGAAATATATTCAACTTCGCTGGCACTTGAATCCGGAAAATCAATTACTTTTGAGATGACAATAACGCCCGTGGTCAAAGATGGATACTGGGGCTTTATCAATTCCGTCCGCAACAGATGGCAGGTCAACGGCGTCACAATGCCAAGACCGGTATTCTGGGGCTACAAGAAAGCAAAGATTGATGGTAATCAAGAACAAGTGATTAAAGCGTCTCTCAGTCATCTGGGCCCTATAATTTTATGTATACCTCCCTGGCAGCGGCTTCAACCAGATGCCACTGAAGTAAAGGCCGGGAAATACCCTAAACTGATTCCCGGTGCGCAACCAGCCCCCGGCAAATGTCCTGACTTTGATGTCGCAACATTTCTATCATACAAACATCGGGAGAAATATGGGGAGTCGCTTAAGAAAGAAGTTGATTCTCTCAGAAAAGCGATCCCCAATATTAAGATTATTCAAATGATGCATCCGGCAATGGAAGTTGTATACAAACCCCTTAAGGAAAAATGGCCGATAGCAAAAGACTTGATCCGGCAAGCTGATGAAAAGGCCTTTGAAAGCACCTTTTATAGCAAAACATGGCTAGGCGATATGATTGCAAAAGATTGGGGCGTGCTTTATTACGCGCCTAAAGTAGGTTCGCCACAATTTACACATATTTTCTCGTCAATTAATTGGTCGTTAGACGAAATCGGGCTGGACGGAATATATGCCGATGAATTTTCGTTCGCAGGGCCGTACCGCAATTACAGCAGATACGATTACACCCAATGGGATGGGCACTCTGCCGATATTGATGATACCGGAAAAGTGATTCATTTTAAATCCGATAATGGTTTTACTACAATACCTGCGCAGGCGCAGATAGTAAACGAAATCAGGAAACGTAATAAATTCTTTTTAGGTAATACTGCATCAGCCTCACGTGTTCTTAATAATATACCACATTTTCGCTTTGTCGAAGGCAGCAACGGGACTTATTTACTGCCCAGTATACACCTCTCTGCATGCCCTCTCGTATATGGAAATATGAGTGACAATGCCAGCTTGAAAGAGATAATGGAAGATGTAAGAGAATGCCTGAGGTTTGGTACCGTATATTCACCTAAAGACATAAATCTCTTGCTTCCTGATGAAAATAATTTTGTCTCTAAATTATACCCAATAACGGTGCGGGAGATAGGCCCTGGTTGGGTTCTGGGGAATGAACGTATTGCTACTATCGTTTCCGGAAAGTATGTTTTTCCAAAAGCAAAAGGGCGTATTAATTTATATTATTACAATGAAGCAGGGCTGCTTGCGGAATATAAACCAGCTGTGCCAATTTCTACAAGCAAGCCATTTCAGGTAGATGTGCTAAAAAACGGAGTCACGATAGTAGAATTAGTGCAACGATAAAGGGCATGTTGCCCCAAACATGAATTATAGGCCAGTATGATATAATATCAATGGAAACCAAAATCATCAATCTCCCAAAATTTGAAGATCCCCGCGGCAACCTTTCTTTTGTTGAAGAGGTAAATCATATACCTTTCAAAATCGAACGGACTTATTGGATATACGATGTTCCGGGCGGTCAGGTGCGAGGCGGGCATGCTTTTAAAGAGCAAAGGGAATTTATTATCGCTCTATCCGGAAGCTTTGATGTTGTAGTAGATGACGGCTCGCGCAAACAGGTATATTCTCTCAATCGCTCCTATTACGGTCTTTATATTCCATGTGGATTGTGGCGACAGATGGAAAACTTTTCGACCAATGCTCTTGCTGTTGTGTTGTGCTCGACAAAATATGAAGAATCCGATTACATTCGTGATTATGATGAATTCTTAAAGTATCGGTACGAATATGCAAAACAATGTTTATGATTGTGTTATTCTGCCCTTGAGTAAGATTCACAATCGGGCGGGCAATATTACGATTGTAGAGGGCCAAACGCATATTCCGTTTGATGTGCGCCGCATCTACTACTTGTACGATATCCCCGGCGGGGAAGACAGGGGCGGCCATGCTCATAAAGCGCTTCATCAGTTGATTGTCGCCGCCAGTGGATCATTTCATGTGTTGCTCGACGACGGACGGAATAAAAAGATCGTTATGCTGAACCGTCCGGACTACGGCTTGATGGTTGTACCCGGCATCTGGAGAGAATTGTTTGAATTTTCATCCGGCGCTATCTGCCTGGTTTTGGCCTCGCAGAAATATGATCAAGAGGATTATATTCGCAACTACGATCAATTTATTCATTTTCGAGAAATGCGTTAATGGACTTAAGTAAGTACCTTGCGCTGATCTATTGCATTCTCGTTCGTGAATTATCTTTGAAATTAAAGGATGTCGTATGAGTATATGCGCCAAAGAATATAGTGTGACACTAAAATCAAAGTGGGACACATTTATTACGGAATCTAAAAATGGCATTTTTCTTTTTTATCGTGATTATATGGAATACCATGTTGATCGTTTTGTAGATTATTCCTTGATGTTCTATGAAGATGAAAGGTTGATAGGTGTTATGCCGGCAAGCTTGCATGGAAATACGGTCATATCTCATGGTGGGCTTACTTTTGGTGGTATTGTTATAGATTCACGCATGCGTACAGCAAAAATGCTAGAAATATTCAAGGTCCTGAAAGAGTATCTTCTTGACCATGCTATTCAATGCCTTATCTATAAAGCGGTACCCCATATCTATGCAGATTTGCCTGCAGAAGAGGACATCTTTGCCCTGCATTACTTAGGGGCAAATTTATTTCGGCGTGATGTGTCATCGTGTATTGATATGCGAAATAAATTATTGGGCTTCAGTAAGGGGAGAAAGTGGCTGATTAGCCGCGCAAAAAAGATGGGCTTGTTAGTCAAGCAGGTCGAAGATTTCAAAACTTTCATGGCCATTGAAGAAGAAAATCTTATGAGGCAGCATGGTGTTAAACCTGTACACACGGCTGAAGAGATGGCCCTGCTTGCAGGTCGGTTTCCGAATTATATTAAGCTTTTTGCCTCTTATAAGGATGATGTAATAATGGGCGGTGTTATTATTTATGAAAGTGATCACGTTGCGCATACACAATATATTGCTGCAACGGAGGAAGGCAGGGGAATGGGTGCTACCGACATCATTATTAGTTATCTCATAAATGAATACTATGCTAAAAAGCGATACTTTGATTTTGGTATTTCAACCGAAGCCGAAGGCAGTCATCTTAATGTGGGGCTCATTGAAAACAAAGAAGGTTATGGGGCACGGGCTGTTACATATGACTTTTACAAATGGATGCTTTCAGTACCTTTGTGTTAATCAAAGGATGGAAGTTTTTCAAAAGGCAATTAATGTTTTTGATCAAATTCATAAAATGAAAATAATCCCTTTTTTAGATTTAAAACAACCCTATTTGGAATTAAAAGCAGAGCTTGATTCTGCCTTTCAACGCGTGATGGATTCCGGCTGGTATATTCATGGCGCGGAGCTTAAGGCTTTTGAGGCGGAGTTTGCTGATTATTGTAATGTCAAATATTGTATAGGCGTTGGTAATGGATTGGATGCCCTGCATTTAATTCTTCGTGCAATGGACATTGGCGCAGGGGATGAAGTTATTGTGCCATCGAATACCTTTATCGCTACCTGGTTGGCTGTGTCTTATGCCGGCGCGACGCCGGTTCCTGTTGAACCTGATGAGGCAACATACAATATCGATCCGTCAAAGATTGAAGCGGCTATAACACAGAAAACTAAGGCAATCATGCCTGTCCATCTTTATGGACAACCTGCAGATATGGACCCCATTTTGGAAATCGCATCAAGATATCACTTGAAAGTAATTGAAGATGCCGCTCAAGCCCATGGTGCTCGATACAAGGGCAAGCGAACTGGCGGTTTGGGCGATGCTGCAGGATTCAGTTTCTATCCCGGGAAAAATCTTGGAGCATTTGGTGACGGGGGCGCTGTTACAACGAATGATGCTGCGTTGGCGGCAAGGGTGCGACAATTGAGCAATTATGGATCCCAGGTGAAATATACACATGATGTAAAAGGATTCAATTCACGTCTGGATGAACTACAGGCCGCGTTGCTGCGTGTTAAATTGCGGCATCTTGATGCTTGGAATGCTCGCCGGCTGGCATTGGTTGAGGAATACCGTCGCTTGCTGAACAATTTGGATGTGACATTGCCGTGTACATCCTCCGGTTTCGAATCCGTCTATCACCTCTTTGTTATAAGGGCAAAAAAACGGGATGATTTGCAGGCCCGTTTAAAAGCGGCCGCCATAGAAACCCTGATCCATTATCCGGTGCCTCCTCATAGACAGGTCGCATATCGTGAAATGCAAGAATGTCCGTTGCCGATTGCGGAAGGTATTTCGCGAGAAATACTCAGTCTTCCCATGGGTCCGCATTTGACAATGGAGATGGTGAAAGAGATTTCCCTGCAGATCAAGCGCATATTGGAGTCTTCAAACGCGTGAGAATTCTTTATTTATGTCAGGTTTTTGAAACTGGTAGTGACACCGGCTCGGAAAGGCATTTTTATTTCTGCAAATACGCGGTGAGCAAGGGACACCACGCAACAGCCATTACCAGCAATGTCGATTATAAAAATGCCCAGGTGAAATTTGCAGGAAAAAAGGGGACGATTGTCAAAACAGAAGATGGCGTTGATATTCATTATGTCTATTCCTATGCGAACATGCGGGGAAGCTTCATCAAGCGATTTTACTACTATGTCACCTATTTCTTTTCGTCGATCAGTGAAGCCTTAAGGATCAGTAAACCCGATGTTATTTATGCGGTTTCTACGCCATTGACTGTTGGCCTGCTGGGATACATTATTTCACGTGTAAGGGGCATACCCTTTGTTTTTGAAGTAACGGACCTTTGGCCCGAGGCGGCAGTGGAATGCGGCGTTGTGAAAAATAAGGGCCTGATCACACTGGCTCACTGGCTTGCCATGTTTTGCTACAGGAAATCGGCGCACATTGTGGGGCTTGGCCGCAATGACTGTAAAAGCATCATTGCCAAAGGCATTGATAAAGAAAAAGTGTCACTAATCACCAATGGCGTTGATCTTTCCTTGTTTGGCGATCGTGCAATAGATGATGCGAAAAGGACGGCCGTACGCAACCAATTTGGTTTCGGAAATAAATTTGTCGTTATGTACATGGGGGCGCATGGCGCATACAACGCGCTTCACACTATTATAGATGCGGCAATAATACTTAAAGGCGATCAACGGTTCCTGTTTGTTTTCGTTGGCGATGGCGATGAGAAACTGAAACTTCAAAAACGCGCAGCGGATAATTATCTTGAAAATATTAAATTTCTTCCGCCGATGCCCCGCGCTGAATCACCAGGCATGCTTTCTGCTGCAGATGCCTTTGTTTTGCCCAATCGTAAAGGTGAATTCTTTAAAGGCAATCT
>Ga0116149_1003364_pt1 | contig 16594 bp, 10 predicted proteins | sample AD_UKC057_MetaG_FD_89787 | JGI IMG/M metagenome (GOLD analysis project Ga0116149, IMG submission 89787) | Active sludge microbial communities of municipal wastewater-treating anaerobic digesters from USA - AD_UKC057_MetaG | ecosystem: Engineered > Bioreactor > Anaerobic > Digestate | place: USA... | reverse complement strand
TGGGTGTCCTTTCGTCATGTCAATTAATTTTTGTTGGTCAAACAAATTTAATGACTTAACGTGGATACTCCAACAGGTTTTTTATTTTAGCACAGAATCAAGGAATTTGCTTACCATTGCAAGGGTGGTGGTTGTGGGAGAGATTGTATTCTTCTAAATATCAGCGAGAGTATTATTAGCCTACAAATTATCAATGCATATTGATTTCCCTTGACAAATCTTTTAAATGTACAGACACTATTAAAATGACATCCAATCAACCAGATTTGCCAATTCCCTCCAAGGGGCAAAAGATTGATCGCTTTCTTGGTGAAGGCAAATTTAAGGAATGGCAAAACCTTCAACTTGAAGCGAAGATTGAAGAAGATAAACTTTTACAGTTTATTAGTAATATTTCTTCATCTTATGGCGGAATGGACTGGTGGTTTTATGCAAGTGAACAGCTTCACAAGGATCTTAATTTATTAATAGCAATCAAGATCTATTATTATAAAGGCATGGAGGTTATCGGCAATGGCATTGATAACCAAACAATTAAGCTGAAAATGGATTTATTAAGGGAGATGTATCTCCTTTCTTTAAACGTTGTTAAGTTCAATGTCCGGGTACTTACCTCGGCTTATGCCAAGATAATGATTCCTCTTGCTACAATGCCATTGATGGCTATCTCAAAATCTGCTGAATTTCTAGGAAAGGAGCTCGCAGAACTAGAAACACGTTTAATATCAGCTGAGTCTAAGGTAAGAGATGGTAATATCAAAAAGGGCCTAAATCAATTGATCGCGATGATCCATATCGCTCAACCTGAGCTTAGATTAGTAATCGCTCTGCCTGGTTTTGTAATGCAATTAACTGCGGAAATAGTGCTTGGCCCGGGCAAGAAAGCAGAAGAGGAGGCGGCAAGTATCAGCATTCATTCGATTGGTGCTTTCGGGCATCATTTAAACACTATTAAGTCATTGGGAATTGAGACAATAAATGTTGCAATGTTATTTGTAGGCTTTGCTTTAGACTCAAAGGAAATAAACAGAGGGATCGATCTTGTAACGCAAATTAAGGAACGTATTAACAATGTAAAAAAATACTATAATCAACTTGATAATATATTAAAGCTGCATGGCACTAAAATTACTCGTTGGCTTGAAGATTACAAAATACTGTGTCAGTCACAAAAAGATGACCAAGAACAGGCAAATAGTTGTCGTTATTTGTTAGAAAAAAAACTGAGAGAATTTAAGGATGATATATATCATCCCCCCCCAATTTGGTATTAAATTAAATGAGCACTCCCGCAGCCCGAATTAACGACATCCACACCTGCCCCATGGTCACTGGAACCACCCCCCATGTGGGTGGGCCGATTCTTCCACCGGGATGCCCTACGGTCCTGATCGGCGGTCAACCAGCCGCCCGTGTCGGCGATATGGCAGTCTGTACCGGGCCGCCGGATACAATTTCATCCGGTTCCTCTTCAGTTCTGATCGGTAGCCAACCGGCTGCGCGGCAGGGAGATTCCACAGCACATGGCGGCGTGATTACTTCAGGGTGCCCAACTGTTCTCATCGGATAAGTTATCGCCATTCAGTATTAGTTACATCTAATGGACCTGTATGGGCGTCAACACGTACGGCCGCTCGACTTTATATTGCGTACGTATCGCGACCATGCCTTCGTCTTAATCGGTCGGGCTCATGGCAGCAGAATAGATGATTTCAAGACGCGGGGCCCGCACGCGGTTGTCTGCGATCCGTGGGATGGCAAGGCATACGCCACTACCGAGATACCGACGAAGACCAATGGTGGCGCAAGTCCCTTCGGTGTTCAGAGTGAATACAGAGCCAACTACCTAAACCAGCACATGTCTGAACATGGTGGTGAATCGCAAGCCTTGGCCCAATAACGAGCTGCACCCGTTGGGGGCGGCGGGCTTCGAGCCGTGGCGTGATGAACTCGACAGGGCTGGCAGCCCCCTCCGGGGGCTACTGCTCAGCGCCGCGATTAGCCGATATGGAGGGACAATGAAGCGTGATTATCTCCAGGCGCCAAGGCCAATCTTTTTGACTGTTGTAGTGCTTTTCACAGTTCTTCAGGCACTATCCTGCATGGATGCGGCAGAGCACCACAACGGGAAGTCCCCTACGGCAGCCGGTGCGAAGCGGGAAGTAGTTGCCGCGGAATCGGCCACCAGTCTCGAGGGGACTGAGGCTGTGGCATCTGTTCGGGCGGAGCTTCCCCCACTCGACAAGAAAACGGTGCCCCCCAGCCCACATGAGGAAAGACCTCATCTCGCCTCACACAAGCCCGCTGAGCCCAATACCGCACATGAGAATTCGAGTGGCGCTATCTACTCTGGGTTCTTCTGGGAAGAGCCACTTCCTTTTGTTCTATCACATCGGCCGATCGTAATTCTTCGGGACCAGCAGTATCAGGAGGTGCAGCACATCGTGCATGCCAATCTGACTCGGCTCTCAGCCAATGGCTGGTATGCTGGTATCCCGGATCGTACGCTGGTTCTCCCAGTGGACAGTCTTCGCCTTGTTTATGGCGGTAGCATGGGTGACGAGGTTGGTTTTCGGAGTATCGACGGCACAACCACCCTTGGCTTCGTGCTTTCTCTGCAACTCGTTTCCCTACTCAAAGGGGTGGAGCGGTAGTTAATAGTCAGGTCTTCAATGTTAATCACAACCTAACGAGTATTTGTACCAGCCACCCGCTGTCGTAACCCCGTGTGAAACAAGCGGTGCGCCGAGTCGACCCATACGTGCCGGTTGCGCCAGCTGTTTAAGCTAATGTTCGCAGAGAAGTTTGATCGTCTCACGAATCGCGCGGGTCTGCTGGCAGCACTCGTTCGCTCGTACAAGTAATTACGAACAAGCGAGCGCTGCTCGCGATTCTATGCCGAGGAGTAAGCCCTCATCCCAGTCTTGCGGCAGACTCGTACGAATAGGCTATTGCATTAGTGAGGGAAACGAGGAGAGCTGAAAATATCATGGTGGCAAGAGATCAGGAAGCATATTAAAAAGGCCGATGTCGGTCAAAGCGAATTTCCCGTCCATTTTGATCTAATTTTAATGCGGGGCTGCAAACTGCTGCACCGATTTGAAAACGCCGATTTTTGTAGGCAATTTTAGTGGCCGCAAAAATCCAGTGTGTTGTATAGGTAGTCCCCAATGCGTTTCAAACCGGTGAGCACGTTGACGCACAGGAGAAACCGTCATCATGAGTAGCGAGGTGTTCGATCGTGAGGCGGCCGCAGTTGCCGCTCAGCTAACCGACGGTCCACGTCTTGCGATCATTGGCAGCATTTCTTTCTGGCACGTCCAGAGTCAAGCAACATGTAGCGCGCTTGGTCGCCTGCTGGCTGAACTGGACGACCTTGTTCTCCTTACTGGCGGTGTAGATGGCGTTGGGAAGGTCGTCGGTCGGAGCTTCTTCGACGCACGTCCTAACAGAGACGGCCATCGCGGCGTTTTTCATGTCCTCCCCCATGGCTACTGGCGTTGCGACTACGGTGAGACTCTGTTCGCAGGCTCGGACATGGCGGAACGTCGAGAGGTTCTTGGCAGGGTAGCTCAGTGCTACGTTGTAATCGAAGGTGGCCCTGGTACCGCACATGAAACGACCGTCGCACTTGGTCGTTCGGTCTGCGTCATCCCAGTCGGACGCTCGGGCGGCTATGCTGGCGAACTCTATCCACAAGTGTCTCGCCCGTCGTTCGCGAGCGAGTCGGCATGGCGCGACCTCGCAAGGCCTGACGTATCGCCAGAGCAAGTGGCCGACGCAGTCTCTCGCATCGTGAGAGCTCACGTGAGAGGATGTGTGTATGGCGTCTAACGCCGGTATTAACCGGATGACGCTTTCTCGCCCCTATCCCCACAACCGCGGCACCGGTTATACTCCGCGATCAGCCCTCGCTGCGTTCAGGCTCACACACTCAAGCAGACACGCCCCCTTCGGGGGCTACTGCTCAGCGCCGCGATTTGGACTCCTGGCGACGCAAGAATTACGAAAACATTGGTGGTTAGTATGATTGCCGGCATCGTAGGCACCGGGAAGTAGCTAGTAAGCTTGGGGAGTATGATCTGGCCATCGCACCCGATGCTCGCAGTGCTCTTTGTTACAATTGTAACGACTAAAGTCCTGTGGGTTCAGGGGGAAGTTTTTTAGTACAAAATATATTATTATTGGAATAGCACGGTTTAGCCGTACTCATTGCATCCCATATAATAAACTGGCGGACATTTTTGTAAACCTCCTATTGGAGACCGGACAACAAAGATGAAAAAATGCTTGATCCTTCTTTGCCTTCTCATCACTGACACTATTTTCGCCCAACCCGCCTGGCTTAAGGAAGTAGTGGCTGCGGCCAAGGGCAAAAGTTTTAATCCCAAGGCTGCCTACGCCGTGCTGCACTACTCTGCCGAAGCGCAGATAAGTGAAAAAATGAAGAGCACGACCCATGTGCGCCTGGCCTGCAAGGTGCTGCTGCCGGCGGGCGAGTCGGAGGTGATCCTGAGCCAACCTGGATCGAAAAGCCTCACGGTCAACAATCTTCAAGGGTGGAGCCTCCTGCCGGATGGAAAAGTGCTGGAGCTTAAAAAAACGGATATCTTCAAAATAAGCGCTTTCGAGGACGTTGCCTCTTATGGGGACTCGTATACACTGGTTGCAGCTCCACCCAAGAGTGAAGTGGGCGCTATTGTCGCGTATGAGTATGACCTTGAAGAGAGCGGCATTGCGGCACTGATGCAGCAGTTTAATTTACAGGCACAACAACCGATTGTTGACACGCGCATTACCATCAGCGCGCCCAGCGGATGGCAGTTAAAGTATACAGGTGATAATCTGGAGCCGTTCAAAGTTGACGAGCGCGCGGGCAGCCTGACCTTCACCGCGCATGATTTGCCCTATCAGCCCTCCGAGCCCTATATGCCCCCATGGTCCTATCTGGCGCGGCGGATCTATACCATCGCTGCGAATCCCGATCCAGCCCATAAAAACAGCCTCCGCAGCTGGCAGGATGTCTCAGACTGGTATCGCTCTCTGCTCAAGGAGCTCCCGGGAAGCGACAGGGATGTGATCGAGACCACACAGGCGGTGACCAGGAGCTGTACCACGCCCTCCAAGAAAATCATGGCAATCGGCCGCTACGTGCAGGAGCGGATTCGTTATGTGGCCGTTGAGCTGGGCAAGGGGTCCTATCAGCCCCGTACTGCTGCTGAAACTCTCGCCAACATGTACGGCGATTGCAAGGATAAATCTCAACTGATGTGCGCCATGCTTAAATCGGCGGGAATCGAGGCGGTACCAGCCCTCACCAACAGCTCGCATCTCATCCGGGAGGAGCTGCCCAACCCCTTTCAGTTTAATCATGCGATCGTCGCCATCCCGGCTGGCGCCCTCGATGGGGCCTTTGCCTCCGCAAGAGCCTTGGTTAATGATTGGCTCTTCATCGATCCAACCGACCCGACTACCCGGGTTGGGGATCTCCCGGCCGCGCTGCAAGGAAGACAGGCCTTGCCTGTAAACGCCATCGGTGCAGAGTTGAAAAAACTACCTTATGGGGAGGCCACACATTATACCCAGGCGTACACAGCGCAGGCAACACTCCATTCGGACGGATCTATCGCAGCCATGGTCACGGTTAATTATCTTGGTAACAAGGCCAAAGAGCAACGTTACAACAATCAATTCCTGACAACCGAAGAACAGGTTGAAAATTGGCGGAGCTTGCTGAGCTCAACAATCCCCAATGTTCAGATCAGCAATTTCCGATTTATTGATCAGGGTGACTCGTCTGTAGTGCAATTCAGTCTTCAGGGCGGTCACTATCTCACCAACAATGGGGATCATTTCTTGCTTAAAACCGATTTTTTCTGCAGCCCCGAACATCCCACGCTCACAGCGCCCGAACGTCATCATCCCATCTGGCTTGGGCCGCCTGTCAGATACCTCTCGCATTTCATCTGGGATGTGCCGGAAGGATGGAAGGTTGCATCTGGAGCTTTTCAGCTGAGGCATGATGATCCACTCCTGCAAATTAGCTCTTCCGCAAGCCTGCAAGACTCACTCCTGATCTGTCACTATGAATTTGAAAGGTGCGGCTACCTGCTGGCCAGGGAGGAGTACAAACGGGCGCAGGCAATTGACGTCAAGCATGTGATTGGGGATGGCCTTACAATGATACTCTTGCCGCCCGCTTCAGCAGGCAACTAGAGCGAAATTTAACCTTTGTTAGCAGGAGATAAAAATGGGAAGAATCCAGCTCTTTTTTGCGACCCTGCTCTGCCCTCTCTCAACCTTGGCAGGCCTGAACTGGGAGCCAATCACGACTGCTGACTGGCATGCGGGTAAAGCGGACAGCTTAAAAAACGCCAACGCCATCATCCTGTTTGAGAAGGTCATTGTCGATGAACGCAACGCTGCCCAGGATATCTATTCCACGACCATATATCGCCGTATTAAAATTGTGAATCAGCGGGGGTACGGCCAGGCGGATGTCTCTGTTCCCTATGTGCATAAAAAACAAAAGATAACGGATATGAAGGGAAGAACGCTTTGGCCTAATGGCCGCGTTTTTAACCTGAATAAAAAGCAGATTTTCAGGACCGATATGCTTTCGACAAAGAAGGTATCCATAAAGCAAAAGGCCTTTTCCCTGCCAGGGATCCAGGATGGCTGCATCATTGAATATATGTTCACCTTTGAATCTCCGTCCAGGGTCTCCTACTTTGAGGTCCAGAAAGAACTGCCCGTCTTGCGTTACGAGTTGTCATGGCATTATTTTAACTGGGAGATTCCCTCTGGCGTTGCCATGACGAAAAAGTATCGCCAAGAACTTGAATCTTATTTGACGACACCATTCATTCGTTCCTACAACCTTCCCAAGCACGAGGTGCTTCAACCGAACACAGCTGATAATCCTGACGCCGAATGTCTGAAATTTAAAGCTGGTCCACTCACCGCATATGAGGATGAACCTTTATCGGTCAATTCTGTTTATACCCAGGGCGCCGTTATCCTCTTCTACAACAAACGTACCGGCGATTACTGGGCGGAGACTGCTGAAGAACTTTGGAAGGGAATGCAAGAATTTGCAAAAAATCGCTCCCACTTCGATGATCAATACCAGCACTTGGCAGAAAGCGCCGGTTCGGCTGGCTACATCCAAACGGTCTACAATTGGATCGCCCGGAATATTCACAACACCGACTATGATGAAGTGGAGGAAGGAAGCAAGCCGAAACCGATCGAGACGCTGGATGATGTAATTATCAATAAACGCGGGAGCAGTTATGATATCAATCGGCTTTTTTATTTTTTCCTCAAAAAACATGGATTGAGACCCGAACTGGGCTTTGTCGGAGATCGACGGGAGAGGATCGTCGATTCCGGAATTCCGGAATGGCAGTTCGAAGAGAGCGTGGTCCTGCTCTCCGTCCGCAGGAATATCTATGAAACCTATATGCCAGGAACACGCCATCTGCAAGCGGGTTGTATCCCCTATTACTATGAGGGGACAACCGCCTTCGCAGTGGATTCGCTCTATCACAACTGGCGGGACATTCCTTTCTCCAGCGCTGCAGAAAATTGCACCAAACGCCTGCTGGAATTGGATCTCTCGAATGATGGATCTTTGACCGGAAAATTCAGTGAACAGTCCCAGGGCCAGGTGGCCTGGTTCCGGCGGACCAGTAAGAACAATGAGGATTCAACAGAGGCCATAGATGATCTCCGTGAAACACTTCAGAACCTGATGCCACTGGCAGAGTTTGATTCCATTCGCTGCTATGATGCGGATTCTCTGTATGGGAAGGTTGTCCTCACCTGCCAGGTGAAGTTCCCTCCCTTGGGCCGCTGTACAGGTCAGGACTACTTCCTGCAGCCATCGGACTATGTCGGACGAGAAGGCAACTTGCTGGTTGCAGGAAAACGCACCTCGCAAATCTTAATGAATTTCGCCTCCGATATCTATGAGAATTTGCAGCTCAAGCCTGCTAATGGCTGGGAAGTGCATTCGACTCCTGTGTCGACATCCTATAATCATCTTGTTGGCACTATAGAAAATGTATTTGCCAGTGTAGGGGGATCTGTCTCCTTGCAGCGCCGTATCATGACTCGCATACCTTTCTGGAAGACGGAGGATTATTTGCAAGTGCAAAAATTTTTCCAGAAGCGAACCTTACTCAATAATGAGATGATCGTATTGAAAAAGAAGGGCAAGTAATCTTGATTGTGCCGTTGTGCATTTCACGCCCCATGCCTTGTTTGGATGGGGCGTTTCCTTTTTACGGAATGTAACAGATGTCTTCGGGAGATTTGGTATGGAGCGGCTGCCGCCAGGAGAAGATATTGCTTGAATCTGACCGATAAAATGGCTAACTATACTGATTGAATTCGTCGTCGGCCTGCACATCATCGGAAAGAATCAAGCTGTGAAAAAGATCATTTTTACTGCCATTTTTATCGCCTCCCTCGCCCGCGCCGCCATCTATGTCTCCCCTGATGGCAGCGATACCAATCCCGGCACCTTCAGCCAGCCCCTCAAGACCATCCCCAAGGCGGTCATCAAGGCGGCCGGGGGCGACACCATCTTTATCCGCGGCGGCACCCACACGCTGACCGACAATGTCACCATCGGCACCGACAAGAGCGGCACCGAAAGCCGCCCCTCCTGTCTGTGCGGCTATCCGGGCGAACGCCCCCTCCTCGATTGCTCAAAGGAGGCCCTGGGCAGCCGGGCTTTCACCCTCAAGGCGAGCTGGTGGCACTTCCGGGACTTTGATCTCAAGGGGGCCGGCGATAACGGCCTGCAGATCACCGGGACCACAGGCGCATTCAATACCATTGAGAACTGTACCTTCTTCGAGTGCCGTGATTCGGGCATCCAGCTCTCCAACGGCGCCCACCACAACCGCATCATCAACTGCGACTCGTACCATAACGCCGACCCGCCCGACTATGGAGACGCCGACGGCTTTGCCCCGAAACTTGACGTCGGCAGCGACAATTACTTTTACGGCTGCCGCGCCTGGGGCAACTGCGACGACGGCTGGGACGGCTATATGCGCGGCGCCACCAACGTCACCACCATCCTCGAGAACTGCTGGACCTGGGGGAACGGCTGGCTCAAGGACGGCAGCGATCCCGGCTCGCAGGCCAACGGCAACGGCTTCAAGATGGGCGGGGGCGACAACAGCAACCGCGACATGCTGATGCACCATTTTGTCCTCACCAACTGCCTCGCTTTCAACTGCAAGGCCAAAGGCTTCGACCAGAACAACAACGTCGGCTCAATGACCCTCTACAACTGCAGCGGCTTTGGCAACGGCACTGCCAACTACCGCATCACCAAAACCCTGGCCGCCGGCCAGAGCCTGATCGTGAAAAACTGCCTCTCCTTCAACGGTGGCGCCGAACTGGGCGGCTTCGCCATCCAGGAGGCCAACAGCTGGCTGCCGCCTTTTATCGTCACTGCCGATGATTTCGTCAGCATCGATCCCGTCCTGGCGGCGGCTCCGCGCAAGGCAGACGGCAGCCTGCCGGATATCCCCTTCATGCATCTGGCCCTCGGCAGCGATCTGATCGACGGGGGCGTCGATCTCGGCCTGCCCTTTATCGGGGCCACTCCCGATCTCGGCGCGTTCGAGTCCTGTTATTGCTCAAGTGTCGAAGAGGGCGCCTCGCAGCCGCGGCAGCTACGCCTGGCGCAGAATTATCCCAATCCCTTTAATCCGGAAACGGTTCTCCGCTTTGTCCTGGGTATGGATGAAGAGGTGAGTCTGCGCATTTACAATCTGCGCGGGCAGATGGTGGCGAGCCTCGTCGAGGGCTGGCGTCCGGCGGGCGAACACCATGTGCGCTGGCGGCCGCAGGGGCTGGCCGCGGGTATCTATATCGCCCGGCTGCAGGCCGGGACCATCACTGCGTCCCGGCGGCTGGTGCTGGCCAAATGAGTCCGTTTCGCCGCCAGCCGGAATGGCCGCCGGAGGTTGTCGTGACGGAAATTACGGGATTAGTGGATGGAAAAGGTAACCCCTAAGCAACGACGATGAACAGAGAATTGTGCCTGTAATGAGAACAGTTTTGCCTGTTTACCAAAGTTGAAAAAGACCAAAATTCAGGAGTACATGCCATGACCTTCCTCTATCTGAATTCCGACCAGATGGGCAGCGGCGATCCGGCCCTGGGCAGGAAGCTGCTCAAGATCTTTCTGGAAAAACTCGCCGCATCCGACGTCCAGGTCGATCTGGTGGGGTGTGTGAATTCGGGGGTCTATCTGACCTCAGAGGGCAGCGAGGTGCTGGGGAGCCTGAAAAAACTGGCGGAGAAAGGGGCGCGCATCGCCACCTGCGGTACCTGCCTTGATCACCACCATCTCAAGGAAAAACTGCAGATCGGTGAGATCGGTACCATGGACCAGACCGTGCAGGTCATGACCGCCGCGGACAAGATCATCAGGCTCTGAAGCAGTATTATTCATCCGGTACTAAATGCAAAGCCCGGGATGCCATAAGCATCCCGGGCTTTGTTTTACGGTTCAGCGCAGGTTGAACAGTCTCCGCCGGACCGGTTTGGCGTTGGGTGTCACTCTCCTGGCCGCCCTGGCGGGCGATCAGGCGAGATCGAAGCGGTCCAGATTCATCACCTTGTTCCAGGCCGCGACGAAATCGCGCACGAATTTTTCCTTGCTGTCGGACTGGGCATAGACCTCGGCGATGGCGCGCAGTTGCGAGTTGGAGCCGAAAACCAGGTCCACCCGGGTGCCGCTCCACTTGAGCTGGCCGCTCTTGCGGTCGCGGCCCTCAAATGCATCGCCCGCATCGGAGAGGGACTTCCACTCCGTGCCCATGTCGAGCAGGTTGACGAAAAAGTCGTTGCTGAGCACGCCGGCCCGCGAGGTGAAGAGGCCGTGTCTGGAGCCGTCCGCGTTCGCGCCCAGCACGCGCAGGCCGCCGACGAGGACGGTCATTTCCGGCGCACTGAGGGTCAGCAGCTGGGCTTTGTCGATGAGCAGATGCTCCGCGCAATGCGCATAGGCCTTTGGATGGTAGTTGCGGAAACCGTCCGCCCTGGGCTCGAGCACGGCGAAGGAATCCACATCGGTCTGCTCCTGGGAGGCGTCCATGCGGCCGGGCGTAAAGGGCACCTCGACGGTGTGGCCGCCGGCTTTCGCTGCCGCTTCTACGGCTGCGCAGCCGCCCAGCACGATCAGGTCGGCGAGGGAGACTTTCTTGCCATCCTTCTGCGCGCTGTTGAACTCTTTCTGAATGGTTTCAAGCGCGGAGAGCACCTTGCCCAGCTGCGCCGGCTGGTTGACCGCCCAATCCTTCTGCGGGGCCAGGCGAATGCGGGCGCCGTTGGCGCCGCCGCGCTTGTCGGAACCGCGGAAGGTGGAGGCCGAAGCCCAGGCGGTGGAGACCAGCTCGGAAACGCTGAGGCCGGAGGCGAGGATTTTCGCCTTGAGGCCGGCGATGTCCCGGGCATCGATCAGGGGATGATTGACGGCGGGAATCGGGTCCTGCCAGATCAGATCTTCCTTCGGCACCTCGGAGCCCAGGTAGCGGGCCTTGGGTCCCATGTCGCGGTGGGTCAGCTTGAACCAGGCGCGGGCGAAGGCGTCGGCGAAGGCCTGCGGATCCTTGTGGAAGCGGCGCGAGATGGGCTCATAGATCGGGTCGAAGCGCAGCGAGAGGTCGGCGGTGGTCATCATCGGACGGTGCTTTTTGCTCGGATCGTGGGCGTCGGGAATCATGTGCTCCGGTTTGACATCCTTGGCCAGCCACTGCCAGGCGCCGGCCGGACTCTTGACCAGCTCCCATTCATAACCGAAGAGCATGTCGAAGTAGCCATTGTCCCATTGCGTCGGTTTGGGTTTCCAGGCGCCTTCGATGCCGCTGGTGGTGGTGTGCACGCCTTTGCCGGTGCCGAGCTTGTTGATCCAGCCCAGACCCTGTTGCTCCATGGGAGCAGCTTCCGGCTCCGGCCCGATCAGCTTCGGGTCGCCAGCGCCGTGGGCCTTGCCGAAGGTGTGGCCGCCGGCGACGAGAGCGACGGTCTCCTCGTCATTCATGGCCATGCGTGCGAAGGTATCACGCACGTCCCGGCCCGAGGCGACGGGATCGGGATTGCCATCCGGACCCTCCGGGTTGACATAGATCAATCCCATCTGCACGGCGGCGAGGGGATTCTCCAGGTCGCGGTCGCCGCTGTAGCGGCTGCCGGGTTTGTCGCTGGTCGCCAGCCATTCCTTTTCCGAACCCCAGTAGGTCTCCTCTTCCGGCTGCCAGATATCCTCGCGGCCGCCGCCGAAGCCGAAGGTCTTGAAGCCCATCGATTCGAGGGCACAGTTGCCGGCCAGGATCAGGAGATCCGCCCAGGAGATTTTGTTGCCATATTTTTGCTTGATCGGCCAGAGCAGGCGCCGCGCCTTGTCAAGGTTGGCGTTATCGGGCCAGCTGTTGAGGGGGGCGAAGCGCTGGTTGCCGGTGCCGCCGCCGCCGCGGCCGTCCGAGACACGGTAGGTGCCGGCGCTGTGCCATGACATGCGGATGAAGAGGCCGCCGTAATGGCCCCAGTCGGCGGGCCACCACTCCTGGGAGTCGGTCATCAGGGCGTAGAGCTCTTTTTTCAGGGCGGCGAGATCGAGTTTCTTGAATTCTTCGGCGTAATTAAAGTCGGGGTCCATCGGATTGGAGGCCGGCGCGTGCTGGTGGAGGATGCCCAGGTTGAGCTGATCGGGCCACCATTCACGATTGGAGTTGCCTTTGCCGGCAATGGGCATGGCGGATTTGCCCGTCACCGGGCATCTGGAATTTTCACTCATCGTTGACCTCCTTTGAGGTGAGAGTCTGCAATGCTGGCGCTTGATTGTTTCTTAATGACAGTAATAAGAACGATTATTAATTAAAAACAAAAAAAAGAGAACCGTGTTCTAAGGCTTTTGTGCCCGGCAGGCGCTGCAGAGGCCGAAGAACTCGATTTTGTGGCCCTGGATCTGAAAATCGGTCATCCGGCCGGCGCGTTCGTTGATCTCCTCATAAACCGGCAAATCGAAATCGTTGACAGCGCCGCACCGGCTGCAAATCAGATGATAATGCGCCTCCATCCGCGCCTCGAAACGGTCAAAGGTGCTGCCCGATTCGAGCTTGCGCACCAGACCCTGCTCGACCAGAATGGCGAGATTGCGATAGACCGTGCCCAGACTCAAATGGGGAAATCCCCTCTTCATCTCCTGATAGATCCAGTCCGCTGTGGGATGAATCGTCGTTGAGCGCAGAAGGGCCAGAATCTCGTCGCGCTGGCGGCTGTGGCGCAGGCTGGTATGTGTAGGAGTATTATTCATAATAGTAATCATTACTAATATAAGAGTATTTTACCATACTGTCAAGAGAAATCGGAGAGCAGGCCGGGCGCCGGGTGGGTGTGAGTGGTTCAGCTCAGCGCAGCAGCAGCATCCGCTTCACCTGCTGCGCCTCTCCGCTCTGCAGCAGGCAGAGATAGAGACCGCTGGAAGCGGGCAGCCCGGCCTCATCGCGGCCGTCCCAATCGAGCCGATGGGCGCCCGCCGCCGTTCGTCCGGCGGCCAGGGTGCGGATGCAGCGTCCCTGAACGGAGAAGATCTGCAGCCGGATATCGGCCGGCGCGGGCAGGGTGAAAGCGATTCGCGTTGTGGCGTTGAAGGGATTGGGCCAGTTCTGCATCAGCTCGAACTGCTCCGGCAGCTGGCCAGACGGGGGAGTCTCCACCCCGTTATAGCCTGAATTCTGCGCTCCGGGGGTGCCGTAGCCGGCCGATGCCGCCCAGCTCGCGGCGAGGCGGTTGTCCAGGGCCGGTCCGCGCAGTTCGAGGGTCGGCCCCAGTCCGGCGGCTGCCGCGGGCCAGGGGGAGGTGATGCCGAAAGCGACTGAATCGATCAGCGCGCCGCCGGCGTCGAAGAGACGGACCTGGTCGCCGCCGCTGCTCAAGCCGAAGGAGAGATTGCCGGCGAGGCGGATGCTTTTCTGCGGAAAGAGTTTGCGGAATTTGGTCGTGTCCCGTCCGACCACCAGATAGCCGCCGCTCTCGATCAGGGTATTGGCCGGGAAGAGGAAATCGTGGTCATCGGCGTCGTCCTTGAGGTGCCAGCCCGAGAGGTCGGCGCCGGCGAGGCCGCTGTTGTGGAGCTCCACCCAGTCCTCGCTGTCGTGGCTGTCGGCGGATTTATAATTGATCTCGTTGATGACGATGCGGGCTGCCTGCTCTCCGGCGGGGATAAAGCGGGCCCTGATGGTGGTGGTGCCGGTCATCGTCACCTCGAGTGTGGGGTCGGACGAGATAACCGCTCCTTCCCAGCCCGCAAAGATGTAACCCGGGGCGGGCCTGGCGGTCAGTTTCACCGGCACGCCGGAGAAATAGGAGCCGCTCCAGGGGCTGGATCTGACCGGCAGAAAATCGTTAAGGAGGATTTCACCGCCTTGCGCAGGGTCGCTGAAGAGGCGCAGTGAGACAACGGACGTGATGGCAAATTTCTGCATGAGATGGGCGCGCATATAGCCGGGCCGGTTGAGTGCGAAATCGCGCAGGGTCCGGATATAGCCATACCAGGAATCCAACGAGTTCCACCACAGCCGGGCTGAGCTCCACCAGACCTGCTGCCGCCATTTGTCATAGTGGCGGGTCATATCGCCGGAGAGGAGGCTTTCCAGAGAGTCGATGTGGGCGACGGTCGCGGTTTCGCGATAGGCAGAATTCATCAGGTCGGCGAAGCGGTTGATGAAGCTCCTTTTGAAATCCGGATTCAGCAGCAGCCGGCGCAGCAGCAGGGTGGACCAGGGCGGATTGCCGTGCAAGCCGGGCGTCTGGGTGGGACTGGTGGCGAAGGCGAGGGTGTTATAGGCATAGGCGTTGCCCGACGCGTAGGCGTTGATGCCGAAACCCCATTCGGTGTCGAAGAGGATCCAGCGCCAGCGGCCGCCTTCGGTTTGCGGCCGCCAGTACTTGATGTTGTTTCCCGGCCAGTCGCGGTTATCGGTATAGATCTGCACCGCCTGGTAGGTGATAAAGTTCTCCACCTCCATCTGGCTCTGGACCCAGGCGTAATTCTCCGCATTGGTGAGATCCTTGGAGGCGATGAAATCGCGCAGGGCGATATAGTGGTCGTTGCTGCCCTCGAGCACGTTACCGTTCAGTTCGAGCTGGTCGATCTGGTCGGGATCGCCGCCGTGGTGCTGGGCGAGATAGTGTTCGTTCACCTTTTCGCGCAGGTTGAGGATGCCCCAATATTCGCCGTTGAGATAGACCGTGCAAGGGCGGTAGGCCTGGCGGTCGAGGTCGATGCCCTTGAGGCGGGAGTGGATGAGGCCGTCGGCGATGAAGGTGCGGTCCCAGTCGTTGCCGGCATTGCGCAGGATGAAGGAGTGGTAGTTTTCATAGGGCAGATCGGGGAAGATGCGGTAGTTGAACTCTTCCTTGCCGTATTCGCGCCGGGCGAAAAAGGCCATCGACTTTTGCGACCGGGCGCGGCTCCAGCCGCCGAAGATGCGGGTGCCGGCGTCCTGGTTGAATCCGGGATTTCCGCCCGGCTCGAAGAACTCGATATGGACCGGGCGCTCCCAGTCCTCCCAAAAGTTGGCGCCGTAGTAGGGGTCTTCGTTGGTATAGCTGGTGCCGAGCACATAGATGCCGTATTCGCTGTCCCAGAGGTTGCGGGGATCGGTGGTCAGCGAGATCACCGGCAGGGGAGCGGGCGGCTGGCCGAGGACGAAGGAATGGGTGATGATCGGACCGGGATCCAGGCCGGGGGCGAATGCGCGCGCCCGGATGACGGAAGTCTGGCCGATGTTGATGGGGCCGCTGTAGAGCGTCGAGAGTGAATCGGGCTCGCCGCCGTCGCGGGTGAAGCGGATCACCGCTCCCGGGGTGGCGCAGCTCATGGTGAAAGAGACGGGCTGCTGGTAAAATCCGCGGCTTTTGGAAAACTCGACCGCAGCCGCCATTTCCGCCACCTCCGCGCTGTTATTGGCCGCGCCGGGCGTGGGGTGTTTGGCATGGATCCATCTCGCACCACCGTCGATGACCCGGCCGTAGGAGACATCGGTGGCCAGGGATGGGAGCGTCACGCTGTCGACGATGGCACCCGCCGCACTGCTGAGCAGGAGCGTTTCACCGGAGGCGGAGATGGCGAAGTTGGTGTGCATATGGGTGCTGGTCAGCACCAGCCGGGGGTCGCTGCCGGCGGCGCCGGCGGGTGGAGTGGAATATCCCAGCGAAAGGAAGGGGATCATGGTCAGGTCGGAGGAAGTGGTGGAGTTGTTGTGGACCTGGATGGCCAGGAGGTTGCGGCCGGAGGTGAGCGCCTCCCGGAAGTTGGCGACTGTGAAGCGGTCCGGGGCCATACCGCGGTAGATGTTGGCTTCGTGATCGGGATTGGCGGCCAGGTTCCAGGCGGGCTGCACCCCATTTTGGCCCAAATTGGCGCGGGCGATCTCGACGCCGTTGAGCCAGGCGACAAAGCCATCGTCGTAATCGATGTCGAGTATCATCCCGATATCCGCAGCCGGGTCGGCCACCGTGAAGGCGATGCGTCCGAAAACGGAGATGATCCCGCTGGCGA